>Ga0207864_1003337_pt1 | contig 13584 bp, 9 predicted proteins | sample HigsolmetaAR202D_FD_184834 | JGI IMG/M metagenome (GOLD analysis project Ga0207864, IMG submission 184834) | Ionic liquid and high solid enriched microbial communities from the Joint BioEnergy Institute, USA - AR20-2-D (SPAdes) (version 2) ...
ACATACTAAAAGCATCTCGCGTCGACACCAGCATGTTCAGTGGTGCGCAAGAAACGCTCCTGAGGCTAAACTTGGTCCCGGACGAGTCTGTGAGTATCTCTGAGCTGGTCTCAAAACTTACCGATCGCCCGGCCGACACTGACGCTTTGACAGAAATGTCCCCAGATGAAATCTTCCGTGATCTGGCCGCGGCCGGTCCTGGAATAATTTTGCTCAACCGATCTACCAGATCCTCACTTGAATTTGATATGAGGGGTCTCATTGATATTGATTATGTAACTACAAACGACCTTAAGACGACCTCGTTTTCTGGGCTTAACAATAAAGTCATACGGAGATTCGTTACAACGCGCATATTGCCTGCGGCCGGGGCCGCCGAGCCCCTACGGCGATTTCCGGGCGCCCAAGACGAATGGATAGTAATAGAAACAATCTCTCCGGGCCTTTATAGACTCCTTAGAAAGGACGGGCGGTTTGTTCTCAGGCCGGATGAAATCCGCGGCTTACTTGAGGGTCCTTCGGGGCGGCCGCAGAGTTATAATGATATCCACGCGCGTGAGATCTTGCGCAAATGTCTGGATGAAAAAGCAACATACCTTTTCTCGTTATACCAGCAAGAGGCCTCGTCGCAAAACTCCGCCGAAATATTGAAGCTGAAGATAATCGACAAATTGTCCCGATGGTTTTCCGAGAATATCCTCGGCAAAAGAGTGTCGGACGTTAATGATCTAAAAAAGATGTTGACAGACAGTAAGATCCTTACACATGTCCTTGTGGAATCTATCGGGATAACGATTACTGATCGTAGTTTTCAGCAGGATCAAATTCTATCAATGCTGGTCAGCCTGGATGTATTGACGAGTAGGTTATCAAAAGAAATAGAGCGCAGATGGGAAAATATCAAGATCACAAATCGCATGCTGACAGAATACAGTCCGACCGATTTGTCGAGAATGTTGACAGACTCATATCAAAAGGTGCTGCGGGGGGCTCTTGATGAAGTTGATAAATACGGTCTACTAGGAGGGTGGGAGACGTCTCTCAAGGAATTCTTTATGAAACACAAGTAACGGCCGTATATTTTTTGTTGGGCTCCAGGGCCCGTGTGAATCGCATTTAAAACCAAGACACACCCACGCCGCGAATTTCATTATAAACATACCTTCCACCCAGGTTATTCTCAGACACCGCAATGAGCACTACCAAGCGCACACCCGCAAAGCAACCAGCCGAGGTCAAGTCAACCTCCGCAAGTCCCGCCAAAACCGCACCAGCCGACCCTCAAAACACCCGGGCCGCAAAGAAAGCCGCCTCGAAGCCTGAGGCCGAGGAAGTCAAAGATATGGCCGAACAAACTCAAGAAAACGCCGAAGTTGAGACCCAGCAAGAACGCAAAAAACAAAAGACTAACTATCGCGACCTAGGCCTCAGCTTCGCTCCTGCTCGCGTTCGTAATCTTGTCGCCAAACAAATAAACGGCTCCATAAATGCTATGGTTGGTACATTACTCCAGAAATCCAAAGAAGAAACTGACCAGAATAAACTCAACGAGCTCCAAGAACAAATTAAGGTACTCAACGCCGAGCGTGTAAGACTCGCGGCGACTACATCACTCAGCATCGCAACCATCTGCGAGTATCTCGTTAAAGAGATAGCCAAATTCTCGGCAGAAAAATGTACCGCGGATGGTAAAAAGATCATCCAGCTCAAACATTTCATAAATCAGGACCTTGAGTCCCTTTCAGTATATCCGTTTATCAAAAGCCTTCCTATCATGGATGGTATCAAAGAGAAAATCGCGGAACTAGAGACCTCCAAGAAAGCGACTAACCCAAAGGGCAGCTCGGCCCGGGATGAATCCCAACCAGCGGAACAAGAAGAGGGTCAGGACAACACCCGCGACAATGCGAGCGATGCTGCCCAAGTTGATGATCAGACGGCTAAACAGGATGAAGTCGCCACTGAGGAGTCCACGGACTCTGTGTTTATGTTCAAGACATATGTAACGGAATCATTCAAAAATGCAATGCCAAGCAATGGCACTAGCAACCGCGTATCTCAAAACATTATCAAGTTCTTATCTGAGCTAATATATCAGTTTGTCCTACTCATTGCTCGTCTATCACAACTGACTGTCAAGTTCATGAAGAGCAAAACCATCAACTCATCTACCGTCAAGTTTGTGGTAGAGTTGCTGTTGGCCACCAACGCAGACTATCGCAATGTGGTCGAACTTGTTAAAAAGGATGGAACAGAAAAATTCGCGGTTAATCATTTCATAGACTATAATACCCCGGTGCTCGCTGAACTCTTTCAGCTGATCAAAGAAAGAGAAGAGGCATTCGCCAGCGAAAAGAAAGCCGAAGATAGTGATGATCAAACCGATACCTCACCTGAGGCGCCCGAGGAGCACGCTGCATAAGATACCAAAAAAGATTCTGCGCCTGTGAATAATTTATTTTTTCGTCTGCATCTTAACTGCGGCCGTAAATATCTCCACGAATTTGAGGATTTCGTCTTTTGTATTATCGTCGCCCAGCGAGATCCTTAAGACTCCTTTGCGTACGAATTGATCCATCCCCATTGCCTCGACCACATGAGAGGCCTTTGGGGACAAAGTATTACAGGCAGACCCGATCGACACAACAACCCCATTTTGTTCGAGTGCTTTTTTGAGTTTCACATTACATATCGGCTCAGGGCGTTTAACAACACTTAGCATAATAGTATTGCAGAGATAACCATCGGTACCACTTATCACGACAATCTGTAATGACTGATTCCCTGGCGACTTGAGATAATCCGCGTAGCTCCTTACGGGGAGTTTTGTAGCCAGCTGTGTCACTAGGAGACTTTTGAGTTGACCAAGTCGCTTATTTTTTGCCGCACGATCTTGCATCGCTATACGGCATGCAGCAAAGGCGGCCCCTATGCCTGGGAGGTTTTCAGTACCACCGCGGAGCCCGCCATTCTGTGTGCCGAATATGAGTGGTGACAATTTGTATCCCTCGAGAAACTTGCGCCTGACCACAAGCGCGCCAATGCCGGGCGGGCCGCCGAGTTTGTGGAACGATATGCTGAACGAGTCCACATTTTCTACCAAAGGTTGTATCGGATGCTTGCCGAAACTCTGTACGGTGTCGCAGTGGAAGGGTATGTTGTTCTTGTGTGCGATAGTGCCTATCGCGCGTATATTGTTAATAGCGCCAGTTTCGTTGTTCGCGTGCATTACACAAACCAAACAGGTATCGGGTTCTATTGCGGCCGCAACATCCTCTGGCCGAATATGGCCCAGCGGCGTTGGCGCAACGAATGTTACCCTGGCATGATGGCGTTTTTGCATAGAATGCGCGGCCTCTATGATCGACTTGTGTTCTACGGCACTAACAACTAGATGAGGCACTCTGCCAGTAACTTCTTCGTATGAATCAACTACGCCACGAAGTATCGTCGCGTTGGACTCGCTGGCCCCGGATGTGAAAATTACCACATATTCGCCGCGGCATCCGCAGAGATCCAAGAGATAATTTCTGAAGCTATCCATCATCTTACGGGCTGCGACGGCCGAGGCATACCCGCTCGAGGGGTTACCACGGTTGCACCAATTAAGTAACTCCTGGCATACCTCGGCCGGCATTAGTGTAGTAGCATTGTTGTCCAAGTATATCATCGTATATTAATATCTCTACATCGTACGGTAACAAAAAATATCCTGTCTTCCAGGCACTCGGCCGGGGGTCGCTCAATCATTAGCAGGGCCGCCCATCTCATTGTCGTAAAGTATATAGTGGATATTCAAGTTGCACGTTCGCCCAATACGCTGGGCGCGCCCGGCGACTTGTGCCTCAATTGCAGGATCTATTATCTTATGCATAAAGATTAGATCCGTAGCGAACTGTAGGTTGAGGCCGGCACAATTTTTCTGGGAGTTTATCAGTAATACTCTTTCTGAGCCATTCCGAAACTTGTCCAGTATCCGCGCCCTCTCTGCATAGGTTCCTCGGAGCATCAGATAAGGTTCCCCTATGTCTTTAAGTGTTCGCTCAACAAGGCGCAGAGATTCCTCGAAGTTGGCAAACACCAGGAACTTTGTTGGAGTTTCTGGGCCGCGAGGAATATTTTTATTTCCCTGAAGGAGTGAGGGAATCCTGGGTACTATTTTCTCGCGACCCTCCGGAACAATACCACGCAGGATATCCGTTAGGATCCGCACCTTACTATTGTCTTTTTTCGGCAGCTTCTCTGCCGACCCGGCCGGGTTTACACGCGGAGCCTTGGCCGAAATTTTCTTGCTCTCTTCCACGATATCGGTCCTGAGCAGATCCTCAATCTTGTAGGACTTATCAATGAAGATCATATCGTCTCGCATATTGATGGCGCGCTTACAGTTAGCGCAAGAACCTGATAGGTTGGCCGGGCCGGAACGCGGGTCGGAAGGCAAGCCGGAAGGTTTGAAACGATTACAGGTTACGCCACAGATGTCGCACGTTATTAGACCGCAACATTTGTTGATGAAAACATTAGTATCTTCCAGCGGCAAAGTACATACCTGACACATACCTTCGCGAACATTATCTAGCACGCGCGAGATATCCTTACCTATCCTTTCTTTGACCCTCTTGTAGTTGTTACTGATATCTGTTAGTGTTTTTCTTAGCTCCGGACAGTTATAGTCGATTTTGACCTCCTCGCGCTTCTCGATCTTACTCCTAATAAGGTCCAGCTCATCTTGTTCATATCGAGCGAAAGGTAGAGTTTCCATATCCTTCATATAACTTTCGGCCGTTTTGATCATCTCGCAGGCATGTATATAGGAATTGTATCTGGCAGACAATAGATGCGAGAAGATCCCGACGGCGTTGTTGGTGGCTATGCCAATACTGGCCGCTGCCGTATGAATAGCATCTCCGTTCAGCATCTGCGCAACATTCTTATCGCCGAGTAGCTTGACAAATCCAATAAATATTTCGTGTGGGTTATCGCTTCTGTATCTGTAACATTCAACGACGGTTGTATTGACTGATCCGTCGACGTATTCTTTGGCACATCGTATGTTGAAATTCGAGATCAGATATTCGTCCCATATGGCGTTGTTTATTGCAGGATAAGCACTCAATAAACCACCGGAGACATTCAGAGGTGTTTCTCTGGTGGGTTTAAAAGTCGCACTCGCGCTCACGTATATTGTAAACAACGCAGGTACAAGTAAGGATTTTGGTGTTGGGCAAGTATCAAAATCATCATAGATCACCCTAGACCAACACTTATCGCGTGTGATATGACGGATCAGATTCACGATAGAATAGTGTTGCTTGTTGCTATCTAGCCCAAACTTTGTAAGGTCTCCGCTGACATTGCCGTACTTCACTAACACAATATTGTATTGGGATAAATTGGATGAGTTGTAGAGCTCTTGAAACTTTAACAGCTCATGGTAATTACCAACCTTTAGATACTTGAGGTCAGTAAATTCACTAATAGCGTTGCACCACTGTACCAGTATCGAACTATGCACAAATATAAGATTTGGCCTAATAAGCACATCAGGGCCTTCATACTTCACCACGACATCAACACAACCAAGAGTGCAGTCTAAGTGTGAGGTAATCCAGCTCATATGTGTCGGTATTGCACGCGGTATTTGACGAGATGCTATAAGCGCCAACACCTCAATAGTTTTCCCGGCGCCAAACTCCTCCGATAAGAGCAAAGCACTGGTTTCAGCGATAATGTAAGGCTTTTTACTATCAAAGCAATGATCACGCATTATCTTAAGCATCCTCGCTTCCTCCAGATCTAGCATTGCTCGGAGGGCGGTTTTTTGGTGTGGATAAAGTATTATATTTTTAAGCCCTGATGGCTGCTCAGCCGTTTGATGGTTTTCAGTGAGATACTGAATCTTACGGTCCTTATGGTTTTCGAGGAACGATAGATCTCCCATTCTGATGACTATTAATCACAGATATCAATTTTGAAAATTGAAAACCGACCACCATTCTTGGCGTGGATACTAACTAGCCATGGATTATCCATACAATCCCCCGGCCGAAGATATAATCCTATCTGGCCCAACAAGGGTTGAAAGCCTTAGCGAGCATTTTGGCTACGCGTTCACACAGCTATCTAAGATGTGCGCACTGCACAAACTCAACGACATCAAGTTACACTCGCAACACCCATGGTGTTGCGAAGATGATTACAATCCTGATCTTCTCGGCAACTATGTTGTGGTGATAAGGTGTCGCGCCGGGCACATCCGCTCGGTTTTAGCAAAAATGGCTCCCGAGTATTGCAGGATATGTAAGATAACACGTAGTTGTGACAACAAATTCATCCCCGAAACCCAAAAGTATACTCTGGCCGAGAATCTTTTCATATTCAGATGCGAATTTGGCCACAGGTTCGCCATACACTACAATAACAAAAAACCGCCGCAGGTCTGTCCGGTGTGTAATTTGTGCAATATCGCCAGAGAAGTGCACGGTATAGATCTCTCCATCAACGAGAGGTCCCTTTATGTTTCGCCTAGCTCGAGGCTGCGTGTACATTACCATATCAACTGTTCCAACGAGAAACGCTACCATCCCCGCGCCGACTATGAGTATGCCAAGAGATGCCAAGACTACTTCGTTACGGGAGAAATGATCCTCGGGACAAACCCGGCCGGGCCGTTGTGTTGCGCCAAAAGACATACCTGCAACAGGGCGCTGAGTCTGCTTAGGATATGCGAGCTCATGTTTGACAGACCATTCGATGATAATATGCCACGGTTCGGGCTCTCGGTCACATGCTTCAATGCCGAGATCGGCTTAGCATGTATACTTGCGGAGGATATTGACTCGCTGGATAGTTTGGAAGAATTCTGTCGTTGGTGTGCTGAGCGGGATTATGTCGTGTTCATAGGTAGGCATGCTAATTCAGAGGTATTAGCGAGCAACCTATGCAAGCGCCTGTTTGGAAAAAATATGAAACACTCCGATAGATTCTTTGAGAAGCTCGGCCGAGAAGTCAAAAGACGCCTTTCAGGCGCCACCGATAGGGCGCTCGACGTATATATCGCTCTCTGGCGTTATACCAAGGACTGCAATACACGCTCCGTGATGTTCCCGTGCCAATGCCGCGGACCTCCGTCCGGGCCTTAGGATAACTGATCCAACAATGTATCAATGTCAAGTTTATTTCGCTGTCGTAGCAACAAAGCGTCTTCGTATTCCACTATATTACTAGCACTGCCAAAATGCTGTTTGTATTCTGTATATGTTGGTTTATTTGTTTTTTTGAACCACGCAACGATTTGGGCAGCCTTATCTCTCCTGGACGTAAAATCTTCTTTTTTGTAATAAAACCAAAATATGATTATGATCAATATTAGTACAACGTAACGCATCGTATATAAAACCAAGACAAAAACCACAACATTCATATGGATGACAAGGCCCCCCTTGACAAAAAAGAGATACATGAGATGTTTGACGGTATTGATGACTTTAGCCGCGAAATATTGGCCCGCAAGAACCGCGGCCTGTTACTAAACTGCATCGATAAGCTTGGGTCAGTAATAAAACGAGTTGGGCGGAGCCAGATAGTCCCGCCTCTCGGCATGATATTTCGGGCCTTCGCTCTAACGCCGCTGGGCAAAGTTAGGGTCGTCCTGGTCGGCCAGGATCCCTTCATAAACAAGGGCGAGGCGGTTGGTCTCAGTTTTTCAGTGCCACGCGGGGTGGCCGTCCCGCCGTCGACCAAAAACATCTATGCGTGTCTGCTGAATCACAAACTAATCACGGCCGCACCTGAGCATGGTGACCTGACAGCATGGGCAAAGCAAGGAGTACTCATGCTCAACTGCGCCCTCACGACTGAGCTCAAGAAGAGCAATGCTCATGCCGACATATGGCGCGAATATACTGATCAGATTATACGCGAGATCTCTGCGCTACCGCAGAAGATAATATTTATACTATTCGGTTCCTTTGCGCAGAAGAAGGCGAGCCTCATAGACCCGCGTCATGTCATCCTCACATGGGGGCACCCATCGCCCCTCAATGCACAAAATAGGCACGACGGGCCCGGGCATTTTAAGTACTGCGATGTATTTGTGCGTGTAAATTCCATACTGGAACACCCTATAAACTGGGACCCAGACGCGCTCGGGATCCGCGGGGTTACCCAGGACGACCCTAGGCCGCCGTGCCAGGACACCTCGGCCACCGGTAGCCCATCAAGGAAGTTATGGATCTTTTGCGATGGCAGTGGGGGAAACGGCCACCCGGGATGTATAGCTACGTACGGGTATTATATGACAGATGGCCTAATCTGCGCAGAGAAGTCGGGCCCGGCGGAAGGAGCTGCCTCCAATAACCGCGGCGAACTGACAGCAATTAAGTTTGCGCTTGAGTTTCTGCATGACAATGCACACCTCTTTAGTTTTGACAGTGTTGTTCTTGTTACCGACAGTAAGTACTCGATGAACTGCCTAGATAAATGGTATGAAAAGTGGAAACGGACCGGCCGAGTAAAAAAGAATCTTGACCTTATCGGGTCGGCCTATGACACGCTGCGGCGGTTGCGTGACAAGTTTCCTGTCGAATTTAGACATTGTTATTCTCATCGCGACGAACCGCCCCGCGACTCTCTCGATTGGTTCATTTGGCGTGGTAACTACATCGCGGACTCTCTATGTACTCGGGCTGCAAAGATTCAGGAATCTTTACAGATTCAAGGAGATTAGCGCCGGGACTACTTATCGCGCGCGACATAACAGTTAGATTGGGCCGAGGGTTATTTTTTCCCAGCTAATATATGCGAGATGCTGAAATATGTTCTACTCGCCACTATTGTTGTGGTCCTTATCTGCGTGATCTATTATGTATTTTATGGCTCCGATAGGGCCAAGCGGAGACGCGCTCGTCAGAATATCCGCTCGAGTAGCGGAGTGTTTGACAAAGCCGCCGCGGCGGCCTTGAGTGAGCTGAGCAGCATAAACGCCCCGACGGCCGACGACCTCGCCGCGGCGGCCGACATTTACAGATACAATATCCTGGAGGATAATGTCCACGTAAATACGCCGGAAGAAATAAATGCGCTAGAAAATGCTATATTGAACTATCAATTGGCTCTCCTCACCGTCACAGAGGCCGAGGAGCCTGATCATATCCTGCGGCGGGTTGAAGAATTCAATGACCGACTCAACAGAACTCGGTTCAATGATCAAGGTCTCGACGCTATGGTCACCGAATTTACTCATACAGCGGAGGCCGTCGTCCCACAGGCTCGCCGCGACGTCATACAGCAGCGCGCGGCCCGGGCGCGCAAACGCGCAGAGACCCGCCGCGAGGCCATAAATGAGGCCATAGACGAAGCAATAACGTATACAAATGACTCTCAAAACGTGCACGATACAAGCGTTAATGCCGATCTCCGAGAGACGCTTGCCAAGCTCAAGCAGGGTAACGGCGGCCGGGTAGACATACCCAGGGCCTTCGCGGAGGCCGAGCAGTTCATTCGCGGCAGATATGCGGCCGACCCAGACAACCGCGAAAAGGTGGCTCGGGCCCTGGCCGTGCTTGCTGTGATGTCCCGCGGCGAGTACATATACACATATAATGATACCGAAAGCAGCATCTTTGCACATACTTGGGCCCGTGCGAAGCACCCAAGGAACATCGCGCGTGAAGATTTAATCAAAACGGCCATTGTGAATGCCCTGGCCGATTCTGTGGAAAATGGCAACATAGTATGTATTAATGGGCGCTGCGGGCGTGTCCTTAACAGCCTAGTGACACTTGACTTTGACCCAAGCGTGGGCTCGGCAATGACCTTCGAGGCATACAGAAACCAGATATTCCAAGAAGTAAAGGAGATCATAGACAAAGAAATAGATAAGGCTAAGAACAGTGACGACGCAGAGTTAGCGGAATATGCGAAAAGCTTCGACAGCGGCGACCCCTTAGAGGACGGCGGCCCGGCCGAGGAAAGGTTCAAACGGCAACTGAAGAATAGCCTGGATAAACATATAGATAGCTATAGAGACAAGCTCGGTGAGAGGGAAATCGAGCAGGTGCGCCAGGAAGCATATGTTTATGCGATGATATAATACCCTAACCGCGCGCGTCTCTTCCCGCGCAGAAAATATACCGGGCCGAATTTCACAGACTCCGCCGGCGGGACATCCCGGAAAAAAGTTGATTTTCTCGTTCATACAAGTACACTCTCATAAAATACTATACCGTTAACTCAACAATATCAGATCACAAATGGCCTATCATTCTGGCGCGGCGTTGGAGAAAGTCCTCGAGCAAGGTAAAGGCATCGAATTCTCCGGAGGTCAAGTGACCGGTCGATATGAGAATTTAGAAAGGGCAGTCTTTGAGGGATGCATGATCAACGCCGAGTTTCCTAATCTCAAGGTTATGAAGATTCACAAATCCGTCGTGGGTTCCGCTATTCCAAAGACCCTCGAATATCTGGAGATGGAAAACACAGAGCTGAAGATGCCATTGTCCGATATGCGCTATCTTAAGTGCCTACATGTCGATGATATCCCTCGGGGCGAATTTCCGGCGCTCGAGCATCTTTGGTCCGCCAACAACCAGCCTGACGCATGTCTGCCGCACATGCCTGCGATTAAATCACTCATCATCGGCAACATGCACACGATCGACGTAGAGCATCTGAGCACCCTCGAGAATCTATGTATTGGTGGCCTTGATGAACTGAACGTCAAGAATGATAATGTGAAACATCTCATGCTATTCGGTAACATCGGCACCGCCGAATTTCCCAACGCACAAAGGGTCTTTGTAAACGGCACTGTTGAGAATCTGTACGTGCCGCAGGCTAAAGAGCTCATACTTTATGGGGGGCGCACGTATTGGCAGGATAGTATGCAAGCATCTTGAGAAATTAACAATTTATCCCGATTGTCCCCTGGAGATATTAGGACTTCCCGAGAAAGTATTGCGCACGGTTAAAATACTTATCACCGGATATGTAGAGGATCGCCACTTCAAACTGATGCCCAATATTACCAAACTTTATCTGACCAAAGGCTGTCCATTTCCTAGGGCGATACTTGACCATCCCTTGGAACTGCTCGCTGTCGAGCAGGCATATGATGAGTTACATGAGCTCAAAAAAGTTGGAACTCTTGTGCTGCGCATGCCCAAGACTGATGATGTTCCTCCGTACATTCATGGCATTGACAATGTCGTTGTGACCAGCAGACCGATCCAGCATTTCGAATTGATCAGACCTCCTAAATGGTGTCCTTTTAAGGAGCGCTAGGGTTTAATCCGGCGCCCACGGCTGCCAAGGCACCCACGGCGGCTCGGTGGCGAGGGCGTCTCCATAAGGAGCCCGGGTCAGTACAGGGTTTTATTTTACTTTTTTAAGCCAATACGGCCGGGGCTGGGAGTTGCCATCCGCCGGATGATCCTTGGACGTCCTCTGAAGTTTCTCGCCGCCGACATCCGGCGCACCGGTCAAATGCGTTGACACTCTCAGATTGAACATTAAGGAGTTTGACCCGAGGAACTACCCGCCCCAGCACCGCAAAGGCTGTTTACGCGGCAGGACTCTTTGGCCGTACTAAAATTGATCTCGGCCGAGGCCGATTTGACACGATGAACACGGATATCTTGTCGTTGGTAGGCGCTTTCCTCAGTGACGAACGATCCGCGGCCAAGCTGCTCTTGTTGAGTAGGGCTGTCAGGAAGTTGACCCATGTTCAGTCAATGACAATCAATGTTGCTACCATGGGTATTCTTAGTAGGGTCCATAACATTAGAAAGCTTAGTCTCGAGTATGTCATCCTAAGTACACTTACTATGCCTCATCTAGTTGAACTTGAGCTTAATAATTCGGCCATAGATAAGCTAATAGCACCCAAACTAGTATTGTTGAGACTAAGAAATTCATTCTGCCCACCACCTGCCAATACAAAGGTGCTTGAGTTCATAGAAACAGAGGTCCCGCAGTTCATGGAACTACCTGATCTGCAGAAGTTAAAGATCATTTCATGTCAAATGACGAAACAGTCCTGGATATTGTGTGGTCTTGAGGAGCTGATTATAGACGACCTACAACCCGGTTGCCCTATCCACATAACACCATTCACGAAGCTCAAGTATCTTCGCGCGACGAGATGCCACTTCATATACGGCAGTAATGATTCTCTTGAAACAGTAGAAATTTGCCATGCAATGGCAGAACTCACAGCGTCTGGGCTGAAGTGTTGTCGGTTCTATGGGATTGAAAATGTGGTTGTTGAGGGTGACCTAATCAATTATTATGGCGGCTATATTCGGCCCGGCCCTCAGATAAAAAAATTAATTGGGGCCTATATAACTGTCAACAACAACATATTCTCCAAATTAGAGGTGATTCATCAAACGCTGACACCGATGGTACCATATATACCTAACGTCGAAATCGACTCACGCGACGATATCAGGTCTAGCATCAAAACTTATTCAACCCCTGATACTCAAGATAAGCACGGGACTTATATGAAAGATATAAGTAAGCTTGTAGATCCAAATCAGCCTATGGTGTCTGTGACGCTAAGCGCGCCCAAAAAATACAGTAATTTAGGCCAGATGGCTGTCATCGATAACCTATACTACCCCAACATGATAGTCCTGCAAACACGATCCCTAAACGTCCGCAGTTATGAGTTCCCGTGTCTATTGGAACTCAAATCGTACCGAACATGGTTTAACCATGACCCGATTCCGTATGCACCAACTCTTGAAAAATTGGAAGTTTTGTGCCCTCCACAGACTTGTGATATGGGCACGCTCGCGACTCTTACGCGACTCAGAGAACTCGATATCCGCGGTTGTTCTTGCGACGAGATGTGCAACGATAATGTCACGAATGTTACTCTGTGGAACTGTAAGGTTGGCAAGGTAGCGTTTCCGAACGCTAAAGTTGTCAAGATCGTCGGTTCCACAATTAATGAGCTCATAGTGCCGAGCGTTACCCGGATGGCTGTCGAAAAAAGTACGATCGGTCGAATAGTCGGCCGACCATATATACTTAGGACAGATTGCAAAAATCCCCTGCCTAAGAACCTATATGAATCGACTCTCATACTAAAAGTACCCAGACTCTCCATGACCGCGGGTTTCCCTAACATAATAGGGGCTGACGTTGAGGTTATTGACGCCGAGATCCCGAAAACCCTTGAATATCTTAGTACATATCCTTTTGATGTTCGCAATTTTGATCCGGTCAATATTAAGATGCTCGTCATCAAGGTCAGTCTACCAGATGAGAGAATCAAGATTCTCAAGCAGCGTGTAAAGTATGTCAGTGTTCGTCCTGTGATCTTCGGGAAGGACCTAGAACTCTAGCGCGGCCCGATTCTGATTTAGAATTATATGACTGCCGCTCGGCCTATGTGGGTATTTTTTGTGGTTCGCCGGCCGGCCTTATAATTCTAAATCAGAATTGGCTGTGGGCCTGGCGGGCTCTTTGGTTGTATAAAATTGATTATATATGTCAGTATCCGACAAGATGGATGCGGATATCTTATCGTTGATAAACAGATTCCTTAGTAGCGTAAGGGATACGGCCAAGCTG
>Ga0207864_1003339_pt1 | contig 13579 bp, 10 predicted proteins | sample HigsolmetaAR202D_FD_184834 | JGI IMG/M metagenome (GOLD analysis project Ga0207864, IMG submission 184834) | Ionic liquid and high solid enriched microbial communities from the Joint BioEnergy Institute, USA - AR20-2-D (SPAdes) (version 2) ...
GCCGAACGCCGTGCCCGCCTCCGCGCCAACCGCCTGGCGAAACTGCAGGGCGGCGCCGCCTCCGATGCCGACACCGACGACCCCGCCATCGAGGACGACGATGAGGACGAGGACCTGATCGACCTCGATGACTGATGCAAGGTTCGAGGGACCAAGGGGCTGGAAGGAAAGACAGATATCCGCGCATTCACACCCGTCCTGAGCGAAGCGAAGGGCGGAATCCCCCGCACCAACCCGAGGCGCACCACCGCCCCACCAACCCCCGCGCTGGCTCCCTCGCCCCCAAATCGCTACCATTGGCTGATTTTGATAGCCAACCTCAACGCGATCATTGCGCGCCGACGAATATGCCCAAACGAACCGACATCCGTACCATCCTGATCATCGGCTCAGGCCCCATCGTCATCGGCCAGGGCTGCGAGTTTGACTACTCCGGCACCCAGGCCTGCAAGGCACTGAAGGAGGAGGGCTACCAGGTCGTCCTGGTCAACTCCAACCCCGCCACCATCATGACCGATCCGCAGTTCTCGGATCGCACCTATATCGAGCCGATCACACCCGAGGCCGTCGCCAAGATCATCGACCGTGAATATGGCGGCCCCTACCAGATCGACGCCCTGCTGCCCACGCTCGGCGGTCAGACCGCACTCAACTGCGCCTGCGCCCTCTACGACAACGGCACGCTGGCCAAATACGGCATCGAGATGATCGGCGCGACCCGCGAGGTCATCTACCGCGCCGAGGACCGCAAGATCTTCAAGGAGATCGTCGAGTCGATCGGCCTGGCCATGCCACGCTCGGGCATCGCCAACTCCATGGAAGAAGCCTGGCAGGTGCTTGAGGAAGTGAAGCTGCCCGCCATCATCCGCCCCGCGTTCACCCTCGGCGGCACCGGTGGCGGCATCGCCTACAACCGCGAGGAGTTCGAGGACATCGTCCGCCGCGGCCTGGACGCCTCCATGACCCGACAGGTCCTCATCGATCAGTCGGTCATCGGCTGGAAGGAATACGAACTGGAAGTAATGCGCGATCGCGACGACAACGTCGTGATCATCTGCTCCATCGAGAACTTCGACCCCATGGGTGTGCACACGGGCGACTCCATCACCGTCGCCCCCGCCCAGACGCTCACCGACAAGGAATACCAGCGCATGCGCGACGCCGCCCAGGCGATCATCCGCGCGGTCGGCGTCGACACCGGCGGGTCGAATATCCAGTTCGCCGTTAACCCCGAAACCGGCGAGCAACTCGTCGTCGAAATGAACCCGCGCGTATCGCGCAGCAGCGCGCTGGCCTCCAAGGCGACCGGCTTCCCCATCGCCAAGATCGCCGCCAAGCTCGCCGTGGGCTACACGCTCTGGGAGCTGCCCAACGATATCACCGGCAAGACGGTCGCCTGCTTCGAACCGACCATCGACTACGTCGTCACCAAGATTCCGCGCTGGACGTTCGAGAAGTTCCCCGAAGCGGATGAAACGCTGACCACGCAGATGAAAAGCGTGGGCGAAGCGATGTCCATCGGCCGCACCTTCAAGGAAAGCCTGCAAAAAGGCATCCGCTCAATGGAGGTCAAACGCTTCGGCCTGGGCCTCGACCAGAACGACAAGTGGCTGCACTGGAAACGCTCTCAAAAGCCCACGCACTCCGTGGGTGGAACAGATGGCGCCGTCTCCCCCAACGGACTCGACACGCCCCCCGAATGGCCCATCGACGAAACCAAACTCACCCGCAAGCTCACCGTCCCCTCGCAGGGTCGGCTCTATTACATCCGCTACGCCTTCAAGATGGGCTGGACCATCGAGCAGGTACACGCCGCCACAAAGATCGACCCCTGGTTCCTCGATCAGATCAAGCAGCTCGTGGACTTCGAGGATGTCCTGTGTTCATATGAGCGACTGGAAGATGTGCCGCGCGAGGTGCTCTTCCAGGCCAAGCAGATGGGCTATTCCGATCCACAGCTTGCCAATCTTTATCTGGGCAAGATCAGCGCCGAAACGATTCTGCAGGTGCGTGCCCATCGCAAGAAGCTGGGCATCACACCGGTTTACAAACTGGTCGACACCTGCGCCGCGGAGTTCGAAGCCGCCACCCCCTACTACTACTCCACCTACGAATCCCCCATCAACGTCATCACCGACTCGAACCCCACCCACGCCAGTGGATGGGTCTACGACGACGAAATCCGCGTCACCGACAAAAAGAAGATCATGATCCTCGGTGGCGGCCCCAACCGCATCGGACAGGGCATCGAGTTCGACTACTGCTGCGTCCAGGCCGCCTTCGCCGCTCAGGAACTCGGCCTCGAATCGGTCATGGTCAACTCCAACCCCGAGACCGTCTCGACCGATTACGACACCAGCGACCTGCTCTTTTTCGAGCCGCTCACACTCGAGGATGTGCTGAACATCTACGACCGTCTCAACGGCGATGCCGCCAGCGGCAAGGGCCTGGTCCACGGCGCGATCGTGCAGTTCGGCGGCCAGACTCCGCTCAACCTCGCCCACGGGCTGGAGCAGGCTGGTGTGCCCATCATCGGCACCAGCGTCGATTCGATCGACCTTGCCGAGGATCGCGAACGTTTCTCCAGGCTCATCAAGGAACTGGGCATCCAGCAGCCTGCCAACGGCATCGCCTACAACGTCGAGGAAGCCATCCGCGTCGCCAACGCGATCGGCTACCCCGTGTTGGTGCGGCCGAGCTTCGTGCTGGGCGGCCGGGCCATGGAAACCGTCTTCGATGACGCCCAGTTGCGTCACTACATGAAAATCGCGCTGGGTGCCAGCGACGTGGAGGATCAGCCCATCCTCATCGACAAGTTCCTTGCCGAGGCGATCGAGTGCGACGTCGACGTCGTGGCTGACTTCGGCCTCGACGGCGTCGACGGCCGGGCGCTCATCGCCGGCGTCATGGAGCACATCGAGGAAGCGGGCATCCACTCGGGTGACAGCGCCTGTGCGATTCCGCCCTATTCGCTGCCTGAAAAGGTCGTCGACACGATCAAACGTCAGTCACGCGATCTGGCCCGGGCGCTGAAGGTACGCGGCCTGATGAATGTGCAGTGGGCAATTCGCAAGCCCAACGCCAAAACCGGTCCTGCCGATTACGAAGTCTACATGCTCGAGGTGAACCCACGCGCCTCGCGCACGGTGCCCTTCGTTTCCAAGGCGACGGGCGTGCCCTGGGCGCGCATCGCTGCCAAGGTCATGATGGGCCTTCAGCTTCCGGACCTCGGCATCACGCGCGAGGTCGTGCCCGCACACACATCGGTCAAGGAATCGGTCTTCCCCTTCAGCAAGTTCCCGGGTGTGGACGTGATCCTGGGCCCGGAAATGCGCTCCACCGGCGAGGTCATGGGCATCGACGACAGCTTTGCCATCGCCTTCGCCAAGAGCCAGATGTCCGCCAACACCGCCCTGCCCACCGAAGGCAAGGTGTTCATCTCGATGCGTGACAGCGACAAGCACGCCATCGTGGAACCGGCGCGGCGGCTGCTGGAAATGGGCTTTGAAATCTACACCACCGGCGGCACGCACGACTTCCTCAAGAGTCAGAACGTGCCCACCATCCGCCTGAACAAGATCAGCGAAGGTCGGCCCAACTGCACCGACATGATCAAGAACGGCGAGATCGCGCTCATCATCAACACGCCCACCCGTAAGGGCATCAAGAGCGATGAAGGCCGTCTGCGTGCCACTGCGCTGCGCTTCAGCGTGCCAATGATCACCACCGTCACCGGCGCCAACGCCGCCGTGCAGGCAATCGCCGCCCTGCGCACCGGTTCATGGAACGTCCGCACCCTGCAGGAATACTTCCAGGAAGCAGCGTTGTCGGTAGAAAAGTGAAGGGACCAGGGGATCAGGAAGATAACGCCCGTCCTGAGCGAAGCGAAGGGCGAGGTCCCCGATCCTCAGAAACCGCCCCCACCCCCGCGCACCCCATGACCATCCGCGCCATCATCTTCGACATCGACGGCGTCCTCACCGATGGACGCATCATCCTCAACGACCTGGGCGTCGAGTCCAAAAATTTTCACGTGCGCGACGGCTTCGCCATCAAGGCCGCGATGTCGCTGGGGTTTCACGTGGGCATCATCACCGGCCGCGTCTCCCGCGTCGTTGCCATGCGTGCCACGGATCTGGGCATCCGCCACCTCCAGCAGGGCGCCAAGGACAAGGGGCGAGCCCTCGTGGAGTTGTGCGAGAAACTGGACGTGCCGCTGGAGGCGACCGCCTACGTGGGCGATGACCTGATCGACCTGCCCGCCCTGCTGCGCTGCGGCTACCCCATCGCCGTCGCCGACGCGGTGGATGAGGTGCGGGCCGTCGCCAAATACATCACCACCCGCCCCGGCGGCCACGGTGCCGCCCGCGAAGCCATCGAGCACATCCTCAAAAAGGAAAACCGCTGGAACGAGCTGCTCGCCCGCTACGGCGTACAGGATGTGTCGCTGCGAAAAAATTGATTTGCCAATCTTGACCCGCCCACCATGTTCGGGTAATATTTGGCATCACTGCCGGGGTGCTTGCGCCCCATCCCGTATCGGCCCTGCCCCGTCGCCGACATTGACGCTGCCCCCGCACCGTTCTATGTTCCCCCCTTCGGAACGCAAGGAGATACACATGACCGTTTCGCAGATGACGCCGTCGGCGCTGGGACTGGCGCCCAGTTTCGGGTTCGGGGATCGACTGGGGCTGGCGACGCCCGGGCACCTGGCGGCCCTGCGCGAGCATGGCGGCAGCATTCAGCCGATCTTCGCTCAGCAGTCGATCCGGGAGATGACCCGCACCAGGCGGACGGCTGAGCAGGTGATGTCCGCCGCCGCCGGGGCACTGATCGCTGAGGGTTACGATGGCCCCTGGGGGGCGGATGCCGACCATCTTAAAACCCCCGCCGATGTCGATCTCACCGCCGATGCCGGCTTCGTCTTCTACACCATCGACCCCTCGGACCACGTCGACCCGCAGGCCGACAGCTACGACCCGGCCACGCTGGCGACGCGATTCGCCGCCGTTCGCGACACCGCCCCGTGGGTGGAAAGCTATCGCGGCCGAACGGTCAAAATCGACAACGGCCCGGAAATCCACTTTGACGAGGTCACGCTGCAGCGTGCCGCGGTGAAGTACGGCCGGGCCATCGCTCACGCCCTCTCACTCGCCGCGCACATTGAAGCCGCCGCCGAGAAACGTGATCAGCCCTTTGAAATCGAACTGTCCGTGGATGAAACGCCCCAGCCCACCACGCTGGCGGAGCACTACATCATTGCCGACCAGTGCCTGCGGGCCGGGGTGAAGCTGGTGAGCCTGGCGCCGCGCTTCATCGGCGAATTTGAAAAAGGCATCGATTACAAGGGCGATCTGGCGGCCTTCGAGCGGTCACTGACTGACCACGCCGCCATCGCGAAGCAGCTTGGCCCCTACAAGCTCAGCCTCCATTCCGGCTCGGATAAGTTGTCAATTTACAGCATCTTCGCCCGCGTCACCGGCGGCCTCTTCCACGTGAAAACAGCCGGCACCAGCTATCTCGAAGCGCTGCGGGCTGTCGGCCGACACGATTCCGCGGCGTTGCGGCGGATCATCGACTTCTCGCGTCAATACTTCGACCGCGACAAGGCCACCTACCACATCTCTGCCTCGCTCGACAGGGTGCCGCCCGCCAGCGCGATCAGCGACGATCGTGAACTGGAACGGCTCTACCTCGATGAGAATGACGGCCGGCAGATCCTGCACGTGACGTTCGGCACCGTCCTGACCGATGCCACACTCGGCCCGCTGGTGCACGACATCCTGCGTTCGCACCCCGAAACCTACCGCCAGGTCCTGGCCACCCACTTTGGCAAACACCTGGCCGCATTGAACGAAGGGATGTGAGAAAGGAAAAGTTGTGGTGAGTGGTTTGTGGTGAGAGGTGTAAAAGATGCCACGGCACCGCGTTAGATATCCGACTTTGGTATCTGCCCACCACAACCACCCGCCACGCCCACACCACAACCACTAACCAACAACTGCTCACCACTAACGACTAACGCAATCACTTGTCCTCATGCCTTACCTCTTTCCCGCCATCGACCTGCGTGACGGCAACGTCGTTCGCCTCCTCAAGGGTGACTATGACAAACAGACGACCTACGGCCACGATCCGCTGCAACAGGCTCAGACGTTCGCCGAGGCCGGCGCAACCTGGTTGCACGTGGTCGATCTGGATGGCGCCCGCACCGGCCGAATGCACCACATCGATGTGATCGAACGCATCTGCCGCGAAACGAAGCTGAAAGTGCAGGTCGGCGGCGGTGTCCGCAGTGAGGGTGTCATCGACCGGCTGCTCTCCGTCGGTGTCACCCGCGTCATCCTCGGCACGGCGGCCCTGTCCAACTGGAAATGGTTCGAAAGCCTGATGGGCAATCCGACTTATCGCGGTCGGCTGGTGCTGGGACTCGACGCCCGCAACGATGTGGTGGCGGTCAGTGGCTGGGAGCAGTCGACACAGCTTTCGGCGCTGGAGATCGCCCGCCGCATCAGTGACTGGCCCGTCGCCGCCATCAACTACACCGACATCGCCACCGATGGCACGCTGGCCGGCCCCAACATCGAAGCCACGCGTGCGATGGCCCGGGCCACCCATGTACCCATCGTCGCATCGGGTGGCGTGGGGACGCTCGACCACCTGCGTGCCCTGCGCGAGCTGCCCATCCAGGGCGCGATCGTCGGCCGGGCGCTTTATGAAAACGCCTTCACCATCGCTGAGGCACTGGATGTGTTCGAACGCGGGGCATAACCCCCTGCATTTGCGTTCGATTCTTCATCCTCGAATCAGCCGTCGCCCGACGGCAGCCCGAGCCGCCCCGGCGATACCCTGAAACGCGCAATCCCGCGACAGGAGACTGTCTCATGCGCGCAACGTTTTTCGCTTCGTTTTGCGGTTTGCTGATGCTGGTCGCCGTCGGTTGCCAGACGACCCGGCAGGAACGCACGCCCGTGACCACCGATCTGATCGTGGCAGGCGTGCCGCTGGTCGAAATGTCCGGGTTCAGCTTCACCCCCGCGCAGATCACTGTCGCGGTGGGCGACACCGTCGAGTGGCGCAACACCACCCGCTCCGCCCACACCGTGACCTGCCATCCGCAGTACGTCGCCAACCCGCAGAACGTGCGTCTGCCCGAAGGAGCAGAACCGTTCCACTCCGGCACGCTGCAGCCGGGTGAATCGTTCTTTTTCACATTCCAGACGCCGGGGCGGTATCGCTACGTGTGCCTCCTTCATGAGGAATATGGCATGATCGGTGAGGTGAACGTGATCGAGCCATACGTCACAACACCACGCGAACGAGGACGACAGGCAAGCCAAGTGACGCGATGAGGCTATGCCGCCTTCCGGGGGTATCAGGCCGGTTCGACCATAATCTTGGCGGCGGCGTGCGTGCCCAGCGTGAACAACTCAGGCTGGGCCTCCCGAAGGAGGGTGACGGCGGCGGCGATGTCGTCACGCTGCGTCACCGTGACGATCGCGCCGGGCGTCAGCCCGTGACGGTGGGCGAACTGCAGAAAGAGCGGGTCCTGATCGACCACCCGGGCGATGCGCAATGGCATCTCGACCGCACACTCGGCCAGGCTGGTCGCCGCGGGCTGGGCCATGTGCCCCTTGGCGGTGGGGATCGGGTCACCGTGCGGGTCGCTGGTCGGGTGGCCCAGCAGTGCATCGATGCGATCGAGTACCTTGTCGGAGATGACATGCTCCAGTTGCTCAGCCTCCTCGTGGACCTCCGACCAGTCCAGCCCGAGGATGTCGACCAGCAGCCGTTCAATGAGCCGATGTCGGCGGAGCATCTTCAGTGCCAGCTTCTCGCCCTCAGGGGACAGCCGCACACCCATCCGCGGCTCATATTCAGCCAGCCCCAGGTCCGCCAGGGTCTTGCCCATGGACGTGGCCGTGCCGGGGGTCACGCTCATGGCCGCGGCAAGCTTGCCCATGGGCACCATCTGCCCCTCGCCGGCCGCAGCCTGCTCGAAAAACAATCGTTTGACATAGTCTTCGACGGTGCTGCTGAGCATCGATCGGAGGTCTCACACAGGGTTCGACGGGCGTGTCAGGGTCTGACGCGACCGAACGGGAGTAGCGCGACAATTCGCGTCACTTCGTAGCGGCGGCAAGGCGCATTTTGCCGACCACTGTAGCCGTTGTGATTGACAGGGGCCAGCACAGCGTTATTGTATCATCAAATGAGATATTTTGACTAATCAAAATGATAGTCTCGACGACGCAAAAGAAGGATGCCCTCTGACATGCGATGCGTGCGATGGGTCATGGGGATGCTGGGGTGCCTGGCGCTGGCGACCATCGCGGCATGCGGGGGTGAGGCATCCTCGGCACGGCCGAAGGATGACGGCCGGCCGCGCATCGTGGCGACCACGACGATGATCGCCGACATGGCGCGGCAGATCGGCGGGGATGACATCGTCGTCATCTCGATCATGAAGGAAGGCGAGGATCCGCACGTGTATCAGGTGCGGCCACGTGACGCCCAGACGATCCGTGATGCCGACCTGGTGCTGATGAACGGCCTGCACCTGGAGGCAACGCTGGACCGCGTGGTGACGAACAACGTGTCACCCGATCGCGTGGTGCGGCTGGCGGAATCGCCCCGGATCACCCCCCTTCGCGGCGCGGGCGATTCGGTGGACCCGCACTGCTGGTTCAACGTCGAATACTTCATGATCTACGCCGAGACAGCCCGCGATGCGCTCATCGCCATCGATCCGGACAAGGCCTCAGCTTACGAAGCGCGGACGGCTGCGTACCTGCAGCAGCTTCGCGAACTGCACGAGTGGGTGCTGGCGGAAATTGCCACCGTGCCCGCCGAGCAGCGTGTGATGGTGACCAGCCACGACGCCTTCGCCTACTACGGCAACCGCTACGGGATCGAAGTGCATGGTGTCATCGGCATCAGCACGGAGGAGCAGCCCCGGCCGCAGGAGATCGAAAAGCTGGAGGAGCTGGTGAGGCAACGCAACGTCAAGGCACTCTTTATCGAGACATCGGTGAACCCGATGCTCAATGAGATCGTGCGCAAGATCGCCCAGCGCACCGGCGCAACGGTCGGCGGTACGCTGTTCAGCGACTCGCTGGGGCTGCCCGACGGCCCGGCTGGAACGTACATCGACATGATGCGCCATAACACACGCACGATCGTGGAGGCGCTGCGATAACGCGGCGAAGGTGATGTTCATCCGAGCGACCGCATCGACACACGTACAGCAGAACTTGCCCGCCAATGGTGCAGCGGTGTCGGTGCGGAACATCAACGTGTCGTACGACGGCAAGCCGGTGCTGCGCTCGGTCTCACTGGAGGTGATGCCCGGTCAGTCGGTGGGGATCATCGGTCCCAACGGCGCGGGCAAGAGCACACTGCTCAAGGCGATGCTCGGTCTGACCCGCATGGACTGCGGCGAGGTGCGTATCTTCGGCGAAACGATCGACCGGGCGCGGCATCGCGTGGCCTACGTGCCGCAGACGGAACTGGTCGACTGGGATTTTCCGGTGACGGCGTTTGATGTGGTGCTGATGGGCCGGTGCGGGCGGCACGGCTGGCTGGGCCGGCCCAACCGCGAGGATCGTGAAGCGGCGCGTGCTGCGCTCGAGCAGGTGGGCATGAGCCGTTACGCCGACCGACACATTCGCAGGCTCTCCGGCGGGCAGCAGCAGCGCGTTTTTCTGGCGCGGGCGCTGTGTCAGGAGGCGGATGTGCTTTTGCTGGATGAGCCGTTCGCCGGGGTCGACGCCGCGACCGAGCAGGCGATCTTCGGTTTGATCGACAACCTGGCGCGGTCCGGACGGACGCTGATGGTGGTGAACCACGATCTGTCGGTGCTCAACCGGTTCGATGCAGTGCTGATGCTGAATCAGCGTGTGATTGCGTTCGGGCCAACACATGAGGTGGTGACGGATGAGAACCTGCGGCTGACGTATGGCGGCCGACTGTCGATGCTGGAGCGCGCCGATGCGGCGCTTCGGAAGGATCGGATTCACGATGATCCTGACGTTGCTCGTTCAGTTTGACTGGCAGTGGAGCCAGTGGTGGCGACCGTTCGCGCCCGATGCGCTGTGGTGGCACGGCGCGCTGTGCAGCGCGCTGGTGGGCATCGCCTGCGGGCTGCTGGGCTGCTTCGTGGTGCTGCGTCGCATGGCGTTGATCGGCGATGCGCTGTCGCACGCGGTGCTGCCGGGCGTGGTGATCGCGTTTCTCATCACCGAAAGCACGAGCATCGGGGGCATCTTTCTGGGGGCGTTAATTTCGGGGCTGATCGCCGCGTTGCTGATTAACCTCGTGAGTCGATACAGTCGCACAAAGGAGGATTCGGCGATCGGCATCGTGTTCACAGCGATGTTCGCGCTGGGCATCGTGCTGGTGAGCCAGTTGCCGCGCGGCACACACTTTGACCTCACTCACTTTCTCTGGGGTGAGCCGCTGGCCGTCACACCAACCGATCTGATGGCGATGGCGATCGTGACGACGATCGTCGTGCTGTTCGTCATTGTGCTGTTTCATCCGCTGCGACTGGTCAGCTTCGACCCGGTGGTGGCAGCCGCGATGGGCTTGCCCGTCACGCTGTTTCACTACCTTCTGATGGGATTGCTCTCGGCAACAGTGGTGACCGGCATCAAAACCACTGGGGTGATCCTCGTGGTGGCAATGGTCATCACCCCCGCTTCGGCGGCATATCAACTGACCGATCGGTTCTGGAAGATGCTCGTGCTCTCGGCGGTGTTCGGCGCGTTTTCGGCGCTGGGGGGCATCTCGCTGGCATTCATTTCCAATTCACCAACCGGACCGGCGATGGTCGTGGTCGCGTCGCTCATCTTCCTGCTGGCCATGCTGCTCAGCCCGACGCATGGCGTGGTGTTCGATCTTGTGCGACGTTACCGGCTGCGCCGGCACATCGCGGCGGAGGACGTGCTCAAGGCGATCTACCATCACAACCAGGATGCGACGGCTCAGCCCCGCATCGAGGAACTGGCCCAGCGCGTGCGGATGACACCAAAGCGCACCATCGCGTTCCTGGAGTGGCTGAGGGCGCACGGGCTGATCGAGCGTCTGGACGGCTGGTTCCGCCTGACCCGGGCGGGCGAACGCCGGGCGGTGGAGATGGTGCGTTCCCACCGGTTGTGGGAGTCGTACCTGAGCGAGCGGGCGAAGCTGGATGTCGACGAGGTCCATGAGCACGCCGAGCGTCTGGAGCACGCCCACGAACTGGCGGATGAGCTGGACGCAAGCCTGGGCCATCCCCGGCATGACCCGCACGGGGAGGAAATCCCGCGGCCGAAGGAGGGTGAGGGGGCTTCGTAGTGCGCGATGGGACAGGCGTCCCGCCTGTCATTTCGCCGAAGGCGAAAGGAACGTCACGGGGGATCATTTCAATAAGCAATACGCAATGGGCAATGGTTAATGGACGCGCGCGGTGGGTTGTCACGCGGGTGAAGGTGGGTACGTGACTGTTCTTCCAGAATTCCGGCTCCATCATTTTGCCGTTGGGAATGGGAACTTTATGTGATACTGAGACGTCCAACGACGGAGTTGGACCCTTTACCCAGGAGACTAGTCATGGGGATCCGCACTTTTGTCTGGATGGTGCTGGCGACGGTGTTGCTTGGACCGGTTTCGCCGGCGGTTGGGCGTATCAAGCTGATCACGCTGCCGGTGCGTGAACGGGTGGAGATTCAGCTCGACCACGCCAACACCACGCTGGTGGAGGAGGAGCGCATCGTGCCGCTGGTTCGCGGGGTGAATCAGGTCGATTTCTCCTGGGCGAACACGCGCATCGATCCGGACACGATCATCTTCCGTGTCGTGCCTCATGCGGAAGAGAATGAGGATGCGCCGGAGATTCACGTACTGTCGGTGAGTTATCCGCCGAATGAGAAGGCACTGGTGTGGCAGGTCTCCTCGTCAGCATCCGGCTCGGCACGCGTGCGCATCAGCTACATCCTGGATGGACTTCAGAAAAGCTTCAGCTACCGCGCGGTGGCGTCACGGGATGAATCGACGCTGACGCTATCGCAGTACATGCGATTACAGAACCTTTCCAACGAGGAATTTGGTGAAAGCGAAATCTGGTCGGGGTTCGGCCAGGACTTCAACAAGCCCATCGGCATCAACGAAACCAGGGAGATGCTCGTCCACCGCTTCCAGAACGTCCCCATCACCAAAACGTACACGTGCAACCCGGCCAAATTTGATTATCTGGACAAAAAGGAAAACAAGCTGCGCGTGCACATGCACTACGTGATCAAGAACGATGCGGCCCATCAACTGGGTCAGGCATCACTGCCTTATGGCAAGGTGCGCATCTTCCAGGAGGACAGTCGGGGCACCACGGCGTTCATCGGTGAGGACTGGGGCAAGTTCACGCCCATCGACGATGAGATGCAGCTTTTCCTGGGTGTGGCGCAGGACATCGTCGTGCGGCGAACAATCGAAAAGCACGAGCAGCAACACGTGGCGGCCAACGCCTACCACCACGAGATCATCGTCAAATACGAAATCGAAAACTTCAAGACCGAACCAGTCACACTGAACATCGCGGAAGACCTGGAGTACGTGCGCAGGGAGGTTCGGCTCGAGCCCAGACTTCCCCTGGAATGGGAACTGGGTAATCGGACTACCTTCGCCGGCGGCATGGATAAGGAAAAGTCGACGTTGAAGGACGTGGTTTTCAAGGTTGATCTGCCTGCCCGGGCAGCCGATGGCGCGACGGAAAAGGTGACGCACCGGCTGCACGTGTTCTTCAAGAATGAGTGGTGATTTCTTCCCGCGTTGCTGTGTTCCTGAAGCACCCGCCTTTCTGAAAATGGAATGACCGTCATGCGATATACGATCTGTCTCATTCTTTGCCTGATGTTCGCCGCCGGGGCTGTGGCGAAGAACGTCGATCTGTCCACCGTGCCCGATCGACAGTCGGTGCAGCTCACCATCTACAACTCCGAGGACCTCACGCTGGTGCGCGAGACGCGACGGGTGAGCTTCAAGCCCGGTATCAACCCGCTGCAGTTCTCGTGGGCGAACACGCTGATCGACCCGACCTCGGTGGAACTGCGGTTTCTCGAACACGCGGATGAACTGGTGGTGCTGGACACGATGTTTCCGCACGACAAGCCGCAGATGCTCTACTGGAACGTGCAGAGTGAGTTTGATGGCGAGGCGATGGTGGAGATCAGCTACTTCACCAGCGGCATCACATGGTCGGCGGACTACACGTGTATCGCCGATGCGGATGAGACAACACTGCGGCTGGAGGGGTTCGTTCGGGTGACGAACAACTCGGGTGAGGATTACGAGAACGCCCAGATTCGCCTGGTGGTGGGAAAGATCAACCTGGTGGAGAAGATCGCCCAGTTGGCGCGGCTATCGATTAAGGAAGTCGAATCGCTTAAAGCGGTCGATCGTAACCAACTTCGCCAGCAGGCAGCCCGATCCGCACTCGCCCCGAGCGAGGGATTCGATTTCTATGAATCAGGCGGCAAACCCAAGGAAATCATCAAGGAAGGCCTGAGCGAATACTTCATCTACACCGTCGAAGGCACGGAAACGA
>Ga0207864_1003346_pt1 | contig 13539 bp, 16 predicted proteins | sample HigsolmetaAR202D_FD_184834 | JGI IMG/M metagenome (GOLD analysis project Ga0207864, IMG submission 184834) | Ionic liquid and high solid enriched microbial communities from the Joint BioEnergy Institute, USA - AR20-2-D (SPAdes) (version 2) ...
GAAGGCGCAGTACTTGCAGTAGCAGCGGCAGGTGCGGGAAAGGGAGAGCGTGTAGTTGCGGGAGAAGGTGACCCGGCGCACGGGCCGCAAACTAGCGCACGCGCCGGGTCACCCCGGCGCGTGCGCGCGACGCTCTACGGCCTTATTTGGAGACCGAGGCGGTGGCGGTCCGGGTCCGCTCCGGCGGCTCCGTCGGCGCCGGGCCGCCCGGCTCGAGGACGAAGCGGAACACGGCCACGGCGGCCAGCGAGCCGACCAGCGGGCCGACGATGTACGGCCACACGCCGCCCCACTCGTTGGCGACCAGCGCCGGGCCGAACCAGCGCGCCGGGTTGATGCCGGCGCCGGTCAGCGGGCCGGCGACGAAGACCACGAAGCCGAGCGTGGTGCCGATCGCCAGCGGCGCCCAGTCCTTGGCGCTCTTGCGCGAGTAGACGGCGGCGAGGATGACGAGGACGAGGGCGAAGGTGCCGATCGCCTCGACGACGGCGCCAGCGAAGTTGCCGGCCAGCAGGCCGCTGACCGCGGTGGCGCCGTAGTTGGTGGCGCGCCCCTCGTCGAGCAGCAGCGCCTTGCACAGCAGCGCACCGAGCACGCCGCCCGACAGCTGCGCGAGCACGTAGATCAGCGCGTCCAGGGGCGCGATCCGGCGCAGGATCGCGGCGGCGAACGTCACGGCCGGGTTGAAGTGCCCGCCGCTGACGACGCCGAACATCACGATCAGCCCGAAGAGGAGGAACGCGTGCAACAGCCCGATGACGGCGAAATCACTGCCGAACTGGGCCTGCCCCCCGGTCGACACGTACAGCGTCACGATGCTGCAGATGAAGAAGACCAGCAGCAAGGTGCCGATCAGCTCGGCCAGATATGCCGAAAGACCTCGTTCCTCCACGCGTTCCCTCCTGTTCCCAGACGTCTACCCAAACGGTCCAAGCAAGCGGCGGGAGTCTACCCATAAATGCTCAATGAAATAAGCTCCGGCGAGCAATGAGTCGGGCTGCCGCGCTGCTGGCGGCCGTCCTGCTGCTCGTCGGCACGGCCGGCTGCGGCGGCGACGGCGCTGAACCGGGCGCGCCGCGAGGCGCGACGCTGGCGCTCGACTTCGCGCCCAACGCCGCCCACGCGGGCATCTACGCGGCGCTCGCGCGCGGCCACTACCGGCGGGCCGGCGTCGACCTCGCCGTCCGCGCCCCGGCCGAGTCGGCCGAGACCCCGCGCCTGCTCGCGGCCGGCCGGGTCGACGCTGCGGTGCTCGACATCCACGACCTCGGCATCGCCCGCCGGCGCGGGCTGGACCTGGTCGGCGTGCTGCCGCTCGTGCAGCGGCCGCTGGCCGCGGTGCTGGCGCGCCGCGACCGCGGGATCCGCTCGCCGCGGGACCTCGCCGGGCGCACGGTCGGGGTCACCGGCCTGCCCTCCGACGAAGCCGTCGTCGACTCGGCGGTGAGCGCCGCCGGCGGCGACCCGCGCGCGGTGCGGCGACTGACGATCGGGTTCAACGCCGTCTCCGCCCTGGCGGCGGGCAAGGTGGACGCGGCGACCGGGTTCTGGAGCGCCGAGGGCGTCGCCCTGCGCCGCCTCGGGGCGCCGGTGCGCGCCTTCCGGGTCGACCGCTGGGGCGCTCCCCCCTACCCGGAGTTGGTGCTGGCCGTGCGCCGCCGCACCCTCGACGCCGACCCGGCCCTTGTCGACGCGATCGTCGCCGCCACGCGGCGCGGCTACGCCTTCGCCGCCCGCCGCCCCGATGCCGCCCTCGCCGACTTGCTGGCCGCCGAGCCGGAGCTGCGGCGCGCCGAGCAGGCGGCGCAGCTGCGCGCCCTGCTGCCCGTCCTCGCCCCGCGCCCCTTCGACCGCCGCGTGCTGCGCCGCTGGGCCGCCTGGGACCGCCGCCACGGCATCCTCGGCCGCCGGCTCGACGTCGACGCCGCCTTCAGGCTGCGCTGAGCAGCCGCTCGGCGAGCGCCGGCAGTTCGCGCGCCATCCGCGAGCGCGGCGCCACGAGGTCGACGCCGGCGTCCTCGGCGGCGCGGCGCGCCTCGGCGTCGAGGTGCGAGCAGTAGCCGAGCACCGGCACGCCCAGCGCGGCCAGCGCCTCCGGGTCGGTCGCCTCCAGGTCTGCGACCACCAGCTCGACCCCCTCCAGCGGCGCCTCGGCCAGCGAGGCCGCCGTCGTCACCTCGTGGCCGGCCGCCGTTAGCGCGGCCTCGACCCGGCTGGCGAGCATCAGGTCGGTCGCGATGCCGAGCACGCGCGCCACGGCCCGGTCCCTCTCCCTACAGCGAGCGGCGGTGGCGGAACTCTTCCCGCACGCTCTCCGGCCGCCCCCACATCTGGACGACCTCGGCCCGCCCCTCGCGCACCTCGGCGACCCGCAGCTCACCGGTGATCCCTTCGCCGTCGAGCTTCCGCAGCGTGCCGAGCACCGACTGCGGCGCCGCCGCGTGGCCGAAGCTCTTGGCGACCAGCAGTCGCCAGTGCCACTCGCGGGGCTGCTGGTAGACCTGCGCGTTGACCCGGCTCAGGGTGACGGCCGCATCGACGTAGCGGGCCTCGTCGTCGATGCGCAGGTCGACCTCGAGGTCGGTCCAGTCGTGCGGCAGCGCCTCGAGGACGCGCTTGAAATCGGCGGCGAGGCTCACGTCGGGGAGCCTAGCGCCGCCCGGCGGCGGGCGCCCCGAGGCGGCGCCGCAGCGCCGCCCGGCGCCGCGCCCGCGCCGCCGCCACCGCCAGCAGCCCGTGCCGGGGCGAGAGCAGCAGCGCCAGCGCGAAGCAGCAGCCCGCCACCAGCCCCATCGCGCCCGCGATCGAGGCGTCCAGCGCGGTCGCGGTCGCGTGGCCGGCGACCGCGCACAGCCACCCGATCGCCAGCGTCAGCGCGATCAGCGCCGGCAGCCGCTCGGTGAGCAGGTAGGCGGTCGCGGCGGGGACGATCAGCAGCGTGACGACGAGGATCGCGCCCACCGACTCGAAGGCGGTCACCGCGGTGACCGCGACCGCGATCAGCAGCAGCCGCGAGACGAGCCGCGGCGAAAACCCGTTGACGCGCGCGAACTCGGGGTCGAAGGTGCTCACCTTCAACTCCTTCCACAGCGCCGCCAGGAGGGCCGCGTCGGCGAGCGCGACGGCGCCCAGCAGCGGGATCGAGCGCGGCACCTCCACCCCGGCCGGCTCCCAGGTGCGGAAGGGCGTGAAGGCGATCTCGCCGTAGATCGTCGAGTCGAGGTCGATGTGGGCGCCGGAGGCGAAGCTGCCGACCCCGATCACCCCGATCGCGAACAGGACCGGGAAGACGAGCGCGATCGCCGCGTCGGCCTTGACCAGGCCGCTGGCGCGCAGTGCCTCGATCCCCAGCACGCAGACGACCGCGAAAGCGGCCGCGCCGGCGATCACCGCCAGCGGCGCCCGCGAGCCGAAGCAGACGAAGACGAGCACGATCCCCGGCAGCACCGCGTGCGAGACGGCGTCGGAGAGCAGCGCCTGGCGGCGCAGGACCAGGAACGGCCCCAGCAGGCCGCAGGCGGTGGCGACCAGCCCGCCGGTGAGGACGATCGCGGTCGCGTCGCTCACCACTCGCCCCCCGCCGCCGCCAGCCGTTCCAGCTCGTCGGCGGCCGCGTCGCCGAGGCTGCCGCGCAAGTCGGAGGGGTCGGGCTCGCGCGCGTCGGGCAGCCGCAGCCTGCCGCCGTGCTCCAGCCACGCCGCCCACAGCCGCCGCCGTGCCAGCAGCGCGTGGGCGGCCGCGGCGCCGGACTCCGAGAGGCGGATGCGATCCCCGTCGCGCTCCAGCATCCCGGCCCGGTCGAGGTCGCGCAGGGCGCGGCGCACCTCGCGCGCCGGGCGCCCGCCGCCCAGCGCCAGCTCCTCGGCGGTCGGCGGCGGGCCGGCGTGCAGCGCCGTCTCCAGGTCCAGCAGCACGCCCTCGGTCGCGGCGCGCCGCCGGTCGCGCAGCGCCTGCCGCGCCCGCCAGGCCACGCCGCGCCCGGGCGCCAGCAGGATCGCGGCCAGCGCCGCCGCGAACCCGGTGACCACGATCACCGGCCCGGTCGGCAGCGCCGCCGACTCGGAGAGCAGCGCCCCGACCGCGCCAACCGCCGCTCCGACCAGCCCCGCCACCGGCAGCAGGGTCGAGAGCCGGTCGGTGAGCTGGCGGGCGACGACCGCGGGGACGATCAGCATCGCGACCATCAGGATCGCCCCCACGGTCCGCACCCCGATCATGATCGCCACCACCAACAGGGCGGTCATCGCCAGCTCCAGCGCCGCCACCGGCAGCCCCACCGAGCCCGCGAAGCGGCGGTCGAACAGGGTCGCCTTCAGGGGCCGGAAGGCGAGCGCAACCGCGGCCAGCGAGGCGAGGCAGAGGGCGCCCATCGCCTCCAGGTCGCGCTCCAGCAGCCCCGCCGCCTGGCCGAACAGGTAGTTGTCGAGGCCTGCCTGGTTGGCGCTGCCGTAGTTGCCCAGGTAGGTGAGCAGGACGACGCCGAGCGAGAAGAAGGCCGAGAGCACGACGCCGATCGCCGCATCGGGCCGGATGCGGCCGGTGCGCTCGACGGCGACGATCAGCGCCGCTGCCGTCAGCCCGGCGAGGCCGGCCCCGACCGCCAGCGTCGCCGCGTCCTTGGCCCCGGCGACGAGGAAGGCGAGGCAGACGCCGGGCAGGGTGGCGTGGGCGATCGCGTCGCCGACCAGGCTGCGCTCGCGGAAGACGGCGAAGGCGCCGAGCACGCCGGAGGAGACACCGATCAGCACCGCGCCCACCAGCACCACCGAGTCGGTGTAGTCGAGCGGCAGGGCGTCGATCAGCCGGCCCACGGCATCGCCTCCTCGACGGCCTCGCCGCCGATCCCGTAGGCGCGCCGCAGGGCGTCCGGCGCCAGCGCCGCGGCGACCGGGCCGCAGGCGATCGTGCGCACGTTGAGCAGCAGCGCCCACTCGAAGCGGGCGCGCACGACGCCGATGTCGTGGTGGACGACGACGATCGTCGTCCCTTCGCGGGCCAGCTCGGCCAGCAGGTCGAGCAGCGACGCCTCGGTGCGCGCGTCGACGCCGGCGAACGGCTCGTCGAGCAGCATCAGCGGCGCTCGCTGGGCGAGCGCGCGGGCGATGAAGACGCGCTGCCGCTGGCCGCCGGACAGCTCGCCGATCTGGCGCCGCGCGAACGGCGTCATCCCCACCCGCTCCAGCGCCTCGGCGACGATCGCGCGGTCGGCGCGCGGCACCCGCCGCAGCCAGCCGACCGACCGGTAGCGCCCCATCTCCACCACTTCGGCGACCCGGATCGGGAAGTCCCAGTCGACCGCGTCGCGCTGCGGGACGTAGGCGACCCGGTCCAGCGCGGCGCGGGCGGGGCGGCCCTCGATCAGCACCTGCCCCGCGTCGGCGCGCACCAGCCCAACCACCGCCTTCAGCAGCGTCGACTTGCCGGCCCCGTTCGGCCCCACCACCGCCGCCAGCGCCCCGGCGGGAAAGGTGGCGTCGACGTCCCACAGCGCCGGGCGCGAGCGGTAGGAGGCGGTGAGGCGGCGGATCTCCAACGCCGGGCGGCGGACGGCGGGCTCGCTCACAGCAGCCCCTCCACCAGCCGGCGCACGTTCGCTTCCACCATGCCGACGTAGGTGCCGGCCGGGGTCCCCGGCTCACCCGCCGCGTCGGAGTAAAGCTCGCCGCCCCGCCGCACCGGGGCGCCGCGCCGGCGGGCCGCGGCCAGCACCGCGTCGATCGTCTGCGGCGGCACGCTGGACTCGACGAACACCGCCCGCACGCCGCGCTCGGCGATCAGGCGCGCCACCCGCTCGATGTCCGCCGTGGTCGCCTCGTCGGCGGTCGAGATCCCCTGGATCGCCGCTACCTCGACGCCGTAGGCGCGGCCCAGGTAGCGAAATGCGTCGTGGGAGGTGACGAGCACCCGGCGCCGCTGCGGGATGCGCGCCAGCTGCCGGGCGGCGAAGCGGTCCAGGCGCCGCAGCCGGCGCAGGTAGCGCTCGGCGTTGCGGCGGTAGGCCGCCTCCCCCTCCGGGTCGGCCTCGATCAGGCCGTCGCGGATCGTCTCCACCGCCCGCATCCACAGCGAGACGTCGAACCACACGTGCGGGTCGTGCTCCTCGCCGCCCGGCGAGCCTCCCGGGGGCGGCAGCAGCAGCCGCTCGGGGATGTCGCGGGTGACCGGGATCGCGAGCCGCTCCCGACCCACCTCCTCCAGCACTTCCTGCAGCTTCGCCTCCAGCAGCAGGCCGCCGTAGAAGATCACGTCGGCCTGCGCGAGGGTCTCCACGTCCCCGGCGCTGGCCCGGTACAGGTGCGGGTCGACGCCCGGGCCCATCAGGCCGACCACCTCGACCCGCGAGCCGCCCACCTCGGCCACCGAGTCGGTGATGAAGTTCGTCGTCGTGGCGACGCGCAGCCGCTCGCCGTCGGAGCCGAACCCCGCCGCCCCCTTGCCGGCGACCCCGCAGCCGGCGGCGGCGAGCGCCAGGCCGAGGAGCGCGGCGAGGGCGACGCGGCGCCTCACTCCCCCTCGCCCTCCAGCCGCACCCGCATCGCCTCCGCCAGGGCGCCGCCGAGCGGGTGCACCTCGCCAGCGAAGCGAGCGAAGACCGGGCCGCCGAACGGCTGGCGCTCGACCACCTCGAAGCGGTCGCCGGGGGCGATGCCGCGCCCGGTCAGGTAGCGCAGCATCTCCGGGTCGGAGTCGGAGACGCGCACGAAGACGCCGCGCGCGCCGACCGGCGCCTCGGCGAGGCTGGCCAGGTCGTCCTCGGCGATCCGCAGGTCCGCGTCCGGGATCGGGTCGCCGTGCGGGTCGCGGCTCGGGTCGCCGAGCTTGCGCGCGATCAGCTCCTCCATTTCCTCGGAGATCACGTGCTCGAGGACGTCGGCTTCGGCGTGCACCCGGTCCCAGGGCATCCCCAGCTCCTCGGCGAGGAAGGTCTCGATCAGCCGGTGGTGGCGGACCATCTCCAGCGCCAGCCGCCGCCCGCTCTCGGTCAGGGCGACGCCACGGTAGGGCTCGTGGGTCGCCAGGCCCCGCTCCGCCAGCCGCCGCGCCATCCCCGAGGCGGCCGCCATCGTGACGTCGAGCCGCGCCGCCAGGTCACCGGTCGAGACCGGCCCCCCGCTGCGCGCCTGCAGCGAGTAGATCGCCTTCAGGTAGTCCTCGATCGCCGCCTCGCGCCCCAGCGCGTGGCCGGGCGCGGCCTGCTCGTGCGGTTGCGGGAAGGCGCGGGTCGACATGCTTGTTGGCGAGTGTAGCGGGAAAAGTTTTCAGATGCGAACTTTAATCTTGACGCCGGTGCCGAGCTACGATCGGGCCATGCCCACGCCGACGGTCGAGCTCGACGCCCAGTACCGCCAGCTGCGCGAGGAGTGCGGCCTCGTCGAGCGCCCTGCGCGGGGCGCGATCGCGGTGCGCGGCGCGGGCGCCGCCGCCTACCTGCAAGGGCAGGTGACCAACGACGTCGAGGCGCTGGGGCCCGGCGAGGGCGCCTACGCCGCGCTGCTGGACCGCAAGGGCCACCTGCAGTCCGACATGCGGGTGCTGCGCCCCGGCGAGGAGCCGGACTTGCTGCTGGACCTGGAGCCGGAGCCGGCGCCCGCCGTCCTGCGCCACCTGACCATGTACTCGGTCGGCCACGAGGTCGAGGTCGCCGACGCGAGCGGGGAGCGGGCGCTGGTGTCGCTGATCGGGCCGCGCAGCGTCGAGCTGGCCGGCTGCGCGGCGCTGCCCGAGCACGCCTGCGAGCAGGTCGAGCATGCCGGCGCCCGCTGCCTCGCGGTCGGCACCGCGCAGGGCGTCGACCTCCTCGTCCCGGCCGGCGAGCGCGAGCGGGTGGTCACGGCGCTGCTGGAGGCCGGCGCCGCGCTCGCCTCCGAGGACGCAGCGGAGATCCTGCGCGTCGAGGCCGGCGTGCCGCGCTTCGGGCGCGACATGGGGCCGGAGGCGATGCCGGCCGAGGCCGGCATCGTCGAGCGCGCGGTGAGCTTCGAGAAGGGCTGCTACATCGGCCAGGAGACGGTCGCCCGGCTGCACTACCGCGGGCGGCCCAACCGGCACCTGCGCGGGCTGCGCCTGAGCGCCCCGGCGCGCTCCGGCGAGCCGGTGCGCAAGGACGGCAAGGAGGTGGGCAGGATCGGCACCGCGGTCGTCTCCCCCGCCCTCGGCCCGATCGCGCTGGCGATCCTGCGCCGCGAGGCCGAGCCGGGCGACGAGGTGGCCGTAGGTGAAGATGGCGTTACGGCTTCCGTCAGCGACCTCCCGTTCGGCTAGATTCAACCCGCGATGACCGGCGGGAGAGGCAGAGGCGGCGGCGCCGCGGCGCTCGGCGCGCTGGCGCTGGCGCTGGCGCTGGCCGGCTGCGGGGCCGAGAGCCACTCCAACGACCCGCGCCCGGCGGCCGCCTCCCGGGTCAGCGTCACGATCGTCCCCGGCAAGGTGATCGTGCGGCCGCCGCGGCTCGCCTTCGGGCCCGAACCGCACACCCAGATCCCGCAGAACCGCGACGTCGAGCAGCCCCCGATCGAGTCCGACGCGCCGCTGCGCGTCGTCTTCGTCGCCGCCAACCAGACTGACAAGGCGACGCGGCTGCTCGTGCGCGGCCCGGTGCGGGCAGGCTCCGAACCGGTGCTCCCGCGCAGCCCCGGCACCCTGCAGACCGCGCTGCCGAGCGGCACCTACACGGTCAGCGCCCCGGGCGTCCCCGGCGCGCGGCCCGGGCGGCTGGTGGTCGGCGGCTACCGCGCCTCCTCCCAGAACGACATCCTGACCCCGTAGCGACGCCCCGCGGCGGCCGCGACCGGCCGCCGGGAAGCCGCAGCGAGCGGCAATCCAGCCGCCCGGTTCCGTCTGGCCGGTCCGCCAGCCTGGAGTGTCGATGACCGCGATCCTCGCCATCGCCGTGCTCGCGCTCGCCGCGGCGCTCGCCTACGTCGTCGCCGCGCAGCGGCGCGGGCCGGCCGAGCCGCAGCAGCCCGACCTGGCGCCGGCGATCCACCGGGCGACCGCCGAGGTCTCCTCCAAGGTGCTGGAGGAGCTGCGGCGCAGCAACGAGGAGGCGCGCAAGCGGGAGATCGCCGAAGCGGAGGCGTCGCTGGCCAAGCGCGAGGCGGAGATCGGCAAGCGGCAGGCGGAGATCAAGGCCCTGGCGGAGAAGATCGCCACCGGGCAGGAGAAGATCGAGCGCGAGGTGCAGCGCCGCGCCGAGCTGGACCTGCAGACGAAAGCGCTGATCGAGCAGGTCGGGCAGACGGTCGGCAACCTCAACCAGGAGACCGCAGGGCTGAAGAAGGCGCTGCGCCAGCCGCAGACCCGCGGCCAGTGGGGAGAGCTGCAGCTGCGCCGCTGCGTCGAGATCGCCGGCATGACCGAGCACGTCGACTTCGAGCTACAGGAGACGCTGCGCACCGATGACGGGCGGCTGCGGCCCGACGCCCGCTTCCTGCTCCCGGAGGACCGCAGCCTCGTCGCCGACTCGAAGGTGCCGCTGGACGCCTTCCTCGACGCCCAGGAGGCGGAGACGGAGGCGGAGCGGCGCGAGCACCTCGAGCGCCACGCGCGCCAGGCCCGCGAGCACGTCCGCAGCCTCAGCTCCAAGGACTACCAGGGCCAGTTCGCGCCCGGCTCGATGCCGGACATGGTGATCTGCTTCGTGCCCAACGAGCCCGCCCTGCACGCCGCCCTGGCGGCCGACCCGGGGCTGTTCGACTACGCGCTGGAGCGCAACGTGCTCCTCGTCAGCCCCACCTCGCTGATCGGGCTGCTGCGCACGGTGGAGCTCGGTTGGCGCCAAGAGCGAATGGTCGAGCAGGCGCAGGAGATCGCCCGCGTGGCCGGCGAACTGCACGCCCGCTTCGGCCGCTTCATCGGCGAGCTGGACAAGGTCGGCCGCGGGCTGCGCTCGGCGGTGAAGGCATACGACTCCGCGGTCGGCTCGATGGAGCGGCGGTTGCTGCCGCAGCTGCGCCGGGTCGAGGACGGCATCGGGGTGGCGCCCGAGAAGGCGATCTCCGCCCCGGAGCCGATCGAGGCGGCGGTGCGGGAGATCACCGCCCCGGAGCTGCGCGCCGCCGACTAGGATTCGCCGCCAGTTCATCTAGATGCGCGCGGAGGAGCCTTGACTGTAGACAGCAAAGAAGTCTCGAAGCTGGACGTGGAGCCGGGGACGCTGCCGGAGACGATGAGCGCCTGGGTGATCCGCCCGGAGCGCGAGGGCGAGCCGAAGGACGCCTTCCAGCTCGAGGAGGTCGAGGTCCCCGAGCCGGGCGCCTTCGAGGTGATCGTGCGGGTGATGGCCGCCGGCGTCAACTTCAACAACGTCTGGGCGGCGCTCGGCAAGCCGGTCTCGGTCTTCAACTACGGCGACCACCCGCAGTACGGGCACCACATCGGCGGCTCCGACGCCTCCGGGATCGTCTGGAAGGTCGGCGAGGGCGTCACCAAGTGGAAGCCCGGCGACGAGGTCGTGATCCACTGCAACCAGGCCTCCTACGAGGACGTCGAGGTGCACGGGCTGGACCCGCTCGCCGCCCCGAGCCAGATGATCTGGGGCTACGAGACGACCTGGGGGTCGTTCGCCCAGTTCACCAAGGTGCAGGCGCAGCAGCTGCTGCCCAAGCCGCGCCACCTCTCCTGGGTCGAGTCCTCCGCCTACGGCCTCACCTACTTCACGGCGTACCGGATGCTGATGGACCAGTGCAAGCTGCAGGCCGGCCACAACGTCCTCATCTGGGGCGCCGCCGGCGGCCTTGGCGTCTTCGCCGTCCAGCTCTGCAAGGCGGCGGGCGCGAACGCGGTCGGGGTCGTCTCCTCGGACGAGAAGGGCGAGCTGGTCAAGCAGCTCGGCGCCGTCGACTACATCAACCGCAACGAGTTCGGCGAGATGATGCGCACGCGCGACAACCTCGCCGACCCGGCGGCGGAGAAGGAGCGCTTCAAGGCCTCGCGCGCCTTCGCCAAGCGGGTGAAAGAGATCCTCGGCGACGCGCCCGACATCGTCTTCGAGCACGTCGGACAGGCGACCTTCCCGACCTCGGTCTTCGTCGTCAAGCCGTTCGGCAAGGTCGTGATCTGCGGCGCCACCTCCGGCTACCAGCTCGACTTCGACGTCCGCTACCTGTGGATGCGGCAGAAGCAGATCATCGGCTCCCACTTCGCCAACGCCTACGAGTGCATGCGCGCCAACCAGCTGATGGCGGAGGGCAAGGTGCGGCCGGTGCTGTGGCGGGCGATGGGCTTCGACGGCGTTCCGGAGGCGCACCAGCTACTGCACGAAAACAAGCACCTCGGCAAGATTTCGATCCTCGTCGGCGCCACCTCGGAGACGGAGGGCCGCCACGAGGACGGCCCAGGGGCGATCCGGGCCGAGGTCGGCGCTTGATCTCGCGCGCAAGAAGGGAGTCTGCGAATGGCTGAGGTTTGCACCCTCGACTGGCACATCACCCCCCTGCGGGCCGACCGCTGGCTTGACATCTGGCAGCCTGCGGCGGCGAAGATGCCCTCCTACGGGGCCAAGAGCTGGTCACTGATCCGCTCGACCGAGGACCCGCTCTCCTTCCGCCAGACGTCGGTCTGGGAGCGGCGCTCGGACTTCGAACGCTTCTGGTACTCGGACGAGATCGAGGCGGTGCGGGCGCAGATCGTCGACCTTTACGACCTGCCCCTGCTGCCCGTCTGGCACACCCTGATCGCCGCCGAGTAGCGGCCCTCCTCAGGCGCCGCGGCGCGACGGCTCCAGCTCCGCCGCCCACCTGAGCAGCCGCTCGGCGTGGGCGCGGCGCAGGCCGACGCCCGACTCGGTGTCGACCAGCAGGGTCGGCTCGGCGCGCTCGCGCGCCCAAGCGCGGCAGGCGTCGTCGAAGCTGTCGTCGATCCAGGCCAGCGGCCGCCCGGCGGCGCGCTCGGTCAGCGGCGCCAGCTTCCAGTCGGCGGAGCCGAACCGCGCCGCGCCGCCGAAGCGCAAGTGCGGCAGCTCGGGCAGGCCCAGCAGCGGCGCCAGCAGGTTGGCGCGCCCCTCCCACCCGGTCGCCCACAGCAGCTCGAAGCGGCGCGCCAGCTCGCGCAGGCACTCGCCGGCCTCGGCCGCGATCGGCACCATCCGCCCGCCCACCGGCGCCAGCCGCGCCGGGCCGGTGATCGCTTCGCCGTGCGGGACGATCACGCCGTCGACGTCGACGGCGAGCAGCGGCTTGCCGTGCGGGGACCGGTCGCGGCGCGCGAGCAGCCGCCGCGGCCTCACTCGCGCTCCAGCGGGGCCATCGTCAGCCCGGCGGCGTCGAGCTGGCTCCAGTAATGCTCGGCCGGCTCGCGCGGGCCGGACCAGACGATCGCCTGGCCGGTGTTGTGGATCTGCTCGGCGATTTGGTGGCCCCGCTCGAGGGAGATGCCGGGCAGCACCCGCGACAGGGTGCGCGCCACGTGGTCGAAGGTGTTGTGGTTGTCGTTGCGGACGATCACGCGCCAGTTGCCGCCGAGGCCCGAGCCGGGCCCGGAGACGCGCGGCCGCTCAACGGTCGTCGTCGACATCGCCTCGCCATTATGCAACGCATCAGCCGCCCCGCGGACAGCCGTTTCCCCTACCTGCCCGGGATCGACGCGATGCGGGCGATCGCCGTGCTGGCCGTGTTCCTGTACCACGCGGACGTGGCCTGGATGCCGGGCGGGTTCCTCGGCGTCGACGTCTTCTTCGTCATCAGCGGCTACCTGATCACCTCGCTGCTGCTGCGCGAGCGGCGCGCCCGCGGCCACGTCCGGGTCGGCCGCTTCTGGCTGCGCCGCGCCCGGCGGCTGCTGCCCGCCGCCGGGGTGATGATCGCGGTGACGATGGTCGCCGCCGCGGTGCTGGAGCCGGAGCGGGTGCGGGAGCTGCGCGGCGACGCGCTCGCCGCCCTCGCCTACGTCGCCAACTGGCACTTCGTGCTCGCCGAGCACTCCTACTTCGAGCAGTTCCAGCGCCCGTCGTTGTTCACCCACCTGTGGTCGCTGTCGGTGGAGGAGCAGTTCTACCTGCTGTGGCCGCTCGTCTTCGCGGCCGGGATGCAGCTGTTCGGCCGCACCAGGCTGCTGCTCGGCGTGCTCGCCGGCGCCGCCGCCTCGGTCGCCCTCGCCTGGCTGCTGTTCGAGCCCGGCGCCGACGCCTCGCGCCTGTACTACGGCACCGACACCCACGCGGTCGGGCTGCTGGCCGGGGTCGCGCTGGCCCTCGCCTGGAGTCCGGTGGAGCTGCGCCGCCACCGCTCCGGGCCGCTGGTCGGCCCGATCCTCGACGCGGTCGGCACGGTGGCGCTCGCCTACGTCGTCCTCTGCTTCCTGCGCGTCCACGACTACGACGCCGGGCTGTGGCACGGCGGCTACGCGGCCCTGGCGGCGGCGACGGCGGCGCTCATCGCCGTGCTCGCCCACCCGGCGCCGCGGCTCGGGCGGCTTCTGGGGCGCGGGCCGCTCGTCTGGCTGGGGCTGCGCAGCTACAGCTTCTACCTCTGGCACTGGCCGGTGGTGGCGCTGAGCGGCCCGGCGGCCGGCGTCGAGCTGCCGAGCGGGGTCCTGGTGCCG
>Ga0207864_1003347_pt1 | contig 13534 bp, 9 predicted proteins | sample HigsolmetaAR202D_FD_184834 | JGI IMG/M metagenome (GOLD analysis project Ga0207864, IMG submission 184834) | Ionic liquid and high solid enriched microbial communities from the Joint BioEnergy Institute, USA - AR20-2-D (SPAdes) (version 2) ...
GCCCCGATGGTACTGCACGCGCAAGTGTGTGGGAGAGTAGGACGTTGCCCGATCTTAAAAACACAAAAAAGCCCGGACCTAAACCCCCCGGGCTTTTTTATTTCCCCCCTACCACTCCCCTCACTCCTAACAGCCCCCCACTCCTCAAGCTAAACTTTAAGAGTTACCGCCTGTTGTTTCATGTTGACGGAATCCGCACCGCCAGCTCATCAGGAGCTGCATGACATCATCCGTACTCGCATTCGTCCTCGCCTTCCTGAAATCGAGTGCTGTCGAAATAGCCGCGAACTGCAATCACACGCAACGTACCGGGAGCTCGAGCCGCTGCTCGAGACGGTGCTCCGGACACCCCAGGTTGGCGACTTCCGGAGCGGTCGGGAGGAAGCGAAGGAGCGGTACCGGTTTGTGGCCTGGAACGTTGAGCGAGGCACCCAGCTCGACGGGCAGATTGAAGCGCTTCTGTGCCATCCGCATCTACGCGAGGCCGACGTTCTGCTAATTACCGAAGCCGATATTGGCATGGCGCGTTCCGGCAATCGCGATGTCGCCAGGACCCTCGCTCGTGAACTGGGTATGCAGTACGCCTTTGTCCCGAGCTACATCAGTCTGGTCAAAGGGTCGGGTGTGGAACGCATGGTGGATGGCGAGAACGACCTGGGCTTGCACGGCGACGCGATCCTCTCCCGCTATTCCCTCAGCCGTATTCGCGCGATTCCGCTGAAGAACGGCATTGACAAGTTTGCCGCCAGGGAGAGGCGGCTTGGCACTTCGACGGCCATCGTTGCAGACGTCCACCTTCCCGGACTCCCCGTGACCGCCGCATCCATTCATCTCGATGCTCATAGCACGCAGAGGCACCGCCGGGACCAGATGCGAGACATCCTGCTGCGGCTTGACACGGATCTTCCCGTAGTCCTCGGCGGTGATTGGAACACCACGACGTACAACTCTTCCGGAGCGCTTCCGGCGATTCTCGGCTTTTGGCTGCGCGTCTTTCTAGGTGTCGATTACGTCATCCGGAATCATTACCTGCATCCTTATCGCTTTTTTGAGCGCGATCTGTTCCGGCTCCTAGAGGCCCACGGATTCGACTATCGGAAGTGCAATGTCCTCGGGGAGCGCACGATCCGGTACGATGTCGACGATCCCAGAGCTCACGGCAGCCTGATGGAGTGGGTACCGGCCTGGTGCTTCCCCTTCATTCGATGGTCTCTCCGGAACCACAACGGCCAGTGTCCGCTCAAGCTGGACTGGTTTGCGACCCGCGGCGTCGAGTGCGCCGAGCCGAAGGTTCTTCATGAGTTCCGGGAGGACCGGGAAATTCCGTTGTCGGATCACGATCCGATCTGTGTTGACGTACTCAATCCAGCATATTCCAAGCGACAATATGTCTGATGAGACGGCGCAGTTTCGTTAGGAATCTGGCCATGCCACTACTACCCGCAGCCAGAACCGCCACAGCTCAGACGGCTGCTGAGCGCCGAAAGCAGTTGTACTCGCTGCTCGGAGACTTGCCGCCGCGCGACCGGCCTATCTCGGCTCGCACCGTGACGGTAGAAGAACGTCCGGAGTTTGTTCTCGAACGGCTTGTTCTCGACCTGAACGGTATTGAGCCCGTTCCTGCTTACTACGTTCGCCCTAAAGGCGCGTCGGGCCGAATTCCCGCAGTGCTCTTCAATCACTGGCACGGCGGTGAATACAAACTCGGCAAGGATGAGATGCTGCGGCCGAAGAAGGGAATTCCCAGTTATGCCGAAGCACTGACCTCCGCTGGCTATGGAGCTCTCTGTATCGACGCGTGGGTCTTCGGCGAGCGCTCGACCCGTACCGAAATGGACGTCTTTAAGGAGATGCTCTGGAAGGGGCGGGTGATGTGGGGCATGATGGTCTATGATTCCCTTCGCGCCCTGGACTATCTGATCTCCCGTCCTGACGTCGTTCCAACCCGGATTGCGACGCTAGGGATGTCGATGGGAAGCACGATGGCCTGGTGGGTGGCGGCGCTTGACGAGCGGATTCGCGTCTGCGTGGACATTTGCTGTCTCACTGATTTCGACGCCCTCATCGAGACCAACAATCTGAAGGGGCACGGCATTTATTACTATGTCCCCTCCCTGCTTAAGCACTTTACCACCGCACAGATTAACGCCCTGATCGCGCCGCGGCCGCATCTGTCGCTTGCCGGCGACCTCGATCCTCTCACTCCTCCACAGGGCCTGGAGCGAATCGACAGGGAGCTCCGGGAGGTATATGCGAGAATGGGGAAGGCAGACAATTGGAAGCTTCTTCGCTACCAGGTGGCACACGTGGAAACACCGGAAATGAGACGTGAAGTTATGTCATTCCTGGCCAAACATCTTTAGGATTAAGAGCAAGAATCGAGAGTGTGAACCGCCCGGCAGCCGTTTTGAAATTGCTTCTGTTTTCCCTGGAATTGTGCCAATCTAAACGAGGCAGGTTTAGCGGGCCAGTCCGCTTTCAAATTTTGCGGTCTGTCTGAGGAATCCTATGCTTCCCAATTTCATAGTGGATGAAACAGTGGTTCGCGAAGACGGTGCCGGGCCTGCCATTGAGCTAGGCCCCTCTCGAGGAAAGGAAGTTCTCCTTACTCTCGGCATTACCCGCATCATCGAACAGGAAAGCCTGGACGTCTCAATCTGGGGTTCGGCTGACGGCAATGAGTGGGGTGCAAAACCTCTGATTGCATTTCCGCAAAAATTCTACTGCGGTACCTACACGCTCTTGCTCAACCTCTCACAGCATCCGGACATTCGCTATTTACGGGGACAATGGAAAGTGAATCGCTGGGGACGGGGTGAGCTGCGGCCTCTCTTCGGCTTTTACGTTTTCGCACAAGAGTACGGCGATCGGGTTTTCACAGCTAAGCACTCCTAGCACTAAAAAGCACGGCGCGGGCTACAGCCGGTTAATCAGGCTGGCGACATACCCGGCGCCGAAGCCGTTGTCGATGTTGACGACCGTCACGTTGCTGGCGCAGCTATTCAGCATGCCCAGCAGAGCGGCAAGACCCTGGAAACTCGCGCCGTAGCCGACGCTTGTCGGCACGGCAATGACGGGACAGGACACCAGTCCTCCGATTGCGCTCGGCAGGGCTCCTTCCATTCCCGCGCAGCAAACGATGACGCGGGCCTTGGCGAGACGCTCCCGGTTGTGCATCAGCCGGTGGATTCCGGCAACGCCGATATCCTGGATGCACTCCACTTCATTGCCCATCACTTCCATCGTTACCCGAGCCTCTTCGGCAACTGGAATGTCGCTGGTGCCTGCGCACACGACAGCCGCCTTGCCCTTGCCGTGAATCGTCCGGTCCTTCCAAACCCGGATACACCCTGACAGCGGAAAGTATTCGGCATCGGGAATTCGCGCGAGCACCGCATCCGCTGTCCGGCGATCCGCCCGGGTAGCCAGGAGATTCGGCGTTCTCTCAAGAAGTCGGCAGGCGATGTCGACAACCTGCTCGGGAGTCTTGCCGAGCGAGAAGATGACCTCTGGCATTCCGTGCCGCAGTGCGCGGTGATGATCGATCTTGGCGAAACCGAGGTCTTCAAACGGCATGTGACGGAGCCGTTCCAGCGCCTGATCGACTTCGAGCGCGCCAGCGCGGACATCTTCCAGCATCCGGCGAAGTTGAGTCTGATCCATGAGGGAAAAATCTAGCGTATCACGATAGCAGGCTGGCCGAATGATCGGAAGTTTTTCCGCTGCTGGTCGAACAGCTCGCTGTTGCCGAACCTGCCCAGCGAAATCCTCCTAATCGTTGAAGCGATTCTTCTAGCTTCCCGTCTCTTTCCGATCGTACGCTCTCGCAGAGGGCCATTCCCAATGAAAATTCTTTGCGGACTGTTTGCCATTCTTTGCTTCTGCGTCCAGCTCTGCGCGCAGGAGTTCCGAGGCGCCATTCTCGGTCGTGTCACTGACCCCTCCGGCGCCGCCATTCCAAACGCTTCCGTTGAGGCGATCAACACTCAAACCGGGACAATCGTCCGAGGCAATAGCAACGAGGTGGGCAATTACCAATTGTCGTTCCTGCTGCCCGGTACCTATACGGTTCGTGTACAGGCGCAGGGTTTCAAGACGCTTGAACGAACGGGCGTGCAACTGGCAACCAGTACCCTCGTCACCGTCGATGCCGTTCTGGAAGTGGGTGACGCGTCGAGCTCCGTTACGGTAAGCGACACGCCTCCGCTATTGGAAACAGCAAACGGCGATCTGGGGACGGTGGTGACCAGAACCTACATCGGAATGCTCGACTTCCGAGGCGCGCGCAACGTAGCCCTGATGGCGCACCTCAGCCCTGGCGTCGGCGGCCGGGCTGACGGCACCTATACGGCTCAGGATCATGCGGAAATCACCATTAACGGCGGTGGCGGCAAGGTCGCTGGCAACGAGTACCTGGTCGACGGGATTCCGAACACCACCGCCAACGGCGCCGTTGTCTTCCTGCCCTCCGTCGACGCAGTCGAAGAGCTCAAAGTACACACCACCATGTTCGACGCCTCTTTGGGCCACTCCAACGGCGGCGCCATCAGCCTGACGACCCGCAGCGGCACGAACGATCTCCATGGAACGGGCTATTGGTATTTCCGCCGTCCCTGGCTCTACGCGAATACGTGGACGAATAACCGTCAGGGGCTCCCTAAGACCGGCGGGATGTACGATCAGGCCGGGGGCGTTCTAAGCGGCCCGGTCTGGCTGCCGCGCCTCTACGATGGCCACAATCGCACCTTCTTCACCTTTTCTTTCGAGCGTGACCGCGCCAATCGCGGCCGGTCCGTGCAAAATCGCGTCCCGACGGAGCTCGAGCGTCAGGGCGATTTCTCCCAGACTCTCAACCGCCTCGGCGGAGCGTTCACTATCTACGACCCGGCAACCACGGTTGTGACCGGCTCAACGGCGCAACGCTCTCCCTTCCCAGGCAACCGGATCCCACAGTCACGCTTCGATCCTACGGGCTTCGCGGTCATGAACCTGCTGCCTCTTCCCAATGTGCCGGGTCCGGCCCAGATTGGGGGCCTCAACTGGGTCGAAGCCGGCTACTACCAAGTGAAGCAAGGCAATTTTCTCACTCGCATCGATCACGTCATCAGCGATCGCCAGCGCATCTTCGGCCGTTTTGGCCGGTCCGACAGGTGGACCGAGCCCGGTCAGCTCCACTTCCCCGGATACGCAGGCAGTAATATGGCTTTCTCGCACAGTACGTTCACCAACGTTGGTTTGGACGACACCATTGCGTTCTCGCCGCAACTGGTAGGAACGCTCCGGCTCGGTATCGTGCGCTCCGCCGCCGATAGCCGCACGGGCGCAGCCGGCTATGACCCAAATGAGCTGAGCCTCCCCGACGTCATTATCCGCAACCAGTTCTTCAGGGGGTGGCCGACCTTCGCTATCGGTGAATCGTTTCCTGCAATCGGCAGCAAGCAGTCTTTCAGCGCCAGCGACATGTACTCCGGCGCGGCGGCGTTCACGAAGCTCACGGGTGCTCACACAACGAAGTTCGGTATTGATTACCGGTTGCAACGGTCGAACTCGCTTTCGCCGGGCGATCCATCGTTCGGCTCCTTCACCTTCAACTCCACCTTTACCCGTTCCGACCCCTTTACCAATACCGCGTCGGATACGTCGGGCACCGGGATGGCATCGCTGCTGCTCGGCCTGCCCGCGTCGGGAAGCTTCGGCTACAACAGCGCCAGGTCACTCCAGAACCATTACTTCGCCGGATACATCCAGAATGACTGGAAGGTCTCCCGGCGGCTGACCATTAACCTTGGGCTGCGCTGGGAACTGGAAACACCGTACACGGAGCGGTACAACCGAATCAGTTACGCGTTCGATTCGAACGTGGCGCTGCCCGTCCAGGTTCCCGGCTACGATCTCCGCGGCGGCATACTGTTTGCGGGAGTGGACGGGAACCCCCGACGTGCTCCACTCGATTTAAACAATTTCGGGCCGCGATTCGGCTTTGCCTTTCAGCCAGCCGCTAAAACCGTGCTGCGGGGTGGTTATGGCATCTTCTACAGCACCATTGGCGCCAATGAGAGCTTCGTGGGCACGGTGGGAACATTCAATGCGGTAACCCCCTACGTCGGCTCTGCCGATAACGGCGCTACACCGTTGGCCACCATTCGCAACCCCTTCCCGGCCGGCTTGCGGCAGCCGCTCGGGAGTTCAGTCGGACCGATGGCACAGGTAGGCGATGCCATCAGCTTCCTGGATCTGAATCGTGTGCTGCCATATAACCAGCAATGGCAGTTCAGCGTGCAGCGCGAGCTGCCTTTCCGCATCGTCGTAGACGTGGGCTACGTCGGCATGCACAGCCTTAAGGGTGTGGAAAGCTTCGACCTGAACGAAAAGCCGGACTTCTACCGGCAGTTCGGCGCACAGGAGAACCAGCGCGTTGCAAATCCCTTCTATGGGGTGTTCCCGGAGACTTCGGCCCTTGGCCAGTCTTCCACAATCACAATGAACCGGCTGTGGGTGAGGTATCCGCAGTTCACCAGCGTGGAGATCAGTGCAGCCAACACGCAGCGCGCCATCTACCATTCGTTTCAAGCAAAGGTGGATAAGCGTCTCTCGGCGGGGTTGACGGCCATGCTCTCTTACACCGGATCCAAGCTCATCGTGAACAATATGACGAGCCTGGTCAATGAGCGTCACTATCGCACGGTTTCCGAACTTGACCACAAGCACGTGCTCCGCGTCAGCGGCGTCTACGAAATGCCCTTTCACTTCCGCCGCGCTGGCTGGCGGCGCTTTGCGGACCTGCTTTTCGGGGGCTGGCAGCTCTCGGCGCATTATGCGCTGGTGACCGGCGCGCCACTGAGCATCTCGCACGCCAACGGCCGTCCGCTGCGCATTTCGAATCCAAAGCTTTCGACTCCGTTGAGCGAGCGGCTGGGAGACCGCACGGATTCTTCTGGGAACGTGGTCAATCCGTATTTCGACGTAAATGCCTTCGTCCCGCTGGCCAACCAGTACGTGGTGACGCCCGAACCGCCAGTGCTTAACGAGTTGCGATCGCCCACCATGACGCGCCTGAACGCGCAGCTTGCCAAGAGCTTCCCCATCCGCGAGCGGCTGCGCCTGGAACTTTGGATTACCGCCGACAACGTCACCAATACGCCGTTTTTCAGCGATCCGGGCACAAACATGTCGAACCGGGCGACGTTTGGCGTCATCACCAGCACAGTGGACGGAGCGCGCTACTGCATGCTCTCGACACGGCTGAAGTTCTAGTTCCTTTTTCCTTTAAGGGAGGGGTAAGGGACGGGTCGAGGAGCGGCGCATACCTCAGGATTTCGCTGCGCCTCGACCCTGCCAATCACAGCAACGCCGCTTGACGGCGAGAGCCGCGCCCGGGCTACCCCCGAACCGCCGGAGACTTCTTCACTCTACGATGAGTGTCACTTTGGCACGGTTCGAGCGTCTGTTGCCGTCATTGACGATCCACTCGAGGTTGTCTTGACCCTGGAAACCCTTAGCGGGTGTGTAGAGGATGTCGTTGTCCAGCCCTTCTGCGGTTCCATGTTTGGGAGGCGCGACGATACGGATGGTGTACGGACCTGGACCGTCTTCATCTTCATATCGCAGGATGAAGGCCGTGGTCTGGCCGGCTGCGGCCTTGACAACCTGGTCGAGAGCCTTGGGAGGGGCATTGGTCCCCTGCGCGTTGCAGAGAATGGAAACGGTCGCCGTGTTCGAAGCCACGTTGCCCACTTTCGCCCGCCACTGGAACGAATCTGTGCCCGTGAACCCCGGTTTGGGCGTGTAAATTCTCTCCCGGCCGGTACCTGTGAGTTTTCCGTTTCGCGGTGGTACGAGAATTTCGTACTGCGCCTCTCCCTTGGCAAATAGTGCGAGCCGGACAGGCACCTGCTCACCGCGTTGAGAGTACAATTTCGCGGACATTGCGGCAGGTTCGCCATCTGCGCTGCCCTCAGCACGCGTAAGCCGCAACGCCCAGTCCAGCCCGTCCGGTGCAGTGAAACTTTGCCGCCCGCCGCCAATGGAGGTCGCCGGTTTCCGATTCCCCGTACGCGGGTCGAACCACTCGGCGCTGTAGCGGTTGCCCGGCGTAAGCTGCACCGTCACCTTTCCTCCCCGAGGGAGGTAGAGGGCGTAGATTTCGCCGGGGCGAGCCAGACAGAAAGCTTCTCCCTCGGTCACGACGTGATTCGCCGGATACATCTTGTGGAAAGGCAAACTCTTCATGAAGGCGCCGGCCACGGCAAGCTCGCGCCAGACAGACGATTGCTCGGCGAATCCGCTGGGCACTGGCACCAGCGCCTCCCACATCCCTCCTCCCAGATACACGCTCCACCAGCTCCTGCGATCTTCGGCCGGCCGCCCCTCGTCAAAAGAAACCACCAGCGGCCGCTTTCCTCGCGCCAGAGAGGCCTCCACCCAATCGATTGCAATTCGATTTAGCGAAGCGGGCCGGCGCGGCGGAGTTTGGATGCTCGCCAGCTCGACGTGTGGGCTGTCGATGTAGTCGTTCACGGGCAGATTGACGTTATGAATCGCGCGAGGGTGATCGTAAGGGTCGAGCTCGCCCAGCAGCTTCATATAGGCAAGCGCATCGGCAAGGGAATAGTTCTCGTTATGTTCCTCGTTGAAATTGAAGATGAGAGCGGGCAGGTATCCAAAACGGGCGACCATCTCGCGGTAGTAGCGGGGGTGATCGTATTGCGACCAGGCGCTGTCATCCTCGAGCACCAGGTGAATCACCAGCCCTTTCGATTGGACATACTCGAAAAATTCACGCCACTTTTCGAGTTTGGCGATATCGAAGCGGTCGTGATTGACCTTGGCCTCTTCAACGGTCAAGCCGAGCCAAGGCCAGACGTCGTTGTTGTCGCCCTCAAGGTTGTGAGTGAGTACGTAAATCGAATTGATGCTCTGCGAAGCGAGGTAGTCGATCTCGCGCTTTTTCGCTTCCCAATCCCCGAAGGCTTTGCCGAGTATATTTTCCGGCTCATCGGCGCCTGCCTTGATCCAGTAGCCGCCTTCCCTGAACTTCAGGTAGCGTTCGCCGACGTACTCCAGGCGGCCGAGACGGTAGAAGGCGGGCGCATTCGGCGAGGGATCAGTCACCTGGAAACGGCCGGAGCGGCCGTTCAGTGATGGGTGAGAGCTTTCGGTTCGGTACGTCCAGGAGCCGTTGCGGTCCGCAGCGAAACGAACTTTCCAAATGTTCCCGTCGAGACCTCCCTTTCCGTCGCCATCGTAGAAACCCGGAACCTTTACGGATTTGCCGTCCGGCCCGGTGAAGACGACGTCGAAGGAAACGGCAAACGGATTGGGCTCGCCGCGGCCAATCGACCGGGGACCTTCAAACGACAACTCAATCTTGCTCCAACGGCCAAAGCTCGGCTCTGGAGAGCGCGCCGCCAATGCGGCAGCGTGGTGGAGGACGATGCCAAGCAGGATAAGCCCTCCCATGAACAGAGACAATATCCACCCGGTCTTCCTCTGTGGCCTGCGGGCGATGCGCAGCGTCCGTACGGAGACCATCATCGACTGGGCCGCGGCGCCGAAGAGACGGACAAGCTTTGCGCAGCGGGCGGCTTCGACCCTGATAAACATGAAGAGCAGGCTATCAGACAGTCCCTTACGAGCGATAGAAGGATTTCGTCGAAGATTGGAGCAATTCCTGATGACGGAAAAGTCCAAAAGAGTGACAGGATTGTTATTGCCCGCCTGCCTTGCAAACCCTATAATTCCCTTCAGCATAGGGCGAACGGGGTGAATGGCTTAAGCTTTTGGGGGCGTAAGTTCCTGAAGGCCACCTCACACATAGACCATCATGCACAATTTAAGACCTCTTATGGGGAGAGCGGCCGTGCTTGCGATCGCCGCTTCCTGGATAACGTTCCTTGGGTTGATCCCGTCAGCCGCCTCGCAGTCCTACTTCCCGCCGCCCGATTCTGAGGGAGGGTGGCGCACGCTTTCCGACGCCGATGAGATCCGGCGCGTCGCCGGCATGGAAAAACAGAAGCTCGACGAGGCGTTCGCCTATTTGCAGGAGCAATCCACAAACGGCGGCCTCCTTGTAGCCCGTCGCGGGTGGCTGGTCTATGAACGGTACTTCGGCCGCGCCCGTCGGGATGTGCTCGTGAACACGGCTTCGATCGGCAAGTCGTTTACGAGTATTGCCGTGGGGATTCTGATGAGCGAACGGCCAGATCTTTTCCCGCAGGGGCTCGACCAGAAGGTGTTCACCCCGAGGTACTTTCCGCCGGAGATGTTTCCCTTGAGCGATCCCCGCAAGGCAGAGATCCGGCTGGGTCAGTTGCTGGCAATGACGGCCGGCATCCGCGGCAATAATCCCGGGATCGTTCGCGGCAAGGAGGTCAGGTTGGATCCCCCAGGTCCCGATGGCTGGCTCGCCATGATCGACGCCATGGCGATGGGCAAGATGGATGGGGAGCTCAACACGAAGACGCTCTGGTGCGAGCCCGGGGAAGGCTATTCCTACGCAAGCTCGTCGATTCACCTTGCCTCGGTCATGCTCCGGCATCTCGCGGGGATGGAGTTGCGGGAATACGTAGACGAGAAACTGGCCAAGCCACTGGGATGGGGGCGTTGGGACTGGGGATACAAAGAGAGAGTCCGGGATCACACGCCCGGAGCCGGCGGCATCGCGCCGCGGGCCACGGATCTGCTCCGGTTCGCTTACCTGCTCCTGCGAGAAGGACGGTGGAAGGACCGCCGGCTTGTGCCCGCTGAGTACGTTCGCCACTGCCGGATGCCTTCGCCGTACAATCCCCACTTCGGTTACAGCCTGCAGTTCGACGTCAACGGTAGCGGGCGCTGGCCGGATCTCCCTCGTGACGCGTTCTGGAAGACTGGGTCGGGCGGGTTCGCAATCTATATCGTTCCCTCGCTGGATCTTGTCGTCTACAAAATGGGTGGCCGCGACAGCCAGTATCGTGAGTTCAGCCCGAATCAGGATGCGGGCTCGCGGGACGGCTCGAAGCGACCTGCCGCGAACACGAGCGCTGACGTGTACCGCAAGACGCTGCGGATGGTCGTAGATGCTGTGGTTGAATAGCGCGGAGGCGGGCCGTTCTGTTTTGCGCGACAATGTATTGGAATTTGAGTGAGCCTGTCTTCCTGTTCGACGAAATGAGAAGCGGGAAGTCAAAGCTGAGAGCACTGAGATCCCAGCTGTTCGAGCCGTTTGCGGTCGATCAGTTCATCGATTCCCGCAAACGGTACAACCTGGAGCTCGATCCCCACTTCCCCTTTGCCATCAAGCTGTTTTCCTATGACGACGTGTCTCCTCCCTACTCGCTGAACTGGCACGAGCGGCTCGAACTGCTCATGCCCGTCGCCGGGTATGGAACATTTCTGATGGGCGACCACAGCGTCGAATTCGAGGCCGGCGACGTGCTCATCGTCGACAACATGCGGCTCCACGGCTTCAAGGAGTTCCACGGGCCTTCGAAGAAAATCGTGGTGATTACCTTCATGCCGGCGTTCGTATTTACGCTCGGTTCCCCCCTTTGTGACTCGCATTTTCTGGCTCCGTTCTATTCCCATACGGATCTGGCGGCGCCCATTGTGAAGTCTGATGACCACCTCGCCCCCGCTCTGCACGAGGCGTTATCCAAGCTGGTGATGTGTTACTTCAATCCTGCCGAAGGACCTACCTACCGCGCAGGTTGCAAAGTGTATCTGCTTGAAGCTCTGTACGTGCTTGCCAGCCGTTTTCCGTCGTCGGTTTCGTCGCGATCCAGTCACCTGCGCATGCAGGAGCAGGCTCGGTTGCTGGGGAAGCTGCATGAGTATCTGATGGAGCATTACTCCGAGAAAGTTTCACTGGCAACCGCGTGTTCCATTGTCGGTATGAGCGAGTCGAAGTTCACGAGATTTTTCAAAGCCGCCACCGGCGAAACGTTCGTCTCCTACCTGACTCGGTTACGACTCAACCGTGCCATGCAGTTGCTCGAGAAAAGCAACAAGACGATTGCGGATATTGCTATTGAAACGGGGTTTTCAGACCAAAGCTACTTCGACAGAGTGTTTCGCCGCTACTTCAAGAAAAGGCCGAGTGATGTGCGCCGGCGGCCCGTGATCGTCCCGTTTCCCGTTGAGGTTTCCAAGGGGCGCGAGTAATGAGGCTGCCAGGTAACGGCTTGTAATGTCGCAATGACTTTTCTGTTCTCTCTGTGCGCCGCTCTCCTGCTGTCTGCTGCCACGGCGGAAGCGCAGGTGGCCGGTGAGGTGCTTCCGCCCTGGTCTCCGGGCGTGCTCGATATCCATCACATCAACACGGGAAAAGGCGACTCAACTCTGGTCATATTCCCTGATGGGACCTCGCTGCGTGTGGACGCCGGCGCCAGCCTTCGTCCAGGGCCGCGCATCACCCCGCAGCGCCCCAATGCCAGCCGCGCTCCTGGCGAATGGATTGCCCGCTACGCCTTGCGCATGCTCGAACCCACGCGCGCGAAGCACCTGGACTACGCGATACTCACTCACTTCGACGGCGATCACATCGGCGACTTTTCCGTAGAATTGAAGGACTCCCCTACCGGACCCTATAAACTCACGGGCATCACCGAGGTAGCCGAGCATCTCCCGATCCGCAAAATACTCGACCGCGCCTGGCCGGACTACAACTACCCGGTTCCACTCGGCGGCGCAAAGATGGAGAACTACCGGAAGTTCCTGAGCTGGAACATAAAGAACAAAGGCATGGTTGCGGAGCGATTCCAGCCCGGCCGCAATGACCAGATCGTGCCAGTGAACGAGCCCGCCAAGTACACAAACTTTGAGATCCGGAATATTGCCGCCAACGGCGAGATCTGGACGGGAGTTGCGACAAACACGCGGCAGCACTTCCCACCGCTCGACAGTTTGCCCGCATCAGAGCGGCCCAGCGAGAACGCTTGCAGCATCGTATTTCGCCTGAGCTACGGCAAGTTTGATTACTTCAGCGGCGGCGATATTCCCGGGCTGCCGGCTGAAGGCAGCCCGCCCTGGTTTGACGTGGAGAGCGCTGTAGCGGGTGTTGTCGGCCCCGTCGAGGTACATGTCCTGAACCACCACGGTTTCCACGACGCTGCGAACGCCTACTTCGTGAGCACGCTGAGGCCGCGGGTGCATATCCTCTCCACGTACGCGCCAAGCCATCCAGGCCATCGCGTGCTCGGCAGGCTGCTCTCCAGACGCCTCTATCCAGGCGACCGCGACGTGTTTGCCACCAACATCATGGAGGCCACGAAGATCGTCATCGGCGATGCGATCAATGCATTGAAGAGCCAGCAGGGCCACATCCTCGTCCGAGTTGCGCCAGGTGGGGACACTTTCCGCGTGATAGTCCTTGACGACTCTTCGGAAAGTTTCAAGGTGGTTTCCGTGCACGGGCCGTACGAGGCCCGTTAGCCGCTCCTTCCGCATGATGCGGAAACCAGGGGACATTTTCCTTGAGACCCGACAGCGGAACCCGGGGGGGACGTGAATCCATGGAAGTGATTGTGTTACCTTGTTTTGTTGAACGTTTGTACTTCCT
>Ga0207864_1003351_pt1 | contig 13509 bp, 9 predicted proteins | sample HigsolmetaAR202D_FD_184834 | JGI IMG/M metagenome (GOLD analysis project Ga0207864, IMG submission 184834) | Ionic liquid and high solid enriched microbial communities from the Joint BioEnergy Institute, USA - AR20-2-D (SPAdes) (version 2) ...
TGTACAGAGACACCCACTTTTGCGCAGTTGGGAGACATCCAGTTTTACGCACCCGGTGCTTCAGTTTTGTTGTGATTTCACCTCCTTCCCGGCGGGGGAGGGGCTGCCGGCCTGCTGCCGGAGCAGCCCGTCGAGTTCGCGGAGCCGGTAGCTACGACCGTCGATATGGACGACATGGCAGTGGTGCAGCAGCCGGTCCAGGATCGCGGTCGTGAGCACCTCATCGCCCGCAAAGATCTCGGGCCAGTCGCGGACGTGCTTGTTGCTGGTCAGCACGATCGAGCCCTTCTCGTAGCGCGCACTGACCAGCCGGAAGAAGAGGTTCGCCTCGTGGCGGTCCAGGGGCCTGAAGCCGACCTCGTCGACGATTAGGAGCGCACTGTTCAGGTAGCGCTTGGCCTTGAGCCGGCGCGGCGGAATCGCCGCATCGGCGGCGAGCGCATGCATGAGGTCGTCCAGCACGAAGTGCGTCACGCTGAATCCGTTCTTGACCGCCTTGACGCCGAGCGCGACCGCGAGGTGGCTCTTGCCCACGCCCGGCGGGCCCATGAAGAGCACGTTCTCCTTCGCTCGGAGATATGCGCAGGTGGCGAGCGCCTCGATCTTCGTGCGGTCGATCCGGGGCTGAAACGTCCAGTCGAAGCCCTCGAGGGTCTTGCCCACGGGCAGCCCCGAGAGCTTGAGCGAGGTCGCGATCCGGCGCTCGTTCTTTTGCTCGATCTCACGCTCGAGCACGCGCTCGAAGAAGGCGAGCGGGGCCAGGTCGTCGCGCGCAGCCTCTTCGACGAGCTCGCCGATACACGCGGCGGCATGAGTGAGCTTCAAGGCCTCGCACTTCTCGGCGAGGCCGTCCAGGTCGACCCGCGGCTTTCGGGCCGTCGCCTGGGGGCTCATCGGAGCACCTCGACGAGTGCGGCATACTGGTCGATCGGCCGCGTGAGTGCGGCCGGATCCGGCAGCGCCGCCCACGTCCGACCCGATGCCCCCGAGAGGCCGGCCACCTGAAGACGTCCGCGCCGGCCGAGCGGCGTCGGCCGAAGCACGCGCTCGGTGGAGTCGCCCTCGAAGTGAGACGGCTCAAGCAGCAACCGCGCTTCGGTCCGCCTCGGCCAGCGGGCGATCTCTCGGCCCTCGGAGCGAATGGAGACGAAGCCGTGAAGACCGTAGACCTCCACGTGGCGGCCCGCCCACGCGAAGGGGACGCTGTAGCGCCGTCCCTCGAAGCTCACCAGGCAGTCGCGAGAGACGGGGCGGCTTACGACCACATCGAAGGGCGCCTCCATGGTCGGCACCGGTTGCAAGACGAGCCGCTCGCGGCGGAGTGCCTCCCGTACGCTCGTCCCCGTCACGGGGCAGGTGAGCGCATCCAAGAGCCGGTCGGCGCGCTCATCGAGGGCCGACTGGAGGCCTTCGACCTCGCTCCAGTCGCGCTCGAACAGGTCGCCGAAGCGGCTGCGGAACGTCCGCACACTCCGCTCGGTCTTGCCCTTGTCGCTCCCCTTCCGTGGGCGGCAGGGATCGACCTCGAAGCCGCATTCACGCGCAAAGATCGCATAGGAGCGGTTCAAGACCGCACTCGCACCGGCCCCCTTCGCCACGCCGGTCTTGAGATTGTCGATCCTCACCCAGAGCGGCACGCCGCCGTAGCGACGGAAGAGCTCGAGGTGACCCGTGTGCCAGGCGAGCTGGTCGGCCGTGCGGCTCGCCCACGCAAAGCGCGCCCGGCTGTGCGAGAGCGTGCCGACGAGCACGGGCAGGAGCACGCGCTCACCAGCGATCGTCGTCCGGACCTCGAACCAGTCGTGCTGCGCCTGCACGCCCGGGGGCGTCTCGACCCGACGCAGGGCCCGCAGCTTCGGTACGCCGTAGGTGCGCCGAAGATGCCGGACCACGGCCTGGTAGCTGCCGCTGTAGCCGTAGTCCCGTGCGAGGAGGTCATAGACTCGGCGGGCCTGCATCGGCCGGCCCTCGCCGGTCAGACGCGCGTCCTCGGCGGCCTCGAGGATCGCCCGGATCGCGTCCTCGTAGCCGTCCGTGGCCGTCGGCTGAAGCGCGCGGCCGTCGGGCCCTGGCCCTTCCGCGCGCTTCTTCAGGCGGTAGCGGAGCGCGCCCTCGCTCACGCCCATCTGCCGGGCGACCTGCCGGACCGAGGTGCCTTTGTGCACCATGTCCGCTGCGACCATGATCTGCTCCTTTCCCAGTTTGGCCACCTGTGCCCTCCGTGCGTGAAGTCGTCACGGAGGGTGCCGAATTCCCCGAATTCCGCAAGAGGCGGGTGCGTAAAACTGGGTGTCTCCAGAGGAGCAAGATGGCGTGATTCTCTACACCGGCCGCTCACGGACGAGCTCCGGGGTGATCTTGACCTTCGGGTAGAGGTGCCCGATCCGCTTCTCCGCCTCGTCGCGTATCCACTTCCCGTAGTAGCGCACGTCCTCGGCGAGGCCCTGGGCGCCCTTCCATTCCCGCTTGAAGAGCGACCGGTCATTCCGCGCCTCGGGGTTGACCGGCGGCATCCCCGCGAATTTCGGCGGGATCTCGATCATCGCCTTGTTGATCAGCACGGCGACGGGGTTCAGGTCGCTCGCGTAGGCCTCGAGGCCTAGACGCTGGGCCTCGAGCGGGAGCGAGCCGCCGCCGGCGAAGGGGTCGTGGAAGGCCGGGAGCTTCTCGGGGTCGAAGAGCTCGGCGGCGCGGGGGTGGTCCTTGTTGGCTTCACAGGTCCGCCGCCAGCTCTTCCGGATCTCCTCCCGGGCCCGCTCCAGGACCTCCTCGTTCGTCGTGTTCTCCCACTTGACGAGCTCTTCGATCAGCCGGAAGAGCCGCTCGCGCTCGATCTCGGCGGCGCACTCCTCGAGGGTCGGCTCCGGACCGGGCTCCGGGACGGAGCTGTCCCCGAGCCTCTCGGCGTCGTCGTAAGCCGCGACCTGCTTCCTCCAGATTTCCAGCCGCCGCTCGAGCTCCGCCTCCGCTTTCTTCCCGATCTCCGGATCGGCAAGGAGTTCGTCGACGTAGGTCGAGGGGTCGTCCACCATCTGGGCGAAGATGACGGCTCGCGCCGCGGCGAGGGGGCGCCGGGCCCACCAGAGGTGCAGCGTGCTCGGGTGGCCGTGGCGGATCGACTTCTCCCGCGCCGACGCGGCGTTGATGGCATCGAGGGGGAGGGCTACTTCGATCAGTTTCTTGCGGTAGTTCATCTGTTCTAATCTTCCGTGGGCCGCGGATGCACGCGGGCTTCTGAATCCGTATTCTTGGGCCGCTCACACGACGTACTTTTGCCGCGGATGCTGGGGCTGGTCAGGGTAGAGGTATCTGAGCTGTTCTGACCGGAGCAGGCGGCGCAACGATTTGCGGACGGTTGCCTCGCTCTTGCCGGTGAGCTCTATGAGCTCGCGCAAGGATAGCGCTGTCCGCTGACATAGTCGGATTAGGGTTGCATCTAGGACCGATTGATTCACGTACCGCGATTCACACACGGGCCGTGCAATAGTCTCGAGTTCCTCCCAGACCGTCTCGAAATCGTTCGATTCGCTCCCCCCCGCCTGTGGTAAGCCGTTAGTGCTCGACGGTAAACCACCAGAGCTCCGCGGTAAACTATCAGAGCTCGGTGGTAAACTACCAGAGCTCGGTTGCAAACTACCAGAGCTTGTTGGCAACCTACCAGAGCTCGGGGTAGGCTCGCCCGAGCTTGCTGCCACCTCGACAAAGAGGGGGCCAAGCCCAACCTCGCCGGGATCATCTTCTGTCTTCTGCCTTCCTTTCAAGGCCGCCGGTCCCAGAACGTACCGTGCTCCGCGGCCACTGCGAGTCATCTCGAGGAGCCCTCGATCTCGAAGGCTCACGAGCACCTTGGTCGTATCGGCCGGGTGCTGCCCCGTCATCTGACGAAGCTTGAGGTTATCGATGTATCCGGCGTGCCGGGCATGGACGAGCGCGAGTTGCTCGGCTTCCGTCCAATCATTCCCAATGGCAAGGAGCCAAGCCCGATCGTCATCGGCCAGCAAGTGTGTGCTATGCAGCTCCAGCGAGAACTCATATCGCTCTGTTCCTGGGTCGATCTTGGGCAGTTGCAGGCCGAGCTCTCTCCAGGTCTGTGTAATCTTTGGGATTCCGGTGCCCGCTTCATCCGCGATCCCAATCAGCCGGAACATGCGGAGCAGAACCGGATTCCGGGGATCCGAGCGGTTGCCGGCCAAGAGGTCGGTCTCGGGGACCCTGGAGCTTCCGGGATTGCGGAACGTGTACCCCTTTGAGGACATCAGGATGAGCGATGCTTGGGGCTCCGCGTAATCAGCGTGGACGAGGAGGTTCGTCAAAGCCTCGCGCAGGGCTGTGTGGGCCGGACTTTCATCCCGGCGGGTTGCGCCTTCCAGGCGAAAGGGCGTAGCGAGCCCCGCCGTCAACCGTGGGTATATCGTGTCGAAGGCGCCTAGGAGATTGCCTTCCCAAGCGACTCGATCCGCCCACCGCTCGTCAGCATCGGAGCCCTCTGCAGCGATTGCCCTGAAGTCGATCAGATGACGAGTGCGCCAGTCACGGATGGATTCGGATCTCCCAAGGAGAAGGAGACCCGCCACCGTGAGGCCTTCGGTACCGGTCTCGCGGTCCCGACGGAATGCGCCGATCGCGGTGAGGAATCGCACGTCGTCGTAGGCATTCCATGGAGACGCCGGGTGGAGAGTCTGGAACCGACGGCGGTAACCGGCCAGAGCATCGGGATCGAGGTCGTCGAGACCGAAGTTGTGAAGAACAGCCGTATCCGCCGTTTCGTCCGAGGCATCCCGCATCATCCGATCCACTTCGGGCTTCGTGCAGCGGTAATCGGCGGCATGGCGACGAACGTACGTGCCCGTGTACGGATTCCCGTTTATGTATACCGGTCGGTCCCTGCGAGAGGCAGCTGGTACCCGGATCACCAAGACCTGTTTGTCATCCAACCTCTCGATGGCGGCGTCATGGACACCACAGACGGGAATACTGATCTTTTGAGGATTCCGCACCAGGTCGTGAAAGGTCTTGAGTTGGTGACGTGCATTCTCCACACCCTCGACGACGGGCTCTTCCCCTTGCTCATCGATACCTAAGATGATCCACCCGCCATTCGTGTTCGCGAATGCGCTGACCGTCGACCACAGGTCTTTGGGGAGTCCACCGCGTGCGCGTTTGAACTCGACTTCCAGAGCTTCACGCGTCTCGAGACGCTCGAGCAGTGTGGCCAGCAGCGACGGTATGCTCACTCCACCACCTCCCCCTTCGCCACCAACTCGTGGAAGGCATACTTCACCGCCGTCACCCCGAAGTCCGGCTCCCGCCCGAAGGGTTCGCGCACATAGTGCACGCGGTTCCCGCCGTCGGGGAGCCACTCGACGACGGCGAGGATGTAGTCCTCGGGCTTGTTGAGGGAGTAGAGGATCTCGTTCCGGGTGACGGTGATATCCTCTCCCGAGACGCGGCCCTTCACCTCGATGAAGCGGAGGCGTCCCGTCCTCGGGTCGCGGCTCTCGATGTCGTAGCCGAGCTTCTCGGTCTCGCGGTCGATCGGTTCGTACCCGAGCGATCTCTCGATGGCCATCACGATCTCGCGGGCGCGGGCGGCGGAGGCCTGGGTATCGATGACCTGCGCGGCCGTCGTCGGGAGCGCGCGCCCGGTGAGCTTGGCGATGAGCCCCATGGGGACGACGACGAGTCCGCCGAGGGCGACCGGCGGGCGTGCGGAGATCTGCGCCTCGAGGTCGAGCTGGGCCATCCTCTTCTGCAGCCGCGCCTGCAGCTCGTCGGCACGCTTCCGCGCCTCCCCCGAGTTCAGCCGTGACCGGGACTTGCCGGCCTCCTCCTGGAGGCGTAGTTCCTCGGCGCGGTGGTCCCAGTAGGAGATCTCCTTGGTCAGCCGGTCTCGGACGGCGGCGCGGGTCTTCTCGATCAACTCGAGCCGCCTGGACCGGACCTCCTCGAGGTGCTCGGGTACGACCTCCTCGATCGCGTAGGCGAGGGCGGCGTGTTCGAGATCGCGTCTGATCCAGGCGCAGGCCGGGGAGTCGAGGACCTCCCCCGGCGAGGGCTCGTCTTCGGCGAGGGGGCGGAAGTCGAGGTATGGCGCGTAGTTCAGGTGGCGTGTCACCCCGTCCAGCGTCATCTCGACGTAGAGCATCCTCTTCGAGATGACGCGCGGCTCCCCCGTCCGCGTGGTACTCGCGTCCTGGATCGCGTGCTCGAGGTAGAAGATGAGCCGTGGCTCCTCGCCGGGGTCGCGCTCGTCGACGAGGACGGCGCCGCGCCGCAGGAGGTCGCGGTGGCGCTCGAGGGTGAGGTCGAGCGTCGCATCGAGGAGGGGGTGGCCGGGGCAGACGAAGGCCGCGAGGGGCTGGCCCGGCGGCGCGATCAGATCCTTCTCGAAGGCGATCCGCTCGTAGCGCTGGAGGACCGGCTCGCCGATCCCGATCACCCGGTCGCGGTTCCGGATCAGGGCGGGGACGTGCCGGATCTCGTAGCGCCGCGGCTCGCGCTGGCGCACCGTCCCCCCGAGCCGCTGAAAGGCCTCGAGGAAGAACGACTCGATGTAATGCGGCTGCAGCCGCCTCGCCTCGGCGCGCTCCATCTCCTCCCGGACCCTCTGGACCCGGGAGATGTCCATCGTCTCCGGTACGAGGGCGCGGTCCTCGAGGAGTTCCTGGAGCTTCTCCCGATCGATCGCGGACTCGACGGCGCGGTCGAGCCGCGCACGGACCTCGGGGAGTTCGCCGTAGCGGATCGCCTCGATCAGGAGGTCGCGGAGCGGCTTCCCCTCGAACTGGAGCTTCCCGAGTACGTCAAAGACCTGCCCGCCGAGCGCGCGACGCGCCTCTTCCAGCTTCTCCAGGAGCCGGAGGTAGACATCGCCCTCCCGCGTCTCCTCGGCGACGAGGTTCCAGAGGTGGCAGACCTCCGTCTGGCCGATACGGTGGATGCGGCCGAAGCGCTGCTCCAACCGGTTCGGGTTCCAGGGGAGGTCGTAGTTGACCATCAGGTGCGCGCGCTGGAGGTTGATCCCCTCGCCGGCGGCGTCGGTCGCGAGGAGGATCTGGACTTCCGGGTCGTGTCGGAACGCCTCCTGGGCCTTGAGCCGATCTTCGCGCCCCATCCCGCCATGGATCACGACGACCGCCTCCTCCCGGCCGAGGAGGGTGGTGATCCGCTGGTAGAGGTAGTTCAGCGTGTCCCGGTGCTCGGTGAAGATCACCAGCTTCTGCCGCGGCGATGGCCTCGGCGCGGGGACGCCGGCGCTCCCGTACGTCGGCCTCGGCTCAGCGACGCGGTTCGCGATCGCGGCGGGGGTGAGGATCTCGCCGAGGAGGGAGGCGAGTTCGCGCCACTTCTTGTCCTCACCGCTGCGCCGGACCTCCTGCGCGAGCGCCTCGAGCCCCTTCAGGATCTCGATCTCCGCCTTGAGTTCGTCGATCGTGCGAGCGGCGGTCGCCCTGTCGAGGATCTCCTCCTCGGCCGCCTCGAGTTCGTCATCCGGCGCGTCTTCGAGATCTTCGACATCCTCCACGTCTAGGGCCGGGACCCACGAGGTGAGTGCGGCCTCGACCCGGCCTCGCTGGAGAAGTTCGAGCTCGCGGAGCCGTGATTCGAGACGCTCCCGCCGCCGCCGGAGCGACTGGTAGATCGCCTCAGGCGAGGAGGCGAGACGCCGCTGGAGGATGGTGAGCGCGAAGCCGACCGTTCCGGCGCGCTTGTCGTTCTGGAGCGCCTCGGCCCGGTTGAACTGCTCGCGGACGTATTCGGTGACCTCTTTGTAGAGTCGTGCCTCGGCGGAGGAGAGCTTGTACGGGACGGTGTAGGCGATCCGCTCGGGGAAGAGCGGCCGGCCGTCGAACTTGACCAGCTTCTCCTTGACCATCCGCCGCATGAGGTCGGAGACATCGACGGCGTGGACACCGTCGCGGAAGCGGCCCTCGAAGCGGTCGGCGTCGAGGAGCGCCATGAAGAGCTGGAAGTCTTCCTCCTTCCCATTGTGCGGGGTGGCGGTCATCAGGAGGAGGTGGCGCGTGAGCGAACCGAGCAAGCGGCCGAGCTGGTAGCGCTTCGTGTACTTGATCTCGCCGCCGAAGAAGGTGGCCGACATCTTGTGCGCCTCGTCGACGACGACAAGGTCCCACCTCGCATCGGGCGCCTTCAACTTTTCCTGGACGTTCTCGTCGCGAGAGAGCTTGTCCAGCCGCGCGATGACGAGGTTCTGCTCGAGGAACCAGTTCCCCGTCCGGGCCGCTTCGAGCTTGTCGTTCGTCAGGATCTCGAAGGGGAGGTTGAAGCGCCGGTAGAGTTCGTCCTGCCACTGCTCGGCCAAGCTCCCCGGGCAGACGACGAGGCAGCGCTGGAGGTCGCCGCGCGCGATCAGCTCCCGGATCAGGAGCCCCGCCATGATCGTCTTCCCCGCGCCCGGGTCGTCGGCCAGGAGGAAGCGGAGGGGCTGCCGCGGGAGCATCTCCTCGTAGACCGCGGTGATTTGGTGCGGGAGCGGCTCGACGAGAGAGGTGTGCACGGCAAGGACTGGGTCGAAGAGGTGCGCGAGCCGGATCCGCTGCGCCTCGCTCACGAGCCGGAAGAGCGCGCCATCCGCATCGAAGCTCCAGGGGCGCCCCTCCTGCACGAGTTCAAGCCGCTCCTCGTCGCTCCGGTAGAGGAGGCGGTTCCCCGTCCTGCCCTCGGCATCCTTGTAGGTCAACTCCACCGCCTGGCTCCCGAACCACTGCACCGCGACCACAGTGACGGCGGTGTCGGGGAGGATCCCACGGACGACGGCGTTCGGGCGGAGATCTTCGAGGACCATGGGTATCGGTTATTGATCGCGTGTCGAGGCGCCGACCCGCGCTCGAGATTCGCGCGAGAAGGACAAACCTGCGTCGGCCCACTGACAATGGCCGAGGGAATAGTTCCAAGCAAGCGGATTGGCGAGCAGGCGGCGGAAGGCGTGGCGTAGGAGCCAAAGTCTTGTCGCCGCCGACGACCGGAAAATAGGACCGGCTGTGGGGTTTGGGCTAGGTTCTGTCTGACAAGCACCATTCCTGCGGGCGTGCGGCTGGGCACGTCTTTGAGGAGGGTGCGATGAGTACGGGCAAGCGTCACGAGTTGACCGACTCCGCGTGGGCGGTGATCGAGCCCTTGCTGCCCCAGCGCAGCCGGGGACGACCCTGGAAGGACCACCGCCGGGTGATCACGGCATCCTTTGGGTCCTGGCCACAGGCGTTGCCTGGCGGGATGCACCGGAGAGATACGGCCCCTGGCAGACGCTCTACGACCGTTTCGTGCGCTGGACGCGGGATGGCACCTGGGACCTGATCCTCGTTGCGCTGCTCCGTGAGCTGGAGCAGCGCGGCCAGATCGACTGGGAGCTCTTTTGCGCCTGTGGCACCAGCATCCGCGCTCTCAAGGCCGCAGCCGGGGCGAGGGGAAAAAACCAGGACCCCGGGCGAGCCCGGCGACCACGCCCTGGGACGCAGCCGGGGGGGGGCTTCGGCTCGAAGCTCCACGTGGTGTGTGACTCCCAGGGGACGATCACGGCGTTTTGCTTGACGGCGGGCAACGTGAACGAGTGCACCGAGTTCGTCCCTCTCATGGAGTCGGTCTCGGTCCCAAGCGGCCACGGCCGGTCCCGTAAGCGGCCCAAGCGCCTTGCGGGAGATAAGGGATACTCCACGCAGGCCATTCGGGCCTGGTGCAGGAGCCACAAAGTACGGGCGGGAATCCCCGAGCGCCGTGACCAGATCGAGCAGCGCAGACGGCGGCCCGGTTAGAAGGCCCGTCTTCGACCGCGAGCAGTACCGAAGGCGCAACATCATCGAACATGCGGTCGGTGGGCTCAAGAACCTGCGCCGCATTGCCACACGCCCCGAGAAGCTCGCCGTGCACTTCGAGGCCATGATCACGATCGCTCTCGTCGCACGCTACGCGACGAAGTCATCAGACACGACCTAGGGCGTCTCGTCCATCGCGCACGAACTGGCTTCACCTCCCACAGCCACTTCACCGCCGTGTTCCGCCGTATGGTCGGCGTTACGCCCACCCGTTTCCGTAAGTCCGCCAGCGCCGCACACGCGCGTGAGGTGCGCACGATTGTGATAGAGCGCCTCCCGCCTCATCGCTAACATCTTCGGGAAGACATTGACGGCACCTCCGCACCGGTGCGCCGCGCGTCGTCGACTACCCGCCGGACGGCCCTCCCCGCGAGGCCGTGGGAGAGTGGCACTTCGCCTGGGTTCTCGAGGGGCGTGCGGTGCAGGACGTGTACATTGCCCCCACCCGACCGCGTCGCGATCGCTCGGCCCCGCCCCGGGAGGGCAACCGCTACGGGAGCTCGATCCGTGTGTACGACGCGGTGACCGGTGCGTGGAGGGTCATCTGGATCAACCCCGTGACCGGCGCGGAGGACCACCTCATCGGCCGGCGTGTCGGCGACGAGGTCGTGCAGGACGGCCGGTGCCCGGACGGCTCGCTGATCCGCTGGTCGTTCGTCGACATCACGTCCGACTCGTTCACCTGGCGCGGCGAACGCTCGACCGACGGCGGCGCGACGTGGATCCTCGAGGCGGAGTTCTTCGGGCGGCGCACGAACGGGGTCGGCTCCGGTTGAGGGGACTTCGAGCGACGGCTTCACGCGCGGGCGCCGTGGGCCAGCGCCGCCAGCGTCGCGAGCGCGGCGTCCGTCCGCTCCGACCACGGGTGCCCGGCGCTCAGCCGCAAGCAGTTGCCGTACGACCCGGTCGCGGAGAAGACAGGGCCGGGGGCGGTGCTGATGCCCCGCTCGAGAGCGCGGCGGTAGAGCGCGACGGCGTCCGTGCCCGGCGGCAGCTCCGCCCATAGGACGAAGCCGCCGCCCGGGGCCGTGAGCCGCGTCCCGGCCGGGAAGCGTGCGGCGACCTCGTAGCGTAGCCGCACCAGGTTCTGCTGGAACGTGCGCCGCAGCCGACGGAGGTGGTGATCGTACCCGCCCGCCCGCAGGTACGCGGCCAGGGCGAGCTGGACGGGCGTGGCCGTGGATTGCGTCGACGCGGCCTTGAGACGCAGTACCGCGCCCCGCCAGCGGCCCGGAATCACCCAGCCGACGCGGTAGGCCGGGGCGAGCGTCTTCGAGAAGCTGCCGCACGTCAGCACCAGGCCGGCCCGGTCGAATGCCCGCAGGGAGCGCGGGCGGGCGTCCGCGAAGCACAGGTCGCCGTACGTGTCGTCCTCGATGGCGGGGACGCCGTGCCGCGCGAGGACGTTGGCCAGCGCGCGGCGCGCCCCCTCCGGCATCACCGCGCCCGTCGGATTCTGCGCCGACGGCGTGACGACGACCGCTGCGACGCCGCCACGGGCGAGTACCGCGTCCAGCGCGTCTACGCACAACCCGGTGCGCGGGTCCGTGGGCACCTCGACCGCGCGCAGCCCCAGTGCCGCGATCGCCTGCAGCGTGCCGAAGTACGCGGGCGACTCGACAGCGACCGCGTCGCCCGGGCGCGTCAACGCGCGCAGGCACAGCGCCACCGCCTCGGAGCATCCCGCGGTCACCACCACGTCGTCGGCGCCGACGCGAATCCCGGCCTCGAGCGCCCGGCGCGCGATCTCGAGCCGGAGCTCCTCGCAGCCCGACGGTGTGGCGATCACGGCTGCGCGGGCGCTCGCTTCGCGCACCGTCCGCGCCAGGTGGCGCCCGAGTCGCTCGACAGGCAGGAGCGCGGCGTCCGGGATCGCCGCGCCGAGGGGGACGAGCGCCGGGTCGCCTGCCGCCTCGAGGAACTCGACGATCAGGTCGGCCGTCGAGACCTCGCGCGCCTCGGCCGGCGGCTCCGTACGCGCGGGCTCCGGCAGCCGGAAGCGGTCCGGCGACTGCACGTAGAAGCCCGAGCGAGGCCGCGCACGGATGACCCGCCGCGCCTCGAGCAGCCGGTACGCCTGGAGCACCGTCGGGATGCTCACCCGCCAGCGCGCGCTCATGCGCCGCACGGAAGGCAGCCGCTCGCCAGGGCGCAGCGTCCCCACCCGGATCAGCTCCAGGATCTCGGCGGCCACCTGTTCATAGAGGAACGGCTCCGCGGCCTTCTCACTGGTTTCCAACCCGTCGCTCCCGCAAACTGTGCAGGTCAAAATTCTGTTTCGCTGAATCTGTTATGGTTGCCCGGTCCGGCGCAACTTTCACAAACGGGCCGGCGCCCGGGCAACGGGTTCGCGCAAGACGGGATCACGCACCGGGCCCCGGGCAAGTGGGCCGGCCCTGACTCGAGGACGGGAGGAAGCTTTCGTGGAGAAGAACACGACATCCGGATCGTTGCGCGCCGGGACGGCGGACGGCTGGGTGGGTGCGCGCACGCCCACGCTCGCCCGCGCATCGCGGCGCTGGGCGCAACTGGTCCTGGGGCTCTTCGTCTATGGCCTCGCCTGCGCGCTCATGATCCGGAGTGAGTTCGGGCTGGGCCCGTGGGACGCGTTCCACGTGGGGTTGCACCGGCTCACCGGGATGAGCGTGGGCGTGGCGAGCATCGTGGTCGGCATCGCGATCGTCGGCGGCACGTGGTTCATCGGCGTGCGGCCCGGCCCCGGCACGCTCGCGAACATGGTCCTGATCGGCGTCTTCATCGACCTGTTGCTGCCTCTTCTCCCGCCCGCGGCAGGCTGGCTGCGGCCCGCGTACCACGTGGCCGGGACGGTGCTCACGGGTCTGGCGACAGGGCTGTACATCGCGCCGGGGCTGGGGAAGGGGCCCCGCGACGGCATGATGCTCGGCATCGCGGCACGGACCGGGTGGCCGGTGCGGCGCGTACGCACCGTGATCGAGCTGACCGTGCTGGTGCTCGGCTGGGCGCTGGGCGCCACGATAGGGCTCGGCACGATCGTCTTCGCACTGGGCATCGGCCCGGCGACGGAGTGGGGCTTGCGGCTGTTCGGGGTCCCGGTGCGAACGGACGAGTAATGCTTCCGCGGTTGGCGGACGGGTCGCGCGAGGATCGACTCGTCGCCCAGGTACGAGGAGGGCGAGTCGACCCGCGCCCGCGCGAAGTTCGCAATTCCTCGACAGCGCGAGCATCGGCCGGCCGCTAGCGTTGGACGCGTGGCAACACCACCGCGACTCCACGCACAGGAGGGAAAACTCGATGGAAGCTCGGCACGCCCTTCGCGCTCGCGGGGTGTATCGGCGACTTCGCAGCCGTGCCCGTCGGGTGCTCGGGACCGGCCCCGACGCCACTGTCATAACCTCCCTTTATGGTGACACCGCTCCGCTTGCCTGTGGTACCCGCCGCCGGCGCGTCACCGGCGTGGCGGTCCCCCCGCCTTGAACAAGGGGCGAAGATCCGATGGAGGGTCGTATGCGCAAGCTGATGCAGGCGGGACTCTCGGTGGCGCTCGTGGCCGCCGTCGCCGGGTGTGGCGCGCTCTTCAACAGCGGCCCGGCGAAGGTGACGTTCACCTCGTCGCCGGAGGGCGCGGAGGTGTGGGTGAACGGGATGCGGCGGGGGACGACGCCCCTCGTGCTGGACCTTCAGAAGAACCAGGACTACA
>Ga0207864_1003352_pt1 | contig 13507 bp, 9 predicted proteins | sample HigsolmetaAR202D_FD_184834 | JGI IMG/M metagenome (GOLD analysis project Ga0207864, IMG submission 184834) | Ionic liquid and high solid enriched microbial communities from the Joint BioEnergy Institute, USA - AR20-2-D (SPAdes) (version 2) ...
GGCGGCGGGGCTCTCCTCGGGCTGCTCGGCCTCCGCGGAGGCGGTCGGGCTCGCCGGGGAGGGGGCCTGCTCGGGCGAGGCCGACTCCTCCTCGGGCGCAGCGGTGGCCTGCGGCTCCCGGGAAGGCGTGGGGTCCGGGGCGGGGGCGGTGTAGGCGGGGGCGGAGGCGTTCGGCTGGCCCTCTCCCGGGGTCGGCTCGAACCGCAGCCACCCGTACCCCGGGAAGTACAGCTCCGGCCAGGCGTGGGCGTCGCCCTGGCGCACCGTCCAGCGGTCGGTGCCGACGTTCTCGCCCGCGGTGTAGCCCACCGCGACCCGCGCGGGGATGCCCAGGTACCGGGCCATGACCGCCATCGCCGAGGCGAAGTGCTGGCAGTAGCCGGTCCTGCTGTCCCGCAGGAAGTGGACGAGCGGGTCGGCTCCGGAGGGGACCTGCGGCGGGTCCAGGTCGTAGGTGAAGTCGCCGCCGGTGAACCAGTCCTGGAGGGCGAGCGCCTGGTCGAAGGAGGTCTCGGCCCTGGCCGTGACCCTCTCGGCCAGTTGCTCCACCTCCCCCGGCAGCGGGGGGAGGTCCAGGTAGCGCTGGTCGACCCGGAGGCGCCCCGTGCTCCCGGCCGAGCGCAGCGCCTCCCCGTCGGGCACCGAGGCGGCGCTGGTCACCGTGTAGGTGAGCCCGGAGGCGTCCCCGGCGGGGGAGAACACCATGAGCGTGTCGGGGTCCACGTACCACTCGCCGTCCACCCGCACGTCGCTGCTGGGATAGGGCAGCGGCAGGAAGTCCATGCCCCGGACCTCGGTGGAGACGGTGATCTCCGTGGTCACCAGCTCGCCCGAGGAGGCCCCGGAAGACCCCGGGGGACGGGGGATCACGCCGTCCAGCAGGTGGTCGGGGGAGGCCTGCACCGGCGACATCGTCCACGTCTCGCCGTCGAAGGAGTCGAGCACGTGCGTGCGCAGGTACTCGGGGGTGGGGTCGTCGGTCCGGTAGTCCAGGACCCGGCGGTCGCCGCCCGAGGTCAGGGAGCCGCGCAGGCTCGTCAGCGGGTCCACCGTGGTCACCGTCTGCCCGCCCGCCCGCAACTGCTCGACCAGGGAGTACACCGAACCGCCGGTCAGACCGGGCACGAGGGCGGGCAGCAGCAGGGCCAGCACCACGCAGACCGCGGCGGTCCCCGCGGCGCCCAGCCCCCACAGCCCCGCCGCGGCGGCCGTGCGGCCCCGCGCACCCGGCCCCTCCCCCCGGGCCGTGCGCGGCCCCCAGGCCAGGGCGCGGGCGGCCGAGTCGGCGGCGAACATCAGCAGGAACCCGCCCGCGGCCACGGCGAACGCGGTCCCGTCCACCCCCTCGGGGTGCACCGTCAGCGGCACGGCGGCCAGGGACAGCAGGGCGGCCCCGGCCACGCCCGGCACGCGCAGCGTGACCGCCATCAGGTGGGCGGCGACGGTGAGCACGCTCAGCAGCAGGGACAGCAGCAGGACGATCCCCTCGGTGGCGGGCACCGGGATGACGTTGGCCCGGATGTCCAGGACCCCCGAGACGACCAGTTGGGACAGCAGCCGCACCGTCGCTGGCGTGGGGACCGCGCCCAGCAGGGCGGTGCCGGGGGCGTAGCGGGCGGTCACCGCGACGACGACCGCCACCAGTTGCAGCACGGGCGTCGCCGTCGCGGGCAGGCGCACCCACTGCGCGGCCGTGCCCACCGCGGCCGCGGCGACGGTCGCCGCGGCCGGTCCGGTCCACCAGTCGGGGTCCGCGAAGAGCGGTCCCAGCAGGGGCAGCGTGCACAGCGCGGCGGCCGCGGCGGCCAGCGACAGCAGGGTGGCGGGAAGCGCCTGGTCGACGGGTCTCACCGGGCCTCCCCCGAGTCACGCCACAGTCCGGGCAGGTCGGCGACGCGGTCGGGGCACAGTACCCGCCAGCCCGCCTCCGCCAGCGCCCAGGCGGCCCGGTCGCGCTCCTGCGCCGACCACGCGGCCCGCGGCACCAGGACCGCGACCCGCGTGCCGGACCGGCCCGCCCGGCACGCCGCCAGGGCCGCCACCTCCTCCGGGGAGAGCGCGCCCAGCACCGCGACCAGCATGCCGCGGCCGAGCACCGGGCTGCGCGACAGCCGGGTGATGTCCTCCACCAGGGAGGACTCCCCGGTGACGGGGCGGGCCACGGCGAGCGCGTCCAGGACCGTGTCGCGGTGGCGCGCGTCCACCGGCCCCTCGCCCGCGCCCAGCAGCCGCAGCCGGTGCCCCAGGCCGACCAGGTGCACGGCGACCGACGCGGCCAGGACGACCGCGTCCTCCAGGGAGGAGGCGGCCGCGGCGGCGGTGTGCGCGGCGGAGCGCAGGTCCACCAGGACGGCGCCGTGGTCGAGGCGCCGCTGCTCCTCGCCGCGCACCATGAGCCGGCCGCGCCGCGCGGTGGAGCGCCAGTGCACCCGGCGCACGTCGTCGCCGGGGCGGTAGGGGCGGGGGACGGCGTCCTCCGCGGTGTCCGCGGGCCTGGGGCCGCGCCGCTGCCCGCCCGCCCCGGTCCCGCCGCCCCGCGGCGCGACCGCGGGAAGCTCCACGGTCCTGGGGACCACCAGCAGCGACGCCTCCGCGCCGACCCGGCGCTCCAGACGCGCGCAGCCCAGCGGGTCGGTCACGCTCAGGACCAGCGGGCCGACCGGGTAGCGCCCGCGCGCGTGCGAGCGCAGCCGGTAGGAGAACCTCCGCCGCTCGCCGGGGCGCAGCAGCCCCAGCGGGAAGCGGGGCGGAGAGCCGAGCGCGAACGGCAGCCGGTCCTCCGCGACGACCGGGCCGAGCGGGAGCGGGAGCGCCGTGTCGGCCCGGGCCAGGGTGAGCGTCACCCGGCAGTCGCCGCCCACGGGGACGCGCACCGCCGACAGCGTGCGCGTCTGCGTCAGGTCCCGGGGCGCGCACAACACCAGCAGGACCGCGCCGACCAGGGGGAGCGACAGCACGAGCACCGCGAAGCGCAGCAGGTCGCGTTCCCCGAGCAGCAGCGCGCCGGCGCCGATCGCCGTTCCCGTGGCGGCCAGCGCCCAGCCGCGCGGGGTGAGGGACCGCAGCACGTTCACCTTCTCGCTCTCGGCTCCCGGCGGTCAGCCCTGGGTCGGGACGGGGACGGTGGCCACCAGCTCGCCGACCACGTCGGCGGGGGAGCGGTGGGTCGCGGTGCTGGGCAGCAGGCGGTGCGCCAGCACCGGGACGGCCAGCGCCTGGACGTCGTCGGGCAGCACGTAGTCGCGGCCGCCCAGGGCGGCGTAGGCGCGGGCGGCGCGCACCAGGTGCAGGGTGGCCCGCGGGGACGCGCCCAGCAGCAGGGACGGGGTGGTCCGGGTGGCCGTGACCAGGTCGAGGACGTAGCGCTTGACCGCGGGCGCGACGTGGACCCGGCGGACCCACTCGATCATCGCGTTGACCTCGGCGACGGTGGCCACGGGGGCGAGCCGGTCCAGCGGGGAGTACACCGTGTGCGAGTCGATCATGCCGAGCTCGGCGCTGGGGTCGGGGTAGCCCATGGACACGCGCGCCATGAAGCGGTCCCGCTGCGCCTCGGGCAGCGGGTAGGTCCCCTCCGTCTCGGTGTCGACGGGGTTCTGCGTGGCGATCACCATGAAGGGCCGCTCCAGGCGCCGGGTGACGCCGTCGACGCTGACCTGACCCTCCTCCATGCACTCCAGCAGCGCCGACTGCGTCTTGGGGGAGGCCCGGTTGATCTCGTCGCCCAGCACGATGTTGGCGAACACCGGACCCGGGCAGAACTCGAACACGCGCCGCTGCTGGTGGTAGACGCTCACGCCGGTGATGTCGCCGGGCAGCAGGTCGGGGGTGAACTGCACGCGGCTGACCGTGCAGTCGACGGCCCGCCCCAGCGCCTTGGCCAGCATGGTCTTCCCCACACCCGGGACGTCCTCGATGAGCAGGTGCCCCTCGGCCAGCAGTACGGTCAGGGCGATCCGGATGACCTCGGGCTTGCCCGTGATCACGGTTTCGACCGCCGACCTGATGCGGTGCGCGGGATCCAGGAGGCCGCTGACGCCTGCGGGACTGTCGGCGGGGCCGTTCACCCGGGTGTCGAGCGACACGTGTCCCCCTTGAGTGTCGTGGCTGATTCACCACGAGGCTAGGGCCAAAGCGGGGCTTTGCAAACAAGGGGGCCGGGTCCGGCCGCGGCGCGCCCCGGCCCGGCCGGGGCCGCGGCGGCGTGTCGGGACCCTCCGCGGACGCCCGCGCACCCCCTCTGCGGAGGGTGGTTCCGCTGGTACGGCGGGTGTTCGGCGCCGTCCGGCGCTGTTGACGGTGGGGGAGAGTGGAGTACAGTGGAGCCAAGTGGAGGAAGAGCCCTCGCGGTCGGGAGGTGGGAGACGATGTTCCTCGGCACCCACGCGCCGCGACTCGACGAGAAGGGACGCATGTTCCTTCCGGCGAAGTACCGCGACGAACTGGCGGGAGGGCTGGTGGTCACGAAGGGCCAGGAGCGCTGCCTCTACGTCTTCCCGATCCGCGAGTTCGAGCGCATCACCCAGGTCCTCCGCTCGGCTCCGGTCACGGCCAAGGCGGTGCGCGACTACAGCCGCGTCTTCTTCGCCAGTGCCTCCGACGAGCTTCCCGACCGCCAGGGTCGGGTGACCATCCCGGCGAACCTGCGCGCCTACGCGGGGCTGGACCGGGACTGCGTGGTCATCGGGGCCAACACGCGCCTGGAGATCTGGGACGCCCGGACCTGGGCCGACTACGAGGCCGAACAGGAGCAGGTATTCGCGGAGCTGGCGGAGGAGGTGTTGCCGGGGGTGCTGTGATCCCGCGGACCGCCGCGCCGCCACGGGCTGCGCCGCGGTCGCAACGGGGGTCGCGGCTGTCGATCCCCGTCGGGTTCCAGGCCTCCAGACGCGGCCGGTCAGGTCCCACCTGGCGCATCTTCCCCGGCGCCAGGTGGCAGCGGGGCACACGGCGACCGCGCCCGACGGGCGCGTCTGGAGGCCCGACCGTGCCCGGAGGGGAGCGACGGCCACGGGGAACAACGACCAAGGGGGAGACTCGCCAGTGGCAGGCGACGCGCCGGGGGGCGCACCGAGACACCGCGACGCCCCCGCCCCAGCACACGTGCCGGTCATGCTGGAGCGGGTCCTGGAGCTGCTCGCACCGGCGCTGGAGCAGCCGGGAGCCGTCGTCGTGGACGGCACGCTCGGCCTGGGCGGCCACTCCGCGGCGCTGCTCGACGCCCACCCGGGCCTGCGCCTGGTGGGCGTGGACCGCGACACCACCGCACTGGAGCGCAGCCGCAGGCGGCTCGCCCCCCACGCCGACCGCGTCAGCCTGGTCCACGCCGTCTACGCCGACATCCCCCGCGTCCTGGACGACCTCGGCATCGACCGGGTCCAGGGCCTCCTGTTCGACCTGGGCGTCTCCTCGCCCCAGTTGGACGAGGCCGAACGCGGCTTCGCCTACTCCTACGACGCGCCGCTGGACATGCGCATGGACCGCACCCAGGAGCGCACCGCGGCCGACGTCGTCAACACCTACTCCGCCGGGGAGCTCACCCGCATCCTCAAGGTCTACGGCGAGGAGCGCTACGCCGCGCGGGTGGCCCAGGCCATCGTGCGGCGCCGCGCCAGAGAGCCCGTGCGCACCACCGGGGTCCTCGCCGACCTGGTGCGCGAGGCCATCCCCGCCCCGGCGCGCCGCACCGGGGGCAACCCCGCCAAGCGGACCTTCCAGGCGCTGCGCATCGAGGTCAACTCCGAACTCGCCATCCTGGAGCGCGCCCTGCCCGCGGCGATCTCCCGCCTCGCCGTGGGCGGGCGCGTCGTCGTGCTGTCCTACCACTCCCTGGAGGACCGCATCACCAAGCGCGCCCTGGCCGCGCTGAGCACCGACACCACCCCGCCCGGACTACCGGTGCCCCTGCCGGACCGGCAGCCCGAACTGCGCCTGCTCACCCGGGGCGCCGAACTCCCCACCGAGCAGGAGACCGCACGCAACCCCCGAGCGGCGTCGGCCCGGCTGCGGGCCGCGGAGAGAACGCGGGAGCCGTGACCGTCGGCCCCGCCAGTCAGCACCAGCGCGCCCCGGCCCGTGCCGGGAGCCGCGACGGCGTCCGGGAGAACACAGTGGAGACCAGCACCAGAGAACACACCGAGACCGCACGGAGCAGACCGCGCACGGCAGCACCCCGCCCGCGCACCGGGCGCGCCCCCGCGCCGCGCCGCGCCGCCCGTCCGCGCACCTCCGCGCCGCGCCTGCCGTTCGTGCTGCTCATCCTGGGACTGCTCGGCGGGGCGATGGTCACCCTGCTGATGCTGCACGCGGTCCTCGCCGAGGACACCTTCGAGATCGCACGGCTGCAACAGGAGAACCGCGAACTCAGCCAGCAGGAGCAGGCCCTGCGCGAACAGGTCATGCGCGCCGAGTCGCCCGAGGCGATCGCCGACGCCGCCGAGGAGCTGGGCATGCGCCCCGGCGCCGAACCCCAGTTCCTCGACCTGGACAGCGGCCGGATCACCGGGAAGTCGGACGGGGCGGGCGAGTGACCGCGACGGCGCCGTCCCGCGCCGCCGCGACAGGGCACCGAGCAGGGGGGAACGTCCACCGTTGAGCACACCGCGCGACCGCAGTCCCAGAGGCCCCCGTCGGCCGTCGTCCGCGGCGGGCAGCCGGCGCGGGCCCGGGCCGGGGCCCGCGAAGGCCGCCCGGCGCTCCCCCCACCCCGAGTCCGACGCCGCCCGCCGGCGCGTCCCGCCGCCGAGGGCCAAGACGCCGGGCCCGTCCGCGTCGCGCGCCCGGCGCCCGAAGGCGGCACGGCGCACCGGCTCGCCGCTGCGCCGCCCCTTCCGCCGCAGCGCGCCCCAGCCGCGCATCCGCGCGCTGGGCGCCTTCCTCGGCGCCGTGCTGCTCGTCTTCGCCGCGCGGCTGGTGCAGATCCAGGGCATCGACGCCGACGACTACGCCGCGGCAGCCGCCGACCTGCGGTTGACCACCATCGAGATCCCCACCGTGCGCGGCGACATCACGGACGCCTCGGGGCGGCCCCTCGCCATGTCGGTGGAGGTCCGCACCGTCTTCGTCGACCCGGCCGAGGTGCGCGAGGACCAGCGGGACGAGATCGTGCGGGAGCTGTCCCAGCGGCTGGGCCTGGCCCCGGAGGAGATCGCCGCCAAGCTCGACGCCACGGTCGACGGCCGGCCCAGCCGCTACGAGGTCGTGAAGCGGGGCGTGCCGATCGAGGAGTGGAAGGAGATCGACGCCCTCGACCTGTACGGGGTCTCGGCCGAACGCGCCTACAAGCGGGTCTACCCCGAGGAGACGGGAGCGGCCAACCTGGTCGGCTTCGTCGGGACCGAGGGGCACGGTCTGGAGGGCCTGGAGGCCGTGCTGGACTCGACCCTCGCCGGACAGCCCGGCCGCCAGCAGGTCGAGGTGGGCAGCAACGGCACCCAGATCCCCATGGCGGGCGGGCTGGTCAAGGAGCCGGTCCCCGGCCGCACCGTCCGGCTCACCCTCGACCTGGACTTGCAGTGGTACGCCCAGCAGGCCCTCACCGAGCGGGTCGAGCAACTGGACGCCGAGGCGGGCACGGTCGTCGTGATGACCCGCGACGGCCAGATCAGGGCGATGGCCAACTACCCCACCTACGACCAGGCCGACTTCGCCTCGGTCAGCGCCGAGCAGCGCCGCAACGGCGCGGTCGCCGACGCCTTCGAGCCGGGCAGCACCAGCAAGGTCGTCACCGTCGCCGCGGCGCTGGAGGAGGACCTGGTCACCCCCGACACCGTCTTCACGGTCCCCAGCTCCGTCCGCCGCTACGACCAGGTGTTCCGCGACTCCTCCCCGCACCCGACCCAGCGGCTCACCGTCAACGGGATCATGGCCACCTCCAGCAACGTCGGGGCCATCCAGATCGGCGAGCAGGTGGGCGCCGAGCGGATGTACGACTACCTGCGCCGGTTCGGGTTCGGCCGCCCCACGGGGCTGGACCTGCCCGGCGAGAACACGGGAATCCTCACCGAGCCGCAGGGGTGGTCCGGCACCGACCTGCCGTCCGTCTCCTTCGGCCACAGCCTCTCGGTCAACGCCGTGCAACTGGCCGCCGCCTACGCCGCCATCGCCAACGACGGCGTCCGGGTGGAGCCCACGCTCGTGGCGGGCACGGTGGACGCCGACGGCGAGTTCGAGCCCGCGCCCCGGCCCGCGAGCGAACGGGTGGTCAGCGCCGAGACCGCCGCCGAGATCCGGCTGATGCTGGAGGCCGTCACCGGCGACATGGGCACCGCCGGCCAGGCCCGCATCGACGGCTACCGGGTCGGCGGCAAGACCGGCACCGCCAACCGGATCGACCCCGACACCGGCCGCTACGAGGGCGGCGGCTACGTCAGCTCCTTCGTCGGCCTCGCCCCGGTCGACGACCCCGAGCTGGTCGTCCTGGTGGTGCTGCACGGCCCGCAGGACGAGTACTACGGCGGCGAGGCGGCCACCCCGGTCTTCACCGACGTGATGTCGTTCGCGCTGAAGACCCTCCAGGTGCCGCCGACCGGCACCCGGCCGCCCGCGCTGCGCCTGGTGGAGTGAGCGGCGGGACGGCCGAACCGGTGCCGGACACACCGGCCGGGATCGCTTGCCAGGCGACGGCGCGGTGCCCGATGCTTGCGGACGTCCCCGACGCCTGACGCCGCCGGTCCCGGAGCGGAGCCGGCCGCACCGCGCCCGCGACGGACCGGGCGGGCACGGCGCTCCCCGAGCCGAACGTCTCCGCGGAGAATTGACCTCCACCAGCGGTGAACCGATAACCTCACGAGGTGTCACCCGTAATGCGACCCGAACACGTCCAGCCCCGTCCGCTGTCCGAACTCGTCCCGCTGCTCGGCCCGGACGCCTTCGTCACCTGCGTCGACCCCCTGGAGCCTCCGCTGGGCAGCGCGGCCGCCCCGCAGGCCGCGGAGCCGGAGCAGCCCCACGACGTCGCCTCCGTCCTCGTCAGCGGCATCACGCACGACTCCCGCGCGGTGCGCCCCGGGGACCTCTACGCGGCCCTGCCGGGGCAGCGCGTCCACGGCGCCAAGTTCGCCGAGCAGGCCGCCCGGGCCGGGGCCGTGGCCGTGCTCACCGACCCCGCCGGCTACGACCGCGCCGCGGCCACCAGGCTGCCGGTGATCACCGTGCCCGACCCGCGGGCCCTGCTGGGGGACGTGGCCGCCTGGATCTACGGCCGCCCGGCCGGGGAGCTGCTGCTGATCGGCATCACCGGCACCAGCGGCAAGACCACGGTCAGCTACCTGGTGGAGTCGGGGCTGCGTGCCGCGGGCCTGCGCAGCGGCCTGGTGGGCACCGTGGAGATCCGGGTGGACGACGAGCGCGTCGCCTCCTCCCTCACCACCCCCGAGGCCACCGACCTGCACGGGCTGTTCGCCCTCATGCGCGAACGCGAGGTCGACGGCGTGGCCATGGAGGTCTCCAGCCACGCCCTGGCGCTGGGCCGGGTCGACGGCGTGCGCTACGACGTCGCGGTGTTCACCAACCTCTCCCAGGACCACCTGGACTTCCACTCCGACCTGCGCGACTACTTCGACACCAAGGCGCGGCTGTTCACCCCCGAGTTCGCCAAGGTCGCCGTGGTCAACCGGGACGACACCTTCGGACGGGAGCTCGTCGACCGGATCACCGAACAGGGCGCGATCCCGGTCACCACGTTCTCCGCCGCGGGCGACGCCGAGGCGGACTGGTACGCTACCGACGTCGTGCTCGGACCGGAGGGCAGCCGGTTCCGGGTGGTCGGCCCCGGCGGGATGGAGATGGACGCCTCGGTGCGGCTGCCCGGCCCGTTCAACGTCTCCAACGCCCTGGCCGCGATCGTCGCCCTCATCGAGGCGGGCGTGCAGTTGCCCACCGCCCTGGACGGGGTCGCGGCGGCGCCCGGCGTGCCCGGCCGCATGGAGCGGATCGACGAGGGGCAGAACTTCACCGCCGTCGTCGACTACTCGCACAAGCCCGGCGCCATCGAGGCGGTCCTCACCTCGCTGCGGTCGATCACCAAGGGGCGGCTGACCATCGTGGTGGGCTGCGGCGGGGACCGCGACCGGGGCAAGCGCCCGCTCATGGGGGAGGCGGCGGCCCGGCTCGCCGACGCGGTCGTCCTCACCGACGACAACCCCCGCAGCGAGGACCCGATCACCATCGTCACCAGCATGCTGGAGGGCGTGGCGAAGGTCCCCGTGGACCAGCGCGCCCGCATCACGGTCGAACCGGACCGGCGCACCGCGATCGAGCTGGCGGTGGAGCGCGCCAAGCCCGGAGACGTGCTCGTGGTGGCCGGCAAGGGGCACGAGCGCGGCCAGTACGTGGGCGACCGGGTGCTGCCCTTCGACGACCGCGAGGTGCTGCGCGAGGCGCTGCGCTGGCGGGTGGGCGGGGAGTGACCCGCCGCCCGGCGCCGCCCCGCGGAGGCCGGGCCCGCCCGCTCCCCGGGGCACGGCGGCCGCGGGACGGCGGTCCGGCCACCGGTCCGGGCTGGTAGGGGACAGGTGCATATCCATCGCCCGGAGGGCCGGTTTTCGGACATCGGGTCCACAACGGGTCTCACTCGTGCCACATTCGGGTCTGAGCGCAACCCGGGTCGTCGATCTTGTTCTAAGGTTAGGTGCGGCAATCTCAGCCCGGCACCGTGGCGTCCGCATGCCGCTTCGCGGCTTTTGTGCAGCATCCCCGTTTCTCGCACGCTGTTCACTGTCAATCACGACGCTTCGAGCGTGGTGGACCGGGCCCGACTTGAGGAGTGGATTTGATCGCGCTGACGCTCGATCGGATCGCCGAGATCACCCGATCACGACTATGCGGATCGGCGCAGCCCGCAGCCATCGTCGACGGCCCGGTGGTGGTCGACTCGCGGCAGGCCGCTCCCGGTTCGCTGTTCGTCGCCCTGCGCGGCGCCCGGGTCGACGGCCACGACTTCGCCGAGGCCGCGGTCGCGGCCGGAGCGACAGCCGTCCTGTGCTCCCGCCCGGTGGACGTCCCCCACCTGCTGGTCGACGGCGGCGACGACGAGGTCGTGGCGGCGCTGGCCGAGCTGGCGCGCGCGGTCGTGGCGGAGCTCCCCGGCGCCGACGTCATCGGAGTCACCGGCTCGTCCGGGAAGACCACGACGAAGGACCTGCTGGCCCAGGTGCTGGGACGGATCGGCCCCACCGTCGCTCCCCCGGGGTCGTTCAACAACGAGATCGGCCATCCGCTCACCGTCCTGCGCGCGGACGAGACCACCCGCTTCATCGCGCTGGAGGTCGCCGCGCGCGGCGTGGGGCACATCGCGCACCTGTGCCGGATCGCGCCGCCGCGCATCGGCGTCGTGCTCAACGTCGGCAGCGCCCACATGGGCGAGTTCGGCGACCGCGAGACCATCGCCCGCGCCAAGGGCGAGCTCGTCGAGGCACTGCCCCCCGCCGAGCAGGGCGGCGTGGCCGTCCTCAACGCCGACGACGCCGCGGTGGCCGCCATGGCCGGGCGCACGGCGGCCCGGGTCGTCACCTACGGCCTGGCCGCGACCGCCGACGTCCGGGCCGAGGGAGTCGACCTGGACGAGACGGGGCGCCCCCGCTTCACCCTCGTCGTCGGCGGCGCCTCCGCCCCGGTGCACCTGCGCCTGGTCGGCGCCCACCAGGTGCACAACGCCCTGGCCGCCGCCGCGGTCCTGCACGAACTGGGCAGGGACGCCGCCGACATCGCCGAGGCCCTGGGCGAGGCCGGGCCGGTGAGCCGCTGGCGCATGGAGGTCACCGAGCGGCCGGACGGGGTGACCGTCGTCAACGACGCCTACAACGCCAACCCCGAGTCCATGGCGGCGGCCCTGCGCACGCTGGCCGCGCTGGCCACGGGCCGCCGCTCCTTCGCGGTACTGGGCCACATGGCCGAACTCGGCCCCGCGCACCGCACCGAGCACGAGCGGGTGGGACGCCTGGCGGCCGAGAGCGGAGTGGACGTCCTCGTCACCGTGGGCGACCAGGCGGCGGGCATCGCGGACGGGGCCGCCTCGGTCGCCGACTGGAAAGGGGAGACCGTGGCGGTCGCCGACGTGGCGGAGGCGGTCGCGGTGCTCGGGGAGCGTCTCAGACCCAAGGACATCGTCATGCTGAAGGGATCACGAGTGGCCGGTCTGGAACAGGTAGCCGAGCAGCTCATGGGTGTGGAGGCCGCCGAATGACCGGTATCATCGCGGCCGCGGGGATCTCCCTGCTGGTCTCCTTCCTCCTCATGCCCCCGCTGATCAAGATCCTGTACCGCTTCAAGTTCGGGCAGGAGATCCGCGACGACGGCCCGCAGGGCCACAAGACCAAGCAGGGCACGCCCACCATGGGCGGCATCGCCATCATCTTCGGCTCGGTCGTCGGCTACTTCGGCGCGCACGGGGTGACGATGACCCCGCCGACCGTCTCCGGCGTACTGGTGATCTTCCTGTTCGTCGGACTGGGCTGCGTCGGCTTCCTCGACGACTTCATCAAGATCTACAAGCGCCGCAGCCTGGGCCTGCGCAGCGGCGCGAAGATGCTCGGCCAGGTCATCGTGGGCGTGGGCTTCGCCGTCGGCGTCACGATGTTCCCCAACTCCTACACCTACACGCCGGGCTCCACCCACCTGTCGCTGCTGCGCGATTTCGGCCCGCCCATGGCGGTGTGGCTGTTCGTGATCTGGGCGCTGCTGCTGATCGTGGCCACCTCCAACGCGGTCAACCTCACCGACGGCCTGGACGGACTGGCCACCGGGGCGACCATCCTCTCCCTCGTCGCCTACGTCATCATCGGCAACTGGCAGTTGCGGCAGAGCTGCATCAACGCGCTGGAGCCCAACTGCTACACCGTGCGCGACCCCCTGGACCTGGCCGTCGTGGCCGCCGCCGCGCTGGGCGGCTGTATCGCGTTCCTCTGGTTCAACGCTCCCCCCGCCAAGATCTTCATGGGCGACACCGGGTCCCTGGCGCTGGGCGGCCTGCTGGTGGGCCTGGCCATCACCACCCGCACCCAGTTGCTGCTGCTGGTCATCGGCGGCCTGTTCGTCCTGATCACCGCCTCGGTGATCATCCAGGTCGGCTCGTTCCGCCTCACCGGCAAGCGGGTGTTCCGCATGGCCCCCCTCCAGCACCACTTCGAGCTGAAGGGGTGGGCCGAGACCACCATCGTGATCCGCTTCTGGATCATCCAGGGGCTGTTCGTGGCCGCCGCGATCGCCCTGTTCTACCTGGAATGGATGCCACGGTAAGCGATGACTGACACCACGACGGAGCTGGGAGGACGTCGGGTCTGCGTGACCGGGCTGGGGGTCTCCGGACCCCCGGTCGCCCGGGCGCTGCTGGAGCGGGGCGCCCGCGTCACGGTCGTGGAGGGCCGCGACGACGAGGCGAACCGGGAACGCGCCCGGCAGTTGCGCGACCTCGGCGCCACCGTGGAACTCGGCGAGGTCGGCCTGCCCGAGGGCACCGAGCTCGTGGTCACCTCGCCCGGCTGGCGGCCCGACGCGCCCGTGCTGGCCG
>Ga0207864_1003360_pt1 | contig 13485 bp, 10 predicted proteins | sample HigsolmetaAR202D_FD_184834 | JGI IMG/M metagenome (GOLD analysis project Ga0207864, IMG submission 184834) | Ionic liquid and high solid enriched microbial communities from the Joint BioEnergy Institute, USA - AR20-2-D (SPAdes) (version 2) ...
GCCTGGCGAGCGCGATCTGCAGGGCGGCCGGGCGCAGCGTGCCGATCTACCCCGGCGCCGCCGCGCCGCTGAGGGTCGGGCAGCGCCAGCCGCGCTCGCCGCAGGCCGCCGCGCTGGACCGCTGGCCGCACGAGACGAGCTTCCCGGCGGGCGCGGCGGTCGAGTTCCTGCGCGAGACGATCCGCGCCAACCCCGGCGAGGTGGTGCTGCTGGCGATCGGCCCGCTGACGAACGTGGCGCAGCTGTTCCAGGCCGACCCCGAGGTGCCGGGGCTGCTGCGGGCGCTGGTGCTGATGGGCGGGGTCTTCGTGGACGGCCCGGAGCGCCCGGAGTGGAACATCTACTGCGACCCGCACGCGGCCGATGTGGTCTACCGGGCGGGCGCGCCGGTCCACCGCTCGATCGGGCTGGACGTGACGCGCAGGGTGCAGATGACGGCCACCGAGGTCCGGGAGCGCTTCACCGCGCCGGTGCTGCAGCCGGTGCTGGACTTCGCCCAGATCTGGTTCCAGTCCCGCCCGGAGATCACCTTCCACGACCCGCTGGCGGCGGCGACGATCTTCGACGACACGCTGTGCCGCTTCGCGCCCGGCGCGGTCACGGTGTCGCTCGACGAGGGCTCGGAGGCGGTGACGCGCTGGCAGCCGGGCGGGCCCGGCTCGCCGCACGAGGTGGCGCTGGAGGTGGACGCCCCCGGCTTCTTCCGGCACTACTTCCGGACGGTGTGCGGGTGAGCGGCCGCGGCGGGGGCGATGGGGCCGCGGGAGGAGCCGTCTCCGACCTTCGTCCGACGCAAACTCGCCGCGCTGCGGTATAATAGTGCCTGCCACGCACCGGCCACGGCCGCGGCTGGCAGGCGTCCTTCGAGCCAGGAGTGTTGCATGTTGGGCCTCTCTCTCTAGAACACGGCGCGACAGCCGCCACCGAGCGTCTGTTGCAGCGGCCATGCGGAGCGGCTGCTCCGATGGCTGCGCTGGATCACAGCTGTGGCTGTAGAGTGTAGAGAGGCGAGCATGCTACAGGTTCAGGGCCTGCGCAAGAGCTACGGCGCGGCCACCATCCTCAACGATATCTCCTTTGTGATCAACCGCGGCGAGCGGGTCGGGCTGATCGGCCCGAACGGCACCGGGAAGTCCACGCTGCTGCGCATCATCGTCGGGCAGGAGCAGCCCGACGCCGGCGCGGTGGTGCGCACCCCGCCCGACCTGACGATCGGCTACCTGCCGCAGTCCTTCGAGGCCGCGCTGGCGAGCACGGTCGGCGAGGTGCTGGCGGCCGCGCAGGCCGAGTACCTCGCCGCCGAGCGCGCGCTGCAGCAGGCCGCCGAGGGGCTGGCCGCCGCGCAGGACGACATGGACGCGGCGCTGGCGCGCTACGACGCGGCGCTGGCGCGCTTCGAGGCCATGGGCGGCTACGAGCGCGAGCGGCGGGCGGAGCTAGTGCTGGAGGGCCTCGGGCTGGGCGAGGTGCCGCTGGAGACGCGGCTGGCGACGCTCAGCGGCGGCCAGAAGACCCGCCTGGGGCTGGCGACGCTGCTGCTCGGCGAGCCCGACCTGCTGCTGCTCGACGAGCCGACCAACCACCTGGACGTCGAGGCGCTCACCTGGCTCGAGGGGTTCGTGCGCGAGTACCCCGGCGCGGTGCTGATCGTCTCGCACGACCGCGAGTTCCTCGACCAGACGGCGACGCGCATCCTGTACCTGGACCCCGAGAAGCGCACGGTGAAGAGCTACCCCGGCAACTACAGCGATTTCGCGGCGGCGCGGGAGCAGGAGCGCGAGCTGCACATCGAGGCGTACAAGAAGCAGCAGGAGTACATCGAGAAGGTCGAGTCCGACATCGCGCGGCTCAAGGGGCAGGCGCTGAGCGTCGAGCTCACGACCACGCCCTCGCAGCCGCACGTCCGGCGCCTCGCGAAGAAGGTGGCGAAGAAGGCCAAGGCGCGCGAGCGCAAGCTGGAGCGCTACCTCGAGTCCGAGGAGCGGGTGGAGAAGCCGCGCCAGCGCTGGGGCCTGAAGCTGGACTTCGGGCCGCCCCCGCCCGGCGGCCGCGCCGTGCTCAGGGTGGATGGCGTGAGCTTCGCGTACCCGGCGGCCAACGGTGCGTCCGACCTGCTGCTCGAGGACGTCTCCTTCGAGGTGCAGTACGGCGAGCGGATCGCCATCGTCGGGCCGAACGGCGCCGGCAAGACCACGCTGCTGCGGCTGATCGCGGGCGCGCTCGAGCCGCAGGCCGGGACGGTCAGGGTCGGGACGAACGTGCGGCTGGGGGTGCTCGCGCAGGAGCACGAGACGCTCGACCCGCGGCGGACGGTGCTGGAGACGGTGCTGCGCGAGCGGCCGATGACCGAGACCGAGGCGCGCAACTTCCTGCACTTCTTCCTGTTCGGCGGCGACTCCGTGTTCCGCACAGTCGGGGTCTGCTCGCTCGGGGAGCGCAGCCGGCTGCAGCTGGCGCTGCTGGTGCTGCGCGGCTGCAACCTGCTGCTGCTCGACGAGCCGCTCAACCACCTGGACATCGACGGCCGCGAGCACTTCGAGGAGGCGCTCGACTCGTTCGAGGGCACTGTGATCGCCGTCTCGCACGACCGGGCGTTCCTGCGCAGCTTCGGCGAGCGGGTGCTGGAGGTGCGCGACGGGCGCGTCACCGGGTTCGCCGGCGGCTACGACGAGTACCTGGAGAAGCGGCAGGCGCGCTGAGCCGCCTCCTCTGCGAGCGCGGGCCGCCGGACTCTGCGACGGCGGCCGCCCGGCGGTGTACAATGCCCTGCGGGGCGTGGCCGCCAGTGCTGACGGCAAGGCCGAGCGCTGGCGGCCACTTTTACACTCACCAGCACGTCGCGCGCGGCCGTGCCGCCCGCCCTCCTTTCGGGGGATGTGGCAGCCTGCCGGGAAGCATTCCGTGGGGAGGCAGCAGGCCGTCCAGGAACCTTCGGCGGGAGACTCGAAGGGGGCCGCAAGCTGTCCAGGAACCTTCGGCGGGAGACCGCAGGTCGCCTAGGGCTGTCTGCCGCGGGAAGGTTCGGAGGGCCGAAGGCCGTCCAGCGCTGCTTTCCGTTGGAGAGGATGCCGGGTCGCTTTCCGCGGAGAGGCCGCAGGGCCGCCGGACAGCATTCCGCGGGGAGGCCGCAGGGCCGCCGGACAGCATTCCGCGGGGAGGCCCCACGGCCACGTTCCGCGGGGAGGTTCGGAGGGCCGCAGGCCCTCCGAGGTCCTTATTTTTTCCGCGGCTCTGCGGCGACGCAGTCGCCGCAGAGCCGCGGAAGGAAGGGAAGCCGGGGAGGCTTCGCCTCCCCGACCCCAGCGCGCCGCGCGCGCCGTGCCGTAAGGAGAAGGAGGAGCCTGTGCCAATCAAGCAGTCCGTCGCCTGGTGGTGCCTCGTGCCGCGCCTGATGTCCCCCGAGGAGTTCGTGCGCTCGTGCGCCGAGATCGGCTACGCCGCGATCGACCTCGCGCCGCAGGAGCACTGGCAGCTGATCAAGGACCACGGCCTGGCGCTCGCCGCGGTCAACGGCCACGCCTCGATCGTGTCGGGGCTCAACCGGCGCGCCAACCACGACCGGATCGAGCGCGAGCTGCTGGCGAACATCCGCCTGGCCGAGCAGTGGGGCGCCGCCAACCTGATCTGCTTCAGCGGCAGCCGCGAGGGCCTGGCCGACGACGAGGGCGCCGAGGTGGCCGCCGAGGGCCTGCGGCGCGTGGCGCGCGCCGCCGAGGACGCCGGGGTCAACCTGGCGCTCGAGCTGCTCAACAGCAAGGTGGACCACCCGGACTACCAGTGCGACCGCACCGAGTGGGGTGTCAAGGTGGTCGAGATGGTCGGGTCGCCGCGCGTCAAGCTGCTGTACGACATCTACCACATGCAGATCATGGAGGGCGACCTGATCCGCACCATCCGGCAGCACCACCGCCACTTCTGCCACTACCACACCGCCGGCAACCCCGGCCGCCACGAGATCGACGAGACGCAGGAGATCAACTACGGGCCGGTGGTCCGGGCGATCGCCGAGACCGGCTACGACGGCTATCTGGCGCAGGAGTTCATCCCCACCGGCGATCCGGTGGCGGCGCTGCGGGACGCCTTCCGGCGGTGCAGCGTGTAGCCCAGGGCCGCGCTGCGATCCGGGCAGCCCGTACACGTGGCTCCGCGGCCACCGCAGGCCCCGGGCGAGCCGACCGGGTTGGAGTCGCGATCGGGGCGCCGGATGGCACGGCAGAGGAAGAGACGGGAACGCGCGCCAGCCGCCGACGGCGCTGTTCGAGCCCGCGAAAGGCGCGCCAAGTGGATATGCTAAGATCGTCCTCAGAAACGAGCGAACAAGGGAGGAGCGCTGGCTATGACCGCTGCTGAGGTGCACAAGCACACCCAGGCCGACCTCGCGCACCTGATCCACCCGCTGTACCACCCCTCGGCCCACCAGTCGCCCAAGATCTGGGTCGAGGGGCACGGCGCGGTGCTGAAGGACATCGAGGGCAACGAGTACATCGACGGGCTGAGCTGCCTGTGGAACGTCAACGTCGGCCACGGGCGCCGCGAGCTGGCCGAGGCCGCGATGGAGCAGATGTCCACGCTGGCCTACGCCTCGGCCTACACCGGCTCCACCAACCTGCCCGCCATCCGCCTGGCCGAGAAGCTGAGCGAGCTGGCCTACCCGTCGATCAACACCTTCTTCTTCACCAGCGGCGGCGCCGAGGCCACCGAGAGCTCGTTCAAGACCGCGCGCTTCTACTGGAAGGCGGTCGGCAAGCCGGACAAGGTGAAGATCATCTCGCGCATGCGCGCCTACCACGGCGTGACCATGGCCGCCATGAGCGCCACCGGCATCCCGGCGTACTGGCCGATGTTCGAGCCGCGCGTGCCCGGCTTCATCCACATCGAGTCGCCCTACCCGTACCGCTTCGTCAACAAGACGCCCGAGGTGAGCGATGGGGTCGCGGCCGCCAATCTGCTCGAGGAGGCCATTCTGCGCGAGGGCCCCGAGACGGTGGCGGCCTTCATCGCCGAGCCGGTGCAGGGCGCCGGGGGCGTGATCGTCCCGCAGGACGACTACTTCCCGCGCATCCGCGAGATCTGCGATAAGTACGAGGTGCTGCTGATCGCCGACGAGGTGATCACCGGGTTCGGGCGCACCGGGCGCTGGTTCGCCCTGGAGCACTACGGCATCGAGCCGGACATCGTGCAGTTCGCCAAGGGCATCACCAGCGGCTACGTGCCGCTCGGCGGCATCGGCGTCTCGGACCGCATCAAGGAGGCGATCGACAGCGTGTCCGTCGACCGGCGCTGGATGCACGCCTACACCTACTCCGGCCACCCCACCTGCTGCGCGGTGGCGCTCGCCAACATCGGGATCATCGAGCGCGAGGGGCTGGTGCAGCGCGCCGAGGTGCTCGGGGCGCGGCTGCTGAGCGGCCTGCAGAGCCTGCTCGAGATCGAGTGCGTCGGCGATGTGCGCGGCAAGGGCCTGATGGCGGCCGTCGAGCTGGTGGCGGACCAGGCGACGAAGGAGCCGTTCCCGGCCGAGGCCGGCGTGGGCCAGAAGGTCTTCAACGAGCTGGTCAAGCGCGGGGTCTACACCCGCTTCCTGGGCGACCAGATCCTCTTCGCGCCGCCGCTGGTGACGACCGAGGAGCAGATCGACCGGATCGTGCAGGCGCTGCGCGAGAGCATCGAGGCGGCGGTCTAGCCGCTCCGCTGCATCGAATCGACAGGGCCGGGGCGGCTAGCAACCCGCCTCGGCCCTTGCTTGTCTCTGCCGCCTGCAGCCAGCGCGGGCTCGCTTGCGCGAAATGGGCGCCGTACCGCGGGCGGCGCCGTGCCGAAACCCCGCTCTGCCCGTCCAGCGTTTCGCACACCGGCCTGGGCGGCGAGATGCGGCGCCTGTGAGCGCCCGAGCGCCGCTGGGGTCCCTCCTACGGCACCGGGTCGTGGCCGCCCTGCGCCCAGGGGTGGCAGCGGAGGATGCGCCGCAGGCCGAGGTAGCTGCCCTTGAGCGCGCCGTAGCGCTCGATCGCCTCGTAGGTGTACTTCGAGCAGCTCGGCGTGTAGATGCAGCTCGGCGGCAGCGCCGGCGAGATGAACCGCTGGTAGAAGCGGATGAGGTTCAGCAGAATCCAGCGCATGGTCGTGGCTCGTGAGCGCCTCCCAAGCTCGTGTGCTGCGCGGCGCCTACCGCTGGCGCACCGTCTCCCACACCAGGTGGTTGAGCTCGGGCAGGATGAGCTTCGTCATCGCCAGGCGCACCGCGTTGGGCGAGCCGGGCATGCAGAAGATCAGCGTGTTCCCGTAGGTGCCGGCGGTCGCGCGCGAGAGCATCGCCGCCGGGCCGATCTCGTTGTACGAGAGCATGCGGAAGATCTCGCCGAAGCCCGGCAGGCGCTTCTCCAGCAGCGCGTCGATCGCCTCGAACGTGCTGTCGCGCCGGGCGATCCCCGTGCCGCCGCTGGTCAGGATCACCCAGCAGCCGGCCGCCGCGAACTCCTTCACCGTCGCCACGATCTGCGCCGGCTCGTCGCGCACCACGGCGTAGCGCGCGACCATGTGCTGCCGCTCGCCGAGCAGCTGCTTGATCAGCTGGCCGGCCGTGTCGGTCTCCTCGGTCCGGCTGTCGCTGATGGTGATCACTCCGCACAGCACGCTCGGGATCTGGGCCTTCGCGTGCGCCTCGTGCTCCCGGTGGCTCATTGCCCTCTCTCGTGCGCCAGAACAACGGAACGCGCTGGTATCGTACCACGCCGCTCACCGCGCCGCAACTCTCCGCGCTGCACGGGCCGCCCCAACTTGGAGTAGGATATGCTGATACGGCGGGAGCCAGCAGCCGGGCTCCCTCTGCCGCAGAGCCGCATCTCAGATTTCGTGGAGCCACCTATGTCCAGTCCGATCCATGTCCTCGGCATCTCGGGCAGCCTGCGCAGAGCCTCCTGGAACAGCGGGCTGCTGCGCGCGGCCGCCGAGCTGCTCCCCGAGGGCATGACGCTCGAGATCTTCGACCTCGCCCCGATCCCGATGTACAACCAGGACCTGGAGCGCGACCCGCCCGCCGCGGTCGTGGAGCTGCGCACGCGCGTCGCCGCCGCCGACGGGCTGCTGATCGCCACGCCGGAGTACAACTACTCGATCCCCGGCGTGCTCAAGAACGCGATCGACTGGGCCTCGCGCCCGCGCCAGTCCTCGTCGCTGAGCGGCAAGCCGCTGGCGCTGATGGGCGCCGGCGGGCGCTTCGGAACGGTCCGCGCCCAGCTGCACCTGCGCCAGATCGCCCACGAGCTCGGCGTGCTGCCGCTCGGCAAGCCGGAGCTCATGGTCCCCGGCGCGTGGGAGAAGTTCGACAGCGACGGCAACCTGGTCCACGAGCCGACCCGCGAGGAGCTGCGCGCCCTGCTCGCGGCCTTCGCGCAGTGGGTGCGCCGGCTCCGCGGCCACTAGCGGCGCCCGAGAGGCCGCAGGACGGTGGGGATGTGAGCACGAACGACTTGCTGGCCGAGCTGGCCGCCGGCGTCCGCGGAGACGTGCAGGCCGACCCGGTCTCGCGCGCGCTGTACGCCACCGACGCCAGCATCTACCAGATCATGCCGGCCGCCGTGGTGCTCCCGCTCGACGAGGCGGACGTCGCCGCGGCGCTGCGGGTGGCCCGCCGCCGCCAGGTGCCCATCCTGCCGCGCGGCGGCGGGACCAGCCTGGCCGGCCAGGCCGTCGGGCAGGCCATCCACCTCGACTTCACCAAGTACATGTGCCGGCTGCTCGAGCTCAACGCCGCCGAGGGCTGGGCGTGGGTCGAGCCAGGCATGGTGCTCGACCGGCTGAACGGGCTGCTCGCCGCGCACGGCCTCATGTTCGCGCCGGACATCTCGCCCTCCAACCGCGCCACCATCGGCGGGATGATCGGCAACAACTCCTCGGGCATGTACTCGCTGGTCTACGGCAAGACGATCGACCACGTGCTCGAGCTGCGGGTCATGCTCTCCGACGGGAGCGTCGTCCACATGGGCCCGCTGTCCGAGGAGGAGCTGCGGGCCAAGCTGACGCTCGACAGCCTCGAGGGGCGCGTCTACCGCACGGTGCACCGGCTGGCCCACGAGCACGCCGACGAGATCGCGCGGCGCTTCCCGCGCCTGCTGCGGCGGGTGGGCGGGTACAACCTCGACGCCTTCGTCCCGGCGGACGGCGGCCGGGGCTTCAACCTCGCCAACATCATCGTCGGCTCCGAGGGGACGCTGGGCGTGATCCTGGCGGCCAAGCTGCGCCTGGTGCCGCGCCCGCGGCACACCGCGATCGGCATCCTGGCCTTCGAGACCCTCGACGACGCGCTCGACGCGGTGGTGCCGTGCCTCGAGTGCCGGCCGGCGGCCGTCGAGCTCATGGACGACCTGCTGCTCGACCTGACCCGCAAGTCCCGCCAGTACGCGCAGTACCTGGCCTCCTTCGTGCGCGGTGAGCCGGCGGCGCTGCTGCAGGTCGAGTTCTTCGGCGAGAGCGAGGCCGAGGCGCTGGCCGGCCTGGACCGGCTGGAGCGGCACCTGAGCCCGCCGGCGGGATCGTTCACCCGCGCGGTCACGCCGGCCGAGAAGCAGGCGGTGCTGCAGGTGCGCAAGGCCGGCCTGCCGCTGCTCCAGTCGCTCTCGCCCGACCTCAGGCCGGAGACGTTCGTCGAGGACTCGGCGGTGCCGCCCGAGCGGCTCGGCGACTACATCCGCCGCTTCCGCGCGATCTGCCACGAGCACGGCGTGCGCGTCGCGTTCTACGGCCACGCCAGCGTCGGCCTGATGCACGCCCGCCCGCTGCTGAACCTGAAGGACGCCGCCGACGTGCGCACGATGCGCCGCATCGCCGAGGAGATCAAAGACCTGGTGATTGCGTTCGGCGGGGCGCTGTCGGGCGAGCACGGCGACGGCCTGCTGCGCTCGGAGTTCTGCCGCGAGCTGTTCGGCGAGGCGCTCTACGAGGCGTTCCGCGAGATCAAGCGCAGCTTCGACCCGCGCGGCCTGCTGAACCCCGGCAAGATCGTCGACGCGCCGCCGATGGACGCCAACCTACGCTACGGGCCGGGCTACCGGGTGGCGCTGCCGCTCGAGACCCACTTCCGCTTCCGCGACACCGGGGGCATGGCCGGCGCGGTGGAGCTGTGCAACGGCAACGCGCTGTGCCGCAAGACCGCCGGCGGCACGATGTGCCCGAGCTACATGGTCACCCGCGACGAGGAGCACTCCACCCGTGGGCGGGCCAACGCGCTCCGCATGGTGCTCTCTGGCGCGCTCCCGGCCGCCGAGCTCACCGGCGAGCGCATGCGCGAGGTGATGGACCTGTGCCTCGAGTGCAAGGGGTGCACCGGCGAGTGCCCCTCGCGCGTCAACATGACCCGCCTCAAGTCCGAGTGGCTGGCGCACTACCACGCGGCGCACGGGGTGCCGCTGCGCGCCAGGCTGTTCGGCAACATCCACACGCTGAGCCGCGTGGCATCCGCGGCGGCGCCGCTGGCCAACGCGCTGCTGGGGATGCCGGGGGCCGGCCTGCTCGGCGAGCGGCTGCTCGGCATCAGCCGCCACCGCCGCCTCCCGCGGTTCGCGCGCGAGCCGTTCCACGCCTGGTTCGAGCGCACGCGGGCCGAGCGGCCGGCAGGCGTCGGGCGCCCGCCGGTCGTCCTGTTCCCCGACACCTTCACCGACTATAACGAGCCGGAGGTCGGGCGCGCGGCGGTGCGGGTGCTCGAGGCCGCCGGCTACCGGGTGCTCCTGCCGGCCAGGCGCGTCTGCTGCGGGCGCCCGGCGCTCTCCAAGGGGCTGCTCGATGAGGCGCGGCGGCTCGCGCTGCGCCAGCTCGACGCGCTCGAGCCCTACGTGGCCGCCGGCATCCCGGTGGTCGGGCTCGAGCCGAGCTGCGTCCTCACCTTCCGCGACGAGTACCCGGACCTGCTGGACGACGACCGGGCGGCGGCGCTGGCCCGCGGCAGCTGGCTCCTGGATGAGTTCCTGGCGCGGGAGCTCGCGTCCGGCGCGCTCCGGCTGCCGTTCCGGCGGACGGACCGACGCTATCTCCTCCACGGGCACTGCCACCAGAAGGCGCTGGTCGGCAGCCGGCACAGCCTCGCGCTGCTGCGCCAGATCCCGGGCGCCGAGGTGAGCGAGGTGGACAGCGGCTGCTGCGGCATGGCCGGCTCGTTCGGCTACGAGCGCGAGCACTACCAGCTGTCCCGGGCGATCGGCGAGCGGGCGCTGCTCCCCGCCGTGCGCTCGCTCCCCGCCGAGGCCGTGGTTGTCGCCAGCGGCACCAGCTGCCGCCACCAGATCGCGGACCTGGCCGGGCGGCGGGCGGTGCACCTCGCGCAGGCCCTGGCCGCAGCCCTGGACGAGACATAAAGAACGGAGGGCCCGCAGGCCCTCCGCGAAGGTCTTCCTGTCTCGCGCCGCCAGCGGGGCCGCGGCGCGAGACGGTGCGTGTTGCGCTAGAGGTTCGTGGCCGGGCTCGCCTATTCCCCGGGCGCGGTGTCCGAGGGCGTGCTCGGCGCGCTGGGCTGGACCGGCTGCGGCACGACCGTCGGCGTCTCGCCGGTGGCCATCTGGTTCAGCAGCAGCGTCAGGTTCGTGTTCGGGTCGATGAACCAGAGGTTGCCGCCCTGCATCATCTCCACCATCAGCTCGCGCCGGCGCAGGTCGAGCAGCTCCGGGTTCTCGCGCCAGTAGCGGCCCTGGATGGCGCGCACCTGCGCCTCGCGGTTCGCGGCCTCGAGCGCGGCGGCGGTGCGGCCCTTCTCCTGCGTCAGCAGGACCTCGGCCTCCTTCTGGGCCTGGAACAGATTGTTGGCCTGCTGCGCCTCGATCTGCTGGCGGCGCTTCTCCTCAGTCTCGATCTGCACCTCGAGGTTGGCCTTGTCCGAGAGCAGGCGCGCGTACTCCTCGCTCACCTGGATATCGAGCACCTTGACCGCCTCGAGCGTGACGAACAGCTGGTCCACCGGCGCCTGCTGGCCCTCGCCCGCCGGAGTCACCAGGAACTGGCGGATGCGCTGGCTGAACGCCCCGCGGTCCGACAGCGCCTCATCGAGCGTGAACTGCGTGCTGGCGCTCTTGAGCGCCTCGTTGATGAAGCCGTCCAGCTGCGTGCTCAGCACCTCGTCGCTCGCCCCGAGCCGGCTGTACTGCCTCATCAGTGACTCGTTGTCCAGCTTGCGGCTGTAGTCCACCTGGATGCGGATGTCGTACAGCTGCTTGTCCGAGCTGGCGACATTCTGCGTGATCTCGCGGCTCTGGCGGCGGACGTTCACGATCGCGATGCGGGTGAACGGCGCGAACGGCCGGAAGAAGATCCCCGGCTCCTGCACCCCCTCGACGGCGCCGCTGGTGATGATGATCCCGCGCTGGCCCTCATCCACTTGGGCGAACCGGGTGGTCCCCGCCCCAATGCCGATAATGATCAGGACAACGAAGATGATCCCGAGCGTGCGTCCCTGAATGCTCATGCCTGGTCCTCTCCTCGGTGATGATGTGCGGTTGCCGACGTCTCGCTGCGACATTGTTTGTTTCCCTAATAACCAGGTCTTCTGCGGTTGTGCCGCTCACTCCCTGCCGGGGTGGTCTGGAGAGCCGTAGGCCCTCCAAGATCCCTCTTCCTCTGCGGCGCAGAAGAGGAACACCCACATTCCTCGCTGGCAGCTCGGCGCGCCCGAGGCTGGGGCGCGGCCGCCAGCGCTGTGCACGTCTCCGGGACTGCGCTGTGGGGCGCGGGGGCCACGGAGCCTGCTCGGATGCGCCGCCGCATATAACTACGTGCGACCGCGGCGCGAGGTCGCAGCTGGCCCGTGGCTCGATTGACAGCCGGCTCGCGCAACCTTTACAATCGCGCCGGCGTATCCTATAGTAGCGGGATCAGGCGTCCGACAGAGCGCCGCTATGCTTACAGATCGCAAGCAGAACTGTCGCGACCGGAGCCTGCCGTGAGCCACCGGCGGGCTCCGTTTGTATAAACGCTAGCAAAGGGCTAAAGATGCGCCTCATTCTCTATCTCGGCAAAGGCGGCGTCGGCAAGACGACCACAGCTGCGGCGACGGCCGTGCGCGCCGCCGAACTTGGATACCGCACGCTGGTGGTGAGCACCGATGTCGCCCACAGCCTCGCCGACGCGCTTGACCACCCGCTCGGCGCTCTGCCGACGCAGCTCACCGACCGGCTGTGGGGCCAGGAGATCAACGTGCTCGACGAGGTCCGCCAGCACTGGGGCGAGCTGCGCACCTACCTGGCTGGGCTGCTGCGCCGCCGCGGCGTGGACGATGTGGCCTCCGAGGAGCTGGCGATCATCCCCGGCATGGAGGAGGTCGTCAGCCTGCTCCACATCCGCCGCCAGGCGCGCGAGGGCAACTTCGACGCGGTGATCGTGGATGCCGCGCCCACCGGCGAGACCATCCGGCTGCTGACCATGCCGGAGACCTTCCAGTGGTACGCGGCGCGGGTGATGGACTGGGACCCCGGCACCAAGAGCGTCGCCAAGCCGCTGGTGCGCGCGCTCATCCCGGCCACCAACGCCTTCGAGTCGCTCGAGCGGCTCTCCAAGGGGGTCGAGGCGCTGCGCCAGACCCTCACCGACCCCCAGGTCAGCTCGTACCGGCTGGTGGTGAACGCCGAGCGCATGGTGATCAAGGAGGCGCAGCGGGCCGCCACCTACCTCTCGCTGTTCGGCTACCCGGTGGACGGGGTGGTGCTCAACCGGCTGCTGCCGCGCAATGCGGTGGAGGGCGAGTTCATGCAGCGCCTGGCCGAGATGCAGGCCAGCTACCGCCAGCAGGTCCACGACCTGTTCGCGCCGCTGCCGATCTGGGAGGCGCCCCACTACCCGCGCGACCTCAAGGGCATCGCGGACCTCGGCGAGCTGGGGCGCGAGCTGTTCGGGCAGGACGACCCGACCCGGGTGTTCTTCAAGGGCTCGATGCACGAGATCGTGCGGGACGGCGACGAGTACGTGATGCGCCTGCCGCTGCCGCACGTCGAGATCGGCAAGGTCTCGATCACTAAGCGCGGCGACGAGCTGTTCATCGCGATCGGCAACTTCAAGCGCGATATGATCCTGCCGCTCACGCTCGCCGAGCGGCCTGCCAAGCGGGCTGTCTTCCGCGAGGGTGTGCTCGAGGTGCGCTTCGGCCCGCCGGAGGTGCCTCAGCCGGCGTAGGGGTTGGCGGTGCTGCTCCGGGCGCAGGGGAGGGCTGCAGCATTTCGAAAGAATATGGTATCATAAGTGCAGCGAAGCTCGTGAGCGGATGGCGCGAGCAGCCCGTCCGGGAATATAACGCGCGAAGCTTTATCTGAAGCCAACCAACCCCGTTACCTGGGAGGCCACACATGATCACAGAAGAGATGGTGCGCAGCGCCCTGAAGAACGTCTACGACCCGGAGATCGGGCTTGATATCGTGAACCTGGGGCTGGTGTACGGCATCGACATCCAGGACGAAGGGCGTAAGGTGGTGATCGACATGACCTTCACGACGCCGGCGTGCCCGGCGGGCC
>Ga0207864_1003364_pt1 | contig 13474 bp, 24 predicted proteins | sample HigsolmetaAR202D_FD_184834 | JGI IMG/M metagenome (GOLD analysis project Ga0207864, IMG submission 184834) | Ionic liquid and high solid enriched microbial communities from the Joint BioEnergy Institute, USA - AR20-2-D (SPAdes) (version 2) ...
GAGATCGACAGCGTCGATGCGCTCCTCGCCGTCGCCGCCGCCCTGCCAGACCGCGACGTCCAGCAGACGCTGCGCCGCACCACCCAGCAGATCAACCGCCTACGCGGCAAGATCACCGAGGCGCAGCGGCGCCACGACGAGGTGGCCCGGAGACGCGAGACGATCGCCGCGATCGACCGCGAAATCAAGCAGCTACAGACGCGCATCAGGCAGCTCCGCGCCCAGCGCCGCAGCCGCAGCAAGCCCACAGGGACGTACGACGCCGCCGGGGTCCGCGCCTGGGCCCGCGAGCAGGGGATCGACGTGCCCGTCCGCGGGCGGCTCTCGGCCGAGCTGATCGCCGCCTACGAGGACGCCATCCACAACTGAAAGGACACACGCCGTGAAAATCGTGCTCGACCCGACGGACCTCCGCGACGCGGTCACCTGGGCCGCCCGCGTCCTCCCCGCCAGACCCCACATCCCCGTCCTGACCGGGCTCGTCCTCGACGCCGGCGGCGACCGGCTGACGGTGGCCGCGTTCGACACCAGCACCTCCGCCCGCGCCACCCTCCCCGCGGACGTGGCAGCTCCCGGCCGGGTCATCCTACCCGGCCGCGTCCTCGCCGAAATCGTCAAAGCCCTCCCCGCCGACCAGCCCGTCCACCTCGCCCTCGACGGCACCGAGGCGACGATCGTCTCCGGCCGGTCCGAGTTCGGGCTGCAAACCCTGCCCGCCGACGAATACCCGACGCTCCCCGCCGTGCCGGCCGCGGCCGGCACCGTTGATGCCGCCGAGCTCCACAACGCCATCGCCCAGACCGCGGTCGCCGCCTCCAACGACGTCACCCTGCCCATGCTCACCGGCATTCTCGTCGAAACCAAGAGCGGCCAGATCGCCCTCGCCGCCTCCGACCGCTACCGGCTCGCCGCCCGCACCCTCCCCTGGCAGCCCCACACCAGCGACCGGCTTCGGATCGTCGCCCACGCCAAAACCCTCACCGCCCTCACCAAGGGCCTGACCGGCGAGGCCACCATCGGCGCTGACGAAAACCTCCTCGCCGTCGCCACCGGCACCCGCACGATCACCCTGCGCGCGGTCGACACCCAGTTCCCCGAATGGCGGAAACTCCTCGCCCAGGCGGACGCCTACACGGTGTCGGCCGAGCTTCCCGCCCAGGAGTTCGCCGACGCCGTCCGGCGCGTCTCCCTCGCCGCCGCCAGAGAACACACCCCTGTGCGCCTCACCTTCACCGCCGGTGCGGTCACCGTCCGGGTCAACAGCGACGAAACACGCGCCGCGGAGACGCTCGAGGTCAAGCACAGCGGCGATATCGAGATCGCCTTCCAGCCGCTGTATCTGACGGACGCCGTCACCGGCTGCAAGACCAAGACGGTGACGCTACGCATGACCGAACCGGCGAAACCGGCCGTCGTCACCCCCGGCACCGGTGGCGAGACCAGCGGAGGCGAGGACGGTGGGGAGCAGGTCTACAGGCATCTGCTCATGCCGGTCCGCCTCGCCTCCTAGCCTCGGGCCGGGCCCGACCGGCCCGGCCCCGCGCACCGCCCGAGCACGCACCACAGGAGAGCAGCACCCGTGGCACGCCGCCGCACCCCCAACCGCAGCAAGGACCCTGAGCTCAACGAGCTCGTCTCCCTGCTCGGAGCCGACGATCCGCCCAGCGAGCAGCAGCGCAACGCTGCCGCGCTCCGCCTGGCCGGTGTCGCCCTCACCCACCCCTGCCAGCCCGGCCACCCCGGCGGCTGCCCCCACCCCCACCACCCCGGGGACCGTGAGCAGCTTCGCCGTGTCCTCGACGCGCTCGGCCTACTCGACCCGCCCGAACCCGAACCGGAACCGGCCACACCACCCGCCGCGCCCCCGCCGCCCAGGCCAGCAACCAGCGGCGGCTACGACTGGACGTGGACCGACCGCGCCGCCTGCCGCAGAGCAGACCTCCGCCTCTTTTTCGGCCCCGAAAACGAACGCCCGGCCGACCGCAAGCTGCGCGAGGACGCGGCCAAACGCATCTGCCGCACCTGCCCTGTCACCAAGAACTGCCTCGCCCGCGCCATCACCCACGCCGAACACGGCATCTGGGGCGCCTCGAACGAGGACGAACGCAAAACCATCCGGCGCCGCCTCGCCCGCCAACGCAACCAGCAGACCCGGGAGCTCGCGTCATGACACCGCCCATCCTCGACTGCGACCTGGCGCGCCTCGCCACCGTGCTGCGCCGCGCCGGCCACCATCCGCGGCCACCGATGCCGTTCGGCACGGCCGGTGTCGCCATACAGCTACGCCCACCCGGCCAGCGGCCCGCCGGCTCCGTCATCGTCACCCAAGCCCCGTTTGACGGCGCCGAATGGATCCACGCCTCCATCGCGCTCGAGGACCGCATGCCCACCTACGCCGAGCTGAAGGCGCTCAAGGACGGCGTGTTCGGCCCCGAGCGTGAGGCGTACCAGGTGTTCCCGCCCGCCGACCGCCACATCAACCACCACCCCCACGCGCTCCACCTGTGGGGGAGAGCGGACGGGGCTCGTGTCCTGCCCGATTTCGGCGCGCTGGGGAGCATCTGATGCCGGGCCACCCGCTCGCCGCCCTGTACGTGTACGGCGCCTACGCCTTCGGCCTGCTCTACGCCGCCCTCATCATCCTCCGGCACCAGCTGGTCGAGGATACGGCACGCGACGCCGGGATCCCCCCGGGCGTCTACCGGGCCATGCTCCTGGTCTTCGTCACCCTGCTGTGGCCGGTCATCGCCATGGCCCTCATCGCCAGAAACGTGGCCAGGCGCCGGGGAGGCCGCTCATGAGCCGGCCGCTCCCCGAACCGTGCGCGGCGGCGATCGTCGACGGCGAGCCGGCGCTCACCTCCCACCGCCGCGCCTGCCGCTACTGCCAGACCCGGGACGTCATACCCGGCCAGATACCGCTGTTCGACCCCGACCAGCCCGACACACCCGAGCATCCCACCCATGACGACACCAGAACCGCTCCGGCTCCCTGACGAGGCGCTCCGCATCGCCCGCCTCGTCGCCGCCGAGTTCGACAGGCATCGGGAGCATGTCCGCCGCGAGTTCGCCGCCGAGGCAGCCGCGAAGATCCGCGAGCTCAAGATGACCACCACCGGCGGCGACGGGCGGGTGGCCGTTTTCAACCGCGCCGTCGAAGCGTGTGCGCGGGTGGTCGAGCGCCTCGCCGAGCAGCGGCCGGGAGGCGACGTGACGCCATGAGCACACTGTTCCCGGTGCCCGCCCCGCAGCAGCCGGACGGGCCGGTCGAGCACAGCGGCGGGGGAGAGGCGCGGTGCCGCCGCTGCCACCGCCGTCTCACCGACCAAACCTCCCTCGGCTACCACATCGGCCCCCGCTGCCGAGAGCTCCTCGGTATCACCACCCAGTCAGGGCAGCGCTGGGTGCGTGCGCCGGCCCGGCCCGTGTCGGTGCCGCGGCGGCCGGTTCCGGGGCAGGCCGAACTGCCGCTCGGCCTCGAGGAAAACGGCGAAGAGGAGGACCTGAGCGGTGGCTAGAGCTGCTCTTGTCGTGACCGGGCCTATGGGCGGCGTGTCAAAGGGATTTCCCCTCTACCACGGCCTCCGCAACGTGTACAGGTACGACGGCTGCTATGCGCCGGCCTCTAGACGTAATGAAGGTGACTACACCGCGGGCTGCGGCGTCATTGATGACCTGTGCCAGGTTGGCACGGACATCGCGCGTGCTGAGTTCCTGAGCTGCCTGGACCATGGCGCCAGTGTACCCATGGGCTTCTTGGTGTACATTGGTGTACACAAACTTTGATCGCTAAACCCCCGGAGCCCTCATTGGCCATCTCCAAATCACTCCGCTTCCAGATCCTCCGGCGGGACGGCTTCAAGTGCCGGTACTGCGGACTGAAAGCAGCCGAAACAGAACTCGTCATCGAACACGTCGTCCCCGTCGCCCTAGGCGGCAAAGACGAGCCGTCCAACCTCGTGGCCTCCTGCCGAGACTGCAACACCGGCAAAGCCGCCATCCCACCAGACGCTCCACTGGTCGCCCAAGTCGAAGCCGACGCACTCCGCTGGGCCAAAGCCATCTCCGTCGCCGCTGACCGGATGCTCAACGACCTCGCCAAGCGCCAGCGCGCACGGCGAGCCTTCGACGAAGCTTGGAACCGTTGGCACACCACCGGCGGCCGCAACAAGACGCCCATCCCCAGGCCCGATGACTGGGAGACCGCCGTCGACCGCTTCATCGCCGCCGGCCTTCCCGCCGAAATCCTCATCGACTGCCTCAACAAGGCCATGACCACTAAGAAGGTCAAGTCCGGCGACGTGTTCCGCTACATGTGCGGCATCGCATGGCGGAAGGTCTCCGAGCTGCAGGAACAGGCGCGAGAACTGGTCGGCGCTGGCACGCACTACTCAGATGGAACGTCAGAAGACGACGCAGCTCTGTACGACCGAGCGTGCAAAACGAGTGAGGAACTCGACATCAGCGATACCGAGGTCGCGTACTACATGACCCTCGCTGAAGGAGTTAACCGCTGGATCGGCAAACCGGTTGCCAATGAGCTAGTCCTGGCAGTCGCCATCGCTGTAACCGAGATCGGCACCTATGGGCGTCGGCTCGATCTGATGAGGAAGCACCTTCAAGACCTTCCAGACGGCGGGGAGCGAGCTTTCGAGCTCGTGCGTCAGGAGTGGGAGGAAACCCACCCGGGCCGCGAGCCGAGCGAAACGGAACTGCTTTTGCGGGCTATCAAGATCGTCCAAGAAGAGGAAAAGCTCGAAGACGAGATAGTGGGCGGCTTCTTCGGGTTGACGGACAGTCAGCAGAGAAGCTGGGAAGAGTACTGCAAGGTTGTTTACCCAGAAAGTTCGTCCTGGGACAAGTCAAGGATTTTCGAAGAGGCTGCCAGGATCGCCTACGAGTTCAAGCACAACGCGACTGTCCCGCCGGGAATGTGCTGCATGGGGGACCGCAACGAGATTGGAGCGTGTTTCAACCGGGCGAGTAGCCGCGTCAAGATCGGCAACTGTCCTAGATGTTCAGGTGAATGCACATTCGATCACCAGGTCTGTGAGGGCCATCGAGAGCTCCTCGTTGGCGGCCGCGTGGCAGTTGGCGGCGAGATCCTGGCAGTCGAACAAGTCGAAACGTTGGCGGGTGGCAGATGACTGTAAATCATCGTGCGTTTCCTCAAGGAAACCAGTGACCACCCCGCGAATATCCCTTTCTAAAGAACCCCGGGGGGAATCATATGGCGCGTAGCCACGCTCGGCTGATGGCCTCCATCTGGGAAGACGAAGACTTCCTCAACCTCGGCCCTGGCAGCCAGCGTCTTTATATGTTCCTGCTCTCCCAGAACGACCTGCAGCACTGCGGCGTGATCCCTCTCCGTGTGCGCCGATGGTCGAAGAAGGCCCGAGGCTTGACGGTCGAGGATATTGAACGGGATCTGCGAGAGCTCGCAACGGCCAAGCCCAGGCCGTTCGTGGTCATCGACGAGGACGCCGAGGAGCTTTTGGTCCGTTCGTTGATGCGGCGCGACAAGGTGTACGCCCAGCCGAACGTTTTCAAGGCCGCGGTCGAGCAGATCCACATGCTGTCGTCCCGGGTTCTGAAGGCCGCGATCTTGGAGGAGCTGCGCCGGCTCCCGGTGGAGGAGATGAAGAAGGAGACCCACCGGGAGCTCGCCAAGCTCATTGAGGACTTGGAGCGAATCGTCGGAACCCCTTCCAGAACCCCTTCCGCAGGGGGTTCCGCACCTCCTTCGGCTGCCACTTGCGACCCTGATCCCGGCGGCTCGGAACCGGGCGACGGCACCCCCGCCAGCGCGACGGCAGGTGACACGGCCACCGGCGGCGGCGTCTTGAACGACCCTGCACCCCCTTTTGACGTTTCCGCAGGTAGCGAAGCTGCCGAAACCCCTTCCCGAACCCCTTCCCGAACCACTTCCAAGAGGGTTCCGAGCGAGCCCAGGGGAAAGGGGAATAGTTACGGTGGTGAAGTAGAGGATTCCCCTTTCCCCAGACCCCTTCCCGTTCCGCTTCCAGCGGGCACGGCCGCGCCGCGCCGCGACGCCCCTGAGGCCACGGCGCAGACGCTCGTCGGCGAGTGGCTCGACCGCTGCAGCAAGCGCCCGCCTCAGCGCGTCATCGGCCACGTCGCCAAGCTGATCAAGGAGATGCTCGGCGAGGGCATCGCGCCTGACGACATCCGCCGCGGCATGGCCCAGTGGATGGCGCGCGGCCTCCATCCTTCCTCGCTGCCACCGGTGGTCAACGAGGTCATGAACGCCGCCCCCGCGGTCGCGCGCACCGGGTCCGCGCCAGCCGCCGCGGCGCGGCGGTCCACCACCGACGAGCGCGTCGCCGCCATCCAGGCGCTCAAGCACCAGCCGCCTACGGGTGAATTCACCCACCCGATCACGATCATCGGAGAAGTCGCCAATGAACCGTGACGAGATCATCGACCTGCTGTCGTGTGCCGCCGCCTACGACCGGCGCACCATCGGTCAGGCCGACGTCGCCGCCTGGCTCCTTGCGCTGGGTGATCTCCCGTTCGATGACGCCCGCGCCGCGGTCGTCGCGCACTACTCGGAGTCCACCGAGTGGCTGATGCCCGCGCATGTTCGCCAGCGGGTGCGGCAGATGCGACATGAGCGGCTCGAGCGTTACCCCGTGCCGAGCCCACGGCCGGAGGCCGCCGACGACACCACGGCCTACCGGGCCGAGCTCGGCGCGGCCATCCGGAACATCGCCGACGGCCGCACCGTCACCAAGGCGCTCACCCGCGGCCAGGGCAGCGAGCCCCCGCCCGAGTACAACCAGGCCCGAGGCCGCGACCGCGACCCCGTGCGGATCGCCGCGATGCAGGTTCCGTGCCCGTGGCCCCCGTGCCGCGCGCATGCCGGGGCGGCGTGCGTGGACGCGGCAGGACGCAGGCTGAAGGCACCCGCCCACGACGGTCGGCTGGTGAAGGCCGGATTGGCGGAGTGGGTGACGGTCAACGGTGTGCCGCGGGCCGTGATGAAGAACCTGGAGCACGCGTCATGACCACCACCCCGGAGATCGCCGCGAAGTGGCGGCAGCTGCGGAACGGGATCGCCCGCACGCTGCGGCCGTATGTGCAGGAGGCGAAGGTCTACGACCTGGCCGACGAGATCGTGGCCGAGCACATAGCCGGGCCGGGTTGGCGGCCGCCGCTCGAGGTGGCGCCGGATGTGATCGCCGAGGCGCGTACCGCGCGCACCCGCCGCGCCCTCGCCAGCACGGCCGAGGGGGAGCCGTGAAGCGCCCAGGACCGATCCGCGTCTGCGCCGAATGCGGCCGCGAGCGCGAACACGAGGCGCACGGCCTATGCCGGACCTGCTACACCCGGTGGCGCCGCCGCGCCGCCCTCGCCGCCGGCCGGGTGCCGCGGATCGCGGCCCGGGTGCAGGACTACGCCGAGGTGCGCAGCCTGGGCGAGACACGAGAGACCGCCTGCGCGCGGCTCGGCATCAGCGTGCGGACCGCGGTGCGCTACGAGGGGCTGCTGCGCTCCGGGTGGCGGCCGCCCGGGTGGGAGGAGTGGCTGCCTGACGCCCGCCGGTGGGTGCAGCGTCTGGCCGCAGACACCCCGGGAACGCCCCTAGGAGCCCCGTAGGGGCGTTGAACACCCGCCCCGAGTCTCATCCATCACCCCACCCCGCGATCGGTCCTCAGGAGCGCTCTGAGCGCTCAGGAGCGATCACTGCACATCCCCGCCACGGAAACCGCAGCAAACCACCGGAACCGAAACACCCATGACCACCACAGACATCGACTACGAGCGCGCCGTGATGCGCACCGTCATCAACCACATCGCCACAGCCCGCGGCCTCACCCCACCATGGCCCGCCCACACCACCACCGACCTGCCCGGCTGGCTCCACCGACGCCTCACCAACAGCCCCGCCACCTGGGACGTCGTCCAGCTCGGCGAAATCCGGCAGCAGCTCATCCCCACCCACCGCCGCGGCGCCCACGGCGTCGTCTACACCCCGCCCGAAGTGGTCGAATACATGGTCAGCGCAGCCCTCGACGCCGCCCACCTCGACCGGCTCGACGACCACCCCAACCCGCTCTCCCAGATCACGATCGTCGACCCCGCCTGCGGCTGCGGCATCTTCCCCGTGCACGTGGCCCGCCACCTCGCCGCCTGGTACGCCGCATGGCTGGTCGGCCCGAACCCGCCCACCGGTGTCATCACCGCGGTGATGCCGCTGGTGATGCACGAGTGCGTCTACGGCATCGACCTCGACCCCGTCGCCGTCGAGGTGGCCCGCGCAGCCTGCTGGCTCGAGACCGGCGGCCGCGCCCCCATCACGTTCATGGACGGCAACATCATCGTCGCCGACGCCCTCGCCGAAGACCTGCCGAAACGTTTCCCCAAGCTCGCCGCGCGCTGGCGGCCCGGCACCCTGGCGGGGGTCGGCTGATGCAGCTCACCTACCACACCACCGACCTCCCCCAAGCCGGCGACGTGCCGGCCTGGCAGCCCGCCCCGGACGACGTCCACACCCTCCGGCACGGCTACAACCTCGCCGACCTCGACCGCCTCACCCGCATGGCCCTCACGCGGATCATCGGCGGCACCCTCGACCACCGCACCCGCTACGAGACCGCCTGGTCGGCGATCGCCGAAACCCTCTACGCCAGCGACCAGCCGCCCACACCCTCCGAGCTCATCCACGCCGCCCAGCGCGAACTGGCCCGGCACGCCTACCAGGAGATGCGGCAGCACGGCCACGACCACCACAACGCCGGCCAAACCATGCGCCGGTACGCCGCCTACTGGTGGAATCCGCCCGCCGGCGACCCGCTCGAGGACGTGGTGGTCGACCGGACCGCGCTGTGGCAGATCTGGCCCCGCCTCACCGACCGGGAACGGCAGGTGCTGCTCGCTTTGGCAGCCACCGGTGACTACGCCGAGGCCGCCGCCGCGCTCGACGCCAACCCGAGCACGTTCATCGTCAACGTGCGCCGGGCTCGCCGCCGGTTTTTCGCCTTCTGGCACGAGGGCGAGACCCCGCGGGGGGCGTGGGGGACCGACCGGCGTGTCGGCGCCCGCGCCCGCACCGGCACCCTGCCTGGGAAGGGGAATCGGCAGCCCGTGACCCGCCTGGTCAAAAAGCGCAAGGGCCGCCCCAGACAGCAGCCCGTGCACGGCCGCGTGTCGACCTACACGAACCACGGCTGCCGGTGCGAACCCTGCACCCGCGCCCAAGCCGAGGCCGCCGCCGCGCGGCGCCGCGCCAAAGGCGTCAGCCCGCGGCGCCGCATCACCGCCGACCAGCTCGAACAGATCCGCCAACGCCGCGCCGCGGGGGAGAGTGTGCGGGCGATCGCCGCCGAGCTCGGGTTCACGGATTCGTACCTGTACCGGTTGTTGAGCGGCGCCCGCCGGCCCGCCCCATCGGATCGTTGAGAGGAGCCCGATCGATGAGCCGTCTCACCCCCGCCGAACGCCTCGGCGTCAACGCCGTCGCCGCCGCCGCAGCCACCTACCCGCCTGAACTCGCCGCCGCACACCGGCGCAACGCCACCGCGCTCGCCGACCACCTCCGCCGGAACCTGCCCGACCTCGGCGACGTCACCATCGCCCGCGTCCTGCTCCACCTCGGCGGATACCTCGGCCGGCAGGTCACCAGCCGGGAGGGCCACATCCTGGTCGACGGCATCATGTTCGCCGCGCTCGAACTCACCGCGCTCGAACGCGGCGACCACGGCCCGCTGGGAGGCGCCCGTGGCTGATCATCTACGCCAGGGCCGGCTTGCCGCCGCACGCCGTGGCGGCGGGGCGCGGCTAGTCTGGGCAGCACAGAGGAGGGGAGACCGCCGGCGCCCGACGCTCCGGGACCGGGCACGGCGGATCCCCTTCTCCGCCGCCGGGAAGCGGCACACGAAGAAAATGCATGTTCTCCTCTCGGCGCCCGGCCCCGCAGCCACGGGGCCGGGCATTTCCGCGCCAGCACACAGCGCAAGCGGGGCGGCCCGTCCCGGTTCGCCGGCGGGCCGCCCCGGCCGGGGGTGGTCACGAGCCGATCAGGGGAACCGCCAGTTCCAGGGGGACGGGGTGCGGCCGAACACCTCTTGGGCGACCTCCTCGACCGCGCGCCGGCACGCCTCGGGGCTCCAGCCCCGGGGGAGCTCCCAGGGCTGCAGGTTCTCCATCCGGACTTGGATGATCCACTTCAGCTTCTCGTAGGTGAACCCGGGAACCTCGTTCTTCCAAGGCTCCCACTCGCCTGGCCTGTAGAGGCCGACGATCTCGGCCTCCCAGGCCGCCCACCATGGCTTGTAGGTGTCGAGCCACCGCTCGACGAGGTCGGCGGGGACGCCGGCCTTCTCGAGGGACTCCCGCGCGGCGATCCGCGGGTCGGGGAGGCGGTTGAGCCCGCGGCGCTTCCCGTCCCGGTAGCGGTGATCCTGCAGCTCAGGATCCCCGCCCCAGTGGAGGTAGCCGAACAGGACGGCCAGCGCGGCCCGCTTGGGGTCGGTCGGGTCGGTCGGTCGCCTCCTCTTCATCCAGCGCTCGGCGCCCTGCGGTTCCAGAGCGATCCCGAATGCGGTGTTTCCGGTGCAGGTCTCGTGGCTGATCTGGGGGTCCGGGAACCAGGCGGGGATTTCGCCTCCGTGGTAGCCGGCGGCGATCTTCAAACGCTGGAAATTGTCCGGAACGTCCGGATTGTTCTTGTACTGTATGGCGCCCACGTGGGGGATCACGGGGGTGGGGTAGTCCGGGTTGTCGGCCTCCTCGAACGCGCTAAGGAGGAGTCGCGCGTATTCGGCGATGACCGGGTAGTGGTCCGCCCACACCTCCGACTTGAAGTCGGGGGTGCTTACCGCATCCGGGATCTGCATGATCTTCTGCACGGGGACGGCGGCCGCGTGTCCGAGGATCTTGCGGGCCGTCTCCAGCCGGGCGAGGGCGTCCCGCCACTGGCTGGAGATGGTCTCAATGGTCTGGGCTGTCTGCATTGGTCCCTCCTGAGCTGTCCTGCCGCTGTTCCCGCTGCCTGCGCCGGAGCCGGGCGCGCTTGGCGGCGTACTCCAGCAGCGCTTGCCTGACGATGTGGGCGGTGGTGGTGCCGTCTTCTTCGGCGGCGCGTTGGATCTGTTCCCAGATCTCGTCTCCGACCCGGATGGATCGGAGGGGAGTCTGGCCGGTTGGCGGTCGTGGCATGGGCGACTCCTCGTTTATGTCTTACAGCTGATCATATGGGACCTCCCTTGCCTGGCAGAGTTTCTGTATGACGAGAATATGCGGAAACCCATTGCGCCGCAAGGGTTCGTGCAGTTAGAGTGTCATACAGAAACGCGAAGCCGGACCAAGAAGAGAGAGGTACACAGATGCTCGCCACCATCGCCGCCGCGGCCCTCCTCTCCGCCACCGCCCTCCCCGCCGTCGCCTGGCGGGCCGACGGCGAGACCCTCGTCGGCACCCTCGCCATCAGCGACCCCAGCAACCTCCGCCAGTGGGCCGGCGCCCTCCTCGACGCCACCTGGAACAACACCGAGGACGAGGTCACCGGGCGGTTCGCCCGCATCCCCGTCACCATCCGGCTTAACTGAACCTCACAGGGGCGGCCCGCCAACCCCGGGCCGCCCCACCACACCCCCGCAACCCGCGAGGACGACCATGAGCCACGAGACACCCACCGGGTACAAGCCCGCACTCGACCTCGACAAGCTCGAAGCCGCGTGGCGCCGCTTCTCCCCAGCCGACACCCACGCGCTCGACTGGGCCGCAACCCAGCGAACCAAGGTGCTCGCACTCATCGACGAGCTACGCGCAGCCCGCCGCGAACTCGACCGCCTGAACAACCCATGGGCCCGGCTCGACACCGAGGCCCCGTTCTAGAAAGGAACCCCATGTGCCAGAGCTGTGAGGACTTCGCCGCGGGGCTGATCGACGCCGTGACCGCCGATGTCTGCTCGGACGCCGAGCGCGGCGAGTTCGGCCCCTACGACGAGGGCGACTGGGATGACCTCGCCATCGGCTTCGGCGGGATCGCCGAAGCCGAAGACGACGGCGAATAGCAGCCGCCGGCACCCACCCCGGGTGCCGCTCTCCCCACCCCGAGCGCACAACGTCGGGGAAGCGGGTCGTGCCGCGGGGAGAGCACCAGCCACAACCCGCCCACCACAGGAGAGACGCCGTGAACACCGCCCAGCCGCTCCGGAACCTGCTCGCCGCCCACCGCGCCCAGCCGCCCCTCGCCGTCATCACAGGCGCGAACAACGCCGATACCCAGATACACACACTGAGGACCTGGCGGGCACTCGCCGAAGCCGCCGGCGTCGACGGCGTCACACTGGACGCCCGGCTCACCCCAGCGGCCAGCGCCGAGACCCGCGACCTCATCCACCACACCCTGCGCTCCCCGCTGACAGACCGCGAATGGCGCCTCATCTGGCTCACCTGCATGGCAGGTGCCGCCGGCATCGACGCCGCACCCGGCGACACCGAGCAGAAACTCGCCACAGCCCCACCACGCACGATCTTCCTCGTCGACGGACTCGACGACCTACTCCCGCAGATCGCCGAGGACGACGCCCAGCAGCAGGCACTCCGAGTGCTCCTCACCGACTGCCTCGACTGGCTCCGCGGCCTCCCCGGCCGCCCCCACGGCCTGATCATCTTCGCCCGGCACGACCTGGTGCGGGCCGCCATCAAGCAGAACCACGCCCAATTCCTCGCCCGCTACGCCGACTACGAGCTCAACGGGAGTAACCAATGCCCTGCATCGTCAAGTACGCCTACGGGGTCTGCCTCGGCCAGTTCACGACCGGGTGGGACCTCCACTGGGTCCAAACCGCCCTCATCGACAACACGGTGACCGGCATCACCATCGAAGAGCTCGAGCGGTCCGATGGCGAGCCGTCACACTACGCGCTGGCCACCCGCACCCTGTGGCTTGAGCGCGCCGCCCGCCCCGAGGCCACTGCCACCAGTGAGGACCTCGAGCGGTGGGACGCGGAGCTCGCCCGCGCCGTCGAGGCGCTGGACGTCACGCCCGAGGCGCGGCCGATGTGGCTGTGGTGCGCCGAACGGTACTACTGACCGGCACTGAGAGGAGACACCCATGATGCAGACCATCGCCGCCGCGAAGCAGAAGGGCGGCCTCACCCTCGGCGAACTCGCCGATTTCATCGCACAGGCCCGCAGCGCCGGGGTCCCCAGCGACACCGTCGTGAAAGCAGTGGTCACCTTCGGCGGCAAACTCCGCCGCATCGAGGTCACCAGCCCGAGCACACCGCGCAGCACCGGCCGCCCCACAGACTGATCGAGGAGCCCCGAACGATGTCTCACGCGCCCACAACCACCAGTGAGCTCCTCGCCGTGCAAGACACGCTCCGCGCGGCACTCTGCGCAGCAGCGGAGGATCGGCCCGCACGCTGGGGCCACGTCACCCTCCCCGGCGGGAACACCGTGCCCGCCTGGGTCGCCGACGCGGCCAAGCAGATGGCCGCCAT
>Ga0207864_1003368_pt1 | contig 13469 bp, 9 predicted proteins | sample HigsolmetaAR202D_FD_184834 | JGI IMG/M metagenome (GOLD analysis project Ga0207864, IMG submission 184834) | Ionic liquid and high solid enriched microbial communities from the Joint BioEnergy Institute, USA - AR20-2-D (SPAdes) (version 2) ...
CGGCCGCCTGCTCGGCAGGCCCGGCACCGAGGTCGAGGTCGTCTTCGCGCGCGCCGGTGTGGACGAGCCGATCCGCGGCCGCTTCACCCGCGCCGTCATCCACATCCCGGCCGTGCCGTTCGCGATCCGGCTGGATGGCAACGTCGGCTACATCCCGCTCCAGCGGTTCAACGAGAACGCCACCGAGGAGGTGGCCGAGGCGTTGCGCTCGCTGCGCCGCCAGGGCGCGTCCGCCTTCATCCTCGACCTGCGCGGCAACGGCGGCGGCAGCCTCGATGCGGCCGTCGACATCAGCGACCTCTTCCTCCAGCGCGGGCAGACCATCGTTACCGTCCGCTACCGCAACCAGCCGACCGACGAGTACCGCGCGCGCGGCCGTACCGTGATCGGCAACGAGCCGCTCGTCGTGCTCGTGGACGGCTACTCCGCTTCCGCCTCCGAGATCGTCGCGGGCGCGCTCCAGGACCACGACCGCGCCGTCATCGTCGGCACCAACACGTTCGGCAAGGGACTGGTCCAGAACGTCTATCCCCTGGATGGCGGCTGGGCGCTCAAGCTCACCACCGGCAAGTGGTACACGCCCAGTGGGCGCCTCATCCAGAAGGAAGCGGCGAAGGATGGCGAAACGGTCGCCGCGGGCGGCAACGCCCTGACCGAGCAGGTCTTCCATTCCGACGGCGGTCGCCCGCTGCGCGGCGGCGGCGGCATCATGCCCGACCTCGTCATCGAGCCGGACACGCTCGATGCCAAAGCGCAGGCGTTCCTCCGCGCCATTGGCTCCGCCTCGTCCCAGGTCTACGTCGCGATCTACGACCTCGCCCTGGGCTGGAAGGACCGCGTCCGCCCGGACTTCACCGTCCCCGCCGCGTGGCGCGATGAGCTGTACCGGCGGATGCAGCGCGACGGCGTCGACGTCCCGCGCGAGACGTTCGACGCGGCCGCCCCCTTCATCGACCGCCTGCTCGAGCAGCGCGTCGCCGCCCTCGCCTTCGGCGACTCCGCGGCCTTCCGCCGCATGAGCCGCCACGACGCGCAGGTCCAGGCGGCCATCGACCTGCTCCGTCAGGCCGGCACGCAGAAGGAGCTGCTCGCCCGCGTCGCCGCCAACGTCGGCGCGCGCTCCATGGACTGATCCCGGGCGCCAGCTCGGGTGCCGAACGGGCCGGCGGCCTGCGTGGCCGCCGGCCCGTCGCACTTCCGTGATCCGACGCCGGTTAACGCACCGGTTGCCCTCTCCAGATCAGCCTTGACAACGGCGGCCTGACCCAATTAAGTACGGAGCGTCGCGGCGTGATGGCGGGCCGCGATACCTCCTTCACCACAATCCGGGCTCGAGAGTTTCGCCGAATGGCCGCAACACGGCGGCGGGCGGCGAGGATTTTCGTTCGCGCCGACGACGGCAGCGCGGCTGCGCGCGGAGCATCGGCGCTCCGCATCATCACTCCACCGTTCCAGGAGGCTAGCATGACGCGCAGACCCATCGTCACTCTCGGCATCGCAGGCGTCCTCGTACTCCTCGCAGCGTGTCAGGATGAGACATCGGCGCCCGAGCCGCCCGGCGTCCCGCGCTTCAGCGTCGAGGCGGAGGATGAATCCGCTGCCGAGCAGATCAGCCGCTTCATGGATGAGACGAACGCCGCGCTGGCCGCAGCGGACGCGGACTTCCGCCTCGTGAAGGCAGAGTACATCACGTACGCCGGATCCCACGAGGCAGGCGCGGAGATCGTCCAGAAGGACGTCGGCAACAAGCGCCTCGAGGAGGACTTCGTCCCGTTCGATCCGCGGCGGACCTGGAGCGGCGCGGACGGCGGCATCACGTACGCGATCGACCAGACCATCGACGCCGTCCCGCCATCCGGCCTGCCGGCCAGCGAGACCACGGCCGCGATCCAGCGCGCCATGGCGACCTGGGACGCGGTCAAGTGCTCCAACCTGAACATCACGCAGAACCCGGACTTCGGGCTGGACATCGGCGTCGTTGCGTTCCAGCTCAGCGGCGGCCTGATCGGCAGCCCGTTCATCTTCGCGGACATCCAGCACGCAGGCTGGCGCGACCTCGACTTCGCGGGCGGCACGCTCGCGGCGACGTTCACGTTCATCTTCGTGGACGAGAACGGCAACACGACGGACATCAACGGCGACGGCAAGGACGACGTCGCGTTCCGTGAGATCTACTACGACCCGAGCTGGATCTGGAACATCAACGGCGACATCGACGTCGAGTCCGTCGCGCTGCACGAGGCGGGGCACGGGCTCAGCCAGGCCCACTTCGGCAACATCATGATCAAGAACGACGGGACGCTGAAGGCCTCGCCGCGTGCGGTGATGAACGCGCTGTACTCCGAGCCGCTCCAGAAGCTCCAGGGCTCGGACAACGGCGGGCATTGCAGCATCTGGGCGAACTGGCCGAACCACTGAGGCGGCTCAGGCCGGAGAAAGAGGGGGCCGGCGACCTGCGTGGCCGCCGGCCCGCTCTCCATTTGTGTCCGGCCCGCTTCTTTCACCCGTCTCCCGAAACCGCCCCGGTCAGAACCACCCCGGTCTGAACCGCCGCACGCGGAAGCTCACCTCGTCGTCCGCCCACCTGAAGCGGTAGTCTATGCTCGCGGACCGGGGGTAGCCGTAGCGGCTGTCGTACTCGATGTCGATGTGGTCCGCGTCGCGGTTGATCGCATCACCGATGAGCTCGAAGAGCCCGTCAATGGTGCGGTAGGCCGAGCGGTTCTCGGGCGGGACGGGGCGGCCGTTGTCCGCGTAGACGACCTCGTACACCGCGCCGTTGCGGACCCGCACCGTCGCCGTCCGCGTCAGGTCCCCGCCACAGAAGCAGTACATCTCGAAGTCGTAGCTGTAGTCCCTGGGTGCTTCCCGCCGCCAGCGATTGCGGGCCCTGGCCAGCTCGCGGGCCGGGCTGTCGTCGGGGTCGAAAACGAACTCGCACCCGCCGATGCCGAGGGCCAGGGCCGCCATGAGCAGGATCGGCCGGACGGCCCGGGGAGCGAGGTTTCTCATTCTGCGCCTCCGGTGTTGCCGCGCGCCCCCCATCGGGCGCGCTCCTGCGGATATAACGCGCGAGGCACCCAAGGAGTCACGACGCGTCTCCGCCTCACCCGTCGTCGCCCGAAACCCACTCCCGGTACGCGGCGGCCACGCCCTCCCCGAACGAGGGGTATCGCGGGCTCCAGCCCACCTCCGCGGCACGCCGCGTCACGACCGCCTGGTCCAGCACGAGGGCGTCCACCACGGCGCCGAGGCGCTCGCGCGCCTCGGCCACCGGGATGCCGCGCGTGGCGCCGCCCCCGCCCGCCGCCTCGGACGCCAAGCGCGCCAGCTCGCGCACGGGCAGCGGCGTCCCGTCCACGGCGTGGAAGATGCCCGTCGCCCGGGTCTCGGCGATGCGCCGGTACAGCCGGGCGTTGTCCTCTCGATGCACCACGGACCACCGATTCTCGCCATCGCCGACGTACGCCGCCGCGCCGTCCCGCGCCGCGCTCGCGAAGAACTCGCTCACGATGCCGCCGCGGCCGCCGTACACCATCCCCGGCCGCACCACCGCCGTCGCGAGCTCCGGCCCCGCGGCCTCCAGCACCTTCCGCTCGCACTCCGCCCGCCACGCCACCACCTCGAACCCCGTGTCCGGCGGACGCGACTCGTCTGCCGGCTCCGCGCCTGTGTCGCCCAGCGACCACACACCCGACGTGTAGATCAGCATCGGCGGCGGCTCGTCCTTTGCCCGCCGCTCGGCCTGCTTCGCCGCACGGCGCCGCGCCGCGCTCAGCAGCGTGTCCACCGCCGCGGCATCCAGCCGCGCGCGTGCCGACGACGGCTCCGCGGCCACGTGGATCAACACGTCGTACTGCGCCGCGATGTCGCGGTAGCTGAGGGGGTCGCGCAGGTCGCCCACGACCGCGCGCGCGCCAAGCGCTTCCAGATCGTCCGCGCGCTCTGCCCAGCGCGTCATCCCCGTCACCTCGTGACCCGCGCGCACGAACTCCCGCACGATGGCGCTTCCCACGTATCCCGTCGCGCCCGTCACGAACACGCGCAGCCGCGCGCCCTCGCCGCCTGCGCCGCTGGCTCCCATCGATGCATCCTCCATGAATCCCTGATTCGACGGGCGGCGCCCCGCCGCCCCGGCCGGAACTTACGCTGCGCCGGCCGGCTGCGACCACCCCGCGCGGGCGGAACGGCGGCGTCGCCCCACCGCGTGCTCCGCTCGCACCGGCCAGGGCGGCGTGCCAGGGCACCGCTCCACGGCCTGATCGTTGCACCACTGATCCGCGTGGGAGGCGCGACGCATGCGGCCGGCGAGACCAGGTGCGCCCGGCCCCGTGGAAGCGGACCCCGCGGAGAAGGAGGGCGGAAGGGATGGCGGACGTGCGAGTCGAGCATAGGGAGCGCCCGGAACGCAAAGGGCCTTCGATCTGGCCGTGGATCATCGGGTTGCTGGTGCTGGCGCTGCTGATCTGGGCCATCGCCGAGATGGTCGGCGGGGATGAGACGCGGGTCGCCGGGGTCGAGGAGGTCGAGCCGGGCCAGCAGGTTCCGCCGGCCGCGGTCCCGACACCGGAAGCGGGCGCGGCCACGATCCCGGCCATCCTCTCGAACCCATCGGCCCACGTTGGGCAGCCGTTCAACGGCGAGGTCCGCGTGGTGGACACGGTCTCGGACCGCGGCATCTGGGTCGAGCAGCAGGGCCAGCGGATGTTCGCGATCATCACCGCCCTGTCCGCGGCCGAGCCGAAGCGCATCAACCCCGGCCAGATGCTGCGGATCACCGGCGGAACGCTGCGCGACTCGAGCTACTTGCCGCAGCTCCCGGGCGCGGCGCTCGATGCGCGCACGCGGCGCGTCGCCGAGGAGCAGCAGGTCTTCCTCGTGGTGGACGACGCCAACATCGAGGTCGCGCAGGCGGGTCAGACGCAGCAGCAGGGAACGCAACGGTAGGGCAGGGCAGGCGGGTCGAGGGGCCGGGCAACCGCCCGGCTCCTCACCCCGACTGCGCCGGGAACTCCTTCCCCACTTCCGCCGCGGTGCGCAGTGCGAGCGCGCAGAAGGTGAGCGTGGCGTCGGTGCAGCCGGCGGTCACGCACACCGGCGCGCCGGCAATGAAGAGGTTCTCGTGGTCGTGCGTGCGGCCCCACGGGTCGCACACGCTCGTGGCGGGGTCCTCCCCCATGCGGCAGCCGCCCGACGGATGGTCCTGGAGGTCGTCCGCGCGCATCATCAGCACGCGGCCTCCGCCCGCGCGCGCCATGCGCTCGAACACGTCGCGGATGCACTCCTCGGTGTGTGCGCGCAACGCGTGTGACGTCTCGGCCTCGCGGAGCTCCAGACGCGGCAGCGGGTCGCCCCAGGGCGTGGTACGCGCGTCGTCGAGCGTGACGCCGCTCGCCCGCGCGGGCAGCACGTCGTAGTACGAGCGCAGCCGCGCCACGCCGGTCTGCGTGCGCCGCCGCCAGTCCTGGAGCAGCTCGTCACCCAGCAGCACGCGGCCGTCATCGCCGCGCAGCCGCGGCTCTCGGCCGTACGTGGACTCCCACACCTGCAGGTCGTGCCGCACGTACCGGTCGAGCGGGCCCGGCCGCATGAACCGCTTGCTGAGCAGGCCGTGCTGCAGGCTCATGCCGGGATAGAGCTTCTGCGGCAGCTCGACGTACGCGTGCACGCTGCGGTGCCCGCCCATGTACCGGCCCACGAGGCCGGACGTGTTGGCCAGCCCGTCCGGGAAACGAGGCTCGGCGGAAAGCAGCAGCAGGTGCGGCGTCCACAGGTACCCGCCCGCGAGCACGAACACGCGCGCGTGGAACTCGAGCTGCTCGTCCGGCGAGTCGAGGTTCACCGCGACCGCGTGGCTCACGCGCGTCGAACCGCGCTCGAGCACCAGCCGCCGCACGAACGCGCGCGTCACCAGCTCGACGCGGCCTGCCTCCGTCAGCGCCTGCCACGTGAAGTCCGGCGAGTACTTCGCGCCGGTCGGGCACACGGGCGCGCACGTGTCGTTGCGGCAGCACGCCGGCCGGCCGCGGTAGGGCTGCGATGCCTTGGCGGCGGGCTGGCTCCACAACGGGATGCCCGCCTCCTCGCCCCACCGACGGAGCTGCTCGAGGTTGTACGTCAGAGGCAGCGGCGGCAGCGGGTACGGCTTCGAGCGCGGGTCCAGCTCCGCCGGGCCCTGCACGCCCGCGACGCCGATGCGCTCCTCGGCTTCCTGGTAGAACGGGTCGAGGTCCTCGTACGTGATCGGCCAGTCCTCGCCCACGCCGTACAGCGTGCGAAGCCGGAAGTCCTCCGGGCTGAACCGCGGCGTCACGCCGCCCCAGCGCATGGCCTGCCCGCCCACCTGCATCGTCCGGCTCAGCATGCCCTCGACGGCGAGCCCGTCCACGTGGTCGTCCGGCCACGGGTTCTCGCCGTAGGCGACGTAGCGCGCACGACGGCCCGCGCGCTCCTCCAGCGGCGCGGCGGGGCCGCCCGCCTCGACGACGACGATCCGCGCGTCCCGCTCCTCCGCCAGCTTCTCCGCGACCATCGCGGCGGTGATGCCGGACCCGATGATCAGGACGTCGCTCTCGATGACCATGCTCGCGTTACCGCCGGAATGAGAGCGGCGGGAAGTCAGCCCGCCGCTCGCGATCCACTTCCTCAATGACCGCGCTTCCCCGCCACTCAGCTCCCGGGCACCAGCTCGGCCGGCCGCGCACGGGAGTCGGACAGCGGCCGGCAGGTCAGCCGCCCGATCCGCGCGCCGTAACACAGATCGGTGGCCGCCGGCAGCGCGTAGAAGAACGCCAGCAGCCCTACGGCCACGTGCCGCGCATCCGCGGGCGCGGGCAGCCCGCCCGCCGCTTCCGCCTCGATCTGCCGCCGTACCAGCGCCTGCCGCTCCGCGATGCCCAGCTCCACGAAGCCGCAGCCGTGCCGCTGCCGCGACTCCAGCTCCAGCGCGCGGAGCTGCGCGCTCCAGCCCGGCACCGGATCCGGCCCGCCGTAGCGGAGCTCGGCGGTGCCGTAGCCGTGATCCAGCTCCGCGACCGGCCGGTACCCCGCGGCCCAGGCACGAAACTCATGCGCCACAGCGGCCACGCCCTCGGCGCCCAGCTCGCCCAGCGGCAGCACGGCCTCGGCGAGCGCGCCCAGGAGCTGCGCCTCCAGCGGCTCCTGCGCCGGCGGCTCGCGCCCGGACGCCTGCGGCCACACGGCGGCGGGAAGCGCCGCCGCGGGCACCACCGGTGCGAGCGTCTTGAGAAAGAGCCGGCGAGTCAGACCGGCCATCGTCGCCTGCCTCATCGAAATGGGTGATGCGGGAAGGCGCTCTATGGTAGGACGGACCCACGTCCAAACGCAACAGTCACGTGGCCCGCGGGATGGCGGCGCGCGGCGACATGCGGTGGACCGGCGAGCGGATCCGATGGCGCGTCGGCCGCGCGGCTCACGGAATGGTGACACCAGCCCGCGCGGTGCGCTCGACCCGATGCTGCCGCGTCAACGCCGCACCGCGATGATCTCCAGCATGGCGGGGGTGACCATGAGCGTGTGCGGGTCAGACTCGCGCTCCCTGAACGCGGCAAGGATCGCTTCGCCGCGCTCCGGCGTCAGCCGGCCCAGTGCGACCATGCGCTGCACGCCGTTGGGGACGAACGTGCCCGGCCACTGCCACACGAAGTTGGAGGGGGGGACGATGTCGATGATCGGCCTCAGCTCGCGGATCTCGAACCCGAGCTCCTGGAGCCAGCGCGGCAGGGCGAGGCCGATGTTCGGCTCGCCCCCGCTGTCGCGCCAGCTCTCGGTCACCACGCGGACCAGCTCGTCGAGCTCCGGCAGCCGCGGCGTGAGCTGCCACGTGCCGTAGTGGAAGTACTCGTGCATCACGACGACGCCGCCGGGCCGCAGCGCGCGGCAGACGCGCTCGAGCAGGTCGCGCGGCCGTGTGACGAACGCGAAGACCCACCGCGACCACGCCCCGTCCACGCCCTCCGCCGGCAGCGGCGCCTCGTCCAGGTCCAGCTCGTGGATCTCGATGATGTCGCCGAGCCCGCGCCGAGCCCGCGCCGCTTCCAGCGCGTCCAGAAAACGGCGGGACCGGTCCACGGCGATGACCCGCCCGGCCGGTCCCACGATTTCCGCGAGGTCGAACGAGGCGTAACCCGGCCCGCAGCCGACGTCGAGGATCCGCTGCCCGACGGTGAAGCCCGCCCGGCGCCACGCGTCCAGCATGCGCGGGCGCCAGACACGGTGCTGCACGCCCAGGCGCGCGATCTCCTCGTCGTGTGTCCCGAGCAGGTAGTCGCGTTCGTCCGACATCAGCACATCCCGGCGAGCGTCACGTCCAGGTGATCGTCCGCTCGATCGTATGGCCGCACGCCTCGCCCTGCAAGGTGTGCCGCTTCGCGACGAGGTCGGTCACCTTCTGGAGATCGATGACGCAGCGGCCGCTCCGCCCGTCGCTCGTGCTCCACAGGAACGCGCCCTCGATGCTCTCCGTGATCGGCTCCGTCGCCGTGCCGCCCGAGAATGCGGCGTGCGTCTCGAACGCGATGGCCGGGTCGCCCTCCACCGTGATGGTCACGCCCTCATGCTTGAACCCGCACGCCTCGTGCGTGAGCGAGCCCTCCGCATGGTAGTCCAGCGACGGGACCTCCTCGTCGTACGTGAGCGTCGCGTTCAGCTTGACCGCGACCCGGCCGTCCACCGGGCACGGATGCGTGCTCGCGTGCTGCACCGTGATCGTGCCCGGCGTGGCACCCGCCGGGGACGGCGCACCGCTCGCGATAATGGTCGAGTGGTCGTCCACGGTCACCTGCGCGAGCGCGTCGACGATCACGAGCGCCTCCGCCCTCGTGAGCTGGTCACGCTTCGCGCCGGTCGGGCCGTCGCTGTCGCCGCACGCGGCCAGCAGCGCGGCCGCCGCGATCGCGCCGATCGTCCCACGCTTCATCATCGTCATCCTGCCTCCGGTTCGGGCGCCTCCGGTCTGCGGGGCGCCGGTTCACTGCGCGCCGCCACGCTTTCCCTGCGGTCGCGCGGCGCCGTACCGGGGAGCAGGGATGCGTACCACCGGGAGGGTGAGCCGGGTTCCAGCAGAGATCCGTTGACGCCACCCGACACTTCCCCGAAACCGCCCAACGCTGGCCCATTCCAGCGAACAACGCTGCACCAGCGCGCCAGGCTCGACCATGTCACCGCCGCCAGCAGCGCCCATCCGCTCGGCAGCCGGGGCGCGGGATGTCAGTGACCAGGGGCCACTCGAAACTCTTCCGCCGCCTTTTTCGTCTTTGCGCAGACAGAGACAGATCGGGCACCTGCGGTTCGGGCGCAGCCACCGTTCCCGGCCGTGCCCCCTCGATGCAACGCTCGCGGCCCTGGCGGCATCAGAACCCGGCGCAGGCTGTCTGAAACCGCTTTGACTCCCCTCGACTCTGGACGACTTACGATGCTTCGATACATCCCCTGGCTCGTGCTCTTCTCCGCATTCCTTCCCGCTGCGCCGCTCACGGCACAGAACGCGGCGCGGCAAGCACGTGAAACCGGACCCGGCCGGGTCACGGGCGTCGTCGTCAACGAGAGCGGCGCACCAGTTGTTGCTGCCGCGGTCGCGCTGCTGGCCGCGGGCGCCACGGCCGCCACTGCACCCGTCGCGCAGACGCTCACCTCGGAGGCGGGCCGGTTCCGGCTCGACAGCATCCCGCTCGGCCGCTACCGGCTTCGCATCACCTCCATCGGCTATGCAGCGCTCACGACGGACGAGATCGCGCTGACAACCGGCGCACCGGCAGCAGACGTGGGCTCCCTCCGGCTCGCGCCAGAGGCCATCGCGCTGGCCGGCATCGAGGCGACCGCCGAACGCGCGCCCGTGGTGCTCGAGGCCGACCGCACGATCTACGACGCCAAGCAGACGGCAGCCGCGGCCGGCAACGCGACGGACGTACTGCGCAGCATCCCGGAGCTCGAGGTGGACATCAACGGCAACGTCACGCTGCGCGGCGGCCAGCCCGTCGCCATCCACCTGAACGACCGGCCCGCGCCGCTCAAGGGCGAGGCGCTGACGAACTTCCTCCAGCAGCTCCCGGGCAACCGCATCGTGCGGGTCGAGGTGGTGCCCAACCCATCCGCGAAGCACGACCCGGAGGGCACCGGCGGGATCGTGAACATCGTCCTTGCGGAGAACGCGGACCTGGGGCTGAGCGGCAGCCTGTCCGCGAACATGTCCTCACGCATGACGCGCGGGCTGAGCGGCCGGCTCAACTACCAGCGCGGGCGCATCACGCTCTTCAGCGGCGCGACCCTGAATCTTTCGGACAACGAGTTCGACACGTACGACCTGCGCCAGAACCTGCTCGTCGATCCGGTCCTGCTGATCGAGCAGCGCGGCGGGTCCGATGACGACGGGCTGTTCAACATGTTCGACGTGACGGCCGAGCTCCGGGTCGGCAAGCGGGGCACGCTGTGGGCATCCGCCTGGGGCTACGGCAGCGGCTCGGACCGCCACGGCATCACGGCGTACCGCATCGGCACGGACCTGGACGCCGCGCACGACCACTACGAGCACGAGACCGTGAGCGAGTTCGGCTTCGCCACGCGGGACGTCGGTTTGGGCTTCAAGCAGGTCTTCCAGCCGCAGCGGCACGAGCTGACGGTCGACCTGCGGCAGAGCCGCTTCGCGAACGATATGGAGAGCCGGCTGCTGCGCCACTGGATCATCGCCGACGGCGCGCCCGTCGACCGGCCCTCGGAGCTCACGCTCCAGGACAACGACTCGGAGAACACCGATACGTACCTGCAGGCGGATTATGTCCGCCCGCTCGGCGCCGAGGGCAAGCTGGAGGTCGGCGCTCGCCTCTCGCTCCGCCGCCAGGAGGACGACGGGCTGATCCGCGTCTTCGATTCGCCCGAAGCCGGCGACCCGCGCGAAACCACGCGCAGCGGCTTCCGTTACGACGAGACGTTCCGCTCCGCTTACGCGACCGTCAACCGGCGCTTCGGCAAGTTCGGCGTGCAGCTCGGCCTCCGCGCGGAGCTGGCGTCCACCGAGTTCACCGTGGCGCGGACCGGGGAGCGCTTCGAGAACGACTACAACAGCTTCTTCCCCAGCGCGAACATCTCGTACGACCTCGGCGGCGGCCGCAGCATCCGCTTCTCCTACTCCAAGCGCATCGGCAGGCCCTGGCCGTCCATCCTCAACCCGGACGTGCCTTCGGCGGACTCGCTCAACCGCTATGTGGGCAATCCGGAGGTCCGGCCCAACTACACGCACTCGTTCGGGCTCGACCTGAGCTGGATCGGCAGCCACGGCACCCTGCGGCTGGGGCCCTACTACCGCCACACCGTGGACCAGTGGGACCGGATCCGCTACGTGGACTCGCTGGGCGTGTCCACCCTGACGTGGGCAAACGTGGCCGCCATCCGGACCTACGGCACGACGCTCACCGCATCGCTGCGGCCCACCGGCCGCGTCGGCGGCTCCTTCTCGCTCAACGGCTACGTCGAGGACCGCGACGCCGGCAACCTCTCCAGCGAGTTCTCGCGCAAGGCGTTCCTCTGGTCTGCCAACGGCAACGCGAGCGTGAAGCTGACGGATGCCCTGTCCGCCCAGGCCAACGCGCACTACATGCCGCCGCGCGAGGTGATCCAGGGCCGCATCTCGGGCATGCTGTTCAGCTCGTTCGGCCTCCGCCGGCAGCTCCTGGGCAACCGCGGCTACGTGAACCTGTTCATGAACGACCCGCTCGGCGTCTACCGCTTCCGCTTCGAGACGCGCGACAAGGCGCACGTGCAGCTCAGCCGCTCCAGCTTCCCGATGCGCCAGGCCACCCTCTCCGTCACCTGGAACTTCGGCAAGCCGCCCGAGCAGAAGAGCCGCCGGCCCATGACGGAGGAGCCGCCGCAGGAGACGGTGCCCATCCGGTGAGATGGGCCTGGGCGAGGGCAAGGGCGGGGGCAAGGAAAGGCGCGGAGGTTCACACCGAGACGCGGAGCACGGGGCTCACATGAAGACGCGGAGAGCGCGGAGGGTTGGGGCTTCCGCGCTCTTCGCGCTGCGGAGACTTCGCAGCGGATTGCGGGATTCTTTGATCTGGTGGTTTGCGCGGGGCGAGGCAGAGTTCGCGGGGTGAAGCCGGCCTCGCCCGGCAGCATCCGTGGCGGGACGAGCGAAGATCCCGCCGGAAGAAACCACATTCAACATGAACGTGGATCCAGGCGAAGAACGATCGCTGCCGCGAAGAACGCAGCCCGGCCCGGCTCAAACTCCGCGTCTCCGCGTCTCCGTGTGAGCTATAATCCTCCGCGTCTCCGCGTGAGCGAAGCAGGGTGCCGGAAAGCCGCGGAGGGCGCAGAATAACGCCTCCGCGCCCTCGCAAACCTCACTCTGCCACCGGACTCCCCAATCTCAAAGCCCGGGTCTGCTTCCCTCCACGCGTGGACAGCAGGTTGACCGTCCCCTCCACACCCGGCACACCGTACGTCCGCACGCGGAACGTGACCTGCTTCCGCTCGCCAGGCTCGGTCCAGCCCGCGCGGATCACCTTGTCCCGCCTCGCCGGCTCCACGATCCGCACGACAGGCCGCTCCAGCTTCATCAGCGAGTCCGCGAACTCGAGCTGGACCCGGTCCTCCTGCACGATCTTCACGAGCTGCGCCTGCTTCAGCGCCGTCGGGAGCAGCCCGGCGTTCCTCCAGCGCACGCGCACCTCGTAGTCCGTGCTGTCGCCGTGCGCGGCGAGGCGCCGCACGTCCACGCCCTCGATCTCGACGCGCGGCAGATGGAACGCCATGTCCAGGTTGAACAGCGCCTCGTTCCGCGCCCACTGCTCGAGCACGTGCGGCGGGCCGTTCTGCGCGAAGAACTTGGGGTGGAACCCGCCGATCTCCACGTCGCCGAGCTGCGGGTGGCGGAACGGCTCCCACTCGCGGAACCCGCGGCCGCCGTTCTCGCGGTCGTCCCACACGAGCGCGTCCACGTCGTCCAGCAGGCCGTCGCCGTTGTAGTCCTGCATGGCGCCGCCGTTCCAGATCTCGTCGCCGTACCAGATCGCGCCGTAGTAGAAGTAGCCGAAATCCGGCCCGTGACCGAACAGCGGGGTTGGCCGCGCGCTGTCGCCGGTCACGGGGTTCACGGGCACGCGCGTGGCGTACCTCTCGTAGACGTCGCCCGCCCACGGGTACCGCGTGCGGCTCAGCCCGATGCTGTCGAACCGCTGGTAGTAGCGCAGGTCCTCCGGGTACATGCGCTCGCTGCTCTTCGAGGTGGACGGCGGCCGGAGGTGCATCGGCACACGCGTGTCCATCGAGTTCACCACGGAGACGTGCGGGTGCGCGAGCAGCCACATCACCGTCGCGTACGTCTCCGGCTCGGACAGCGGGTGCTCGCCCGAGCCCGGCTGCGCGTAGCCCCGGCCCGTCCGCTCCTGGCCCGGCATCGGCCGCCAGTTCTCCGGGTAGTTGCGGTGCAGGTCGAGCCCGCCGATGCC
>Ga0207864_1003371_pt1 | contig 13446 bp, 9 predicted proteins | sample HigsolmetaAR202D_FD_184834 | JGI IMG/M metagenome (GOLD analysis project Ga0207864, IMG submission 184834) | Ionic liquid and high solid enriched microbial communities from the Joint BioEnergy Institute, USA - AR20-2-D (SPAdes) (version 2) ...
GGGGGGGGGGGAGGGGAGCGATCTTTTTTATTATTATTGGCGCCAGTCAGAATATTTTTAGTAGATACTATTATGCAACAGCAGTATCTCTGATAAATTCTATTAGAGATACTGCAGCAGTAGCTGTTATATTAAATTCTATCAATGATCATCATCAAATTTGACATCTGCTGCAGGTATATTAAATTCTATTATCATCAAAGTTGACATCTGCGGCGGGTATATTAAATTCTATTATCAAAGAAGTTACTGAGGAAATATTAAATTTACTTCTTGAATTCCTTAACCTTGTTGATGGTAGTCGTGGTGGTTTAAGACCATGTCTATCATCTGTTGAAGAAGATAGAAACATAGTTCTTTATGCTGCTGATCAAAATCCAGATAATGGCTCTTCTTCTAAATTTAGATATAAAAAATATATACTGAGCTTGTATTTTGACGACCCGAGTCTAGATAATGCTGAAGAAGACCCTCTTCAATATTTAAGAATGTTAGATCAAGTACAATATATCCAGGTGATTCTATAACTGTTCGTGGTGGGGGAATGTTATGTTTCTTCTAATAGTACTAATGCTAATGCTGATAATGCTAATGCTAATGCTAATGTTAAAGATGTTCTTCAACAAATATTCAATGATATTTCTGAAGGTAAAGGTGTTGATATTCATCGACAAATATCAAATGATCTTTCTAAAAGGTGGTCTATACTTAGAAGTATAAGTGACAGTAAAAAAGATAATTGAGTAAAAAGGAATACTAAAGAAGAAAAGAATTTTCTAAGAAAAAAAATGATCCTTTACACGAAGAATGTACTAAGATAAGAACTGTTGCATATAAAGATATATTAAAATCGAAAATAATTATTGAATCATTGGATAAAGAAGGAGAATTAAGAGAAGAAACATCTAAAAATTTAAACGAGCTACAGGAAAGACATCCAAATGTTTTCCAAGATAATAGACCTATTAAGGAATCGTTAAGTGAATTAATTGGACAGTCGGGAAATGTTTCCAGAGTAGCAGCTACATATTGTGGTAAGACACGGGAAATACATAATGAGTATGAGAAGCCTATTAACAGTAAGCTAATAGCCCTAGAAGAATTGAATAAAAAAAAAAAAATAAAGGACGCGGAGGCGTCAAACCCAAAAGATGAAGCATAATAAAAGATTTAATTATGGAGAAGACATTATATGAAAATGAAGTAAGAGAATTAGAAGAAAAAAAAATAATTTAACTGCTGGTTTATCTACTGCTGATCCTGGAAGAATAATACAGGTGCTTCTGGTCCTTTTGGTGGTGGTGGCTTAGGAGGAGGTGATTTTAATTCTGGAGGCGACCTTCCAACAGGAGGAGGAAATTCAAGAGTAAGTGTCATTGAAATATTGATTATTTTAGGTGGAGGTATTATAGAGATAATATCACAAGTATATGAAATGATTATGATATCATAGATATCATCTAGAAATAAACAAAATCATCATTTGCAGTCAGTCAAGAAGAATAAATTAAATAATATTATATATATATATATATATATATATATATATATATGTGTAGGTAGCTATTATAATGTAAATAGTAAATACAGTAATACTTTTATCAATGGGTAAGTTAAGTGTATATTTTAAATAAAATATACGGGTAATAGGTGGTGAGTATTATGCATTATAAAAGAAAAAATTTTGTATTTTATTGTATTGTATTATTGTATTGTAGGGTAGGGAGGGCCGGGGATCTTAGCATAATGGTAATGCTAATGACTTTTAATCATTCAGATGTAGGTTCGAATCCTATAGGTCCCACCAACAACAGTCATTCAATGGTAGGATTACCGTCTTCCACACGGATTATGCGGGTTCGAGTCCCGCCTGTTGTATATAAATATTAATTAAATAAATGGTAAATTTCGTATTTCGACTTCGACTTCGATTTCTTAACCTAAAATATATTTACATAAGATCCTAGTGCGCCACGCGAGGCGCGCATTAGAGAGTTTAGCTTGAGACTAAATATCGAATATACCTGGCCCTTTAATACGGATATTCGCCCCACGCTTTTAGGGCCCGCTACTAACACCCTAGGAGTATAGCAGACAGCCAACGTCGTGAGTAGGGGCCTGCCCCCACTAGTCTAGTCTCTCTCTCACATTAGGGGGGGGGGGAGGTAACTATGGATAGGATGACGAACTCGATACGCCCAAGAGGCCCATTTAGGCCCTACCCTCAAAAGCAGGCTAGTAGGATGTCAGGGAATTAAATGCTTGCAACGGTATAGGATACCTTGCAGGTTACCAGGAACCCTGAGCTAGTTGCAATATAGCAACCGAAAGCGCACGAGGTCCTAAGGTTACCGCTTAAGCTAATGCGCTGCAACCGTGGGATGTACGCCTCTAACTATTTGTCGAAGTCTAGTTAATGCGGGCACACGTACTACGTACGTACTACGTGGAACACCCATAGCAGTGATCACAACCTTTAACGAAGGGGTGTAGCTTGATCCGATCATGAGGAAAGGTGCTTGATTTCGGCCTAGAAAGGACCCGGGCTCCTCCAACTCGTAAGGGCGACGAGTAGGTAATCCGCCGGTTCGACACTGAGTATACATGATTGTGAGCCCAAACCTAGGTGGTGCCAATGGTGAAAGCTCTAAAGGGATTGGTGGAAAGATGTCCGTAGGAAACTATCACGTACGGTTTGGGTGGGAGGGTGTTATCCTATGTGGAGCTTCCTACGAAGTAGACCACACTTAATTTAAAATATAATATCTTTTTGAAAAAATTATCATTAGATAAAAGTAATTTAAATACAAATGTGTGATTATGAGGTATGAGATATCTGGCACAGCACCAAAATAAAGGAGAAAGCTGTGTTTATGATAGTCGTGCCACCCTCAGCCGCTAGTAGGCTTAGATGTTTCAATGTAATATTCATTATAAATCAGATAATAAAATGACATTTATGGTTCAAAGTTATAATAAATATCCTTTAATGACTAGTAAGTCTTTAGATTATTTATGTCTATTAAAAGGACTAAATATAAAACAATATATATAGAATTAGTAACTTAATTGGTAAAGGATCCTCCTGTCACGAGGATAGATGCCGGTTCGATTCCGGTCTAATTCGTTAAGGAAAAGTTGCCATTGGTAAGGTAAGATATTTGCTAAATATTGTGTTTTACTACACCTGGGTGTTCGATTCACCTCTTTTCCGAACAAGATAGCTACGATATTTCGTAACGGTGAGTATATGTAGATTATAATAGAGATTCTCATTAGCTCAATTGGTAGAGTAGAATACTTCTAATATTCTGGTTTTTAGTTCGAATCTAAAATGAGAAGGAGTAATTAAAAGAGTATAGTTTAATGGTAAAACAGAAAGCTTCAACCTTTAAATTCTTAGTTCGAATCTAAGTACTCTTGGTTAGGAGGCTGGAGGAGCTAGCTAGCTCTATTATGTCCTCCGCTGCGTTTCAACATTATATGTATATATATATATATATATACTATTGAATAGTAAGTTATATGCTCGGCGGTTGTTATATATATATATATATATATATATATATATCTTTTTGTGCGTAGCAGTAGCACAGAATCAAATTACCTTAATTTCATCTATCACTCTTATAGGTATATATTGTATAATAATTTCTATGAATAGTCAAATATCTTTATTATTATTAAAGGAAATTTATACAAATGGTTCCACACATATAATGTTAGACATACTATCAGTTTTAGCTGTGATTTCCGGTATATGTGTGATTATAAGTAAAAATCCAATAGTGTCAGTGTTACATTTAATAGGATTATTTGCTTATGTTTCTTTTTATTTAATTTTAATAGGTTTAAATTTTGTAGGATTATCTTACTTAATAGTATATATAGGAGCAGTATCAATACTATTCTTATTTATCTTAATGTTGATAAACATTAGAACAAGTGAACTTCAAAGTAATACTAGTAATAGTATTCCTTTAACAATTCTTGTTGGAATAATAATTAGCTCTTTTTTATTTAAAATGTTGCCTTACGGTGTTATAATATCAAATCAATTTAATAGCAGCAACTTAAATGAAAATCTTTATACTATACAAATAGTAGGTGGAGAAGATAATAATATTAATAATATAAATACAGATAAAAATGATTTATTCTTTATAACATCTAAAATCTGAGATGGAGCGCTTGCTGAAAATAATCATATTTCAAGTATTGGTAATATTATGTATACAAATTATAACGTTTGACTTATTTTAGCCAGTTTTATTCTTCTTCTTGCTATGGTTGGAGCTATAGTTATTACTATTAAACCTAGAAAAATTTAAATTAATAATCATTAAACCCACGTCGGTAGACTAGGTCTACCGGAGGGAGGGTGGCCAGGGAGGGATGATGATTTAAAGTCTCATCTTCATGAACCCTGTTCAAGAAATTAGCTCAATGGTAGAGCAACCGTTTTACACACGGAAGGTTAGGTGTTCGAATCACCTATTTCTTAATCTTAAACTTATTTTTTTTTAAATTCTTTAGCTTAACGGGTAAAGCGCATTTTTGATAAGAATGATAATCAAGTTCGAGTCTTGAAAGAATTAAAGAGAATTGACCGAGTGGTTTAAGGTGGTTAGTTTGAGTTTAACTATGGATTACCCCATCATAGGTTCGAATCCTATATTCTCTGCTGCATACTATATTTAATAGTATTATAATGAAATTAAAGTATACTATTCTAATAAGGTAGGCATTTATAACAAAACATTAATTACATTACAAAAGTTTATATATATATGTCTATCTAGAAAGTTGGCTGAGCGGTTTAAGGCGGTTAGCTAGAGTCTAACTAAGAATTTTTCTTTCATGCGTTCGAATCGCATACTTTCTGTTTATCCAAAATAAAGAATTCATATTAACTATTACTACTACTACCAAACTTATATAAAAAAAAATTAATTTATTAGTTATGTGTATTAATATTTTAACTGTTCGAATTTAATAAATACATCAATGTATCTGAATCTATATAGATATATGTTAGTTTATAACTAACTAATATATATATATATATATATATATTACTAGTGCGCTGGTACTGTACTGTACTTTTGGCATAAGCCCGCTACTAACGAAGTAGCCGGAAGTTCAGTCATCTTCCTTAAACCTGTTTACTAACCTAACCAAAGCTGGTGGAGGGACCAGAGCATGTCAGCAGTGACCTAGGGGGGGGGGAGGGTCCAGTCTTTGTTATGTTGCACTCCGAGGTACTTTTGCCATGGCACTTACACTCTCCCTGGACCCTTCTGGATCCTAGTAAGTTCTACTTAGACACGTACGTACGTACGTACGTACGTACGTTGACCACACTATTGTATTGTATTGTATGTATTTAATGTAACACCACAGAAGAGAAAGTAAGTAATAGTAATAGGAATAGAATCTATAAGTTATATATATATCTTCAATATAAACATAATATTATTCTATAACGGGTTAGAGTCAGATTGGTTACGACGTTCCATTTGGGGTGGAATTTTTCTGTGTTCGAGTCACAGTAACCCGACAATAAACTTTAATTTAAATTATTCTAAGAATTACTAGAAATGAATAAGATATAAATAGGTATATATAATATATATACAAGTATATAAAGAGACTACTACAGACCACCTTCGCTATGTATTAAAGAGATGCATTGAGATTATGTTTTTTATAAAATTGACGTATGAAACATATAAACTCTTAGAGAAATTATTTAATAAACGAAGTGAATTGAAATATCTAATTAACTTCAGGAAAAGAAATCAAACGAGATTCTATGATTAGTGTGAACTAAAATAGAGTAGCCTATATAAATAAGTAAAATGGCTTCGAAGCTGTTTGAATTTTATGGGGAACCTTCCTCAAAGGCTAAATATAATACATAAGCGATAGAGAAAAGTACCGTGAGGGAAAGTAGTAAATATGGAAGTAGTAGTTTTATAAGCAGCTCAAGCTTATAATAAAAGGCGAGAGCGTACCTTTTGCATAATGGGTTGCCGAGTTAACTTTAGATGCGAGCGAAAAATATAAATATATTTATATATATGATAATATATAATTATACTGGGCAATAGACTTACGTTCAAAAGTTGAGCCCGCTTTTTTCTACTTCGTTCGTAATAAAAGAGAAAAAGCAAAATAATATATATTACATTGTGTATGTGTTGTGTGTGTGTAGTATGGGGTGTTTATATACACTAGACTAGACTACACTACATTACTACATTACACATTAAATATATATTATGTTATGTTATATAACATAATATAATATATATTAATATAAATATATAATATATATATGCGTAGTTAAACCAATCATTAAAATAATGAATAGTGTCTAAAGTTAGACCCGAAGCCTGGTGATTTTACCATAGTCAGGATTATAAAAGTCCGAACGGGTTATCGTTGCAAAGATATCCGAAGAACTATGGTAGGTAAGTGAAAGACAAAACTGACTAGGATAGCTGGTTTTCTGCGAAACCTATAATAGTAGGCAGTTTAAGTAACATCTTAGTAGGTACAGAACTTAATCTCATACAAAATGTAAATTATTCATATAATTTTTATATGAAATACATTTTTATTGTATACATCGGGGGATCGTGAAGATTTTATCGGTGAGTATGTAGACTCGGAATGACAAAGATGGATCTTGAACTATCGGACATAGAGTGATAAGGTTGTATGTCAAAAGGGAAACAGCCCAGAACAAAGAAGTTAAGGTTCCAAAATTATTATTGAGTGAAATTAAGAGAGTTTCTATATAAGTCGACAAGAAGATAGGCCTGGAAGCAGCCATAATTTTAAGACCTCGTAACAGAGCACTTGTTAAATCTTAGAAGCATCGAAAATTTATCGGATCTAAATAATATACCGAAACTTTGTCCATAAATAACATTAAAATATTAATGTTATTTGGTGGGGTAGCAGAACGTTGAGTTAATCTTGGACTTTTTTTTTTTAAAAAAAATTATAAGATAACTCAATTGATAATGGCAACATGAGTAACAACAAAGAAGGGTTAATAACCCTCTCGCCTAAAGCTTATGGAAACGATGGGAAAAGTAACGGCCTCTAAGTTTACGGTCTTAAGATCGTAGCGATGAGAAAATCTTATTACTTTTAAGGACAACATTTTTTTTAAGTGAAAAAATGTGCTGGAAAATTAAGTAATTTAAAACCGTACCTAGAGACTGACACTAGTAAGCTAGTAGAGAATACGAAGGCGTGAGACAACAATCATAAAGGAACTCGGCAAACTAACTACCGTAACTTAGGGATGTTTGTCCTCCAGTAATCTTAAGAAGATTAACTGGTAATAATTTGGGAAAATTTCAGAAATTACTTCTTTAGTTAAAGTAAATCTGAAGCGGAGTTTATTTGTATATTTATATCACTGTAATTTATTTAGTGGCTGAAGTTGATGTTAAACTAAGCTCTAGATAACTTCTTACAGTGATATAAAGAAGAATAAAAACGTTCAACGACTAAGGTGTGAGCAATACAGCAATAATCACCTATTATTACCCAACTATACTAGATTGTATAATTAACTAATATAATATGTAAAAATAATAAAAATTGAACAAATGAAAAATCAAGTAGCAAATAAAAATTTTTATGAATGACTCGCGGGATTCATAGATGCTGAGGGGTGTTTTCACATAAAACGTAAAATAATGTCTAATGGTAATACGCGTTATTATTTTGAGTTTGTAATTAAATTACATCAAGATGATGAAGCCGTTCTAAAGACTATTTGCCACACTCTAGGTGTGGGACGAGTAGTACTAAGACCTAAATATAATACTTGTTCCTTCGAAGTAGGTTCTGAGAAGGAATTACGTATTCTTATAGATTTATTAGATAAGTATCCATTAATGGGTGATAAATATTTAGATTATCTTAATTTTAGAAAGGCTTTCTTTTTATATTTCGATCGTTCAGGTTTAGTAACTGAATCTTTGAAGGCCGAAATTGAAGAGTTACGGGCTAACCATAATACAAAACGTGAATCTACTTTACCACCCGAGAACTATAAACGGGTAATTACTGATTATAAAATATTAGGATTTATAGAGGGGGAAGGTAGTTTCATCATACAGACAAAAGAGTTAACACCTAGATTTGAGTTAGAGTTAACTTTTGCTCAAAAACCTCTTTTAATGGAAATTTGTGAATATTTAAAATTACGTTTAGGTTTAAATCAACCTGCTGCTAAAGGTGGAATTAAATTACGTGAGCGTAAGCCCAAGGGTAATAGTAAACCGACAGTAAGATTAGAAATTATTGGAATTGACATTTTACATAATTACTTTAATGCGTTTTTAAGTCAATTAGAATTTTATTCTAGAAAGAAGGAGGATTTTAAAACTTTTTGTTTTATCTGTGACAAATTATTTAACAAAGCTCATATTAATAATAAAGAAGTAAAAGATTTATTATTAAAACTTTCCGAAGGGATGAATGGAGCAAGATTGTCTACAAATAAACTTAAAGATAAAACATTAACTGAAGAGACTCCTGATTCTGAAGAGGAATAAGGCCTTGCGTCATTGTGTAGTAGTGTAAAATATTACTGCGCATACGTTAAATCGTAATTTTATTTTTAACGTAATCTACGTACGTGTAAATAACTAGCAGTATAAATATTTACATCTTTATTTGATGGACATCTGCGCAAAACATCAGTCAGTCAATCTGAAGGTCCTCGCGGTCTTAGTTTGATGTTGCACATGTATGTGAGTCAAATAATATTAGCGTGTAAGCTAGAGTTTTATATCTGCTGATATCGCGCTGTGCAATATATTTCATTTAATTTAATTTAATTTCATTTAGTTAATGTACAAGGGTATAGAAGACATAGTCTGAACCATTTTGTGAGAGGTGGATAGTAAGGAAAGGAAAGGTAAGATAAGGTTTTATCTATTAAGAAGCAACACATGTATATCCGACTTATCTTTTCTTAACTGATAACACATTTGAAGGAGGGCTCATTCGTCTCGATTAATACGAGTAAAAAGGAAGAAGCATAAAATATTGTTGTACGACTGTTTAATTAAAACAAAGCACTTTGCAAAAGATGATAAATCTAAGTATTGAGTGTGATCTCTGCCCGATGCCGGCTGGTTAACGAATAGATTAAACTAAAAGGTTTGATCTTAGAGGAACCCCCGGTTAATGGCGGCCTTAGCGTGAGGGTCCTAAGGTAGCGAAATGCCTTGGCCGTTAAATGCGGTCTTGCATGAATGACGTAACGATACAACAGCTGTCTCTATGATTGACTCAGTGAAATTGGAATAGCAGTGCAGATACTGTTTACCTCTAGATAGACGAGAAGACCCTATGCAGCTTTACTATTACTAATTATTGAGTATGATCCGGGATATTTTTAGTGTATAAGGTAATCGATTTGATAAAATTGAAACACCTTTATTATTCTGTCATACTATTATTATTAATATTAGTATTAATATTAATATAAAACCTTGCTTGTAGTGAGGAACATTTGTTAGGAGATAGTTTATGCGGGGCACAGACCCCATAAAGAGTAAATGGGAGTGTCTAAAAAATAATAACCATTCCAACTATTCCAATAGTTGGAATTTTAGTTTGCGATTTATATTATAGTAACCCTATATTTAATCATTTTTGTACGATTCACAGGAGGTTCTGCATATATTTGCTGGAATTAGCCGTGGGTACAGTATAAAATTTATCTGTGTATTTTTGCATAGATAATTTCTATGAATTTAGGTAAGATTTTAATTATGGAGAAATTAGTTGTAATATAAAAAATATTTTGAATATTAAATTCTAATATTTTTATAGTTATTATTATTATTTTAATAGTAATTATGTAATTATTACTTACAAAGCTCAATGGCTAAATCTTGCCTTACTGTTTGATTAACAACAAATCTTACAGTCGCGTAAGCGGGGCATAGGATCACGAGATGCAAAAAGGAAAGATCTCGGGTTTTTGGAAAAGCTACGCTAGGGATGTTTGTCCTTCAATATTAAAAAAAAATAATTGAAAATATATTGGGTTAATTTCAAAAATTACTTTTTAATTAAAGTAAATTTGAAGCGAAATTTATCTTAGCATTGTATTGTATTGTATTGTATTGTATTGATACGATACGTACGTACGATACATAAAGATAAAATCGTTCAACGACTATAAGGTGAGTAATGCTAACAATAATCCTTTATTAATACCCAACTTTCTTTTTTTTTTCTTTATGTATAAAAATATGTAAAAAGTAAAATAAAATTTTATGAATAATAATAATAATAATGATAATAATAAAACTAAAAATTGTATAAATATCTTTAGTAAATATATAAAAAATAATAATAAAATAATACCTTTAAATGTAAAAATTTCTGATGTAGGAAGTACAAGATATTTTCCTGCTGTATCTCAAGAATGAAAAAATAGTATTTATGTTTTCAACCAAAATAATCTAAAAAACTTTCCTGTATATGATCAAGATATTTATTATTTAATAAAAAATTTTTTTAATTTAGAATTTAACTATAAATTTCTACATAAAGAATATAGATCTAAAAGATCTATATTAAAGTCTCTTAATAAAATATTTACAAGTAAAGCTGAAATAAAACATACTAATAATAAAGCTATTTTAACTGTGTATGTATATAATCGAGAAAAGAAACCTTTATTAATAAATCTATGAAGAGATTTAGAAGATTCTTTTTATAATAAAATAAAATTATATATTTTAAAACGTAAAAAAATATTAGGGTTTTACAACCATCAGTCTGCTGCTTATAATAAGGCGGCTACTGATCAAGATCACCTATCATTCTCAGGATATTCTAATATTATAAATAGTAAATTAATTACTCTTAATAAGAAATTACTTGAATCTCTAAAAGTTTTAAGAAAATATAAATTAAGATTAAGTCTTAATAAATATAAATTGGAAGAAAAACTTTTATACAAATTAAAAAAATTTATTATAAGATTTTATAATAAAAAAGTAGAATTTAATATTGTTAATCTTAAATCTATAATTTTTCATAGTGATATTTTCACTAAAATCTTAACATCTAAACTTAAAAGAAAAAGAGTAGGTAATATATTATTTAAAATGGATGTTATTTTAAATAGAATATCTTTAGCAGACTCATTAGAAAAAATAGTAGACGACAAAAATGCTAGAATAAAAAAAGATTTAAATTTATTAGAAAATAAATATAAAAATCTGAATATAAATTCTATATTAGTATTAGAGAAAAAAAATTTATCTCAATTATTAAGTAAGTTATATTATAATGTAATTATAAGGCTTATTAAAGATAAGAAGAATTATAAAAATAAGAAGATTAATAAATACTATTACAAAATATACGAAATTATATTTAATTCTATAAACTATAAAAATATAAGTGGTTTAAGATTAGAAGCTAAAGGTAGATTAACTAAACGTTATAGAGCTGATAGGGCTGTATTTAAACTTAGATGAAAAGGTGGATTGAAAAATATTGATTCATCTTATAAAGGATTATCTTCTGTAAATTATAGAGGGTATGCTAAACCTAATGTGAGTTATTCAATCTTTACATCTAAAAGACGTATTGGTGCTTTTGCAGTGAAGGGATGGGTTTCTGGTAAATTGTAATTTATCGGCCTATAGATGATGTCAAATACTTACTAAATAATAGATAGTATCTATTATTTAATTCTTTTATCTTAATACCTCTTTAAGTTTTGTTTTATACTTATACATAAGAAAAAAAAGGAAATGAAGAAATAGTCTGAACCACCTTGTGAAGGGTGGAAATAAATTAATATGATAACAAGTTGAACAGGCTAATTTGCGCAAGAGTGTACATAATGAGTGCGCGGTTTGGCACCTCGATGTCGGCTTAACTTATCCTCATGGATGCAGAAACTATGTAGGGTACGACTGTTCGTCGATTAAAAAGTTACATGAGCTGGGTGTTTGCCCTGTAATATTGATATTTATTAGTTAGATATCAATTATTAAAATAATATCGGATAAATTGCAAGAATATTTTACACGTATATGACGTTAGTGGTAAAATAATTTGCAGCGAAGTTTATCTTATTTTTATAAGATAAAACTGTTCAACGACCATAAGGGAATAATACGCCCTTACGAACATCCGAAACCTATGACCATTTTAATGGTGTTTACATCTATCTATTTAAAGTATCGTAATATGTAAAAAATATATATAATAAAACATATGATGAATAAAACAACAATGATTAGATTTTTAAATTCTCTTAATAAACTAGAAGGTAAAAAAAAAGAATATCGAAGTAAATCAAAGTTGCCTGTATATTTAAATGACGTTCTAGTAGGTCTACTTTTAAGTGATGGATATTTAGAAAGAACTTCACCTACAAGTGGAGTTCGTCTTACTGTAAGTTTTGGTGCTAAGCATTCATTATACTTGCAACACTTATATGACCTATTTGAACCTTATACAAATACGGGGCCAACTTCTATTAGTGTAGTTAACAGAAAGACTGAAACAAGTCATGAAGTTATAAGATTTAAAACTGTAAGTTTACCACAATTGGTAGATTACTATAAATTATTTTATAAATCTAATTCAGAAGGTAAATTAATAAAAATTGTACCTCATAACATAGAAGAGCTTATGACTCCTATAGTATTAGCGCATCTTATTATGGGGGATGGTAATTTAAAATTGCCTGACGAAATAATACGTATATACACTAATAGTTTTACTAAAGAAGAGGTAGAATTACTGTCTTTAGCTATAACTAAAAAATTAAATATACTAAATAAAGTAGTTCATGATAGAAATAATCAGTATATGTTGACTATTAGTAAAAATCAATTACCATTGGTAAGAGAGCTTACTAAAGCTTATATGCATCCTTCTATGTATTATAAGCTAGGTTTAGAATCAGTTAACTTATCTTCTTTCGAAGAAGAGTTTAAAAAAATACCTGAACTAAATCAATTTAGTCCAGATTGTTATGACTACAAAGATATATTTAATAAGGAGTGCAAATAGCTTGGACTAGATGCACAACTGTTTAGTGCTTTAGTGTATTTATTTCTATGTCGCAGCAGGGGTTTATTTGTTTGAACTTTTCTTTTCTTTTTTTCTTACATATACTTTATGATAGAGCATAGGTTAAGACATGGTCTGAACAATATAGTGATATATTGAACTAGTATCAAGAGTATAAGTGAGGTAAATTGATATCCTCTCTTAGATTTTGATATTAGGATAACAAGTTGTAAATACGTCGTGAGACAGTATGGTTTCTATCTTCTAGAGGGAGTTAGAATATAACAAAGATTAATCTCGTACGAAAGGAACATGAGGTACTGTTGTTATACCCTGGTTGTATAACAATTTTATTAA
>Ga0207864_1003372_pt1 | contig 13443 bp, 6 predicted proteins | sample HigsolmetaAR202D_FD_184834 | JGI IMG/M metagenome (GOLD analysis project Ga0207864, IMG submission 184834) | Ionic liquid and high solid enriched microbial communities from the Joint BioEnergy Institute, USA - AR20-2-D (SPAdes) (version 2) ...
TTTTATAGCATTACGGCGCTCCCCGCCGGGACTTATTCTCTGACGGTCGCTCAGCAGGGCTTCAGCACCTTCTCGGTGCCGGAGATCGTCCTTCAGGTCGACCAGAACGCGACGGGCAACGCCCAGCTGCAATTGGGTACCGTGAGCGAGACCATCACGGTTGAAGATGCGGTCGCGGCGGTGGATACACGGAACTCGACGCTCAACACCGTGATCAACAGCCAGATGGTCAACGACCTTCCGCTCAACGGCCGCAACGTGCTCCAGTTACTGAGTGTCACGCCCGGTACGCTGAATACTTCGGGGACCTTCAACCAGGCCGCCACCCGTCCGGAATCCAGCTCTCAACTCGTATCCGCCAGCGGAGGGCGGGGCAACTCCACGACGTTCATTCTGGATGGCGGAATTCACGAGGATCCCTACACGGAAGTCGCAAACGTCCTCCCCAATCCCGACGCGATCCAGGAGTTCAGCTATCAGACCAATAACTATGGCGCGAAGTTCGCCGGACGCGGCGGCGGGGTCGTCAATGTCGTCACAAGGTCCGGAACCAATGAGATTCACGGCTCGGTCTTTGAATACCTGCGCAACTCCAGGCTAAACGAGAGGAACTACTTTGCGGCCACAAACGACGGTCTGAAGCGCAATCAATACGGCTTCTCTCTTGGCGGGCCGCTGAAGCGGAACCAGACGTTTCTCTTCGGCTCCTGGCAAGGCACGCAGATTCGGTCGCTGCCTTCCACGCTGACTGCTGTGGTTCCCACCGCGCAGCAGAGGGAAGGGAACTTTTCCGCGATGTCGAAGCAACTGGTGGATCCGGAGACCGGCGATCCCTTTCCGGGTAATATCATTCCCGCGTCGCGCCTGGATCCTGTCGCGCTGAAAGTTCTCCAGATGATCCCGGTCGCCACCTCCGCTGACGGTCTGCTCCGCTACAGCCGCGGGGACAAGCAGACCGACAATCAGGTGCTGGCGCGGGTCGATCATCACATTGGCAGCGCTCATCACATTTCGGGCCGCTTCTTCTGGGATGAGCTCAACGTTCCCGCCGTGCTCGACCGGTCCAATATTCTTACCGCCCTCCCGGACCGCCGCTGGCTCTCACTTTCCGCGGTTGCCAACTACACCTGGACCGTGGGACCGTCGGTTCTGACCAATACGACGCTCAGCTACAACCGTACTTCGAACATCGCATTCGGCCCGACTTTCCCGGCCACCGCGCGCTCGGCATCAACGTCCCGACGCTATCCGCGGGCGACACATTCCGTATGAACGTGTCGCAGTATTTCAGCCAGTCCTACAACGCTCTGTACCGGGTGCCCCGCAACCAGTACAATCTGCAGCACTCCTGGACGATCATCAAGGGACGCCACGAACTCGACTTCGGTGTGGACATCGTTCGTGAGCAATCGATCCTCGACCAGGATTTCAACTCGGACGGAACGTTTACCTTTGCCGGATCGTTTTCCGGCGACAATCTGGCGGACTTCATGCTGGGGCGGCCCAGCGCGTTCACGCAGATTTCGCCGCTCTACAACAACCTCATCCGCAACCTCTACGGCATGTATATTCAGGACAACTACAAGGTGAACCGGAGGCTGACTCTGAACCTTGGCGTGCGATGGAACCCCTTCGTGCCGTTCACCGACGTCCCGGCCAATCAGATTTCCCAGTTCAACGATGAAGCCTACCGCGCCGGAATCCGGTCGCAGCGTTTCCCGAACTTGCCGCCCGGCCAGCTCGCAGCCGGCGACCCTGGTGTTCCCAAGTCGGGAGTGCCTGCGGCGTGGGCCATCTTCGATCCTCGCGTGGGCTTCGCCCTGGATCTGTTCGGCACAGGCAAGACCAGCATCCGCGGCGGCTACGGACTCTTCCATGACCAGATGCCCGCCCTCAGCTACAACCGTCAGGTGACCTCGCCGCCAAACTCCGTGCGTATTGACATTACGGCCCCCTACAGCACGCAGGATCCATACCGCGGCTACACGAATCCCTTCCCCGTGACGCGGCCGATCTCGCCCAGCCAGCAGTTCGTGTTTCCGTTCCTGATTGTCGGCTACGACCCGGACTTCAAGTTCCCCAACATTCACCAATGGAATTTCACCATTGAGCAGAGTTTGCCTGCTTCACTGATCCTTCGGACGACCTATCAAGGCTCCGCCGGACGGAGGCTCTTCCATTCGTCCGAGCTGAATCCCGCGATCTACGGACCCGGCGCAACCATCGCGAACACCGATCGCCGCCGTCCGCGGCCGGAGTTTACTCAGATTACGTTCGCCGGCACCTACGGCCGGTCGAACTACCACGCACTTGTGCTTAGTCTTGAACGGCGATTCTCGGGCGGACTGACGTTCCTCGCCGGGTATAGCTGGCAAAAGAGCATGGACATTCTGTCCAGCACAGCCTTTGAAGGAAACGGCAACACGCACCCTTACGGGATGATCGACAGGGACTATGGACTGTCGAATTTCCACCGCACGCACCGCTTGACTGCGAGCTTCAATTACCGGATTCCGATGCCGCTCACGCATTCGCTGGCCAAGGCCGTCCTGGGCGGATGGCAGACGAACGGAATCGTGACGCTCCAAAGCGGAGGCCCGATCACGGTCAGCGAAGGGGTGGACGTCTCCCTCAGCGGGATTGGTCAGGATCGCGTGGATCTGGTTGGCGATCCCCGTCTTCCCGGCGATCGCTCCCGCCAGGAGAAGATCAACGAATGGTTCAACAAGGCGGCCTTCGCCCGGCCGTCGCCAGGCACCTTCGGCACTCTCGGCCGCAACGTGTTGATCGGGCCCGGGCTCGCTACGGTGGATTTCTCCGCGTTCAAGAACTTTGCGATGCCGTGGAAGGAGTCGCACAAGCTGGAGTTTCGTGCCGAATTCTTCAACCTGTTCAACCGCGTCAACTTGAATAATCCGAATTCGTCGCGAACCAGCTCTATTTTTGGACGCATCACCTCGGCGGGTGACCCGCGAATCGTCCAGCTTGGACTGCGGTATTCCTTCTGACCGGGCGGCGCGGATCAGCCTGCTTTGAATGACTGGAGGAGGCGCGCGTAGCGCCTCGCCCGGTCGCGGAACAACAGCAGGAAGAACAGGAAATACACGGCGCTGCCGGCGGCTACGTCGAGAGCGAGCCGGACTGCCGCAGGGAGCGAGGAACTGCCCGCCTCGTGAAGCAGAATGACGGCCGCGGCCATAGCGACTGAGCCCAGGAACGGCGGCGCGATGGCTGCGGCGTACTGCCGCAAAGGGAGATGGATTCTGCGGAGGGTGTACAGGAGAATCGGCGTGGTTGAGATGGGGTGCCCTATGATCCATGCGCACGCGATGCCCGGCAGTCCCCAGCGGCTGCCGATCCAGAATGCTGACGGCATGACGATGAGGGCAAACAGCGAATTCGTCATGACAAAGCGGGTTGCGCCGACAGCCGCCAGCACCTGCGCATAGAGCGTCGAAATGGACCGGATGGAGGCCGCGCAAGCAAGCAGCTGGAGAGGAAGAACGGCAGCTCCCCATTGGGGGCCGAGAGCGAGCGGGACCAGATCCGGCGCAACGAGAGCAAGACCGAAGGATGCCGGAAACGTCACGAAAGCAAGCACTTCCGAGATTCCCAGGAAATACCGCTGAACTTGTGCATTCTCCTTCTGCACTGCGGCAAAGGCGCTCGGCGTCACGCGGGTGACGATGTTGGTGATCTTCTCAACCGGCATGCTAGCCAGGTTCCAGGCAACTGTGTAGGCTCCGAGGGGGCCTTGGCCGAACAACCGGCCGGCGATGACAAAATCCGCGTTCGAATGCAGGTACCACGCGATTCTGGAGACCAGCATGTGGGAACCAAAGACCAGAGCGGGACGCGTGGAGGCGTAGTCGGGCTTGCTGAAAGACTGCGGGGCAAGCAGCATCGTGAGCGCGGCCCAAACCGCCGATGAAACTACGTTGCCGACGGCGATGGCCCAGTAGCCAAAGCCGAGGGCGGCCAGGCTCAAACTGCACAGCACCTGGCTCAGCGCCTGCGCCGCTTCGAGCAGTGAGAGCTCCTTGAATCGCATCTGGCGCTGAAGAAGTCCGCCCGGGACGGTTCGAAGGCCCGCAAAGATGAAGCTGAGGCTCATCAGTGCAAGAACCGGGGCGAGATGAGGCGTCTGAAAGAAGCGGGAAAGCGGGACGGATGCAGCAAGCGACACCAGGAAAGCCGCGACTCCCAGCAGGAGCGAGAAGGTGTTTAACTGCCGGATCTGCCACTGCGAGAGCGTCTGGAGGTTCAGGACCGCACTGCTCAAGCCGAACTCGCTCACCATCGAGACAAGCCCCAGATACACGGAGGCCATGCCGACAAGGCCAAAGTCCGACGGAGAAAGCAGCCGGGCCAGCACGAGCATGGACCCCCAGGAGAGCACCTGGACGGACCATTTCGCGGCGACTGTCCAGGCCACTCCCCGCGCCAGCCGTGAGTCCAGATCCGGGCCCGAGGCGTGCATCCGGGAAGCGCTATGCGGGGACAATCTTTCCGTTGCGCGCCGATTCGTCGGCCGCCAGGACAATCTCGTTGATCCGGTAGATGTCCTTGCGGCTCACGCCCTCGGGCCGTCCGTTATAGAGATGGTCCAAAAAGTCGACGAAGAGGGGGCGTGGCTTGGGCAGATCGGTTACGACTTCCGGCTTCCGGTTCTTCGTCATTATGGTGAGGCCGGTCGACTTCTGGAATTCCAGCACGCCTTTCGTTCCCGCGAGGCGCAGCCGGTCGTCTTCGTGGCTGGGCGCCGCATCCGGCCGGAGGTAGTCCAGACGCATAACCGCGACGCCTCCATTGTCGAGCCCGAACAGCGTTGCCGTTGCATTCTCAGCGTCTCCCAGTTCAGGAGCGCCGATGTGAGCCTGGCGTGAGAAGGCGGAAGTAATTTCGCGCCCGCTTGTGAAACGGATCAGGTCGACCGAGTGCGGGCCGATCCAGAGAATCGTCGAGCCATAGCTGGAGCGCCGGCTCTTCCACTCCGACCAGCCCGTCGTCCGGTACGACTTTTGCGAATCGATCTGCGCAACCTCGCCGATTTCACCGCTGTCGACAATCCGCTTCATTGCGGCGAAGACCGGGGAGTAGCGCATCGGGACCAGCATTCCCAAGCCTACGTTCTGGCGTTCGACTTCACGCCGGACGGCTTCGAAGTCCTTGCGGTTCGTCGCCAGAGGCTTCTCCGCAATCACATGAAATTTGTGCTGTGCAGCGGCGATCACGGCAGCGGCGCGCGCGCCGTTGTCGTTGCAGACAGCAACGATGTCGAGCTTTTCCGTGTCGAGCATGCGGCGGTAATCGGAGTAGTGGCGGGCATTAGCCAGACGGGGGTTCCGCATCATTCGCTTTACGCCGGCTTCGTCGGGGTCGGCAATGGCCGCTACCTCCACATCGGGAAGCAGGGGGAGAGGGCTGATGATCTCGTTCGGATGTCCCACAAGGCCGATCAGGCCAACGCGGACCTTGCGAGGCAGACGCAGAAGGTTTTCTGATTCCTGAGCGGCAAAGGCGGCGGCCGCCACGCCGGCAAGCCAGTTCCGACGGGTGATGATTCCCATGAAAGGGATTGTGACACGAGATCGGCCCGGCGGGCAGGCTCTTATCGCCGTTCCAGCATCTCCAGGATGCCGAGGAGAGGTATGCGAACCCAGTCCGGCCGGTCATTCAGCTCAAAACCCAGCTCGTCGATCGCCTTTTCCAGCGTATATGCGTCCAGAAGCAGTTGAAGCTCCTCCCGGGTGGCGGGCAGGAACGGTGCGTTGCCGGCCGTCGTCAGGTAGCCTTCGAGGAAGGCCCGCGAGACCCAGGCGTGCCAGAAACGCGCCCACCCTTCGAGAATCGGCCTTTTCTCCGGGCTCTCAATGATGCCTGGCATCTGTCCGAACAAGACGGCGAAGGCGGCGTAGTGGAACGACCGCAGCATGCTTGCGACGTCGCGCAGCGCAGAACGCTTGATGCGGCGTTCGCTGAGCGGACGCGCTCGCTCTCCTTCAAAATCGATGATCGCGAAGTCCATGCCCGTGAAGAGCACTTGCTTCAAGTGGTAGTCGCCGTGGTGACGGATTCGAACACCGCTGACGCGCTGATCGCGGATCGGACGGAAGCGTTGATGGACAGCGGCTTCGAGCTGGAGGACTCGTACGGCTTCCGGCTGAGCGTCTGGGGGGAGCGAGCGGAGTTTCCTGTGCAGCAGGTCGAACGTCCGGTTTGCCAGTCCCACCATCCCGTGGTAGAGCGCCTTCCGGTAGAGTTCGTTGAAGCTCTCCGGGGCAAAATTGGGATCTGCCGTACTGCCCGACAAGGCCAGATGCATCTCTGCCGTACGCTGTCCGAGCAGGCGGGCGTTCTCCAGGTAAATGCCAATGAGTTCTTCTGCTTCCCGGGGCACCGGCTGGTCCAGGAGTTCCAGGGGGGACCCTGTTACGGAGGGCGGCTGCTGTTCGCCTGGATCCTTCGCGAGCGCCAATTCGTAGAAAAGCGCCAGGGAATCGATAGTGTAATCCCAAGCTTCGCCCTGGTTCGCGACGACAGCGTGGATGACGCCAAGCGTCATCGGCTCTCCATGCCTTGGCCGGTACTCGAGCCATCCGACTAGCGCCGGGACATGAGGGAAGCGCGCCTTCTCCGTCAGGAACCGGCCGATTTCGAGCTCCGGATTAATGCCTTCCTCCGCCTTCCGAAAGAGTTTCAGGATGAGCAGCTCGTCATAAAGAATGCTTGCGTTGCCGTTTTTCGTCTTTTGAAGCGTTGGCTCCAGCTGGGCGTCCTCCACCAGTTGACGAAAGCTGCGCGTTGGGATTCCGAGCAGTTCGCCCGCGAGGCCCTTGATCCGCCTGCGCCGTGCAACAGCTTCGATCAGCCCGCGGCGGAAATCCTTGTCCCAGAGCGCGCGGTAAATAATCCCTTCCTCGTTTCCCGGTCCTCGAACCCGCGTCATGACTGTATCTGTCAATTCGTCGAGCAACCGGAGCGCCTGTTCTCCGCGCGCGATGCTGACGGGTACGAGGTACATCTCCGGATCTCCCTCGCCAAAATGCGCCCGGATGATGACGATGTGAGAGTTCGAGCCCGGTATCGGGAGCGCATCGACGATATCGACCGTACGCAGCCGGCGTGTGCGTGCCGGAACCCAGGGACGCTGGCGAAGGTAGGGGGGCAGGATGCGGGCGAACTCGGTTCGCACTCGGACGTCCTGAAACGTCTGCTGCCAGGATCCGACAACGAGCTCCGGAAGTTTTCCCCGGGCAGCGCGCGCGGCAGCCGTTTCCTCGCGGCGGGCTTCAGGCAGCAGAAACCAATAGTAGCCGTACGGCCCGAGCATCACCAGGTAGGGCGCCTCGGTGATAGGAGGGAATTCCGAATGGCCCAGCATTTCGATCGGCGTTGTCCCCTTGAAACGGCTAAGGTCGAGCGAGACAGACTGCGGAAACCGGGACAGATTTACGACCATGAGGATGCGCTCGTCCTCGTGCCGCCGGAGGAACGCGAGGACGCGCCTGTTTTCGGGATGAAGGAACTCCAGCGATCCGCGGGAGAGCGCCTTCGAGTTCTTCCGCAGAGCAATCAGGTGCTTCATCCACCAGAGAAGAGAACTGGGGTTCTGCTGCTGAGCCTCTACGTTTACGGCCTCGTAGTGGTATTCCGGATCGATGATCACCGGGAGGTAGAGCCGCTGGGGATTCGCTGCGGAAAAGCCCGCATTGCGATCCGGACTCCACTGCATCGGCGTCCTCACTCCATTCCGGTCGCCGAGAAACACGTTGTCGCCCATGCCGATCTCGTCGCCGTAGTAGATGACGGGAGAGCCGGGCATCGAGAACAGGAGCGCATTCATCAGCTCGATGCGGCGGCGGTCATTGTTAAGCAGTGGAGCAAGGCGGCGGCGAATCCCGAGATTGATGCGCATATGCGATTCGCGCGCGTAAGAGCGATACATGTAGTCGCGCTCTTCATCCGTTACCATTTCGAGCGTGAGCTCGTCGTGGTTGCGAAGGAATAACGCCCACTGGCAGTTTTCGGGAATGGAAGGCGTCCGCTCTAGGATATCGACAATCGGGAAACGGTCTTCCATGCGGTGCGCCATGAACATGCGGGGCATCAAGGGAAAGTGGAAGGCCATGTGGCACTCGTCGCCGTTACCGAAGTAAGCGATGGCGTCTTCCGGCCACTGATTCGCTTCAGCCAGGAGAAGCCGCCCCTTGTACTTCGAATCAACGTGCCGTCTCAGCTCCTTGAGGAACGCGTGCGTTTCGGGCAGATTTTCGCAGTTGGTCCCCTCGCGTTCGAACAAGTAGGGAACGGCGTCCAGGCGCAGGCCGTCGACGCCGAGATCGAACCAGAAATCGACAGCATCGAGCACTGCCCGGCGAACCGCAGGGTTGTCGTAGTTCAGATCCGGCTGATGGGAATAGAAGCGATGCCAGTAGTAGGCTTTGGCAATCGGATCCCAGGTCCAGTTTGATGCTTCGAAGTCCTTGAAAATGATGCGAGCTTCGCTATACTTCTCTGGCGTGTCGCTCCAGACGTAGAAGTCGCGCCAGCGGCTGCCGGGTTCGGCGCGCCGGGCCCGCTGGAACCAGGGATGCTGGTCGGAGGTGTGGTTGAGGACCATCTCGGTGATGACCCGCAAACCTCTCCGGTGCGCCTCTCTGAGAAACACCTCGAAGTCGCGGAGCGTGCCGTAGGCGGGGTGGACGTCGGTGTAATCGGAGATGTCGTAGCCGTCATCCTTCCACGGTGACGGGAAGAAGGGAAGCAGCCAGATCGCCGTTACGCCAAGATCCTGCAGGTATCCGAGCTTCTCGGTCAGCCCGCGAAAGTCTCCCATCCCGTCCTGAGAGGTGTCCCGAAAGGCGCGGACGTGAACTTCGTAGATGATCGCGTCTTTGTACCAAAGCTCGTCTTGTTCTGATAACGGGGATTCGCTCATCTGTTTCCTAAAAGGGGCGCGAAACGGCTGCTGCTCATCATTGACTGATAGACAGCGGACGGGCAGACATGGGGCTGCCCCTTAGAATATCGATTCGGCTAGCACAAATCAGGTTTCCCCGCTGTAGGACGGCCTCTGTTTATGATGGTGGCTGTCTAGTCTATGCAAGAATCGAAAGCTGTTGGGTCGAATGTTCTACTGCACCTGTCCACGCAACTCGGCGTGCCGATGAAGAGTCTGGTGGCGACTATTTCCCTGCTTGACGAGGGCGCCACGGTTCCCTTCATCGCCCGGTACCGGAAGGAGGCGACCGGGAATCTCGATGAGGTGCAAATCCGGAACATTCAGGAAAAGCTGGAGTACTTTCGGGAGCTGGAGGACCGGCGGGAGACGGTTCTGCGGTCGATCGAAGAGCAGGGCAAGCTGACGCCCGAGCTCCGCGCCAAGATTGAAGCCGTTCTCGACAAGAATGAGCTGGAGGATCTCTACCTGCCGTACAAGCCGAAGCGCAAGACAAAAGCTTCGGTTGCCCGGGAAAAGGGATTGGAACCCCTCGCCCAATACCTGTGGGATCAACAGCCGGGCAGTCAGCCGCTCGAAGCCTTTGCCGCATCCTTTGTGAGCGCCGAGAAGGGAGTCGCGACAGCAGACGAAGCGCTGGAAGGCGCGCGGCACATCATCGCCGAATGGATCAGTGAGAACGCCGAATACCGCAAGGCGGTCCGGCAGATGATGCTCGAGGAGGGCATCGTTGTGAGCCGGGCGATTGAGGGCGCCGAGGATCCCGAGGGCAAGTACAAAATGTACGCAGACTACCGCGAGCCCGCCGCCAAAATCCCCTCCCACCGTATGCTCGCGATCCGCCGCGGAGCAAAGGAGGGAGTCCTTTCCTTTGAAATCGAGCTCGATCCCGCAAAGCCGATTGGCTACCTGAAGTCGCAGATCTTGCGCGAGCCCGGCGAGTGGACTCCGCACCTGACGGCTGCCATCGAAGATTCATACGACCGCCTTCTGAATCCCTCGATCCAAACCGAGGTCCGCCTCGAATTGAAAGAGCGCTCGGACGAGGAGGCAATTCGGGTCTTCAAGGAGAATCTGGAGCATCTTCTGCTGGCTCCTCCGGCCGGTCTTCTGCCAGTGATCGCCATCGACCCTGGAATTCGAACAGGCTGTAAAGTCGCCGTCATCGACGAAACTGGAAAGTTTCTGGAGCACACGGTCATCTATCCTTTCGAGCCGAAGAACGATGTCGAGGGGGCGGTCCGCACCCTGGCATCTCTTCTCGACAAGCACGGCATCAAGGCAATTGCGGTCGGCAACGGGACGGCATCGCGCGAAACGATGGCCCTTGTTCAGGACTTCCTCCGTCAATCCGGGCGCAAGGATGTCTTTGCTGTCACCGTCAACGAATCCGGCGCTTCCGTCTATTCCGCGTCCGAAATTGCCCGGCAGGAATTCCCGGATCTCGATGTCACGGTTCGCGGAGCCATTTCCATCGGACGGCGCTTGCAGGATCCGCTCGCGGAGCTCGTGAAAATCGATCCGAAGTCGATTGGCGTGGGGCAGTATCAGCATGACGTCGATCAGAAGAAGCTGAAGCAGGGGCTGGAGAGCACCGTGGAGTCGGCTGTGAACCGGGTCGGGGTGGATTTGAATACCGCATCCTGGGCGCTGCTTCGTTATGTTGCGGGCATCAACGAGCGCACGGCGCAAAAGATTGTCGAGTACCGCAACACGCATGGACGCTTCCGGTCGCGCTTCCAATTGATGGCGGTGCCCGGGTTCGGCCCGAAGACGTTTGAGCAGGCTGCCGGCTTCCTCCGCATTCGCGGTGGCGACAACCCCCTCGACATGACTGCTGTTCACCCGGAATCCTACCCTGTAGTTGAAAAGATCGCTGCCTCTTTGGGGGTAACGGTTTCGGACCTGATTGCCCGCCCCGAGCTGATCGAGAAGGTGGAGATTGAAGGCTTTCAAACCGCAACCATCGGAATCTACACGTTGAGTGATATTCGTGAGGAGCTGCGCAAGCCCGGGCGCGATCCGCGCGACAAGTTCGTCGCTCCAGCGTGGCGGGAAGACGTCCGCGAAATCACGGATATCAAGCCTGGAATGACGCTGGAAGGCGTCGTGACCAACGTGACAGCGTTCGGTGCTTTCGTCGACATCGGCGTGCATCAGGACGGGCTGGTCCACGTCAGCGAACTCTCCAACCGCTTCGTGAAAGATCCGAACGACGTCGTAAAAGTGGGTCAGATTGTCAAGGTGCAGGTGCTGGACGTCGACCCGAAGGCCAAGCGGGTCAAGCTTTCCATGAAAGCGCTGGAACCGGTAGCTGCGGCGGCAAAGGCAGGGAGCGGCAGGCAGCAGCAGAAGCGCCGGCCTCAACCCAGGCAGGAGTCGTTCGAAGAAAAGCTGGCGAAGCTGTCGGAGAAGTTTCGCACGCGATAGGACGAGGCGGAGCGCTTTGGGCGCTCCGCGCCGCTACGCCTCGGTCTTCTCCACCAATCTGTCGACGTCGATCGCGTAGATTGCCGGTTTTCCATCGCGATCGCTCTGAAAGTAGACGCGTTCGCTGCTCGGATCAAAGACCGGCATTACTTGAGAAGGGTCGGAAGCCCGGTGTTCGCACAAGGTGAACTCTCGCTTGTTGCTCCGAAGGAAAAGGAGGACGTGCGGAGATGCTTTGCTGCCGCATGCGCCGACAAAAACAGAGGCGTCTGCATTCCGGGAGAAGCTGACAAACTGGCTCGTCGGACCAATCAAGGCATCGCTCCGTGTGTCTGGATTGAATTCCCTTAGAGTGATCAGCTTTCCTGGCTCGGCAGGCGCCTGGAGATAGAAAAGCGACCGCCCGTCTCTTGCCCATGTTGCTGCCAGCACCTTGCCTGGGTTTAGCTGCAAACGGTAATTTTGCTTCCCTCCGAAGTCGACGAGCCACAGGCTATCGTCTCCTCGGCGCCGGTAACTGACGGCTGCTCGCCCGGGACGCGGCAATATGCTTTCGATTTCCCCTTCCGTCTCGACCAGCGTTGTCGCAGAGGATCGGGCCGTCGAGATGAGCCGGAGCCGGGACTTGGAGCCGCTGCATTCGGATTGGAGCAGATACAACCCATCGACCGTCATCGCGAGGCCGGGGGTCCGTGTCCAATCCGGGGGCGTGCGATAAACGACACGCTCCCGGAATCCTGGCAGCCGAAGCGCAATCACGTTTGCGCCATCGGCAAAGTAGACGCTTCGCTGATCCGGCGCGAGAAGAAGGCTCGTCCGATCGAGGTTTGACGCTTCTGTCAACTGACGCCACTCGCCGGATTTGTGTTCCATCCGGAAGGCTTGGAGACTGCCGTCTCGTTCACTTGCGAAGATGAGGAAGTCACCGCGCCTGGAGATGCATGCGTTGGTTGTAGGTGGCAAGTAGCTGGCGTAGCCGGGATTCGTAAGGCGCACCAGCGTGAATTCGGTCGCCGGATCGGTGTAACGCACCCGATCCGGTGGAAGAATCCGTCCCTTTCCGGCGCTTCCGAGAGCAGGCAGCGAGGCAAGTCCGGTGACGAACGCTCGCCGGCTGACGCCGCGGGCGCGCGGCAACGGAGCCTTCATACCCGCATGGTATCACGCACGACTGTTACTGCCGGTGATGACTGGTTTCGTAGTGCTGCTTGAGGAGGTCGAGCCCGAAGTCTCCCTCGAAGTCGCGCCAGACGCTGTGAATGTGATTTGCGCCGTTCTGCGTGTTGTCGTACTCAACCAGGAAGCTGGGAGTCTGGATGCGATAGTAATGCGGTCCGCCGCGCTGCTCCACGCCGGCCCAGGCGAAGTAAATCTTTGAGCCTGCCTTTGCGATCTGATCCCTTCGGATCTTTGCCAGATCCTCCGGAACGTTGTCGACGTACTCGTCAAGCAGCCGGTTGAGCAGCTCCTTCTGCTTCTGCGTCATCTTGGACACAGGCAGGCCACTGGGCTGGCCTTCAAGAGCGGCTTTGCGCGACGCTTCTGTCAGGATATCCGGATAGGCCTTGGGGCTGACGATGGCAATTTTCTTCTGCTCGGGCGTTAAAGCCGCCAGAAGGTCCCAGGCGAGATCTTCCTCCCTTGCCAAAGTCCGCAGCCCCTTGCGCGGTCCTTCCCGCACTTCGGCCGGATTCGCTCCAAGGAAGGTCGGCGCGCCAATGGCTTTACCCTTGACGACGGTGAAGTGGAGGCTGAGGTGATGTCCTTCGATTCGGTAACCCCACGTGCCGTCGCGGCTTGGCGTGCCAAAGATACTGAAGAAGTACTTCTCGGGATCGCGGCGGCCTACCGTGTCCTTTTCGAGGTTCTTCAGCACTTCTTCCAGGCTCATGATCGTTGTAGCCTTGATCGCGCCCATCTGGCTGAGTCCGGCGGTGAGCAGCGCCTGGGCAAGATGCTTCTGATGGGGCTGCATCTCCGATAGCGGCAGTCCCTTCCGCGGACGCTGATATCGCCTGGGAATGTCCGACGACGGAATGAAATGCCAGAAA
>Ga0207864_1003373_pt1 | contig 13433 bp, 9 predicted proteins | sample HigsolmetaAR202D_FD_184834 | JGI IMG/M metagenome (GOLD analysis project Ga0207864, IMG submission 184834) | Ionic liquid and high solid enriched microbial communities from the Joint BioEnergy Institute, USA - AR20-2-D (SPAdes) (version 2) ...
GCCACGCCGCCGGCGTGACGGCGCACGACTGCGGCGACCTCGCGCGCGGCGGCGTCGACCGCCTCGCTGCGGCCCTCGACGCGGACCTGCAGCACCCCGCCCCCCGCGCTCGACCACTCCACGGCGGCCAGGTCGAGGGGCGCGGCGAGCAGGTCGAGGACGGTCGCCGTCGCGGCCGCCGCGTCGGCGTCGGCGCGCACCGTTCGGCTGGCCTCCGGCAGCGGGTGCAGGCGCAGCGCCAGGCGCGCGACCACGCCGAGGGTGCCGAGCGCCCCGCAGTGGAGCTTGGCGAGGTCGTAGCCGGCGACGTTCTTGATGACGGTCCCGCCGGAGCGCGCGACGGTGCCGTCGGGCAGCACCGCTGCGATGCCGATGACGAGGTCGCGCACGCCGCCGTAGCGGTGGCGCCGCGGACCGGCGTCGTTGGCGGCGAAGACGCCGCCGACCGTGGCCCCGGCGTCGACGCGCGGCGGGTCCACGGCCCACTGCTGGCCGGCCTCGGCCAGGGTCGCCTGCAGCCGCGCGAGCGGCACGCCGGCCTCCACGATCGCGGTCATGTCCCCCGCCTCGTGGTGGATGATCCGGTCCATCCCGCGGGTGTCGATGGCCAGCCACTCCCGCTCCGGCGACGGCGCCGCACCCCAGGCGAGCTTGGTGCCGGCGCCGTGCACGAGGACGGCCAGGTCGCGGTCGCGGGCGCGCGCGAAGGCCTCGCGGATGCCGTCGACGTCGGTGGGCGCGACGGTGTCGGTCACCGCCACGGGCAGCGGGGGCCTGTCGCCGACCACGCTGCTCACAGCCGCGCGATGACCCCGGCCGCCTCCAGCGGGTGGGGTCGGTAGGGCCCGGGCCGCTCGCCGCACAGCCGTGGGGTCGGCAGCACCTTGCCGGGGTTGCAGATGTCGTCGGGGTCGAAGGCGCGGCGCACCCGCGCCATGACCGCGAGGTCGTCGTCGGTGAACATCTTCGGCATCGAGCAGGCCTTGTCGGTGCCGATGCCGTGCTCGCCCGACAGCGAGCCGCCCATCTCGACGCACAGCTCGGCGATGCGCGTCGACAGGGCCTCGGCGCGCTCGGCCTCGCCCTCCTTCGAGCCGTCGTAGAGGACCAGCGGGTGGAGGTTGCCGTCGCCGGCGTGGAAGACGTTGGCGACCCGCAGGCCGGCCTCCTGCGACAGGCGCGCGATCTCCGCCAGGCACTCCCCCAGCCGGGTGCGCGGGATCACGCCGTCCTGCACGAAGTAGTCGGGCGCCAGCCGCCCCATGGCGGCGAAGGCGGCCTTGCGGCCGCTCCACACGCGCGCCCGCTCGGCGGGGTCGTCGGCGATGCGGATGCGCTCGGCACCCGCCTCACGACACAGCCGCTGCACCTCGGCGAAGGCGGCGTCGCACTCGGCGGCGGGCCCGTCGAGCTCGACGATCAGGGCCGCGCCCGCCTCCAGCGTGAAGCCGGCCGCCGCGTCGGCCTCGCAGGCGTGGATCGCGAGGTTGTCCATCATCTCCACGGCCGCGGGGACGATCCCGGCGGCGACGATGGCGCTGACCGCGTCGCCGGCCGCGGCGGGGCTGGGGTAGTCGGCGACCAGGGTGTGGACCGCCTCGGGGCGCCGCAGCAGCCGCAGGGTGGCCCGCGTCACCACCCCGAGGGTGCCCTCCGAGCCGATCAGGACCCCGCGCAGGTCGTAGCCGGGCGTCTCCGCGGTGGGCCCGCCGACCTCGACGACGCTGCCGTCGGGCAGGACCACCTGCAGCGCCAGGACGTGGTTGGTGGTGAAGCCGTACTTGAGGCAGTGCGCTCCGCCCGAGTTCTCCGCCACGTTGCCGCCGATCGAGCACACGATCTGGCTGGACGGGTCGGGCGCGTAGTACAGGCCGTGGGCGGCGACAGCCTTGCTGACCTCGGCGTTGGTGACGCCCGGCTCGACGGTGATCCGCTGGTTGGGGACGTCGATGTCGAGGATCGACCGCATCCGAGACAGCACGATGAGCACGCCGTCGGCGTGCGGCAGCGCACCGCCGGACAGCCCCGTGCCGGAGCCGCGCGCGACGAACGGCACCTGGTGCTGGGCGCAGGCGCGCACGACGGCGGCGACCTGCTCGGTGGTGCGCGGCAGGACCACCAGACCCGGGATGACGCGGTGGCCGGTGAGCCCGTCGCATTCGTAGGTGCGCCGCCGGGTCCGCTCGGTGATCACCGCGTCGGGCTCCAGCACGCCCTCGAGGTCTCGGCGCAGCCGCTCGAGGACCGGCGGCTCCGCTGCGGTCGTGGTGCCCACTTGCGTCACGCCCACTCGCATCGTATCCATACAGTGGATAAGGGTCGTCCCCTCGTGGATACTGACCCTACGAACCCCCGACACGATGGTCAAGGTCACCGCGATCTCGTCGGGCCGGCGGGACACAGGGAGGCTGGAAGTGGCACAGCGGCGGCACACGGGCGGCGTGCAGTCGGTGGAGCGGGCCCTCGACGTGCTGGAGGCCCTGGGCGCGTCTGAGGGCGCCCTGGGCCTGACCGAGCTGATCCAGGAGACGGGGCTGCCGCTGGCCACCGTCCACCGGCTGCTGGGGACGCTGGCGGGGCGCGGCTACATCCGCCAGGACCCTGACTCGCGCAAGTACCTGCTGGGACCCAGCGTCCTGAAGCTGCGCGAACCGTACACGCGCCTGTTCGGCGTGTGGGCGCGCCGGCACCTGCAGGAGCTCGCCGAGGTCAGCCGGGAGACGGCCAACCTCGCGGTGCTCGACGGCAACCACGTCGTCTACATCGCGCAGGTGGCGGCCCCGCGCAAGCTGCGCATGTTCACCCAGGTCGGCAACCGGGTCCTGCCGCACTCCAGCGCGGTCGGCAAGGTCCTGCTGGCGTTCGGCCCGCGCGACGACGCCGAGCGCATCATCGACCGCACCGGCCTGCCGGCCCGCACCGCCAACACGATCACCGACCGCCGCCGCTTCTTCGCCGAGCTCGACCAGGTCGCCCGCCAGGGCTACGCCGTCGACGCCGGCGAGGAGGAGGACGGCGTGCGCTGCGTGGCCGTGCCGGTGTTCGTGGTCGGCCAGCCGGTGGCGGCGATGTCGGTGTCGGGGCCCGCCGCGCGGCTGGAGGCGCGCGGCACCGACCGGCTGGTCGCGGAGATGACCCGCATCGCCGCCGCCCTGTCGGCGTCGCTGCGCACCGGCGGTGCCGAGACCGAGACCTTCGTCGCCGCGCGCCACGCCTGAGCTATCCACGACGCGGAAACGCGCTCTCCCTGCGCGAGGTCGGAGCGGATCACCGCCGCGAGCCCTCGACGACGTCGGCGCGGACGGCCGCGCTGGTGATGCGGCCGCGCTCGCGCCCGTCGATGACGCCCGACGCCGCGACGACCACGGTGGGACGTCGAGCTCCCCGCAGGTCGGCCCTGCGGGACGCGTCAGTCGAACCACTCGTCGTCGGGGTCGAAGGCCGGGATCGGGATGGTCAGCGCGCGCAGCCGCCCCACCGGGCGATGCCGGACGCCGGGCCTGACCAGCACCGCGGTGTACGGCCGCACCGGCACCGGCTGCCCGTCGACTTCGAGGTGGCCCTCCCCTTCGAGGACGACGGTGATCTCGGTCAGCCGCTTGTGGTAGTGGGCGCGCGTGTCGAGCGTCGCGTCGAGCAGGTGCACGGTGGCGACGTCGTTGTCGTCGCGGACGAAGCCGCGTCGCGTGGTGCCGCAGGGGCAGGGCTGCGGCGCCAGCTCGTCCAGCTGCTCCACAAGGTAGGGCTCGCGGGTCACGGTGCCTCCTCGGGTTCTCGGCTCACGGTCGGTCGGGCGATCGGCCAGCGGGCGGTCGCCGTCGGCGGGTCCACCACGCCGTGGCGGCGCCGGCCAGAGCCAGCCCGACCAGCGGCGCGACGGGCACGTGCGCGGCGGTCAGGGCCACGGCCACGGCCGACGCCGGGGCGAAGGTCCACAGCGGCACCAGCCGCGGCGCCCGACCGCGTCGCCGCCGCGCCCCCTCCAGCGCCATGGGCACGACCAGCGGCGGCAGCAGCGCCGCGAGCACCGTGAGCCAGCCGACCAGCTGGCGGTCGAAGCGCAGCACCGCCAGCGCCAGCCCGGGGATCGCGACGGTCAGCACCGCCGCACGCTCGGACAGCCGCGTGACGCTGCGCAGCGACAACGACCCCGAGTAGGTCGTGGTGAACGCCGGCGCGATCACCGACAGCGCGACGAGGAGGTTGCCGACCGGCAGGCCGTCGCGCGCGGCGAGCGTGCCCACGAGGTCCACCGAACCGGTGCCGAGGTAGAGGCCGGCGCCGGCGAGGAGCACCAGCAGCGTGGGGACGACCAGCAGGCCCACGCAGACGAGCAGGTCGCGGCCGCTGCGCAGGCCCACGCTGAAGTCCGGCGCGCGCACGCTGAACACCGACGCGTAGCCGACCAGGGCGGCGACGTCGGGCACCGCCAGCGACAGCGGTCCGGGGGCCACCGTCACGGGCGTCTGCGGGGCGGCCAGGCGCAGCGCCACCACGCCCACGAGGACGAGCGCGCTGGACGTCGTGGCGATCGCCAACGCGTTCCAGCGGCCCATGCCCCCGAACGACAGCGCCACGATGGGGACGCCGAGCAGGAGCGGGCCGGCCCACCCCGGCAGGCCGAGCAGCGCCGCCGCGGCCGCGCCCCCCAAGCCGACGTTGAAGCCGAACCAGCCGATCATGGCGACGCCGAGGATCGCGTTCAGCGCGACGTGGCTGCTCCGGCGCAGGTAGCGCGGGGCGAGCTCGCTGAGCGTGGCCGCCTCCCCCAGCGGCTCGGCCAGGCCGAGCTTGCCCTGCGCCGTCAGCAGCGCTCCCATGACCAGCGCACCCGCGAGCAGCGGCAGGGCTGCCGCCGCGCCGCCGTGGCGGTGGGCGATGCCCGCGCCGAGCACGAGCGCGGCGGGTGACGAGCCGATCGCCAGCCACGCGCCGGCGCGCGCGGACCAGCCCACGCCGGTCGTGGTGGTGGCGGGCACCGTCACGGCAGTCGACCGGTCGGGCGGGGGCGGGACGGGGTCACGGGCATCGCTCCTGGTCGTCGTGCCGGTCGGCGGCGCGCCGAAGGCCGGCACCCCGCGGGCTGGGTGCCGGCCTTCGTCGCGTGCCGCGAGCGGGTCGTCGGCCGGGGTGCCGGAGCCCGCTCGGGTCGTGCCCGCGCCGGCGTGCGAGCGCGGGTCGGTGGGGTGGGTCTAGTACCGCAGCTCGCGCAGGTACGCGAGGCTGTTGCAGGCGGACGTGATCCCGTCCGGCCGCGGCTGGTCGTGCTCGGTGAAGCCGTAGTCGACGCCGGCCACCTCCCAGTGGTTGAAGATGCGGGCCCAGTCGATCACGCCTGCGCCCACGTCGGCGAAGTCGCCGTTCTCGGTGATGTCCTTCAGGTGCAGCAGCTGGAAGCGGCCCGGGTACTGCTGGAACAGGTCGACCGTGTCGACGCCTTCGCGTGCGGCCCAGTGCACGTCCAGCTCGAGGCTGACGTAGCGCGGGTCGGTCTCGCGCGCGAGGACGTCGAACCCGCGGACGCCGTCGATGTAGTCGAACTCGAAGCCGTGGTTGTGGTAGGCGAGCCGGACGCCCGCCTCCTCCCACGCGCGCTTGCCGGCCTGGTTCAGCAGCGCCGCGAAGTCGTGGTAGTCGTCGAGGTCCCAGCTGGCCGACCCGGAGAAGCGCACGTACGTCGCGCCGAGCGCCTGGGCCTGGGCGATGAGGCTGTCGACGTCGTTGAGCACGTTGTTGCCCAGCCCGACCGACGGTGAGCGCATGCCGGCGTCGGCGATGAGCTGGCCCAGCTGCGCGGCGCTGTAGCCGTACAGATCGCCGGACGGCTCCATGTTCCGGTAGCCGCAGCCGGCGAGGGCGGCCAGGGTGGCCTCGGTGTTCGGCGCCGGCATCTGCGCGCGCACCGTGTAGCCGACCAGGCCGATCTTGTCGAGTGGCACCTGGCGGTCGCGCGGCTCGTCGCTGGCCGGGAAGCGCCCCGAGCGGGCGGCCGCGACCACGATGCTCGCGCGCTCGCGGCCGCTCAGGACGCCGGCGCGAAGGGCCTGGTCGGTGACCGTGGTGACGGCGCGCAGGAAGTCGCCGTGGTTGTCGAACGGGCCCTCCTGGGTGATGAGGTCCATGAGCGTGCAGCCGTCGTAGACCTCGTAGTTGGGTACGCCCGAGTCGCCGTGGCCGGGCCCGAACCAGACGGGGGTGTCGGTGGTGTAGCCGGCGTAGCAGCGGTCCCGCGGCTCGGTGACCTGCTCGCCGCCGACGTAGTCGTAGCGGTAGATCCCCGAGTTGTCGTTGTGGGAGCCGCGGCCGACGCCTTGGCCGGTGCCGAACTCGATCGTGTACAGCGAGCCGTCGGGACCGAACTCCATGTCGAAGGACCCGTACAGCCGCTGGTCCGGCAGGAACGAGTTGATCGACAGGAGGTCGCCGGCCTCAGCGGGCTCGAAGTGCTCGCTGGGCGCGTCCTCGTCGAGGATGCTGACGGTCTTCATCCAGTTGCGGCCGTACTCGTGGATGAACCACTTGCCGTCGTAGTACTCGGGGAACTTCGTGTCGGAGTCGAGATCCTCGTCGTACTCGTAGACGGGGCCGCTCATGGGGGCGCCGCCGGTGGGGATCTCGGGGAACGGCGGCGGCTGCGCGCCCTGGCCGTACCAGATCAGCGGCTCCTTGGCCGGCGGCAGCTCGCGCAGGCCGGTGTTGTTGGGCGAGTCGTTGACGGGGTGGTCGCAGTCGAACGGCTCACCGGACTCGCCGGTGGCGAAGTCGTAGTCGATGTAGGGGATGTTGGGGCCGATGCAGTACGGCCAGCCGTAGAAGCCGGCTTCGGTGATGACGTTCTGCTCGACGATGCCCGCCGGGCCTCGCGCCGGGTTGGGGCTGCCGGCGTCGGGGCCGTAGTCGGCGACCAGGAGGGCGTCGCGCTCCTCGTCGTAGCTGATCCGGAAGGGGTTGCGGAAGCCCATCGCGTAGATCTCGGGACGGGTCTTGCCGCCGCCCTCCTCCTCACCGGTGAAGAGGTTGCCCTCCGGGATCGTGTACGTGCCGTCGGGCTCGGGGTGGATGCGGATGATGCTGCCGCGCAGGTCGTTGGTGTTGGCGGCGGTCGCCTGGGCGTCCGCGGCCCGGCGCCCCGGGCGCTCGTCGATCGGGGTGTAGCCGTCCGACTCGAACGGGTCGGTGTTGTCGCCGATCGAGGCGTACAGGTTGCCCTCGTCGTCCATCACCAGCGAGGCGCCCATGTGGACGTTCGCGAGCAGCTCGCCGCGCCAGATCGGGAAGCGCAGCAGGACCTTCTCGCTGTCCATGTCGACGGTGTCGCCGACGAGCGTGAAGCGCGACAGGTTGAACGACGGGTTCTCAGCCGGCGGCTCGTGCGGGTCGGTGTAGAGGACGTAGAACCAGCCGTTCTCCTCGAAGTCGTTGTCGAGGGTCAGCCCCAGCAGGCCGTCGGAGATCCGCTCGGTCGGCAGGTGCAGGTTCAGGTCGCCGGCGAGCGTCGTGACCGGCGGGTCCTGGTCGGTGTGGATGATCTTGATCTGGCCGGTGCGCTGGATGTAGAGGACGCGCCCGTCGGGCAGGACGGCCAGCTCGTAGGGGTCGGCGAGGTTCGTGTCGTCCTCCAGCGTGGTCCGCCGGAAGCTGCTCCACTCCGTGGCGCCGCAGTCACCGGGGGCGACGCCGGCGGCCCACTCGATGCCGCCGAGGATGTGCGCCAGGAACTCCGGCTCGGAGAACGCCTCGGGGTGGTGGCCGCTGGCGGTGTACCAGGAGCGACCGCCGTCGTAGACCTGGCACCAGGCGTGCGCGTGCTCGGGCCCCTCGTTGAGACCTTCGGGGTTGTCGGTGGTGCGGATCTCGGTGAGGACGTGCACGTCACCGTTCGGGGCGTTCGTCCAGTTGTACCACTCCTCCGTGCGCTCCCAGAGCTCGGGGAGGTGCGCGGTGGAGGGGTGCACCTCGTCGAGCACCTCGATCCGCCCGGGGCGGGGGGTGGGGTGGTTCTCGAAGATCGTGCCGACCAGGCCCTCGTACCAGTCCCAGTCCCGCTCGCTGGCGGTGGCCGAGTGCCAGCCGACGAAGCCGCCGCCACCCTTGATGAAGCGCTGGAAGGCGGCGCGCTGCTCGTCGTTCAGCAGGTCGCCGCTGGCCGGTGTCGAGTTGGTGTTGTTGAAGACGATGACGTCGAAGTCGCGGAGGCCCCGGTCGCTGAAGATGCTGGCGTCGTCCGTGGCGGTCACGGAGAAGCCGTGCTCCTCGCCCAGCTGCTCCACAGCGGCGATGCCCGCGGGGATGGAGTCGTGGTAGAAGTTCGTGACCTTCGAGAACACCAGCACGTTGAAGCGCGGCGGGGCGCTCTGCGCGCTGGCCGAGGCAGACCCGAGGGGTACCAGCAGCACCGCGATCAGCAACGCCAGCAGCGGCCGGACCCTGCGGGCTCCGAGCGGGTGGGCGGCATGGTCCATGAGCTCTCTCCAAGGCAGACGTGAGCGGTGCAGCAACCGCTTTCCTCGCCGGCGCACACACCGGAGACTCATCGGGCAGCGCCTGAGGAAAGCGCTTCCCAACGCCGGACGCTAGGTCGTGACCGGCGATCGGTCAAGAGCGAATCAGCGATTGCTATGACAAGAGGGGATCTGGGAAGAGGGCAGCACCCAGCCGCCCCGCGCGCAGGGCGCGAAGGGGTGCGCTGCGACCGCGTCGCGTGCCTCGGACGCCGCGGTCAGTCGTGCCCGGCCTCTGCCTTGAGCAGGTCGCGGAGGCGGTGGGTGTTCCGCGCGAAGACGGGGTCGGCGACGGTGTCGGCGTAGTCGCGCTCGGGCGGCAGGTCGATCTCGAGGACCTCCAGGACGTGGCCGGGGCGCGGGCCCAGCACGATGACCCGGTTCGACAGGTACACGGCCTCGGCGATGGAGTGGGTGACGAACAGCACGGTCGTGCCGGTCTCGCGCCAGATGCGGTGCAGCTCGACGTTCATCTGCTCGCGGGTGAGCGCGTCGAGCGCCCCGAACGGCTCGTCCATGAGGAGCACCGGCGGCTCGTGCAGCAGTGCGCGGCACAGGGACACGCGCTGCTGCATGCCGCCCGACAGCTCGTGGGGCAGGGCGTCCTCGAAACCGGTCAAGCCCACCATCTCGATGAGCTCGTCGGCGCGTCGCGCCGCCTCGGCCTTGTCCATGCCGCGGATCTCGGCCTGCAGCAGGATGTTGGCGCGGGCGCTGCGCCACTCCAGCAGCGCCGCGCGCTGGAACACGTAGCCGATGTCGTGGCGCGGCCCGGTCACGGGCTCGCCCAGCACCGACGCGCTGCCCGACGTCGGCGGGGTCAGCCCGGCTGCGATCTTGAGCAGCGTGGACTTGCCGCAGCCGGAGGGGCCCACGATCGACACGAACTCGCCGGCGGCGGCGCGCACGGACACGTCCCGCAGGGCCGTGACCTGCTTGCGCTTGGTGGTGAAGCGCACGGTGATGTCGCGCAGGTCGATCGCGGGGCGGTCGAGGGCGATGGCGGCGCCACGGGCCGTGGCGGTCCTGGCGTGCATGGGCTCCCTCCGGCGGTCAGCTACTGGGCCGCGGCCGCGAACGAGCCGTCCCAGTAGTCGGCGGGCTCACCGGGGTCCTCGAGGCCGCCGTACTCGGCGAACAGGTCGATGGTGGTCTGCCAGTCCTCCTCGGCGTTGACGCCGAGCGGCTCGCCCTCGGTCGCCTCGGTGTGGAGCAGGGTCGTGGTCTTGTCCAGCTGCTCGGCGATGACCTCCTCGGGCGGCGCCTGGTTGGCCACCGCGTCGAGCATGGCCTGGACGGCGCCGTCGGGGTCCTCCATCGCCGCCTCGAAGGAGCGGGTGGTGGCGTTGACCATGCCCTGCACGACGTCGGGGTGGGACTCCAGGTAGTCCTCGCTGGTCACCAGGCCGGTCCCGAGGAAGTTCACGCCCCACTCGGAGAAGCGCAGGACGTCGACCTCCTTGCCGCTGAGGTTGGCGATGGTGGGGGCCTGGTCGTGGAAGAAGCCCATGATGGCGTCGACACGACCCTCAACCAGCGCGGCGATCTTGCCGGCGGGGTCGACGTTCTGCACGGTCACGTCGCTCTCCGACAGGTCGTTGGCCGCGAGGAAGGCCGGGAAGGTCTGGCTCAGGGCGTCACCGGCGGTGCCGCCGATCGTGAGCCCGACCAGATCCTGCGGCTCGCTGATCCCGGACTCGGCGAAGAACTCCACCGACGCCGGCGTGGTCTGCAGGTACACGCCGACGCTCTTGGCGGGCACGCCGCTGGCGACCGCGTTGAGCAGGGCCGGGGTGTCGACCCAGCCGAAGTCGGTCTGGCCCGACCCCGTGGCCTGCGCTGTGGCGCCGGATCCGCTCCCGGGCTGGATCGTCAGGCGGATGCCCTCGTCCTCGAAGAAGCCCTGCGCGAGGCCGTAGTAGAAGGGCGCGTGCTCGCCGTAGGGCACCCAGTTCAAGGTCAGGTTGACGGGTGTCAGCTCGCCGTCATCAGCGGCAGCCGCGGCCTCCTCGGTGCCCTCGGTGGCGTCGCCGGCACCGCCCCCGTCATCGGACGAGCCGGCGTCGTCGCCCCCGCAGGCCGCGGCGAACAGCAGCAGCGCCAGCAGCACCGCGCAGCGGGAGAGCCAGGTGGTTCGGGACATGCGTGCTCCGTTCTCGGTGTCGGGGGATGCCGCCGGCCGCGGCCGGGCCGGCGTCACATGGCGGTGGACGCGGAGGTGACCGCCTCGGCACGACGGCTCGCGTGCCACGGGAGCAGCAGCCGCTCCGCGATCTCGATGGCCAGGAACAGCACGATGCCGAGCAGCGACATGATGAGGAGCCCCGCCCAGAGCAGCGGGCCGTTGAGGTTCCCGTTGGCGATCAGCAGGACGTAGCCGAGCCCTTCGTTGGCGCCCACGAACTCGCCCACGACGGCGCCGACCACGGCGAGGGTGGCGGCGACCTTGAGGCCGGAGAAGATGTGCGGCAGCGCCGCCGGGAAGCGGATCTTGCGGAACGTCTGCAGCCGCGTCGCGCCCATGGTGGCGGACAGGTCGAGCATCTCGGGGTCGACCGAGCGGAAGCCCGCGACGCCGTCGATGACCACCGGGAAGAACGCGATGAGGATGGCGACGAGGATCTTCGGGGTCGGGCCGAAGCCGAGCCACACCACGAACAGCGGGGCGATGGCGATCTTGGGGATGACCTGGGCGAACAGCAGCAGCGGGTAGAGGGTCTTCTCGACGGTGCGCGAGTAGACGATCGCCACGGCGGCCAGCAGCCCCAGCACGGCGGCCAGGGCGAACCCGATCACCGTCTCGTAGGCCGTCACGGAGGTGTGGGCGGCCAAGAACTCCCACTCGGTCACCAGCTCGTCGAGCACCTGCGCCGGCGACGGGAGGAGGTAGGGGGCCACCAGCCCCGACGCGCTCAGCGCCCACCACGCCACCACCAGCGCGACGAGGAGGAGCAGCGGCCGCCACGAGCTCTCGACGACGTCGCCGAGCCGACTCGACAGCCCCCGGCGGCGGGCGACCACCAGGTCGTCGACGGGAGGGGCTGCGACGGACACGGTGCTCGGTCCGCTGTCGGTGCGTGGCTCGGTCATCGGCATCGTGTCACCCTCGCGCTGGGACGCGGTCCTGCGCTCGAGCGCAGACCCTTGACGGCGCCCTCCCCGGGTGCGAGCGTGGTCGGTCACCCTGGGGGAAAGCGCTTTCTTCTCGTCCGCCGGGGATGGTAGTGTCCGTGGCGCAAGCCCGTCAAGGCTCCTTTCTCATGAAGCGTCGGAGACGCACTGACATGGAACGGCTCACCATCGAGCGGGTGGAGACCTTCGCGGTGGCCCTGCCCTCCCGCCGCAGCTTCGCCGTCTCGGGCGGCGCGGTGACGACGGCCGGCAGCCCCGCGATGCGGGTCCTCGTGAAGGTCACCGCCTCGGACGGCACCGTCGGCTGGGGCGAGGCCACGCCGATCCCCGCGTGGACCTACGAGACGCTGGAGTCCATCACCACCACCATCGACCGCTACCTGGCCCCCGCGGCGGTGGGCCGGCCGGCGTGGGACCTCGACGGCCTGGTGGCGGTGTTCGACCGCGTCATCAACCGGGGTTTCACGATCGGTGCGCCGCTGGCCAAGGGCGCCGTCGACATGGCGCTGCACGACCTGCTCGGTCGCGCGCTCGGGGTGCCGGTCGGGGTGCTGTGGGGCAGCCGCCGCCGCGAGGAGATCACCATCGCCTGGGTGGTCTCGACGGACTCGGCCGAGGCCGCCGCGGCCAGCGTGGCGGAGGGCCGCGAGCTCGGCTACGACGCGTTCAAGGTCAAGGTCGGCCTCCACGGCGAGCGCGGCGACCGCGACGTCGTCGCCACCGTCCGCGAGACGGCCCCCGACGCCTTCCTGTGGGTCGACGCCAACCAGGGGTACACCGTCGACGCGGCCCTGCGCATGGCGCGGGCGCTCGACGAGCTCGGGGTCGCCGCCTTCGAGCAGCCGCTGCCCGCCAACGACATCGTGGGGCTGCGCCGCCTGCGCGAGCAGTCCCCCGTGCCGATCGCCCTCGACGAGAGCCTGCGCCATCCCTCGGACCTCGCCACGTTCATCAAGCTCGACGCGGTCGACGTCGCCATCGCCAAGGTCCAGCGCAGCGGTGGCCTCACCCTCGCGCGGCGGCTGTGCGCGCTGGCCGAAGACGCCGGGTTGCGGCTGATGGGCTCCGGCCTGACCGACTCCGACCTGGGGCTGGCCGCGTCCCTCCACCTGTTCTCGGCGTTCGGGCTGGACACGCCGGTCGACCTCAACGGCCGCCAGTTCGTCGACAGCGCCTACGCCACCGGCGCCACGGTCGAGCTCGAGGCGGGCGTCGCGAAGGTGCCGACCGGCCCGGGGCTGGGCGTCGAGGTCGACGAGGACGTGGTGCGCGAGCTCGCGGTCGCGACCTGAGCGCCGAGCGCACGGGGCTGTCGTGGTCACCCTGGCCGACGTCGCGCGCCGCGCCGGCGTGTCGGTCGCCACCGCGTCGCGCGTCATCAACGACACCCCCTACACCATCGCGCCCGAGCTGCGGGAGCGCGTGCTGGCGGCGGTGCGCGAGCTGCGCTACGTCCCCAACGCGCACGCCCGGGCGCTGGCGCGCAGCAGCTCCGGCGTCATCGGCGTCATCGTCCACGACGTCAGCGACCCCTACTTCGCGGAGGTCACCCGGGGCCTCCAGCGCGTGGCGACGGCTCACGGCCGCCTCGTCACGATCTGCAACAGCTACCGCGTGCCGCGGCGCGAGCTCGACTACCTCCGGCTGCTGCGAGCCCAGCGCGTCGACGGGCTCGTGTACACCGGCAGCGGCTACCTCGACGAGACCTTCAACCGCGCCCTCGAGGAGCACCTGCGCGCGCTGGTCGACGACGGGGCGCGCGTCGTGCTCCTGGCACGGCACCAGCTGGCCGAGCCGGAC
>Ga0207864_1003375_pt1 | contig 13432 bp, 12 predicted proteins | sample HigsolmetaAR202D_FD_184834 | JGI IMG/M metagenome (GOLD analysis project Ga0207864, IMG submission 184834) | Ionic liquid and high solid enriched microbial communities from the Joint BioEnergy Institute, USA - AR20-2-D (SPAdes) (version 2) ...
CGTGCCCAATCCGAACTTCGGATGCTCGACTTGGGCGCCCTGAGCAAATGCCGGTTTGGATGCCATTACGTTGCTCGCCTCTTATTTCATTATAAAATTTCAACTTAGCGTTGTCGAGCACCCGACTGCACCAATCGGGGGCTTCGGACTTGAGGCACCACCCCTCCGGCGTTCATATTGTTTAAGAAGATGGACCTCCTCGGCCAGCCAACTTCGCAAGTCGGTAATGGGCGCCTGAGTGACATCCGCGAAGAATACCTCCAGAGCGAGCTGAGCGAAGCCTCGGTGCACGCAGATCCGATCCGTCAGTTCGCCGAATGGATGAATCACGCTTTGGAATCCTGCCGCAGAGATCCAACGGCGATGGCTCTGGCAACCAGCACGCCCGAAGGCATGCCTTCTGTGCGCATGGTTCTGCTGAAGGGCTTTGACGAGAGAGGCTTCTGCTTCTATACCAACTACGAAAGCCGTAAGGCGGCGGAATTGGATGCGAACCCGCGGGCGAGTCTGGCCTTCTACTGGCCGGAGCTGGAACGGCAAGTCCGCATCAGCGGCCGGGTCGAGCGGACTTCACGCGAAGAGAGCGAGGCATATTTCCGAACTCGGCCCCGCGGCAGCCAGCTCGGAGCCTGGGCGTCGAAACAAAGCTCGGTCCTGCCGGGCAGGGAAGTGCTCGAGCAAAGACTGCGAGAGATGGAGATCCGATTCCCGGACGAAGTGCCGTTGCCCCCCTTCTGGGGCGGCTACCGCGTCGTGCCTGAAGCCATCGAGTTCTGGCAGGGCCGCGCGAACCGCCTGCACGACCGGATCCTTTACAGCCGGGAAGGCTCTGTGTGGCGGATTGAGCGCCTCTCTCCGTAACATTTCCGCCTTCGCCCCGCATAGCTCACAAAAGTAACCCCTTAAGCATTGACGGGGGAAGACAAACACCATAGAATCTCCGCATATTCAATCCGTGACGATTTAGAGCGGCGGCCCTGAGGAGCCGCTCAGATCAGGGGTAACATGAAGAGATTCTTATCGACCTTGTCGTTGGTTCTCCTCGCTTCCTGTTCTGCTACCTTAGGCCTGGCACAGACGGCAACAGGTTCACTGCAGGGCGAAATTACGGACCCAAACGGGGCTGCTGTTCCGGGCGTAAGAGTCACCGCGCTTCACGAGCCGACCGGGCAACAGCTGCAGACCATCACCACCGAGGCAGGAATCTTCATCTTTCCGAGCCTTCCGACCGGACCTTATTCGGTGAGCGCGGAAAAAGAGGGATTCAAGAAAGCAAGCCGCGGCAATATCGAGATCCGAGTGGCTCAGCGCCAGCTTCTGGACATCCGGCTTGAAGTCGGCGATGTGCAACAGGTGGTTGAAGTGGTCGGCGAAGTCCCATTGCTTGAAACGCAAACGGCGGAACGCGGACAGAATTTTTCCACCAAGTTCATGAATACGCTTCCGCTGTTCACCGGTGGGATTCGCAACCCCGAGAGCTTTGTCACGTACATGCCGGGCGTTAACGTTGGCGCCGAAGTCTCGATCACTGGATCCGGTGGCCGCGGTAAGGAAGTGCTGCTCGATGGAGCGAGCCAGACCATTCCCGAGTCCGGCGGTGTTGTCTTCAACTTTCCGGCCTCAGAGCAGTTTGGCGAATTCAAGTTAATCACCTCGAACTATTCCGCGGAGTATGGACGATTTGGCGGCGGCGTCGAGGTGTTTATTACTAAGTCAGGCACCAACGATCTGCATGGCGGCGCCTTCCTGAACCTCCGGCGCGATATTTGGAACGCGGCTGGCTGGAACGTGAACCGCGTCGTCGGGCAAACTCCTGGCTACCGCCCGAAGGAGCGATTCAACGAAGTTGGCGGTGTAATCGGCGGCCCCGTGTGGCTCCCCAAAGTCTATGACGGTCGCAACAGGACCTTCTGGTTCTTTACCATCGCAAAAGATTTGCGGCCTGCCTCCATCAGCCAGTCGGTATCGACGCTGCCCACCGTGCTGATGAAGCAGGGCAACTTCACCGAGATTCCTCAGTTAATCTACGATCCGCTCACTACTTCCGGAACCGGCCCGTCGGCGACCAGGCTTCCGTTCGCCAACAACATTATTCCGCAAAGCCGTTTTAGCGCCGTATCTCGCAACCTGATACCCCTGATCCCTGACAACAACGTAAGCTCGCTGGCTCAGAATTATCAGTTCACGAACCAGCGCGCAATTGACGATACCCATTGGAGCCTGAAGTTCGACCACGCCTTCACTCCCAACAATCGCGTGGCATATTACATGAGCCGGCAGAATCAGGACATTCAGGACACCAACACCTTCCCGGGCCCGCTCGGAACCGGGCTGGGTTCGCAAACCCAAAAGCCGGAGAACTACCGGCTGAACCACGATCTCATCATCAGTCCGACCATTCTGCTGCACACCACATTTGGCTTTACCCGGCAGCAACAGGGCTGGGACAACCCCGCGCAGAAGGGATTCGGATCCAGGATCGGATTGCCGCTCAGCGGCCTCTCTGATGCCTTCCCGGTGGTGCGTTTTGAAGGCGCCGATGGCCTCACGGCCTGGGGGGTGCAGGACGGAAAGGTTTCGAACGGATCTCAGCTTAACTGGACCTGGCATGTCAATCAGTACCTGTCGATCGTGAAGGGTAAACACGAGTACAAGATGGGTTGGGACTTCCGCCGTCTGCGGACCTTCTCGGACCCGCTCGATCTGGCCGGCAGCAACGGGCGGTTTGTCTTCAGCCGTGCCCAGACGGCGCATCCTGGAGCGCTTGCGAGCACGGGACATGCGTTCGCAAGCCTTCTGTTGGGCGCAGTGGACAACGCAAACCTGACCGCGCTCCCGGTAATACCCGGCGAGATCCGCTACGGCTACCAAGCTGTCTACTTCCAGGACAACTGGAAGGTAACGCCTCGATTGACGCTCAACCTCGGGCTTCGATATGAGGTCCCGGAGAACTGGTACGAGAAGGACGGCAATTATTCCCACGTCGATCTGACAAAGCCGAACCCGGCCGCCAACGGCCTGCCCGGCGCGCTTGTGTTTGCAGGCAAGGGACCTGGCCGGACCGGGCAAACCCGCTTCTACCCAACCGATTACTCAAACATCGGACCGCGCGTCGGCTTCGCCTACCGACTACTTGAGAAGACCGTGATTCGGGGCGGATACGGCATCTACTATCAGACACTCGGCAATGGCGGTTGCGGCTGCCGCGAGGGCTTCGGAAGTTACTACGGAGCCGCCTATCCTTCGGATGGCTTGAACCCGGTTCTGAACTGGGACAATGGCATTCCGCTCCCTCCCAATTACCAGCCGCCGCCGGTTCTTGATCCGAGCTACGGCAACTTCAAAGACGTCGACCACATGGGTGTGAACTTCGGCAAAGCGCCGCGTGTGCACAACTGGAGCTTCAACATCCAGCACGAGTTCCGGAACTTCGTCTTTGATATCGCCTACGTGGCCAATCGTGGCCGGCGGCTGGCCTCCACTTTGGAACTGAATCAGCTGCCGACCCGCTACCTGTCGCTCGGACCACTGCTGCAGCGGCCGATCAGCGATCCCGAAGTAATCGCTGCCGGCTTCAGCAAGCCGTTTCCGAGCTTCCCAGACAACCTGACCCTCGCTCAGGCTTTGCGCCCGTATCCCCAGTTCCTTGCCATCTCCGACCGCAATGCCGGTATCGGGCGGAGCTGGTATGACTCGCTGCAGGCAAAGGTCGAGCGGCGGTTTGGGTCGTGGCAGCTGATGGCCGCTTACACTTGGTCCAAATCTCTGGCGCTAGGCCACTACCGCCAGATCTTCACGCAGTCGCAAGTTCAGGCGCAAGACAACTACAACTACGAGGACATGAAGTCCTTCCTCCCGTTCGACCAGCCGCACGTGTTGAACATTCTCAACAGCTATGACCTTCCGTTCGGGAGAGGCAAGCGGTTCCTCAACACCAGCAACCGCTTCCTGAACCTCCTTGTCGGAGACTGGACCATCGCCGCCGCCCAGCGCTACTACAGCGGGAACCTGATTCAGGTGGCTGCGCCGAACACGCTTGGCAACGGTGTCCTGTTCACCCGTTTCACGAAGGCGAACATCACGGGAAACCCGATTCGGACGGGCGTCGATCGCGGTTCTCTCGATCCCGACAATCCGAATGTCCGCTGGTTCAACTCCGGGGCGAACAGCCCGTTCTCCTTCCCCGGACAATACCAGTTGGGGAACGCTGCGACCTACTATAGCGACTTCCGTCAGCCGCCCATCTTCACCGAAAACCTCTCGATCCACAAACGGGTAAAGATCAACACGTTCGGCGATCGTACCATCGATTTGGTCTACCGCGCCGATGCGTTTAACCTGTTCAACCGCACCAACTTCGGTGTGAATGGAACGATTGGTAACGCCAACTTCGGCCGCGCGACCGGTCCGCAGCAGAATCCTCGTATCATTACGATGGGCCTGCGGCTGGACTTCTAAGACCCGCCATCTCTTTTATAAGAAGAGGATCGGGCCGTCACCTTTCGGGTGGCGGCCCTTTCCTTTTGCCGCGCAGCCTGCGTACAAAACCGGCGTTCATTCTGAACGGGTTCCGGCTGGACCCCTACCCCGTGTCAATCACTTGCACGAAAATCGGCTCTCAGACGTCACACTAGTATGACCCGAGCCCTAGTTGTGCTTATAGTGGCTATCGCTTGGCCTGCCGTCGCCGCCGAGGAGGACGGACTGAGCAGCATCTTGAAGCGGGTCGAGCAGCGCTACAATCGTGCCAGAACGATCCAAGTGTCGTTTGAGCAATCATATACGGCCCCTGGTCGCGCAAGGACCACCGAACGGGGCGAGCTGTATTTGCGCAAACCCGGACGAATGCGCTGGGACTACACCCAACCCGCCGGAAAGCTCTTTCTTTCCGACGGCAAGCACATTTACTTTTACAGTCCGTCGACCAACCGGGCGGAGAAGTCCAAACTCAAGGAAAGCGAAGATCTTCGCGCCCCGCTCGCGTTTCTTCTCGGCAAGCTGGATTTCAGCCGGGATTTTGACAGATATCAGTACGAGAAATCGGGGGCCAATACGATCGTCACCGCTTTCCCAAAGAACAACCGGTTACCATACACAAAGGTGCGGTTCACGGTCACTCCGGATTATCAGATTAGCCACCTCATCGTGACCGGTCAGGATGGCTCCCTGAACGAGTTCCGATTCGGACTGGAGCGGATCAACGTTTTGTTGAAGGACAGTTTCTTTCGTTTCGAACTGCCGCCCGGAGCGCAGTTTGTAGATGCGACCTTGACCGAGGGAAGGTAAGCGACAGGTGCCCGAGTTCGTGATCAAGTACGCGGATCCGCGCGGCGAGATTCGCCAGCAGGTGATCGAAGCTCCGTCGGAACACGATCTTCGTGAGCGATACACGCAACAGGGCTACCTCATCTATTCCCTTCGTTCCAGGCGGGACGTAGCGGCTCTCTCGGCGAGTATCGGGCGAAGCGGAAAGAAGATCAATCTCGAAAAGTTCCTGATCTTCAACCAGCAGTTTCTGACCCTGATCCGTGCCGGCCTGCCGATCCTCAAAGGCCTGGACCTTCTGGCCGACCGTCTTACCGATCCCAAACTTGGCAAGTACGTAAAGGAGGTGCGAGAGGACGTTAAGAGAGGATCGCTGCTGTCTGACGCCTTTGCCCGCCAGGGGGTATTCCCCGCGATGTACGTCACGACCATAATGGCCGGGGAAAAGAGCGGCGCGCTCGGAGAAGTTCTCGAGCGCTACATCGCTTACCAGAAGCTTTCGCTCTCCGTCCGGAAGAAGATTCTGCTCTCGCTGTTGTATCCATCGCTGCTGATCGTGCTGGTGATCGGAATGATTGTCTTCCTGGTCACCTACGTCGTTCCAAACTTTGCGCAGCTCTACAACAGCATGTCGGCCCAGTTGCCGGTGTTGACGCAGATTCTGATCGCTGTTGGCACGACTGCCCGCAACTACATTCTGGCGGGTGTCGGGGCGTTGGTGGCGCTGGCGATAGGGTTTCGCATCTGGTCGCGCGGGGAGTCGGCAAGAGAGAAGATCGACCGTGTCAAACTCCGGATGCCGGCATTCGGCGAAGTGTGGATTAAGTATCAGGTGGCTCAGTTCTCCCGCATCCTGAGCACGCTGCTGATCGGAGGTATTCCCTTGGTGCCGGCGCTCGATACTGCCGCGGAATCCCTGGGCTCGCCGCTGCTCAAGAAGGCTCTCGACAAGGCGAAGCGGATGGTCAAGGAGGGACAGTCTTTGTCAGGATCGCTCGCCACGACGGGCGTCTTTCCCGGCCTTGCGATCGACATGATCGAGGTCGGCGAATCGACCGGCGCGCTGCCGGCTATGCTCACGAGCGTTGCCGAGTTCTACGAGGATGATGTGACAACGCGAATGACAGCGCTGCTGTCCCTGATCGAACCCGCGATCATGATCTTTATGGGCGGCTTTGTGGCGTTCGTGCTGGTGGCTCTCTATCTGCCGATCTTCTCACTGGCCGACACGCTAGGGTGACATTCGACGAAGGAGTTCACGCGACTGTTTCAGGAACGATGGCTACGGAACGAGCGAAGCTGCAGGATCCGAATGAGGAAGTAATTCAAGCGCGCCGGCTTGCCGCGCGCTACCGCTGCGAGTACGTCGATTTGCGCGAGACGCGCATCGACCACGATCTGTTCCGGTCCATTCCGGTGGACCTGATGTTCCGGTATAACTTTGTGCCGCTGCAATCGCAGAACGGCACTCTGGATATCGCTCTTGCCGATCCGCGCCATCTCAACCTGATCGACGAGCTCTCGATCCTGCTGCAAAAGAAGCTGCGCGTCAAGGTCGCGACGCTCTCTCAGATTGCCGATCTTCTCAAGAAGACCGAACAGAGCCAGCGCGTGCTCGAAGAAGTGACGGAGGGCTTCACGCTCGACGTCGTAGGCGAGGAAGAGAATCCCGACGAAACACTCTCGATCGACAAGCTCTCCTCCACAGACTCCGACATCGCGCCGGTCATCAAGCTGGTCGACACCATGATCTTCAACGCCCTCGAACGAAGGGCGAGCGACATCCACATCGAGACCCGCGATCAGGAAGTGGTGATCAAGTACCGCATCGACGGCGTCCTTCAGTACGCCATGCCGCCCATCGCCAAGGACTGGCATTCGGCGATCATCTCCCGTATCAAGGTCATGTCGGAGCTCGACATCGCCGAGCGCCGCGTCCCGCAGGACGGCCGCTTCCGAGTGCGCTACAAGGGCCGCCTCATCGACTTCCGCGTCTCCATCATGCCGACTGTGCACGGGGAAGACGCGGTGCTCCGTGTTCTCGACAAGGAGTCGATGAGTGAGAAGTTCGCCAAGCTTACCCTGGACGTGGTCGGATTCTCCGAGACCGATCTCGCAAAGTTCCGGCGGTACATCAAAGAGCCGTACGGAATGGTGCTCGTGACCGGTCCCACGGGATCCGGCAAAACCACAACGCTCTACGCCGCGCTCAGCGAGATCAAGAACGACGAAGACAAGATCATCACGATTGAAGATCCGGTCGAGTATCAGATCAAAGGCATCACTCAGATCCCGGTCAACGAGAAGAAGGGTCTGACGTTTGCCCGCGGCTTACGCTCCATCCTCCGTCATGACCCGGACAAGATTCTGGTCGGCGAGATCCGCGACCAGGAGACGGCGCAAATCGCCATCAATGCCGCTCTGACCGGACACCTGGTCTTTACCACAGTGCACGCAAACAATGTGCTCGACGTCCTCGGGCGTTTTCTCAACATGGGCGTCGAGCCGTACAATTTCGTCTCGGCGCTGAACTGTATCCTGGCGCAGCGCCTGGTCCGCGTTATCTGTGAGTACTGCAAAACCACAGTCCGCTATCCGGACGAATATCTGATCGAGAGCGGCCTGAATCCAGATGAGTGGCGCGACTTTCCCTTTCAGGAAGGACGAGGCTGCTTTGAGTGCGGCGGCACCGGTTTTCGCGGCCGCTCCGCCATTCACGAACTGCTGGACCTGAGTGAACGAATTCGCGAAATGATTCTCGCCCGCCGGCCGACATCTGAAATCAAGCGCGCTGCGCGAGAAGAAGGCATGACCTTTCTGCGGGAGTCCGCGATCGAGAAGGTCCGGGTGGGAATGACCACACTGAAGGAGATTAACAAGGTTACCTTTATCGAGGGCTGATCCTGACGTTCATGCGACTGCTGCAACAATTGAGCCGCCTGCTGGATGACCCGCCGCCGGAGTTCATCTTCGAGATCTCCGAAATGGGGATCTCCGCTGCACGCCGGAGCGCTCCCGGCGAGACCAGCTTCCAGCCGCTGGAGCCCGATGTCCTCAGTGTCTCTCCGCTGCGGGATAATGTCCTCCGGCCCGAGGTGTTTGCCCAGCGCGTGCAGGCGATGGTTCCTCCAGCCCAGGGAAGGAAACGGCGCCGGGCGGTTCTCATCCTGCCCGACTACTGCGCGCGCCTCACCGTCCTCGACTTCGACTCGTTTCCGTCGGACCCGGCGGAGCAGGCCTCGCTCATTCGCTTCCGCGTCAAGCGTAGCGTGCCTTTCGACGTCGATTCGGCAGCGGTCAGCTTTCACGTGCAACAGGCCGAAGGAAAGGGAAAGAAGCTGGAAGTCGTGGTAGCGGTCGCCGCTCTGGAAATCATCGCTCGATACGAAGCGCCCTTCCGCGCAGCCGGTTTGCACCCTGGGCTGGTGACGGTCTCAGCGCTTTCGGCGCTGAGTCTGATTCCATCCACCGAATCGGCGGTCGTGGCGAAGCTGGGCGGGAAAGTCCTGACGGTTGCGGTGGTGGATCGGGGACTTGTCAAGCTGATCCGCTGTGTCGAGCTCGCTGAACTGACGCCGGCGGAGGTGTTCGATATCCTTCAGCCCACGGTCGCATATATGGAAGACGAACTGGGGCGCCGTCCGGACCGGGTCTTCCTCTGCGGCTTCGATTCGGCGGAAAATCAAATCGGCATGCAGTGGCAGGAGGGTCTGGACATTCCCACTGAATACCTGACCTCGCGTTTCGGTACGCCGGGGCGGAACAACGCAGGACTGCTTGGCTACCTGGAATCGGCTGGAGGGCGATAGCATGAGCGTGCGGCTGAACATCAACCTGGCAAGCGAGCCGTTCCGTCGCGACAGGCCCATTCTCGTTGGCGCGACGGCGCTAAGCATTTTGCTGACGGCATCGCTCGCTGTGCTGATTATTCTGGCTTTCGTGGAGCGCCGCGAGGTCGCGGAAACGCGGGAAGGCATCGCACGGCTGCAGCGGGAGCTGCTGACGCTCAACAGCGAGCAGGCGAAGATTGATGCAGTGCTGCGGCAGCCGAAAAACGCAGAGGTCCTTGAGCGCAGCGTCTTTCTCAACACCCTGCTGCAGCGCAAGGGAGTCAGTTGGACGAAGATCTTTTCCGATCTGGAAAGCGTGATGCCTTACAGCGTGCGGCTGATTCAAGTGCGCCTGAGTCCGCAGAACGAAACGCTGGACATGGTGGTGGGAGCCGAGACGATTGAGCCGGTGCTTGAGTTCCTGATGAAACTGGAGAAATCTCCTCTCTTCGGTCCGGTCACGATTCATAACTGGGTTCCGCCTTCGCAAACGGAGCCCCTCTATCGCTATCGGGTAAGTGTCAGGTATGTCCAGAAGCTTTAGGCTTCCGTTCGACAAGATAGGCGTGGTTGGGCTTTCACTGGCTAACCGCGATCCGAAGCTCCTTGCGCGGATCGTTGTCGGCTCGCTGCTGGCGGCGAACCTGGTGGCTGCGCTGATTCTGCTCAAGCCGTGGGGTGGATCGCCGGAGGATCTGGCTCGCGAGCTGAGCTCGCTCCAGCGTCAGGTGCAGCAGCGCCGGGCGGCGCTCAAGCAGAGCCGTTCGCTGCTGGCGAAGGTCGAGACGGCACGCACACAGGGGGATCAGTTCCTGGAGTCGTACTTTGCCGAACGCCGCAGTGCCCCTCCACTGCTGCTCGGAGAGCTGGACCGGATCGCGAAGGAGGCCGGAATGAAGCCGAAGGAGCATTCTTTCTCCTCCGAACTCATCGAAGGCAGCGACACGCTGGAAATGATGACCATTGTGGGCAACTACGAGGGCAACTACGGGGACCTGATACAGTTTGTGAACGGATTGGACCGTTCGCCCCGATTCATCATTATTGAGCAGATGAACGCTTCACCCCAGCCGTCGACCGGGCTGTTGAACGTCAATCTCAAGATGTATGCCTTTGTGCGAGGCGAAGAGCCGCTGCCGGCGCCGAGCGAACCGGCTGGAGCGGCGGAGCAGGCGGTGGGTCAATGAAGGTCGGAGCGGAACCGAAGAAGGTAGCAATCCTCGCGGGCCTGCTTGTGCTGGCTGCCATTTCTTACGTGGTCAACTCGGGAGACGACATTCCGCCGCAGTCTGCCGGACCCCGGCCGCAAGCGGTCCGGCCTACGACGGCCCGGCCCCAGCAGGCGTCCGCCCAGCCAGCAGCACCGGTGAGGCGGGTGGCGCGCAGCGCCAGCAACAGCAATCAGGAATTCCGTCCTTCACTCAGACCGAGAGATCCATCAGAGAGGCCCGACCCCGCCACGATCGACCCCACGCTCCGTCTCGACGTGCTTGCAAAACTGAACCAAGTTTCCGTGGAGGGCGGGCGTCGCAACCTGTTCGAGTTTTCGACTCCTCCGCCCAAGGCTCCGGATCCCAAGGCGGTTCTTGCCGCCGCGGTAAAGCCGGCCAGCGCGAAGGCGCCCGAAGCGCCAAAGACGCCGGTAGCCCCTGTGAAACCACCGCCGCCGCCGATTCCCCTGAAATTCTACGGGTACACGAATCCCATAAAGCAGGGCGTGAAGCGGGCTTTTTTCCTTGATGGCGAAGACATTGTTGTAGCGACCGAAGGGGATCTGATCAAGCGGCGCTACAAAGTGATCAAAATCGGTCTCAGTTCAGTCGTCGTGGAGGATATCGAGCACAAGCACCAGCAGACCCTGCCGCTTGTGCCGGATCAGATCGGATGAAGCAGGCACGCCGCCAGGAATCGGGATTCGCACTGCTGTTCGTCTTCGCCATGGCAGCCGCGGTTGCCATCATGCTGTACATGGAGCTTCCGCGCGTCATGTTCGAAGCACAGCGCGAGCGTGAGATTCTTCTGATTGAGCGCGGGGAACAATATCAGCGGGCGATCACGCTCTTCGTTCGCAAGAACAGGCGGTTTCCAACATCGATTGAGGAGCTGGAGGAAACCAACAACGTACGCTTCCTGCGCAAGCGGTTCAAGGATCCGATGACCGGCAAAGACGAGTGGCGTTTGATCCACAGCGACGGAGTACGCCTGACAGACTCACTGGTTCAAAAGCCCGACGATCCGGCCAACGCAGGCAAGGATGGAAAGAGCAGCGGAACAGGGGACGCGGCCGCGTCCGCTTCAGGGGCGGCTTCCGCTTCCGGGATGATGGCATGGAATCAGGTGGGTGCTCCGCCGGCTCCGGGCGCACCCGGATCGGAGCAGCCGCTCGAGCTTTGGCAGCAGCGCAGGCCAAGCGACCGGCCCGCCGCAGGCGTGCCGCCGGCCGGGATGCCGGTCGACCCGAATAACCCAAACCAGGATCCGAACCTCGACCCGAACCAAAATCCGAACGCGCAGAATAGCCCAGGCCAGCCTGTGGCGCCGGGCTACCCGGCGCCCAACCAGAACCTCCCGCCTGGAGCTGCGTATGATCCCAATTCCCAGCCGAATCCTGCCGCTCCAGGTGTACCGGGACAACCGCAGCCGGGTGTACCCGGCCAGCCGCCGCCGGGTGTTCCAGGGCAACCGCCGCCGGGAATGCCTCCCGGATTGTGGCAGCGAATCCAGCAGGGCGCGAATCCGGGAGCGCCTGGCGTGCCTTACCCGGTGCCCGGACAACCGGCGCCCACTCCCCCTGCCGGCGTCCCGGCGGGCGCGGCTCCTGCGCCCGTGGGCCCTGGCGGCGCCCCTGCTTCCAGCAAGCCCACCGACGTCGCGAGCCTGATGCGAAGCATCCTCTTTACTCCCAGGCAGGGACCTGCTGTCCCGGCCCAGTCCAGCGGCGCTGCCGCCGCTGGCCCTCAAAGGCTCGGCGCAGGCATCGCCGGGGTCGCCAGCACGCTCGAAGCGAACAGCATTCGCGTGTACAAAGAGCGGACGAAGTACAACGAGTGGGAGTTCGTATACGACGCCGCGAAGGACCTGCAGAAGGCGATGGGAGCACAGCAGACGCCCGGCCAGAACCCCAGCCAGAATCCCTTTCGGAACACCCCGAACATGCCGCAGCGACGGTAGCCCCGAAGGGCGGAAGCAAAGCATTCAGGCCGCGCAACAGCTACCGCATCCGGCGGCGTTGCCGCTCCCATGCGCGGATCTGCGCCTCCGACATTCCGAAGTAGTGGCCGACCTCATGCCAGACGGTTTCTCTGACAAGCTGGCGGAGATGCTCCGGCGAGGTGGCCATGCGCTCGTGCGGGCCCTGGTAGATCGTGATCTGATCCGGCATAGCGAAACTGTCTGACACGCTGCGCTTCGTAAGAGGCCTGCCGAAGTACAGCCCGAGCAGTCCGGGCCTTGGCGGTTCCGCCTCAACTACGAAAACAACATTCTGAAGGCGTCTGCGGAAGCGCGCGGGGATGGTTGCCAATGCCTCCTCGACCAGTTGATCAAAGTCGCGGGGCGACATTCCTTCCCAGGATAGCGGCGCGCGGAGCGCGCCCGTGAGCAGATAATGTAAGGCGAAGATGAAACGCGTTGTGGTTGCCATTGATGGCCCTGCCGGAGCAGGGAAGAGTACGGTCGCGAGGCGGCTGGCGGATAAGCTGGGCTTCCTCTATCTCGATACGGGTGCGATGTACCGGGCCGTGGCGCTTTGGGCTCTGAGGGCGAATATCGACCTTAATGACATGCACCGCCTCGAGCAGCTTGCGCTCAGCTCCGACATCTCATTTAAGGATCAGGGCCGGCGAGTGTTCCTGAATGGCGAAGACGTCACAGAGGCGATTCGCCAGCCGCGGGTGTCGGCCGCGGCGTCCCAGGTTTCCACGATTCCGGGAGTTCGCCGAGCTCTCGTTCAGAAACAGCGCGAAATGGCCGAAGGAGTTTCCGTGGTCATGGAAGGGCGCGATATCGGATCGGTCGTGTTCCCGGCCGCGGACGTGAAAGTGTTTCTCGATGCCGCTCCGGAGATCAGAGCGGAGCGCCGCGCGAAGGAATTGCAACAGCGCGACGGCATGGCCAACTCCGAAGAGGTCAGCAGCGAGTTGCGACAGCGGGATGAGCGGGACCGGAACCGGGCAGAGGCGCCGCTCGTCCAGGCTCCGGATGCTGTCTATATCGACTCGTCGAAACTCTCCCTGGATGAAGTCGAGGAAGTTCTCTTGAGGGTTGTGCGCGAGCGAGTGTCGAACGGAAGGGAGTTATCACGTTGAATCAACTACTCGTCATGAAGTTTGGCGGCA
>Ga0207864_1003376_pt1 | contig 13431 bp, 12 predicted proteins | sample HigsolmetaAR202D_FD_184834 | JGI IMG/M metagenome (GOLD analysis project Ga0207864, IMG submission 184834) | Ionic liquid and high solid enriched microbial communities from the Joint BioEnergy Institute, USA - AR20-2-D (SPAdes) (version 2) ...
CTGGTGTTGCTATTGGTATCAATAGCGCTAGCGAATTGATAGAGCCTAACCTAATTTTATCACCTGTCTAGCGATTTTAGATAATTCCCCATAGTGAGTCACCCCTTGGCACCCCTTCTGAGGTACGACTGCAATCCTTGCGCCACAAGGCGCCAGGGAAAACGCGCATTGAGCCATTTCTTGCCGGCTTTTGTCGCGCGCCATGTAGCAAAGCCCCATGTGGCGCAAATCGTCGCCTGAGAGCCCCTTCAACGATGCCCATCTGTGGCGTGAAGCCTCAGATTTGCCGCCGGTACCGCAGAACTCTGTGCGGGATCGCCGAACTCATGCCGCGAGATTCCACCAACGACTCCTCTTGGCGGACACTTTCTTTGAGCTCACTTGCACATGTCTGGGAACTCCCCTCAGGGCGGGCATGTGTGGCGCCGGCGATGCGGCACCATCATGCCTTGGGCTATCATCATCACGCGACCTTTCGGGGCGGCGAAACTGCCCAGGCAGGACGCCATATTGGCGGGATACCGCCATATTGAAACAGCCACCGAATTCGTTACGGCGCGTGGATATGCCAGTTGTCTTGACAAATCCCGACGTGCCATCTTCTGCGGCCTGGGCCCTTATGAACCGGGCTAGAAACACCGGAAATGCGCTGACTTCACAGCGAATCGGCCGGGAATCACGGCATTCATCGCCGAGAATCATAAACGCCATAGCGGTCCATCATAGTGTGGCCGCAGATGTGAGCCCCATACGCCAACGGGAACATGCGTTCACCCCTCGACCGCGATGCGCGCGTACGGTCGTTCTGCTCTCAAATCGAGCGCCGGTCTTCAAAGCAGCCACAGGAAGGCTCTTGGCTACGCCATGTGCATAGAACCGCAGCCGGCTTGAGCTGGCCCTTTACGTTAACGGCGCGACGGCGTTAAATGACAACTCGCTCCGCTGCAAATCTCATCGCTCGTTGTGCGAGTCTCTGCTATGGCGCCCACGTTCGTCGAACTTGCCCGCGATACCAACCAGGCCCTGGGAATCGGCCAGTATGCCATCGACTTCATGCGGGAGGGCCAGCCCGGCGAAGCGGCCTTGCGGCAGGTTGAGCGATTCCACCTCGACAGCATCGCCTGTGCCGTTTCAGCGATCGCCTGCGGTACCAACGCGCCCAACGTACTTCGGGCAGAAGCCTTGGAGTATGCCGTTACCGATCCGGCGCGCGGCGTACCGCTGCTGGCTTCCAATGTGCTGGTGCAGCCCGAGAAAGCGGTGGCGGCGAACTCCTCGGCCGCGCGCGAGTGGGACGCCAACGGCACCAACTTCGGCTATAACCCGGCCCGCGGCGCCACCGCCGGCGAGTTTGGCCACAACGACTTTTATCCGGTCGCCGTGGCTGCCGCGCAACTGGCCGGCTTGAACGGCCGCGACACGCTCAAGGCGATGCTGCTGCTGGACGAGATTCGCGGCCGGCTGGCGGAAGTGTTCTCGCTCAAGGACCACAAGATTGACCATGTGGTCCACGGAGCCATCGCCTCGGCCGCCGTGTACGGGGCCGTGCTGGGTGCCACCGCCCAGCAGATCGAAAGCGCCATCGGCATGGTGGTGGCGCATTACATCCCGTTCCGCGCGATCCGGGCAGGCAAGCAGCTCTCCGACTCCAAGGGCGCCTCGGCGGCCATCAGTGCCGAAGTCGCCGTACTGGCCATGCGGCGGGCAATGCGAGGCTTTGTCGGCCCGGCCGACATCTTCCGTAACCCCGAGGCGATCTTCTGCCTGTTTGAGCCGCCGGGCCAGCCGGGCGTCAGCCCCTTCGACCTAGCCCTGGCCATGCAAGGCGACGACTTCGCCGTGCAGGGCATGCACTTCAAGCTGGGGCTCTATGAACACCAGTCGGCCGGCGCCATTCAGGGGCTGATCGATCTGCTGACGGGCAATCCCGCGTTGCTCAACGATCCCGATCAACTGCGCCGCGTGCGGATCACCATCTATCAGCCGGCCTACGGCATCATTGGCGACCCGGCCAAGCGCGACCCGCGCACCCGGCAAAGCGCCGACCACTCGATGGTCTACATCATCGCCACGCTGCTGCGCAAGGCGTATGAGCGGAAAGCCGCCGGGTGGAAGGAACTGATGCTGGTGCCCGCCGATTACGACGACCAGGCGCTGTTCCACCCGGTAACCCGGGCAATCATGGACAAGATCGAATTCGAGCACGGCGGCCCGGAATACGACCGCCGGTATCCCGACGGCATCCCCACGACCATCGAGATCGAGCATGGGCAGCTGGGCGAACTATCCAGCGGCCTGGTGATGTACCCGGCAGGGCACGCGCGAAACACCACGGCCGACCTGGATGACCTCTTGGCCCACAAGTTTGAACTGCTGGCGGGCTTGGGCGTGGACGACCCGGGGGCGCTGTACCGGCGGTTTACCGGCCTGGCCGAGCGTTCCCCGGAACAGATCCGCGAGCTGTTCAACTTCACCCTCAAAGGGTAACAAACGTGCTCAGCCGCCCCGCGTGCGGCAGAACGCACGTTTTTTGTCGTCGCGACGGATTCACGCCGACCAGGTTATTCGCTGCTGTCTTCTTCGGCTTCGTGTTCAGTGGTGGCGGCCCCGGCACGCCGTCGCTCGATGCGGTTGTCGAGAATGTAGCTTAACCCACCCACGCCCATCAGGATCACCAGCGAAAACGCGACGGTGAACAGGGCCACGATGTAGTACCCGATGCCGCAGGCAATGCCCACCGAGCCGACCACCCAGATCGTGGCCGCGGTCGTGAGGCCTCGCACCGATCCACCGCCGCGCACAATGCTGCCGGCTCCCAAGAAGCCGATTCCACCAATCACGCCGCTGACCACGCGCAAGGGGTCGCCCGCCGACCGCATCCCACCGGCCGACTCCAGCGCCGCTTGATAGATATACATGGTGAGCAGGGTGAATGAAGCAGACCCCAGCGCCACCATCATGTGCGTTCGCAGCCCGGCCGGCTTGGCTTGGAACTCCCGCTCGAAACCGACCACCGCGCCGCACGCCACAGCGGCCGCCATCCGAATGAGGATATCCAGCCAATCGTCAGGATACATTCTCGTCAGGTCTCCAATGCAGCACGAATCCGGTTCACCAGGGCGTTATCGCGTTCATCGGCGCCGTGCAGGTTGTAAACACTAGCAGCCATGAACCGGTCACGCCAGGCAGGCGACACGTAGTAGCAATCTTCCAGCACGGCCGAGCTGAACTTGTAGTCGTGCGCGTCGTCGCCTTTGAGGAAGACTAGCACACGTCCGGCTTCCACGAGTGCCTCGGGCGGCTGATGCTTGAGCACGCTCAAGGTCTTGCGGGCGGCAGCCATCCGATCGCCCGCCAGGCCGGCAAACAACTGCGTGACGGCTTCGGGGCCCTCGCCCGGGGCATCCTCCGGTTCCAGGGCGGTGATATCCAGCTGCTGCACACGTCCGCGCTGGGTCATCGCATCGCGGAACAAGGGCAAGAACGATGCCGCCTGCAGCAACATCAGCTTGCGGGTATTGTCATCCTTGGCCCACAGGTACGCGTAGTGCAGGGCGTTGGCCGTCGTCATGGCATGCAGCGCTACGATGCCGCGTTGCCGCAACAACAGCTCGCCGGCTCCCAGGAACACGGCGTCCCACAGCACCTGCGGGTGATAGCCTTCGTTGCTGATCCGCACGATCTCGTCGCACACTTCGGCGTAATCGCCGGTGCGCAGCGAGGCCAACAGGTCGCGGGTGGCTTGCGGATCGGTCTTGCCTGCCGTCCAGTCGGGCCGGAACTTGCCCACCAGTTGCTGATTCCGCCGCCAGGGCCGATCGGCCAGCAGGTCGTTCTCGGCCGGGTTGCGATCGCCGCCGCGGTTTTGCAGCGCGTACGCCAGGCTGCGGAGGATCGGTTCGGAGTGCTCCCAACCGATCGTCTGCAACGTGCGGAAGGCGTTGGCGACAAAGATCGCCTTGTGGCCAATGGAGCGGAAATCGCGAGCACCGTACCGATAGAACAGCTCGCAGATCTCGTTAGCACCCGCCGAGCGAGCCAGCCCGGCCACGGCCGTATCGGCCGCTTCTTCATCCCAGCTATCCATGGCGTGCGTAAACGCCTTGATGGCTTCGGTAGGCGTGGGCACCTTCGACTCATCGACCGGCCGCATGTGCCAGTCGCCTTCTTGCACGTCGCGTGCCTGCGTTGCCTTGAAGTAATCGAGCGTCCAGAAGATCGGCAGCCAGCGGTGCTCGTCGGGCGAGCTGATGCTGGCAAGGTGAGCCGAGTTGACCACCAGCACGCCGTGGAACTTGAAGCCCACCGCGGGCCGCGGCTGAATGTTGCGCACGCCGGCCAGGAACAAAGCCGCCAGCAGTTCGCGGTAACTGACGCCCGAGCGGATGCGGTTGGCAACCACCTCGATCACTTTGTCCCGAGGTGATTCCTCAATCAGCCGCACCAGCGGCTCGATCTCCGGCCGCAGAGGAACCATGTCCGAGCCGTTGGCTTCGGCGGCAGACACCTTGGGCAACCGGCCCAGAAATCCCAAATCGCCCAGGCTGGCTGCGGCGCCCCCTAACAAACCGGCACCCGTGGTGGCCAGAAAGCGACGACGATCGGTGGGGAACATGGGAACCTCCGCGGTTGGAGTGCGACGGGCTAAACGATACGTAGCGGTGATGTGCTTACCCCAAGGGTTCATTATAGGGCAATGTTCAAGTTCAAACGCATGAGAAACCTACGCACGCAAGCATTTACCGCTTGAGAGCTACTTTGGCTCACCAAGATTCCGCCTACGCTAGCGAATCAGCTCCTTAGACACCCATGAGTCAGCCTGGGCTAAGCAGAACGCGGCGCGAAGTTTCTTGACGCAGTGCGCGCGGACCGGTTGAATCGGAGCCAACGCCTGCGTTTGCTCAGGTGTTTGAACGTTTGCGCCCCATGTGGTCTGCCACGGCGCCGCGTGGCGTTACTCACCGGCTTGAGTCCCTGCCTAATCTGGTTGCCTATGTCCGATCTGCTGGACAAGTGCGAGATCTGCGGCGCTCTGCTGGATGAAGAAGACCTGTTCTGCGGCAACTGCGGGGCCGAAGCCCCTGAACGGACTCCATCGGCCGAGCAGCATGCGGCCGTCGCCACGCACAGCTTCCAGTGCAATAACTGCGGCGCATCGATGAGCTACAGCGCCACGGCCGGCGCGCTGCAATGCCCGTTCTGCGGATCCGAAGAACTACTCGAAAAACCGCCCCAGCGCGTACTCCAGCCCGAGCGCGTGGTCCCGCTGGCCGTCACGCGCGAACAGGCCAACAACCTGCTGCGGCGGTGGCTGGGCTCAGGATTCTGGCGGCCCGGCGACCTGGCCATGCGCGCCAAGGTCGTGGCGATGACTCCGGTCTACGTGCCGTACTGGGTGTTCTCGGCCGATACGCACACCTATTGGACCGCCGACACCAACCGCACGCCGCCTGGCGCAAGGTCCAACTGGTATCCCATCTCGGGCGAGCACCGCGGACACCACGAAGGGCTGCTGATCGGCGCCAGCAGCGTGCTTACGGCCAAAGAAACATACGACTTGTGCCCGTTCGATCTGTCGCGCGCGGTGCCGCCGGAGCAGGTGGATCTGCACTCGGTGACCGTCGAACAGTTCACGGTGCCGCGCAAGTACGCGCGGCCGCTGGCCCGGCAGGGGCTGGAATCCCTGGAACGCGATGAGTGCATCGCCCGATACATCGGGCCGGGTCACCGCAACGTGAAGGTCAATGTTCGGATCGCAAACCTGCGCGGCGAGCCGGTGCTGCTGCCGGTCTGGATCATGGCGTACCATTACGGCGAGCAGACTTTCCGGTTCTTGATCAACGGGCAGACCGGCAAGGTGACGGGCCGGGCTCCGGTTTCCAAGGCCAAGATCTTCGGAGCGGTGCTGCCGGCGCTCCTGCTGCTGGTGCTGATCGCGCTGGTGATGTCCGTGTCGGGCAGGTTTTGACGGCTGGCCCGGCATGGCCGAGGTGCCCGGCAGAAGGTAACCTTTAGGAGCCGGCGGCCGGGCAGAAAACGTGCTTTCCCTTAAGCACCCCCAGCGGCTGCGGACGATTGATGGCGCAAAGTGACGGTATGGAATCACACGAGCTTGCCCACCTGGAACTGCTGGCCGACGTCGATGCGCTGTTGGCCGATCTTCAGAAATGGTCGGACAGCGCGCCGGCGTGGCCGCCTGCGCGCATCTGCCAGGCCCTGGTGCGGAGGCTCACCGAGCGAACCCAATCGCTGCGGATCCGGCTCGATGCGCCGCTGGTGGTCGCCACGCTGGGCGGCACCGGCAGCGGCAAGAGCTCACTGGTCAACGCGTTGGTCGGCGAGGAAGTGACCCAAACCGGCCGTACCCGCCCCACCACCGTCGACCCGGTGATGATCTGCCGCAGCGACGTGTCGCCGGCCATGATCGGGCTGGAACCGAACCTGGTCCGCACCGTCCATCGCGATATCCCGGGGCTGGCGCATCTGGTCATCATCGACTGCCCCGACCCCGATACCACCGAGGACGAAGCGGCCGCGGCCACCAACCTGTCGCGGCTGCGGGCGATCCTCCCGCACTGCGACGTGCTGCTGGTGGTTTCGACGCAGCAGAAATACCTGAACGCGCGGCTGGCCAGCGAACTGCGGACTGCCTCGGAAGGCGCGCAACTGGTGTTCGTCCAAACGCACGCCGATCGCGACTCCGACATTCGCGACGACTGGCGCGACCATCTGCGGCGGCAGGGGATTGAACCGCGGGCAATGTTCTTCGTCGATTCGCTGGCGGCCTTGCGGGCGGCGCAAAGCGGCTTCACCCCGCCGGGCGAGTTCGCCAAACTGCTCGATCTGCTCAGCCGCGAGCTGGCCGGCAGCGCCGCCAACCGCATTCGCCGGGCCAACTTTCTCGACCTGCTCGCGCAAACGCTCGAACGCTGCGGCGAACTGATCGCCGACGGCATGCCGGCCGTGGAAGAGCTCAAACAGGCTATCGCCGAGAAACGCCAGGCGCTGGGTGAAAAGCTGGCCCAGCACATGCAAGAAGAACTGCTGGCCAATCACCGCGTGTGGGAAAGCCGGCTGCTGGGCGAGATCGCCTCGCGGTGGGGCGTCAGCCCGTTCTCGATGGTGCTGCGCACCTTCCAAGGTCTGGGCGGTTTGGTCTCGGGCGCGGCCCTGGTGCGGATGCGCACGCCCGCCCAACTGGCGATCTGGGGCGTGCTGGAAGGCGGCCGCCGGCTCCGCACCAAGGTGCTGGAACGCAAGGCCGAAGCCTGGCAGGAAACGCCCAACTGGGCCTGGACCGACGCCGAACTCGGCAGTGCCCGCTACGTGCTCGACGGCTACGCCTACAAAGCCGGCCTGCCCCGCGAATCGCTCGCGGCGGAGGTTATCCAGGAAGAGGCGGCCGCGGCAGGGCGCGAGTTTGTGGCGATGGCCGGCAACGAACTCCAGCAGATCATCAACGAACAAGCCAAACGCCGCACCGGCTGGTTCAAACGCTGCTTCTACGAAGGGATGCTGCTGATCGTGGTGGTGGCGATCCTGGTCCGGCTCGGCAAGAACTTCTTCTACGACGCCTGGCTGGCGCCCGAGCTGGGGCTGACCGCGCATCCGGCCCCGGTGCTAGGCTTCGACTTCTTCTTGCAGGCCCTGTTCTGGCTGCTGCTGTGGTGTTCGTTCTTGCTGTGGCTCTTCACGCTGGGCTTGCAGCGAGGCCTGGCCGGCCGGGTGGCCGAAATGGCTCGATCGTGGTCGCGGGCCGAGTCGCTCAAACAACTCTTCGCCGGCATTGAGCGGCAGGTGGAAGCCATCGAGCGGTTCGAACGCGAACGCCAACGGCTGGAAGGCAAGGTCGAGACGCTGCGGGCCAATTTGGCCGATCCCAGCCCCATGCTGGGCCGCCGCTCCGCCTAAGCAGGCAAGGGGAGAGCGCTGCCGCGCCTCGGCACGCGCACGACGTACGCGCGGCTGCGGCGCGCGAGGCTGCGACCGTCGGTGGAAAGCCTGCCGACAAAAACAAAAAGGCGGGCGCATGCGCCCGCCTCGATGTTCAACTTTGAAGAACCGCACCTGTTGCGGTGGCTTACTCCTCGCCCTTGACGCGGCGTTCCTTGAGGCGGGTAGCCTTGCCGACGCGATCGCGGAGGTAGTACAGCTTGGCCCGGCGGACCACACCGTGCCGCTTCACTTCGATCTTGGCGATACGGGGCGAGTGCAGCGGGAACTTGCGTTCCACGCCTTCGCCCTGCACGATCCGGCGGACGGTGAACATCTCGCGGGTGCCCGAGCCGCTGCGGGCGATCACCACGCCGGTGAAGATCTGGATACGCTCTTTGTCGCCTTCCAGAATCCGGGTGTGGACGTCGACGGTATCGCCGATCTCGAACTCCGGCTTCTCCGCCTTGAGGTATTTCTCTTCAACCTTGGCGATGATTTGTTGGCTCATGGGAGGCGACTCCTCAGGGATTCTCTCTGCTGTTTCGTAGGGAATGGATTTCGTGGCGACACTGCCGCGCCCGGTTGGGGGGCAGGCACGGCAGGCAGCCTGGCGTTTAACGGGATTGGCCGCGCTGTGGTTCGCCGGGTTCGGGCGGTTGGTTCTCGAGCAAGTCGCGCCGCCGCTGCCGCGTCCGCTCCAGGCTTTGTTGTTTTCGCCAGCGGGCAATCTCCGGATGATTGCCGCTGAGCAGGATGTCGGGCACGGCATGGCCGCGGAACACCCTGGGGCGCGTGTACTGGGCGAACTCCAGCAGCCGGTTGCCGCTGGAGAACGAATCGTCCTGGCTGCTGCGTTCATCGCCCAGCACGCCCGGCACCAGCCGCACCACGGCGTCGATCACCACCATGGCGGCGACTTCGCCCCCGTTGAGGATGTAGTCGCCGATGGAAATCTCGCGGGGCTGGAGGATCTCGCGGACGCGCTCGTCGAACCCCTCGTACCGGCCGCAGAGGATGATCAGCCGCGGCTGGGCGGCCAATTCCTCCACCACGCGCTGGTTGAGCGGCTCGCCCTGCGGCGTGAGCAGGATCACTTGCCCAGGCTGCTCGGGCACCATCGCCTGCACGGCCTCGACGCACTCGACCACGGGCTGGACCATGATCACCATGCCGGGGCCGCCGCCAAAGGGGCGGTCATCCACCTGGCGATGCTTGCCGTGGGCCCAATCGCGCAAGTTATGCAGTTGCACGTTGACCAGGCCGGCGTCGATGGCTTTTCGAAGCAGACTCTGGCCCAGGTAACCCTGGAATATATCGGGAAACAGGGTCACCACGTCGAACCGCATGGGGCGTCAGCCCTCGCCTTACTCCGCCTGGGCCGGCTTGGCCTTCTGCTGCACCGGCGGCTGACCGTAACCGCGCTGCCGGAGACGCTCCAGCGCTTCTTCCTGCTGCTTCAGGTGCGTGCCGTTGGTCCCGTACTTCTTGATCAGGATCTTGACCTTTTCGGTGGGCTGAGCACCGACCGACAGCCAATAATCCACCCGCTCGCGGTTCAGGACCACGCGGGCATCGGTTTCCGGCACCAACGGGTCGTAGGTGCCCAACTCTTCCAGGGCACGGCCGTCGCGAGGGGCGCGGCTGTCCATGGCGCAAATGCGATAGAAGGGACGATGCGTCCGCCCCAACTTCTTCATCCGAATCCGGACTGCCAACGTAACCTCCTACAGTCAAAGCTTTTGTGTATATGAATCCCCCTCGCCACCCCAATCGGGTTGCACGGGCGGCCTGAGGGTGCGCTCGCCAAGCGGGCATACCGCCAGCCACAAAAGACCAGCGGAAACAAGAAAATATCGCAAACGCACGGGGGCGCTGTCAACGGCCTTCTTGAGCCAAAGCGGTCGACAACAACAATAAAACCGCTAACGCCATAAAATCTCACGCGGGCGAACAAATCAACATACTAGAACACGGCTTGAATGGCGCCAAAGCTTTATGGCATGATCCCTTTGCCAGCGCAGCCAACCAAAAGGCCGCAAGCCCACAAAGCCCCGCGATCCACAAAACCGCCAGGGCCGACCAAGCTGGCGAACTAAAGGCCGCTGGCAGCGTAGTACCCTCCGACGGGGTGTCGCAGCCCGCCGCCGCAAGCTTCGCCGGCAACCACGCGGCCTCAAGTGCGCGCCGAGCCCCCCCGCCGGAGCGGCAGGCGGTCGCAGGCGGCTTTGCGATGCCATTTCCGGCCAGGGCCAGGGCGAACCCTTCCCCATACAATGCGGCAGCGACGCCGCGCGGCCATGCGCAGCCAGCCCGATTCACCATCCCACGACTCTCCCGCCCAGGAAGCGGTGGTTGCTCATGCTTGACCTGATTCAAGTCTCCAAGAGCTATAGCCAGCCCAACGGCGAGCGGCTGCCGATTCTCAATATCCCCCGCTACCACGTAGAAGCCGGCGAACAGGTGGTGCTGATGGGCCGCAGCGGCTCCGGCAAGACCACGCTGCTGCACATCATCGCCGGCATCAGCCAGCCCGACCGCGGCAACGTCAACGTGGCCGGCGTCAATATCGCCGCGCTGCCCGAGGCCCAACGCGACCGTTTCCGGGCCGATCACATCGGGTACGTGTTTCAGACGTTTAACCTGCTGCCCGGCTTCTCGGCCCTGGAGAACGTGATGCTGGGCATGGCGTTCGCCGGCGGCTCGGTCGATCGCCAGCGGGCCATCAACCTGCTGGAGCGCGTAGGGCTGGGCGGCCGACTCACGCATAAACCCAACCAGCTTTCCGTCGGTGAGCAGCAGCGGGTCTCGGTCGCTCGGGCGTTGGCCAACCGCCCCCGGCTGCTGTTGGCCGATGAACCGACCGCCAATGTCGATCCCGGCAACCAGCAGCAGATCATCGACCTGATCCGCCAGACCTGCGAGGAAGAGCGGGTGGCCCTGATTCTGGTAACGCACACGCCGGAGGTGGCATCGCAGTTTGCCCGCGTCGACCGGCTCGAGGAGATCAACCAGCTATGAGCTTGTTCAAAATCGCGTGGCGGAGCATTCAGCAGCGGGCCCTCTCAAGCTGGCTGACGGCGCTCTCCATGGCCCTGGGCGTGGCGCTGGTGGTGACCGTGCTGGTGATCATGAACACGGTCGAAGAAACGTTCACCCGCAACGCTCAAGGCTTCGATCTGATCGTGGGCGCCAAGGGTGGCGCGCTGCAACTGGTGCTCAACACGGTGTACCACCTCAGCACGCCGGTGGAGAACATCCCTTACGACTTCTACCTGCAGTTCAAGCGGGGCACGCCGCCGCAGGTGATCAACGCGGCCGGCGCGCTGGGCGGTGCCGCGGGCGCTACGGCCACGCCGCGTCAGCCACGAGGGCGATTTGCCTCGGCGGTGGAGGTCGCCATCCCGTACTGCCTGGGCGACAGCTACCAGGATTTCCGCGTGGTCGGCACTGAGCCTACGCTGTTTGAAATCGACTATGCGCCCGGCCGGTACTACCGGTTTGCCGAAGGCCGCAACTTCAAGACCGAGAACTTCTTTGAAGCCGTGATCGGCGCGCGGGTCGCTCGCGAAACGGGCCTCAAGCTGGGCGACAAGTTCAACTCCACCCACGGTATCGGCCCCGAAGGCCACGTGCACAAGGACACTTCGTTTGAAGTCGTGGGCATCCTGGAACCGACCGGCACGCCCAACGACCGGGCCGTGTTCGTCAATATCGAGGGCTTTTACCTGCTGGATGGGCACGCCTTCGATCCGGAGATTCGCGAGACCGGTAACCTCACCCAGCCGGGGTTGCAGGAAGATCTTTCGAGCTACCTGCCGCAGGGCGGGGAGGTCGCTCCGCTGCCGATCGACAAACGCGAAGTGACGGCCGTCCTCATTCGCACCGATCCCAGCAACCCCATCGCGGCCATCTCGCTGCACAAGTACATCAACAAGAACCCCACGGCCCAGGCCGTGGCGCCCACGCGGGTGATCTTTCAATTGTTCGAAAGCATCGTGGGCAACCTGCGGGCCCTGCTGCTGCTGCTCACCTGCTTGATCGTGGTGGTGGCCGGCATCGGCATCATGGTCAGCATCTATAACTCGATGAGCGACCGCCGCCGCGACATCGCCGTGATGCGTGCCTTGGGGGCCCGCCGCAGCACCGTGATGACGGTGATTCTGCTCGAATCGATCGGGCTGTCGCTGGGTGGCGGCCTGGCCGGCTTTGTGCTGGGGCACGCGGCGATCGGCCTGCTCAGCGGCCTCATGGTGCAGTACACGGGCGTGTACCTGGGCTTCTTCAGCTTCGTGCCCTGGGAAGCGCTGCTGCTGCCGGGCCTGGTGGTGCTGTCGACCCTGGCCGGATACTTGCCTGCCATGTCGGCCTACAAGACCGACGTGAGCCGTTCGCTCCAGGCCAATCCGTAAGCGGCTCTATCACAGGCAACCGCTCTGGCGCATCCCGCCGCGTTTCCATGCGCGCGCACGGGCAGCGCATCATCGCCAGGTGGGAAGCCGCGCACACAAGATTCCGGTTACATCACTCCGGCAGGTCAGCTCGCGCGTCGCACACCGACTCATGTGAGCAAGTCGCGATCCATCGCGCGCCGGAGAACCACTGACCGGCGGCTCAAGCGCGCCGAAACGAGCGCGTACCGGTAGCGTAGTCGCAGCGTAACGGGGGCGTGCCAAAGAGGACAGTTAGGACAACCGTCCCTGCTGGGCGAGCTCGGCACAACGGATGCAATGCGCCGTGAAGGGCAATGCGTTCAGACGCATCTTCTTGATCGGTTCACCGCACTCCACGCAGGTGCCGTAGGTGCCGTCCTCGATCCGCTGCAGCGCCTCTTCGATGGCCGCAAGCGTGTCTTCTTCCGACTGCATCAGGCTGAGCGTGAACTCCTGCTCATACGCGTCGGTGCCGAGGTCGGCCATATGGATCGGCATACCGTTGCGGTGATCGGGCGTTTCACGATTATTGTGCAGGGCCGCTTCGGCCATCTGCTGAAAATCGCCACGCAGCCGCGCCCTCAATGCCAGCAGCTTTTCCTTAAAGACCTTCATGTCGGCTTTTTTCATGTTGACGCAGCTCCGGCCAAAAGGTGGACGTAAAGAGGGCTCGTGCGCCGAGCCTTACATGGTACGGGGCCAAATTTCTAAAGTCAAATATTTTGCTAACCGTCCCGCCGAGGGGGATTGATACTTTGCTCTTACCGCGGGCTACTAGCAGGTGGCATGCCGTTGCACATTGCCTGCCGCTGCGCTCTGAATTCGTGCTGTTACGTGCCCCCCCGTTGCCCAAGAAACAAGCCGGCTCTGCCGGTTGCGGCGAATATAGGGCGCATTGAAGCGATCTTTTCGAGTCCATAGCGCACACGCCCGCGCCATCAAGACACAGGGCTGAGAGGCTGTCCAAAAAGCGGTCTTGGATGAATGCCGGTTGAGTGGTTAAACTGCGTGGTATGGAAAGGATGCCATACCCAACCGACCTCACGGACGAACAGTGGCGACGCAT
>Ga0207864_1003380_pt1 | contig 13418 bp, 14 predicted proteins | sample HigsolmetaAR202D_FD_184834 | JGI IMG/M metagenome (GOLD analysis project Ga0207864, IMG submission 184834) | Ionic liquid and high solid enriched microbial communities from the Joint BioEnergy Institute, USA - AR20-2-D (SPAdes) (version 2) ...
GGCCGCCAGGCACCGCCGGGAGCACCGCAGCGCCATCGACGCCACCGCCAGCAGCTGGTTGTGCCTGGAACCCCGGCGACCGGAGGGATTGCTCGTGCGGCTCATCACCCCAGTGGAGCGCAAACCCACGCCGCTGTCAAATCGTTTCTACACACCAGCTGGAAGCCCGTGCACTCCTCCTCTCCCCCTCCTCCCCGCCCCATCCGTCCCCCAGCCCCCTCTCCCCCATCCCCCTCACCTCCACACCTGCTCACCTCTTCACCTCCACACCCCGCCACCTCCTTCCCCCGCTCCAACCGGCCAACCCCACCCCCCGTGCTAGACTTCTTCCATCATGCCCGCGGCCACTCCCCCATCCGCCAGCCCGACAACCCCCGGCGAGCGGACGCCGGTCACGCGATGCATCCTCTGGCGCCCCGCGGCCATCCCCACCCCCGCTGAACTCCTCGCCAGCCTCCAGCGCCGCGCCATCCTCATCACCGAGTGCACCGACGCCTACGCCGCCCTCGCCCACCTCTGCCGCCTCGAGCACTCCCCCCCCGATCGCATCATCTTCCTCCTCGTCAACCCCGCGCAACTCCCCGACGCCCCCAGCGCCCTCGACGCCGCCGCCCGCTACGCCCCCCACGCGGCCTGCTGGTGGTACGACGCGCGCACCTGCGACAAACTCTGCCGCGTCACCCCCGGCGACATCGCCGCCTGGACCGCGCTCCACACCACCCCCGCGCCCCGACTCTCCGCCCACAGCCCGCGCGACCAGGCCCCCACCGTCGACGATCCCGATCACCGCGTGCCCCCGCTCCCCCGCCGCTCGACGCCGCCGTCCCTGCGCCTGATCTCCGACGACGCCGACCCCGCCGAGCCCGCCGCTTCTGCTTCTTCCCAAAGCGCGGCCACGCTCCCCTCGCTCACGAACCACGCCCACGACCCTGTGGGCGATGGCCACGCCCCCCACGGCTCCCCCTCCGCCACGCTCCTGACCAACGAAGAACTCGCCATGCTCCTCGCCGAGCCCCCGAGCACCCCAGCGCCGCCCCCCCAGGCCGCGGGGCAGCGCACCCCGTGGTGGCGCCGCCCCGAGTCCGGCGGCGTCAACGGAACAGGGAGCCACGAGCCATGAGCACCCTCGGCGCCACCCAGCACGACACCCCCGGCCGCGCCCGCGTCCTCCTCGTCGGCCGCACCGGCCTCGACGGCATCCTCCGCCGCGATCCGGCCATCGACCTCCGCCGCGCCCGCACCCCCTTCGACGCCATCGGCGAACTCGCCGACCCCGACTTCGGCATGCGCCCCGCCGCCCCCGCTGACGCCGACCCCATCGCCGTCATCGTCGCCCCCAACGCTGACCCCGGCGACGACGCCGCGGCCTTCATCGACGGCCTCCGCATCATCAACCCCGACGTCCGCGTCTTCCTCGCCGCCGACGAGCACCGCCCCCCCTACCACGGCGCGCTCCCCCCCAACGCCAACGGCGCCCCCCTCGCCGACCGGATCCGCGCCCTCCTCCGCCCGGCCCCGGCCGTCCCCGCGGCAGCGCCCTCGCTCCACCTCGCCGACGCCGCGCCAACGCCCCCGGCCCCGCCCGCGCCGTCACCACCCCCCGCCGCCGCTGCTCCCAACGCCGCCCCGCCCCCGATGCCCCTCCCCCCGGGCGTCTCCCTCGACGACGACATCGCCCTCCTCGAATGGCTCATGGCCGGGCGCGACCTCCTCCTCCCCGCCATGCAACTTATCCGCCAGCGCACCGGCTGCCCGGACGTCGTCTTCCTCCCCGCCGGCGATCAGGACGCCGCCGCCCCCCCGACCGTCGCGACCCCCGCGCCGGACGCGGCCCAGTCCCCCGTCGTCTACCGTTCCCGCCGCCTCGGCTGGCTCTCCAGCCGCCGCGCCCAGCCCCACGAACTCGCCCCCCACGCCGCCTGGCTCGCCCACTGGCTCGCCCTGCGCGACCAGCAGGACCAGCTCCGCCGCGCCGCCTTCACCGACGACCTCACCGGCGCCTCCAACCGCCGCTACTTCGACCGCTTCCTCGCCGCGGCCATCGACCAGGCCCGCGCCGAGCGACTCCCCGTCACCGTCCTGTTCTTCGACATCGACGACTTCAAGCAGTACAACGACAAGTACGGCCACGCCGCCGGCGACGAGATCCTCCGCGAGACCGTCCGCCTCCTCAAGTCCGTCATCCGCCCCACCGACCGCGTCTGCCGCATCGGCGGCGACGAGTTCGCCGTCATCTTCCACGAGCCCCACGGCCCCCGCGACCCCGCCAGCAAGCCCCCCGCCAGCATCCTCGACATCGCCCAGCGCTTCCAGCGCCAGATCTGCGAGCACCGCTTCCCCAAACTCGCCGAACAGGCCCCCGGCACCCTCACCATCTCCGGCGGCCTCGCCACATTCCCGTGGGACGGCGACACCCCCGAAAAACTCCTCCAGCGCGCCGACGAACTCGCCATCCAGAGCAAGCGTCAGGGCAAGAACGCCATCACCCTCGGCCCCGGCGCCGAACGCCACTGCTGCTGACGCCTCCCGTGGCACGGGCTTTCAGCCCGTGCTCTCCCCTCTCTACCGTGGCACGGGCTTCGAGCCCGTGACTCTCCTTCTTCCCGCCCTCCGGGTGCCACGGCTGAGCGCTTCGCTCGGCCGTGCTCTCCCACTCCTTCCCCTCTCCTTCTCCAATCTCCCCAACCTCTCCCTGCCCTCCCGCCAATGACCTCCCCAGCCCCCACATCCCCCCCCCTCTGCCCCGCCTGCGACTACGACCGCGCCGGCCTCCCCGACACCGCTCCCTGCCCCGAGTGCGGCGCCCCCGCCCCACCGCCCGGCCCGCCAGCCGAGCCGACCTCGACCGAACTCTTCGTCCGCACCATCCTCCGCCCCCGCGTCCTCTGGACCGACCTCTCCCCCTCCCCGCGCGACGACGCCACCCTCGTCGTCAACGCGATCACCGGCTCGGCCCTCTTCTTCAGCGCGGCCATCGTCTTCAGCGGTATCCCGTTCGTCGCGAGCACCCTCCGCCACAGCGGCCCGGTGAGCGCGCTGGGCGTCGCCATGGTCGGCACGATGCTCGCAGCACTCTTCACGTTCCTTTTCTGCAGCGGCCTCGCCCTCGCCATCATCCTCGGCTCCCTCCTCGCCGCCGCCCTCGCCCGCCTCGTCGCCGGCCTCTTCGCCCCCGTCCGCTCCCCCCGCTTCATCAAGCCCGTCGCCGCGTACGCGCTCTCCCCCCTCGTCGCCTGGGGCCTCGCAGCATGGGCCGTCGTCCTCCTCACCGCCGCCGCCACCCTCGGCCTCCTCGCCGCGGACGCCCCATCGGACCAGCGCGAATCCCTGTACCGCTCCGCCGCCCGCCTCAACCTCGCCCTCGCCGCCGCCGCCCCCCTGCACACCGCCATCCTCATCATCTGGGGCGTCCTCGCCCCGACTCCCTAGCCGCACGGCGGCGCAAGCCCGTAGGCAAAGCGCAAGCCCCAACAGGATGGCACCGAAGCACCCCGCGAGCAACACACCGCCGCCGCGGGCGGTGCGCTCACCCCCATCCGGTACACTCCCCATCGCATGCCGCCCCCCTCGCCCAACTGCCTCCTCTGCGGCTACGCTCTGACCGGCCTCGATCCCTCATCCCCCTGCCCCGAATGCGGCGCCCCCGCCGCCGCCGCCCGCGAGATCCCGCCCCTCACCTTCCGCACCTGGGCCCGCACCCTCATCCTCATGACCGTCGCGCCCCACCGCGTCCTCGCACGCATCGACCGACACAGCGCCTCGCCCGCAACGGTGCTCGTCGCCAACCTCACCATCGGCTGGCTCATCATCGCATTCGCCATGATGCTCCCCTCACTCGTGGAGAACTTCAACGACGACCGGCGCGACACCGGCAGCCTCACCGAGGCCCTCTTCGGCCTGCTCGCCCTCGCGCCCTTCCTCCTCCTGTACATCGTGCCGGCGGCGTCGATCGGCGCCGGCCTGAGCCTGCTCGCCCTCGCAGCAACATCCCCCATCGCCGCCGCCTCGCACCTCTCCGGCCGCCAGGTCCTCCGAACCCACATCGCCACCGTCGCCGCGTGCGCAACCTACGCCACACTCCCCGTCGCCCTCGCCGCCCTCCTCACCTCCCTGGTCTTCTGCACCATCGCCTTCGCCTGCTTCGACGGCGTGGGCTCGCCGGTGAGCAGGTTCACCGGCGGCTCGGTCGTCTACCTCGGCCTGCCATCCGCCGCCGCGGCCGTGGGCACCACGTCCCTCCTCACGCTCTACGGCGTGTTCGTAGCGAGCCCGCCCAAAGAGGCTCGTGTCCGACGATGACACCCAATCCCTTCATCCCCTGCACCTCCTGCGGCTACAACCTCGCCGGCCTCCCCCAGGGCTCCGCCTGCCCCGAGTGCGGCGTCCCGATCGCGCTCTCCATCCAGCACGCCGCCGCCCAGACTTGGGGCGCACGCCTCCGCACCGCCGCCCTCCACCCCGCCCGCCTGCGCCGACAATCCGCGCCAACCCCGCGCGACGTCGCCCACCTGCGCGCCAACAGCGCCCTCGCCGTCGCGGCCATCATCTTCCTCCCGTGCGGCCTGTTCGTGCTCGAATCCACCACGACGCGCAACAACCTCTCCGCCCTCGCCACGCTGCTGCTGATCCTCGCCGCGACCACGATGGTCGCCCAACTGATCGTCTCAACCTCCTTCCTCGCGCTCGCCGGCCTCTTCGGAACCATCCGCGGCCGGCGGCCCGACGCCCGCACCCGGCAGTCCATCGCCGCCCGCGCCAGCTTCAACCTCCTCGCCGCGGCCCTCGGGGCCCCCGCCGTCTTCGTGATCGGCGGCGCCTTCCTCTCCATCACGGAATCCCTCAGCCCCACCGGCCGTCCCACCCGCCTCCTCTCCCTCGCCCTCCTCGTCCACGCCGCGATCACCGCCCTCTACGGCCTGATCCAGCTCTGGCTGCACGCCGAACCCACGCAGCGCTAGTGCCGACGACCTTTGAACCGGCCAAGCTCCGCCGTCGGGCAAAACAGATCGAGCTTGCTGGCGGTCATCGGCACTCTCCAGATCGTCGGCCGGCGCGGCGTGGCGTTCGCTACGATCTCCGGCCAGATCTTGACAGCCTTCCAGGCCATATCAGGCCAGCCAAGGCTGAACCAGGCGGGAACAAAGTGGAAGAAGGTCAAGGGGAGCGAGGCAAGAACCTGCGCCTCCGCCGGATTGGTCAGAATCCTCGCATCCCCGGAGATAATCGCCGGACGCTCCGGCCAGCTTGCAGCGTCCTGAAGCCACTCCGTATCGGCGGTGGTCCTCTCATACTTATCATCGTGCCATATCACACGATGACATCGATCGAAATGATCGAGCATGCGCGCCAGCTTCTCGGGCATATTCCGATCAAACAGGAAGAGCATCAAGCGGCTCGAATGTTGCCGATCCTCTCTTCAAACTCCACCGCATCAAGAACCGCTTGCGGCGAGGTTGCAAACAGATCGGCCACAAGCTCCGCATTCTGGCCGTTCGCATGGAAAGCGCGGGCCAGAACGAACGTGCTCGCACCAGCCTCGACGGCCGTCGGCTTGCCAAAATTCTTCGTCGGATCTATGACGACACCAGGCGAGACATTCCATCGCTCCGCAATCTGCGTGCGACGGCCATACTCAATGTCCTTCAGATATCGGTCGAGCACCCGCGGCATGGCGGCCTGACCCGACAACACCTCTTCAAGCTGCCGATCACCAAGGTCGTCCACGACTTCAAGAAAAACCGTGCGGCCGTCGGACTTGAGTTTGTAGTGACTGAACGGATGTGCGGAGCCAAGTCGCTCCCGAAGTCGGCCGTACACCTTGCGGACCGTCTGCATCGGGACGCCATGCTCTCGGAATCGGCCCACAACAAGCAGATCGACCAGATCGAGAAAACTGATCGCGTGCTTGCCTCGAACGCTCGGGACATCGGACCGGAGCACCGGCCCCGAGGCGGGATAGTCTCGGCGCCCCAGGAACCAGCGGCGCGCATTGTTCACGTCGATCCGCGCGAGCCGCGCGGCCTCCGGAAAACCGTACACGCCTTTGCCCAGCAGAGTTGCCAACTCCACGATGCTCCCGAGCGTCGATGACGTTGACGCGGACCGCCTCCTCCACCTCCCGGATACACCTCTCTCCTCTCAATATACTCCGAACCAGTCTGAACGTATGCCAAAAATCCCAAGCCACCAAGTAGGGCAGACACTAGCATCTGCGTCCGGCGACGCCATCGTTCATCGTCCCCAAGGTTGCTTAGGCTCCACCGACATGCCCCCACCCCACCCCCGCTACTCCCTCCTCGCCATCGACCTCGACGGCACCCTCCTCAACCCCGCCGGCAAAGTCTCCCACGCCAACATCGACGCCCTCCGCCGCGCCCGCGCCGCCGGCGTCACCACCGTCATCTGCACCGGCCGCGGCCTCGTCGAGTGCCGCGCCATCCTCGACGACATCGAGCAGACCGACCCCGTCGTCGTCGCCGGCGGCTCCATCATCGCCGACCCCATCTCCGGCGACACCCTCCACCGCTTCCCCATGGCCCCCGACCTCGTCCGCACCCTCGTGGACCTCTTCCTCCGGCGCGACCAGGCCGCCCTCGTCCTCAAGGACCCCGCCGCGGCCGGCTTCGACTACCTCGTCGTCTCCGACCACCCCTCCCGCCTCGACCCCGTCACCGCCTGGTGGTTCGACTCCCTCGGCGTCAAGGTCCGCCACGCCACCACCCTCGACGCCGACGACCACCCCGAGCACACCGTCCGCGTCGGCCTCTGCGCCACCTCCTTCGCGGCCGCGGCCATCGCCGCCGACCTCGGCCCCATCGTCGGCGACCGCTGCACCTTCCACCACTTCCCCGCCGTCGTCCCCGAGGCCGAGGAGCCCGCCGACCGCGTCGGCATCCAGGCCCCAGACCCCGCCTCCTACCCCGCCGCGCCACCCAACTCCATCGTCATCCTCGAGTGCTTCGACAAGGACGCGACGAAGTGGAGCGGCATCGCCCACCTCGCCGCCCAGCGCGGCATCCCCCTCTCCCGCGTCGCCGCCATCGGCGACCAGATCAACGACATCCCCATGCTCGAGAACGCCGCCCTCGCCGTCGCCATGGCCAACGCCGTCCCCGAGGTCCGCAACCTCGCCCACCACACCACCCTCTCCAACGCCGACGACGGCGTCGCCCACGCCATCAACCAGATCCTCAACGGGTCGTGGTAACGAAGAGAAGAGTCTTCACCACGGAGTCACGGAGATCACGGAACGATCACGGAGAAGATTCAAAACAGGGTTTCAACACAGACACAACAAGAAGGAACGCCCGATCATCCACAGCGATCCAGCGCCCCCACATCCCCTCCCACCCCTCTTCAAACCCGATCCTGCTGGACCAAAGCATGCAACGAGAGCGCCGGGATCTTCCCAACCGCTCCGTGCCCCCCGTGGTGAAAAAACTCGCCCCTCCCCACGCGCCCATCAGCACATGCAAACCCTCGCCGACATCAAAGCCCTCCTCGCCTCCCGCGGCCTCCAGCCGAAGAAGTCCCTCGGCCAGAACTTCCTCATCGACCACAACCTCATCCGCAAACTCGCCGACGCCGCGAACCTCTCCCCCGGCGACCTCGCCCTCGAAGTCGGCCCCGGCACCGGCGCCCTCACCGAGGAACTCCTCGCCCGCGACGTCCACGTCGTCGCCTGCGAACTCGACGACAACCTCGCCGCCATGCTCGCCGAGCGCGCCCCAACGCTCCCCGGCGGCGGGAACCTCACCGTCGTCCACGCCGACTGCCTCGAAAAGGACCCCGCCGCCCCCGGCGAGAAGCGCCTCAGCCGCCCCCTCCGCGACGCCCTCGCCGGCCGCCCCTTCGCCCTCGCCGCGAACCTCCCCTACGGCGCGGCCACACCCCTCATCACCACCATCCTCCTCCACCACCCCGAGTGCCCGCGCCTCGCCGTCACCATCCAGCGCGAGGTCGCCGACCGCCTCCTCGCCCCCACCAGCTCCAAAGACCGCGGCGGCCTCTCCGTCATCGCCCAGGCCCTCGCCCACGTCTCCCGCATCGCCACCGCCCCGCGCGAGTGCTTCTGGCCCCGCCCGGACGTCACCAGCGCCATGGTCCTCCTCGAGCGCCGCCCGCACCCCCTCACCGCCGACCCCCTCGCCCTCTCCGCCTTCTGCCGACGACTCTTCGCCCAGCGCCGCAAGCAGCTCGGCGGCATCCTCGGCCGCGAGACTCCCTGGCCCCCCGGCATCGACCCCGCCATGCGCCCCGAGCAGCTCACCGTCGAGCAGATCGAGGCCCTCCGCCTCGCGGCCAATGAGACGATCCCCCCCGTCCCGCCGCCTGACCCCTCGACTCCCCCGGCCCCGCGCGATAGGTTGTAGGGGAGCGTCCACCCACCACCGCCGCTGGCCCCCACCCCCCACCAACCCCACCCCTCACACCCCCACCCCGCCAACCGCCTGCACCGAGGGCTCCCGCCTATGGCCGATCCGTTGCACCAGCCCAATCCCGGTCTGCACAACGACGACGGCCTTGCCCCATCCCTCGAACCCGCCCTCCTCGAAGCCTGCAAGGGCCGCCTCTCCAAACTCGAGTGGTTCCGCTCCACCTGGCAGTCCAGCGGCGCCTCCACCGGCTTCGGCACCTACACCACCGACGCCGGCACGACCGTGCCCGTCTGCGTCAAGGTCCCCGTCGGCCCCAACGAGTACAACTGGACCACCTCCCTCGCCGCGGCCAACCCGCCGCCGAGCGACCCCGCCGTCCCCGACACCCTGCCCACCCTCCGCGTCTTCGCCTCGGGCACCGAACTCGGCGGCTACGACCTCGCCTGGCTCGTCGTCGAGCGCCTCTCCGGTCACACCCTCGCCCACGACCTCACCGAAGAGTCCATCCTCGGCCTCCTCCGCACCACCGTCCGGTGGTACGACCTCGCCGCCCGCATCAAGCCCGTCGGCCGCCCCCCGCCCCCGCCCGACTGGGAGGCCCAACTCGCCAAGGCCCGCGAGGCCCTCAAGGTCAGCGCGATCGAGGACTCGCAGTCCTGGAACAAGGCCATCAAGGACGTCCAGAAGGTCCTCCCCCGCCTCGCCGAGCGCTGGGCCTGCCGCCCGATCAACACCTGGTGCCACGGCGACCTCCACCCCGGCAACGCCATGCGCCGCCTTTCCCCCGGCGGCCCGTCCTCTGGCGATCCCCCCTCCTCTCCTACCGACCATTCCCCCCACCCCTGCGTCCTGATCGACCTCGCCCTCGTCCACGCCGGCCACTGGGTTGAGGACGCCGTCTACCTCGAGCGCCTCCACTGGGGCAAACCCGAACTCCTCCACGGCGTCAAGCCCGTCAACGCCATGGCCAAGATCCGCAAGGAGTTCGGCCTCCCGCACGCCGAAGGGGAAGATCACGGACAACTCGCGAACATCCGGCGCGTCCTCATGGCCGCCACCACCCCGGCCTTCCTCCACCGCGAGGGTCACCCCAAGTACGTCAAGACCGCCCTCGAGAAACTGGAGACGCTTCTCCCCCTCGTCGCCCGCTAGCCGCCAGACCATCCACAAGCCGAACCAATAAAAAACGGTTCGGATCCAAGCCTTGCCCCCGGCCGCAGCGCCCCTCGTATACTGCGAGCGGTCCCATTGGCCGCTGCGGGCACTCACCCGCCACGTTCCGCGGCCGAACCACGTCGCCATCGCACCCCGGCTCCGCGTGCAGCGTCGTACCGCGGCCAGACCTCAGCACAGTCCAACCGAGAGACCCGCCCGTGCAAGCCTACGAAACGCTCAAAAAGCTGATCGCCGAGATCGAAGAGGACGTCCGCAAGGCCGAGGGCGGCAACAAGGCCGCCGGCACCCGTGTTCGCGCCGCCATGCAGGAGATCAAGGAGGCCGCTCAGGAAGTCCGCAAGGCCGTCCTTGAGATGCGCAGCAAGCCCGACGACGCCGCGAAGACCGGCGGGGGAGCCTGATCCACGATGTCCACTGCCCCGGCATCCTCTCGCACGCACGCGCCCGACGCACCGAGCGACGGCCCCCCGGCCTCCGCGCATCGTGGCCCCGCCGGCGAACGCCCGGCGGGCAACGGGTCCGGCTCCACCCTCGCCGGGGGCAAGCAGCCCCTCTTCAGCCTCGACGGCATCGACCTCTCCGCCCGCCTCCTCGACCGGCAGCAACTCGAGCGCTGGAACCCGCACCGCGGCCAGATGGCCCTGGTGGACCACATCGTCTGGCACTCCCCCGACTTCAAGTGCGGCGTCGCCCTCAAGCACGTCCGCGACGACGAGTTCTGGGTCCCCGGCCACTTCCCCGGCCGCCCCATGCTCCCGGGCGTCCTCATGATCGAGTCCGGCGCCCAACTCGCCACCTTCCTCTACAACGCCCGCTTCCCCGAGCCCAAGATCGCCGCCTTCGTCCGCCTCGACGAGGCCACCTTCCGCACCCCCGTCGTCCCCGGCGACGACCTCTACCTCCTCTGCCGCGAGGTCAAGTTCACCCCCAAGCGCTTCAGCAGCGACATCCAGGGCATCGTGGACGGCAAGATCGCCTTCGACGCCCGGATCACCGGGATGGCGGTCTAAACACGAATCGCCAGATGACAAAGGGCCACACGGCCAGATGACGAGCGAGGTCCGATGCCTCGCTCCCTCTTTGGCCCTTTGGCCCTTTGCTATCTGGAGATCTCCCTGACCTCCCCCTTCCCCTTCACCACCTCCCCGATCACGTACACCTTCTCCCCCAACTTCTCCAGTTGCTCCTTGATCGAGTCCGCGAACTTCGGCCGCACGATCAGCGTGTACCCGATCCCCATGTTGAACACGCGCCGCATCTCCTCCTCTTCGATCCCCCCCTTCTCCTGGAGGAACGTAAACACCGGCGGCACCGGCCAACTCGACGTGTCCACCACCGCGTCCACCTTCGGGTGCAGCGCCCGGCACAGGTTCCCCGCCATCCCGCTCCCCGTGATGTGCGCCATCCCCCCCACCACCTTCTTCACCCGGTAGTTCTTCAGCAGCGACACGATCGACTTCGCATAGATCCGTGTCGGCGTCAGCAGCACCTCCCCCAGCGTCGGGATGCGCTCGCTCGCCGCGCCGTTCTCCCCCGCCTTCCTCTTCCCGCCCTTGGCCCCCTTGCGCTTCGGCGCCTTCATCCCCTCGAGCAGATCCGCCGGCGCCGGCGCATTCAAGTCCAGCCCCGCGTGCTCCACCACCTTCCGCACCAGCGAGTACCCGTTGGAGTGGATCCCGCTGCTCGCCAGCCCCAGCACGACGTCCCCCTTCTCCACCCGCACCCCGTCCACCACCCGCTTCAGTTCCACCACCCCCACCGCGAACCCCGCCAGGTCGAACTCACCCGGCGGGTACACGTCCGGCATCTCCGCCGTCTCACCCCCCAGCAGCGCGCACCCCGCCTCCCTGCACCCCGCCGCGACCCCCTTCACCAGGTCCGTCAGCATCGCCGAATCGACCTTCGGCACCGCGATGTAGTCCAGAAAGAACAGCGGCTCCGCCCCCTGCACGATCATGTCGTTGACGTTCATCGCGACCAGGTCGATCCCGACCGTGTCGTACTTCCCGATCGCCGTCGCCAACTTCACCTTCGTCCCCACCCCGTCCGCGCACGCCACCAGCACCGGGTCCTTGTAGTTCCGCTCGAACAGCCCCTTGTTGTAATCCAGCCGGAACAACCCCGCGAACCCCCCGGGGTTCGGAATCACCCGCGGCCCGTACGTCCGGCGCATGATCGACCCCAGGCTCTCCGTGAACCGGTCCTTCTCCTCCAGAGCCACCCCCGCCGCCGCGTACGTCAGCCCACGCCCGTTCGTTGTCGCCTTTGCCATGGCACGAGGATACCCCGACGAACCATTCCCCGTCCCCGTCGCCACGCCCCGACGCGCCCGAAGGCCCCACCCCTCCCTCCGACGCCGGCGCCCTCGTCCTCGGCCCCCTCTGCTCAACGACGAGCCCCCTCCCCCCGCGTCCGAACCCCGCTAGACTACCGCCATTCATCCGATCATCCGGATGAACGCACAGACACCGCGGCACGCCCGGGCCCCCGCGCCCTACCCTGCCGCACGGCCCACCCCTTCCCCGCACGCACCCGCCCGGAGCCCCGTCCCCATGGCGCACCACCTGTTCACCTCCGAGTCCGTCTCCATGGGCCACCCCGACAAGGTGGCCGACCAGATCTCCGACGCCATCCTCGACGCCATGCTCGAGCAGGACCCCTTCTCCCGGGTCGCCTGCGAGACCCTCGTCTCCACCGGCATGGCCATCATCGCCGGCGAGATCACCACCAAGGCCTACGTCGAGATCCCCGACATCGTCCGCGAGACCATCCGCGAGATCGGCTACACCTCCGGCGACATGGCCTTCGACTACGAGTCCTGCGCCGTCCTGACCTCCATCAAGCGCCAGACCCCCGACATCGCCATGGGCGTTGACCGCGACGGCGCCGGCGACCAGGGCATGATGTTCGGCTTCGCCTGCCGCGAGACCCCCGAACTCATGCCCCTGCCCATCCAGCTCGCCCACCGCCTCGTCGAGCAGCAGGCCCACGTCCGGCGCGAGCGCATCATCCCCGGCCTCCGCCCCGACGCCAAGAGCCAGGTCACCATCGAGTACGACGGCGCCCCCGGCGGCGGCAAGCCCGTCCGCGTGGACACCATCGTCCTCTCCACCCAGCACGACAAGAGCTGGAACGAGCGCCAGGACGCCCTGAAGCGCGAGGTCATCGAGAACATCATCAAGCCCGTCCTCGGCGACTGGTGGAACCCCGGCATCACCGTCCACGTCAACCCCACCGGCCGCTTCGAGATCGGCGGCCCCCACGGCGACTGCGGCCTCACCGGACGCAAGATCATCGTGGACACCTACGGCGGCCGCGGCCGCCACGGCGGCGGCGCCTTCTCCGGCAAGGACCCCACCAAGGTCGACCGCTCCGCCGCCTACATGGCCCGCTACCTCGCCAAGAACGTCGTCGCCGCCGGCCTCGCCGACATCTGCGAGGTCCAGCTCTCCTACGCCATCGGCGTCGCCGAACCCACCAGCGTCTACATCGACTGCTTCGGCACCGAGAACGCCGACCCCGCCAGGATCTCCGCCGCCATCCGCGACCTCTTCCCCCTCACCCCCCGCGGCATCATCGAGACCCTCGGCCTCCGCAAGCCCATCTACAAGCCCACCGCCCGCCACGGCCACTTCGGCCGCAAGCCCGACGGCGACTTCTTCACCTGGGAGAAGACCGACAAGGCCGAGATGCTGCGGAAAGCGGTCGGCGTCTAACCCCGTAGCACGGGCTGAAAGCTGGTGTGTAGAGTCCATCCCGACGGCGGCGGGGTCGGGGCTAACGCCGGATGGCGTAGGCCAGGACCTTGATCGAGGCCTCGGTCAGCAGCGTCCGCGGCAGCCTCGAGGCCAGCGTCGAGAGCGT
>Ga0207864_1003381_pt1 | contig 13407 bp, 20 predicted proteins | sample HigsolmetaAR202D_FD_184834 | JGI IMG/M metagenome (GOLD analysis project Ga0207864, IMG submission 184834) | Ionic liquid and high solid enriched microbial communities from the Joint BioEnergy Institute, USA - AR20-2-D (SPAdes) (version 2) ...
AAGCCCTGGCCCTCCCCGGCGCTCTCCGCGTCCGCGGCCTCGTCACCGGGCTCGGGCATGGCGGCGGGCGCCGGCGTCGGGTCGAACTCGGCCGCGGCGGGGTTGGTCGGCGGGATCGACGGCGCCCCGAGACCGGGCACACCGGGCCCGGTGCAACCGGCCGCCAGCAGCACCAGCCCTCCCAGGGCCGCGACACTCCCCGAACGCATCGAAACCCCCGCCACTTCTGTACGGTTCGCTAACTCTTCTTTGTAACGGACGGTTCGTCCGCATAGGACCGGATATCACAACCGATTGGTTGCGGTACGGCATCGCTGAGGCGCATGCGGAGCAATACACTCACTGCGTGGCCGGGCGCATCAGTGACGAGGACATCGCTCTCGTACGGGAGCGCTCACCGATCGCGGAGGTGATCGGTGAGCACATCCAGCTGCGCAACGCGGGAGGCGGCAACCTCAAGGGCCTGTGCCCGTTCCACGACGAGAAGACCCCCTCGTTCAACGTCACCCCGTCGCGGGGCTACTACTACTGCTTCGGCTGCGGCGCGGGCGGGGACGTCATCACCTTCGTCCGTGAAATCGAGCACCTTTCGTTCACCGAGGCGGTCGAGCGGCTCGCCCAGCGGGCGGGCATCAAGCTCCGCTACGAGCAGGGCGGCTACGTGCCCGGGCGGGAGCAGAGCGAGCGCACCCGGCTGGTCGAGGCGCACCGCGTCGCCGCCGAGTTCTACGCCGAGCAGCTCGCATCCCCGGAGGCCGCGGCCGGGCGGCGGTTCCTCGCCGAGCGCGGGTTCGAGCGGGCCGACGCCGAGCGGTTCGGCGTCGGGTACGCGCCGCAGGCCTGGGACGCGCTCTCCCGCCACCTGCTCGCGCGCGGCTTCACCCCCGCCGAGCTGATCAAGGGCGGGCTCGCCCGGGACGGGCGGCGCGGGCCGATCGACCGGTTCCGCGGGCGGCTGCTCTGGCCGATCCGCGACATCACCGGCGAGGTGATCGGCTTCGGCGCGCGCAAGCTCAACGAGGCCGAGGACGGCCCCAAGTACCTCAACACCCCGGAGACCCCGATCTTCAAGAAGGGCTCGGTGCTGTACGGCATCGACCTGGCCAAGCGGGAGATCTCCCGGCGCGCCCAGGCCGTGATCGTCGAGGGGTACACCGACGTCATGGCCTGCCACCTGGCGGGCGTGCCCACCGCGGTCGCCACCTGCGGCACCTCGTTCGGCGACGAGCACATCAAGATCCTGCGGCGGATCCTGCTCGACCAGGACGAGTTCCGCGGCGAGGTGATCTTCACCTTCGACGGCGACGAGGCGGGGCGGAAGGCCGCGCTGCGCGCGTTCTCCGGCGAGCAGCGCTTCGTCACCCAGACCTTCGTCGCCGTCCAGCCCGACGGGCTCGACCCCTGCGACCTGCGGGTCAAGCAGGGCGACGCGGCCGTGCGGGACCTGATCGCGAGCCGCGAGCCGCTGTTCGCGTTCGCCATCCGCAGCACCATCAACCGCTACGACCTGGGCACCAACGAGGGCCGGATCGCCGCCCTGGACGCGGCCGCGCCGATCGTGGCCGCGATCAAGGACCCGGCGCTGCGCAAGCGGTACGCCGTCGACCTCGACCGGTGGCTGGGCCTGCTCGACGAGCAGCTCGTGCTGCGGCGGGTGCAGGAGGCCGCCGGCCGCGGCGGGGGCCGGGGGCGTACGGCGGGCCGCGCCGCCGCCCGGCCGTCCCGTCCCGCGGCCGATCCGGCGAACCCGGCCGCCCGGGTCGAGCTGGAGGTGCTCAAGCTCGCCGTACAGCGCCCGGCGCTGCTCGGCCCGGAGTTCGACACGCTCGGCGCCGGAACGTTCACCGTGCCGGAGTACGCGGCCGTCTACGAGCTCATCGCCGCGGCCGGGGGCACCGCCGCGGCCGGCCCCGGCGGGCAGCCCTGGGTGGACCGGCTGCTCGCCGCCACCGCCGACGAGCGGCTGCGCGCCCTGGTGACCCGGCTCGCGGTCGAGCCGATCGCGGTCACGCCCGAGGGGGAGGAGCGGTACGCCTCGGCCACGCTCGCCCGGCTCGGCGAGATGGCGGTCACGCGCGTGCTGGTCCAGGTGAAGGCGCGCATGGAGCGGCTCAACCCGATGGAGCAGCGTCAGGAGTACAACCGGCTGTTCGGGGAGCTGGTCGCGCTCGAGCAGCAGCGCCGGGTGCTCCGCGAGCGCGCCACGGGCGCGTAAAAAATTACCCTTTCCATTTTCGAGATCGATTAAACCTTGATCGGATCTCGATTTGGTAAGGGTGGTCGTCTTACCTCACGTGACAAAAATGGGTCTGCCGTTTTGCCGTACTTATAGCGCAGACTGTGTTGCGTGGGTGCATCGGTGCTGCCAACGAGTGGGCCTCCGGCGGTGGACCGGATGGCCGATCTGATGGCGAGAGGAAGGGAACGCGGCGGGGTCACCGTCGACGACGTGGCCGCCGCGCTCGACCGCTCCGAGCTTCCGCCCGACGAGCTCGACGGCGTCGTGCGGATGCTCGCCGACAACGGTGTGGAGGTTCTCGAGCCCAACGAGGACGACTCGCTACGCGCCGAGGAGGACGACCTCGGCAGACGTGCCCCGACCAGCGATCTCGTCCGCATCTACCTGCGGGAGATCGGCCGGGTGCCGCTGCTCACCGCTGAGGAGGAGGTGGAGCTCGCCAAAGCGATCGAAGCGGGGCTGTTCGCCGAGGCCCGGCTGTCGGCCGCCGATCATCCGTCCCCGGAGCTGGAGGAGCTGGTCTGGGAGGGTGAGCGCGCCAAGCAGCGCCTGATCGAGGCGAATCTGCGCCTGGTCGTCTCGATAGCGAAACGGTATGTCGGGCGTGGCATGCTCTTCCTCGACCTCATCCAGGAGGGCAATCTCGGCCTCATTCGCGCGGTCGAGAAATTCGACTACACCAAGGGCTACAAGTTTTCCACGTACGCCACCTGGTGGATCCGGCAGGCGATCACCCGGGCGATCGCGGACCAGGCGCGGACGATCCGCATTCCCGTGCACATGGTCGAGACGATCAACAAACTCGTCCGGGTGCAGCGGCAGCTCCACCAGGATCTCGGCCGGGAGCCCACCCCCGAGGAGATCGCGGTCGAGATGGACATGCCGGTGGAGCGGGTCGTCGAGATCCAGCGCATCGCGCAGGAGCCGGTGTCCCTCCAGTCCCCCATCGGCGAGGAGGACTCCGACCTCGGCGACTTCATCGAGGACGCCGACGCGGTGGTGCCCATGGAGGCGGCCGCGTTCATCATGCTCCAGGACCAGCTCGACGACATCCTCTCCACGCTCTCGGAGCGGGAGCAGCGCATCATCCAGCTGCGCTTCGGGCTCTGCGACGGCCACCCGCGGACGCTGGAGGAGGTCGGCCGCGAGTTCGGCGTGACCCGGGAGCGCATCCGGCAGATCGAGTCGAAGACCCTCGCGAAGCTGCGCCACCCCACGCGCGCCCAGATGCTGCGCGACTATCTCGAGTAGGTGATCCGAGGTTTTGCACCACCGACCTGCGATTATGCCGGTCGGTGGTGCAAGCCTTGCATAGCAAGCCGCTCCCGGTCAAGATATCGGGCATGCGATGGACCCTCGATGAGATGGCGAGCCTGCTCGATTCGTGGCTGCTACACCTGCGGGCGGAGCGCAAGAGCGACGACACGATCAAGAGCTACCGGGACGGCGTGAGGCGATTCCTCGCCTGGTGTGAGACCGAGGGGGTCGATCCGGTATTGGACCGCCCCACCGTCTCGGCCTTCACGGCGAGCCTGCTCGACTCCGGCGCCGAGCCCGCCACGGCGCGGTCGCGGCAACTCGCCGTGCGCCGATTCTCGGCATGGCTCGCCGACGAGGGCGAGATCGAGCGCGACGAGCTGATCGGCATAAAGCCGCCCAAGCTCGACACCAAGGTCGTGCCCGAGCTGACCGAAGGCCAACTCCGCGCCCTCATCAGGGCGTGCCAGGGGCGCGACTTCCGGTCTCGCCGCGACGAGGCCATCATTCGGCTCATGGCCGAGACGGCCGCCCGCGCCGGCGAGGTCGTCAGGATGACCGTCGACGACGTGGACCTGAAAGAGGGAATGGCCGTCGTGCGCCGCGGCAAGGGCGGCAAGGGCAGGCGGGTACCGATCGGCCCGCAGACTGCACGCGCCATCGATCGATACCTGCGCCTGCGACGTTCTCACAGGCTCGCAGACTCGCCGGCGCTCTGGCTGGGCGACAGGAACCGGGAGTTTTCCTACTGGGCGCTGTATTGGGCACTGGTGCGCCGCGCGCAGGCGGCCGGTATCGAAGACTTTTACCCGCATATGCTGCGCCACACCGCGGCCGGGCGATGGCTGGACGCGGGCGGCAGTGAGGCCGGGCTGATGGCCATTGCGGGATGGTCGCGGCGGGACATGATCGATCGCTACACCAGGGCGACGAGCGAGCGCCGCGCCGTCGAGGAGGCGCGCCGCCTGCGCCTGGGGGACCTGTAGCTCGCCCGGCGGTACGCTATCGGCCGACACGTACGTCGCCCACCGGCGCCCCTCGTCTCACCGTGAGGCGGGGGGCGCCTCGTCGTCCGCGCCCTCGCCGATCGGCGGGTTGGGCGCCACGAACGAGCCCCGCCCCTGAATCGTCACGATCCAGCCTTCCTCGCGCAGTAGCGCCATCGCCTGCCGCACGGTGCCGCGGGCGACGCCGTGCTCCTGTTGCAGGTGGGTTTCCGAGGGCAGCACCTGCCGTGGCCGGTACTCGCCAGAGCGGATGCGCTCGCGGATGATCGCGGCCAGCTGCTGATGCAGCGGCGTCGGGTCCAGATGATCCACGGTCATGGGGTTGCACGTTATGGACGTGCATAAACGCCCTGGTCGCGCGGTCCGTATAGCACGTACTAGACGTATAACTTGTTCAGCCCGTACGCTCTGCGCATGGGTGACGCACGGTTACACGATGATCACGGGATCCCGGAATTCGACGTCGTCGAGCACGACGACGGCGTGCTCGTCGCACGGCATCGGGCGAGCGGCGAGACGGTCACCGCTCGCACCTGGGAGAACTTGACCATCAAGGCCGCGGCGAAGCGCATCATCTGGTCGCTCCGCAGCGGGGGCGCGCGGTGACCGGGCCGCGGCACCGGTGGGGCTCGCCGCCGAGCCCGCGGCCGCTGCCGCCCATCTGGGACGTGCACCAGCGCGAACAGGCGGCTCTCATCAACTCGCGAGAGCCGGGGTGGGTGGTCGTCTACGGCCCGTGGCGCCGCCGGTTCAGCGCTTTCGCCGCATGGCCGACGCCGCGGCCCGTGGTCGTCGACGCGAGCACACCGGAGGAATTATGGGGAGAGATGCGGAGCGCGGAAGCGACGCACGGCATGGTGCCCCCCAAGTGGAGGGGTGAGCAGAAGAGCTGACAGGCCGGGCGCGGCGGCGCCCTTGGCGAGGCGAGGGGGAAGACGCCGTGGGGACACTCGCCGCGCCCCTCGCCGCGCGGCCGTACGCGCGCCCATGCGCCGGCCGCGACGGGGCCCGGCGCCCGTCGTCCCATCTGGGCGGGCGCCGGGCCTTCTCGTCAGTAGCGGTCGGGGCCGGCGCCGCCAAGCGGTCCGCCGGCGCGATCGAGGGCGGCCTGAGCCTCTGCGCGGCGGCGTTCGAACTCGACGGCGCGTGAGGTGTTGCCAATGTCGCGGGCGGTGCGGGCTTCGGCGGCGTAGCGGTCGACGAGCTGCGCGAGCTTGACACGCTGGTCGACGGCGGCGGCAACGAGAGCGCCGGCCTCACCGGGCAGGCGCCGTACCGGGTCGACGCCGAGCGTCTCCAGGCGGCGGACGAATTCGGCGGCGACGGGCATCCATCGCTCTTGCGGGATCTCGCGGCCGTCGCGGTCAACGAGGGTGACGGCGCTTTGGGGGTCGAACTGTCCCATGCCGGGTCTCCTAGGCGCTGCGGTGTTTCTGGGCGATGCGGTAGGCGGTGACGTTGCGGAAACCCATCCGGCGGGCCTCGCGTTCCTCGCGGGCGGCCTCGCGCTCACGCTCGCGCTCGGCCGCGGCCTTGCGCAGCCCGGCGAGGGCGCGGAGCTCGGGAGGCTCGATCGGTCGGCGGAACGCCTTGATCTCCCATGTGTCGGGGCGGGCGAGGGCGGCGCTCAGGGCGCGGATCTCGGCAAGCACGGCGTTTTTGCCGGTACGGCGCGCCCACTCGTCGATGGTGGCGGCGTCTCCGGCCTCGCGGGCGGCCGACAACACGCCGCGCAGCGTGGCGTCGTCGTCGTAGGTGAGGGCGTCGACGAGCATGGTGCGGCGCTGCTCGGAGTCGGCCGATCGGGCGCGCTGGAGCGCGGCCATGAAGGCGGAGCGGACCACGGTAGCGTCGGCCGGGCTCATGTCGGGGGTGACACCGGGGCCGGTGGGGATCTCGGCCTCCAGAGCGGCCAGGCGGGCCCGGCGGCGAGCGTAGTAGTTATCGGCGAGGGCCTGGATGCGGGCCGCCTGCTCGCCGTGGATGGCCGCGATGCGCTCGGCGCGTTCCAGGTCCGCGAGGTCCGGATCAGAGCGGACGTCGGCGAGCTGGGCGTCGTACACCTCGGCGGCCGCGAGGGCCGCGACGAGCGCGGGATCCTCGCGGGGCGCGGGCGGCGGCCCGGAGAACGCGGCAGGCGGAACGAGGCTGCCGTACTCGGAGAGGAGGTCGTACGGCGAGCCCTCAGCGGGTTCGACGGCCTGCTCGGCCGGCTGCTCGGGCGCGGGTTCGGACATGGTCACCTCCGTGATTCGATGAGGCGGGCGGCGTCGTCTGCTCGCCACCAGCCGCGCCGCGGCTGGACCAGGCCGCGCGCGCGTGCCAGGCGGCGGGCGTGCCGCGGCGTGATGCCCATGCGGGCGGCGAGGTCATCCGTGCGGATCAGCTCTGGTCCCGTGCGGGCCCGGTGATCCGATGATGGGGCCATGTCCGGAAAACCCGGTATCGGATGTCCGGAACTGTGGAGCTGGGCGAGGTAGGCGGCGCGAAGGACGTCGGCGAGCGCCTGCTCGTCGGGCCGCACGACGCCGCCGTTGCGTCGCCGGCGGTCGAGGTGCTCACGAGTGAGCCGCCAGAGCACGCCGGCGAGGGCGGGCGGGACCTCGACGACGAGCGGCGGCGAGGCATCGGCGGGGGCGAGCAGATGTGCCGGGCCGGGCGGCGGCGAGGTCGACGAGCGGGCCGTCACGTCACCGTCCGTGACTGCATGATCATGCATGACGCGCCGCATAATCGGGCAGACCGGAACAAATCCTCGCCCTCGCGCCGCGAACGATGTCGCAATCGGCGAAACCGCAGGTCAGAGCGGCGAGCTCTGCTGCATAACTGCGATTATGCATCAATTCGCCCCCCGCTGGATCACGCGTCGTCACCATCGCCGCCGTGGCGCGTCGGCGGCCGTACACCGTAAAGGCGCCCGCGCTCGCCGAGGGCGTCGAGAATGCGCCGGGCGCGGTCACTGCGAGGAACCTCCAGCGGATGGCGAGGGCGGGCGAGCGCGGCCGCCAGCTCGTCGGCGGCGTCGAGCAAGGCGTCGGCGCGGCGCTGCGCGGCGGCGAGCGCGGCGACCTGCCGCTCCGCGCGCTCGAGCACGGCGAGCGGCAGGTCGGGCTTGAACGCCAGGTCGAGCGGCAGCCTCTGGAGCACGCGGCAGAGCTCGCGAAATCCCTCGCCGCGGATGCCCGCGGCGGCCCGCTCCGTCCGCCACACCTCCCGCCGGGCCGCCCGCCGCGCCCGCGCCATCCGGCGGGCGCGGCGGCGGATGCTGCCCTCGGTGTCGGGCCGAAGAGACGGCCCGGCGGCCGCGACAAGGCGGGAGGCGATCTCGTCGGCGCGATCAGGGTCGAGCCCATAGGCGATGGAGGCGAGCAGCGAGCGGCGGGGCCGGCGCTCGCCGGTCTCGAGACGCGCGATGGTGGAGGCGGCCACCGCCGAGCGCTCGGCCAGGCGCGCGACGCTCAAGCCGTACGCGGCCCGCAGGGAGCGCAGCTCGGCACCGAGCGTGGCGGCGAGGCGCGCTTGCTCGTCGGGCGTCGGCAGGTAGCGAGGCCAATCGCCGGGCTGACCGGTGCCGCGAACGGTCGAACGGCCTGACGCGCGCCCGCGCGCGAGGTCCGCGCCGGCTCGCGCTGCGCGAGGCGTGGTCACCGTCTCGCCTCCGTGCACTCGATAACGGCGTCGATGATGATGCGGGCGACGCCGACGGCGGCGAGCATCCGGCGGAAGGCGCGCACGGGGTCGACGTCGGGGTCGGCGTCGGCGTCCAGAGTGGCGTCGAACGCGGCGAGGATGCGCTTCGCGGCGACGAGGGCGGACCGGATGTCCCTGGATTCCAGCGCGGGCGCGAGCGAGCCGAACAGCGCGGTGTCGGCCTCGATGTACGGCGCTCCGCCAAGGTGGAAGGTGATCGTTTCATCGATCTGGGCGATGGGGTAAGTCGTCTTGCTGCCGATCATGAGTCTCCTTGTGCGGGGTCGCCCTCGCCGCCCGCCCTCGGTGGCGATGGCGTCGAGGGCGGCGGCGAGGGATGGAAGGTCAGGACGCGCGGGCGACGGCCTCTCTGCATTCAGGGCACAGCGGGTTGCCGCCCTCGCCGTAGCGATGGCACGGCTTCGCGCATCGCGTGCACGGGCCGATCTTCCGAGGGGGAACGCCGGGCGCCGGATTCGCGGGTGGAGCGTTTTCGCTGGTCGCGCCCCGGGGGACAAGGGGGACATACCTGTCAGCAAACTTTTTTGGTTCCGCGCGGGACTCAAAAAGTTTGGTATCGGGTCTGTCCCCTCTGTCCCCGTCGTGTTCGGCCTGCTCGTCGGCGCCCTCGTCGTCCGGCAGGGGATCGTCAGCGGTCCGGAACCGGACGCCGATATAGACCTCCGGTCGCACAGGTGAGCTTGCGGGGAATCCGTCGGGCACCGATCTCGACAGGCCGGTCAGGCTCTTTGGGCGCTTCTTCTCTACGCCGTGCTTCGTGGTCTCGGAGTGCGACCGGAACCGCGGGTGGAACAGCTCCTTGGACCACGGCTTGTGACCGTTGCCCGTAAGCCACGCATTGAACGCCTCCAGCATGTCAGCGGTGGTGATGTACCACCCCGGATCGGCGACGAGCCGGGCGTCCCAGAAGCCGAGGATGCGATCGGCCTCGATCCGCCATGCCCGCGTGTCGGCCTCGACGGCCGGCGTGGGCGCCAAGGCGCGCTCCGGGTCGGCGTACCACTGCATGGCGCCCTCGACGACCCACGTCACGATCGCGTCATGCTGCCCGCCACGCCCGGCCTTGACGCGGATCTTCAGCCGGGGGTCGCCCGGCTTGTCCGTGGGCCGCGTGCACTCCTCGTGAGCCTTCTTGAAGGTGTAGGGGAAGCGGGCGCGAGCGAGCCTGCGCCACGTGCCGTGGTCGGTCTCGTTGACGACGGGCAGATAGTTGCTCGTGGCGAACAGGCTGTGGGTGGCCTTGAAGGTGATGTTGGACTTATGGACGTGCCGGGCCGTGATCATGCCCACGTCCATGATCCGCTTTACGGTGGTGACGTTGAGCGCGCGGTCCTCGGCCATCTCTTCGCAGATCAGGAACCGCTGACCGCGCAGGCTGGCCATCTCCTCGGAGTGCTCGTTGGTGCTGGACAGCAGCTTGTGACTGGCCACTCCCGCGTAGTCGCCGAGGGCGGGCACCACGCCATCGGTGGTCAGCAGCGATTTGCCGTTCTCGCCGCCACCCTCCAGGAACACGAGCACGCCGTCGGGCGTCGGGTGACCGGTGACGGCCTGCCCGATCCGGTTGCGCAGCCAATCGCGCTCGGCGGGCGGCAACGCCTCCAGGGCCTTGTCCCAGTCGGGGTGCCGGTAGCCGGGCCGGTACGAACCCTTGGTGATCTTTGTGATCAGCAGTGACGGGTCATGCTCGCGCACCTCGCCGGTACGCAGATCGACCACGCCGGACGGCGTGTTGAGCACATCCGGGTCGGCGTCGAGGTCTCCGGCCTCGACGTGGATGCCCTCGACGCCGCGGGCGAGCGTCGTGACGTTGCGGACCTTGGTCGCGCTGAGCATGGTGCGAAGGTCCTTGAGCCGCTTTTCCGTGAGGTCCGTTCCGGCCTGCGAGACCTTCTCGCCGAACTTCTTGGCGAGGTAGAGCCGTACCCGCTCCATGACGAGGGCTTCATCGACGGCCGCCCATCGCTTGCCGTCCCACTTGAGCCAGCCGAGGCCCGGGCAGTGGATGTACTTGCCCAGCAGGACGTCACGGACGGTCTGGTCGACGAGGACCGAGTCGGAGGTGTCACCGAGGCGGCCGGTCCTGCCCTCGTCTTCACCCTCTCCGCGGGCCTCGTCGCCGTCGTAGTCGCCGGGCTCGTCCGGCCAGGGCTCTTCGTCCTCGCGCGTGAACGCGGCGGTGATCACGTCAGGGTCGGCGTAGTCAAGCCTGTCGCTCACGCGGCACCCTGCCTCTCTTCGGACGTGTCCCACTCGACCGGTCCGCCTCTGTACTCGCCGCGCCGGTTGAGGGCGGCGAGGTAGATTTCGCCGCCCGGCTGCATGCGCCGCTCCTGGAGTTCGGCGAGGGTCGGGCGGTTGGCCGTGGCGCGGACCTTTTCGGCGAGCCGACTCCAGTCGCGTTCGATCTCGGCGTGCGCGCGGCCGTACCCGACGTCTTCGCCTGCGGTGAATCCGGCCCGATATCCCGCTCGCCATGCCGCGGCGATGGCGCGGGCGTCGAGGTCCGCCTTGTTGCCGATCTCTGCGACCAGGCGGGCGGCGATGGTGATCAGGTCGAGGTTCATTCGGCGCCCTCCGGCATGACGATGATCCGGTACGACCGGGCGCCGCCTGCGCAGTGGGACAGGCGCCGCCCCTCGACGGTGGCCGGACCTGCGGGGGCGCCGTGCACGTGCCGCCCGCGGCAGAACGGGCACCTGGGCACGACGAGCAGCCACGCGCCCCCTCGCGCGGGCGTGACGAAACCCCGTACGATGGGGGTGGTGTTGGTGGCCGTCGAGGTCATCAGGCTTGCGGGGCGGCGTTCCCGGGTGGCGGCCGGGGCGCCGCCCTTCGTTGTTCTAGGCCGGCTCAACGGCTGCACCTCCCTTCCGGCGAACGCCCCGCGCCGCGCGGGCCTGTGCTGACTTCATGGCGAGCCGGATCATGTGCGCCCGGCGGGCGGCCTCGGCGCGGCGCATCCGCTCGGGCTCGGGCAGGGTGCGGTCAGGGTCCACCTGGTCGAGGAAGCGGGCGAGCAGCCCGGCCTGACCGCGGGCGGCGTTTTCGGCGGGGCTCTCCTTCGCCCATCGGGACAGAGCGGCGATGCGTGCGCGCATGGAGCGCTGCTCGGGGGTCATGCGCACGCCTCCTCGGCCTCGACGAGCAGGTCGTCGATGCGGCACCCGAGGGTGTCGGCGATTCGCGCGAGCGCGTCGGCCGAGGGCGCGACCGTGCCGCGTTCCCACAGGTAGACGGAGTGCGCGCAGCGGTGCACGGCGGCGGCGAGGGCGGTACGGCTGACGCCGGCCTTCCTGCGCAGGGTGCGCAGGCGGTGACCCGAAAAACGCCGGGCCATTTCGGCAGCTCCTTTCGGAAAGCACGTCGAATACGCCTTGCCAATTCTCGGAAATCGGCAAGATGGACATTTCTAGATTAACTTGACGTCGCCAGTCGCTTGCATACAGGTGACCTTGTAAACCGAGTGGCGTTCGGTGTTCAGCGGTATGCCGTCTGACCTGCGGCAACATGCCTTGACAGGGACTTGACAGAATGCATTCGTCTCAATTTGTATCAGGCTGTTTCACGTTGTTTGCGGCCCTGTTTTGGCAGATCGGAAGGGGCGCGAAAACGGCGTGTGATCTACGTCACTTGACTGTGCACACAGGTGAGAAGTGGCGAGCCGCTCGCGCGGGCGACGCCCCCCGGCGCGCGCGAGCGGCGAGGCCGCATATTGACGACCTCGCCGCTGCGTCCGCCGCCGATCAGGCGGCAGGCCGCACGTGAGCGTCGAGGAACCCTCGGATGCGCCTCGCCCTCGGCGCGCCGACGTGCAGGCGACGGCAGATCTGCCGTAGCGACGGGACGCGGCCCTCGGCGAGCACGCCGGCGAACTCCGCGAGCGCGCGCTCGCACGCGGGATCAGGGGCGGGCGCGCCCGGCGTCGTCTGCGCAGGCACGGCCGCATCCGGCGCGGTCGCGCCCGCGGTCGCATCCTCGCCCCCGGCGCCCGCCCGAGGCGCCTCGGTCGTGCCGCTCGAGCGCTCCGCGAGGTCGCGTTCGGCGAGCAGGTGTGCGAGGTGGTCTCGCACGGCGAGCGCGCGGAGACCGCTGATGCCGAGAGCGCGCCTGAGCGTATGCAGGGCGGGAAGCCTGCCCGACGCGACCTGGCAGAGGGCGAGCCGCACCGCGTCGGGTATCGGCGCGCGCTCGTCGTCGAAGTCGCCCGCGGTCCGCCAGTCGTAGACCCTGTTCATCGTGGCTCCGCCTCCAGGTAGATGCGGACACGGGGGTCGCCGCCGCGGCATGGGTACGGCCGCGACACGTACAGCACGTCGAACACGCGCCGGATGGCGTCGATGGCGGCCTCCACCTCCCCAGGAAGGCAGGTCAGGCGGATTCTCATCGGACACCCCCGGCCTGGCGGACGCAGGCGCGCAGCTCGTCGGCGAGGCGGGCGGCCGTGGCGAGGTCGAGCTCGGTCTCGGTCATCTCGCAGTGGCCGGGCCGCTCGGCGACGGCCAGGGCGAGGCGGGCGAGCCCGGCGCCGTCCCATCGGAGCCGCAGGGCGACGGCGCGCCCATCGGCGGCCGACGTGCACATGCGGAGGTCACCGACGTGCTCGCCCTCGAGCGCGTGGTCGCCGGCGCACCATGCCGGGCACGGCGAGGGGGTGGGCGACGAGGCGAGCGGCCCGGCCTCGGGGGCGCGGACCATGCCGGGCAGGAACAGGGAAAAGAGGGCGGCGAGGGCACCGAGGATGAAGGTAAGGTGGCTCACAGGATTGCCTTTCTTGGAGTTCGGTGATCCACATGTCGGCCCGTCCGGTGTGGGCGCACCGGACGGGCCGCTGCCGTCAGGATTGGGTCCGCGGGTCGTACCGCCCGGCGAGGGATTCGACCTGTTCCTCGACGGCGAGCGTGACGGTCCGGACGGTGACGTGATGCCTCATGCGCGTACTCCGATCGCTCGGGCCGGATCGGGGCGCGCCGCCTCGGTTCGCCTACTCATAGATATTGCAGCCTGGGCCGCTCGCGGATGACCTCGTTCTCTCTGGTCACGCATGCCGCTCAGGTCACGCGTAGTGCGCGACTACCTGGAGTAACCCCGGCGCGTAAAACCGAAGGTCACGCCCACAAGGGCGTGACCTTCGGCCCTTGTTCCGCGGCCCTGCCTGCGGCGACACTGGCCGTATGGACTATCGGCCCGCGC
>Ga0207864_1003392_pt1 | contig 13379 bp, 7 predicted proteins | sample HigsolmetaAR202D_FD_184834 | JGI IMG/M metagenome (GOLD analysis project Ga0207864, IMG submission 184834) | Ionic liquid and high solid enriched microbial communities from the Joint BioEnergy Institute, USA - AR20-2-D (SPAdes) (version 2) ...
CGCCAGCGGCGTGGCGCGGCGGCCCTGGCGTGTGCGCGTGACCATCGCCGTCTGCAGGAGGTACGGCTCGATCACATCCTCCAGCGTGTCCCGCTCTTCGCCCATCGTGGCAGCCACGGCTTCGATGCCGACCGGACCGCCCTGATACACCTCGATGATGGTCCGCAGGAACTGCCGATCCTGTTCATCCAGCCCGCGCTCGTCGATGCCTTCCAGCGCCAGGGCCTCGCGCGCCACAGCCAGCGTCAGTTTTCCCTTCCCCTCGACGGCTGCGAAATCCCGGCAGCGCCGCAGCAGCCGATTGGCGACGCGCGGCGTGCCGCGGCTTCGCTTGGACAGCTCGCGCAGGGCCTGCTCTTCGGCGGGCAGGTTGAGCTGCCGGGCGTTGGCTGTGAGGATGACAAACAGCTCCTCCGGCGAGTAGAACTGCAGGTTCAGTGGAATGCCGAAGCGACCGCGCATCGCTCCGGTCAGCAGCCCCAGGCGCGTCGTCGCGCCCACCATCGTGAACGGCTTGAGGTCGATCGTGACGACGCGCGCGTGCATGCCGGCGTCGAGCGTGACGTCCACCTTGTAGTCCTCCATCGCCGGATAGAGGTACTCCTCGACAGCCGACGGCAGACGGTGGATCTCGTCGATGAACAGCACATCCCCTTCGCCCATCCGCTGCAAAATGCCGACAAGATCCGCTGGCTTGGTCAGCGCAGGGCCGTTGGTGACATGCACCTGCGCGCCCATCTCATTGGCGATGACATGCGCCAGCGTCGTCTTGCCCAGGCCGGGGGGGCCGTGCAGCAGCACGTGCTCGACCGGCTCACCCCGCTGGCGGGCGGCATTGACGGCGATGCGCAGCTTGCGAATGACCGGCTCCTGCCCGACGTACTGATCGAATCGCTGGGGCCGCAGCGCATAGTTGAGGCGATTTTCCTCTTCGCCCTGGCTTTGTGCGGAGATGATGCGTTCACGCGCCATTGCAGCGACAGTTTTACACGCTTTGCCGCCCCTAAGCCATGTCCGCGCTTCTCCCTTCGTCGCTTTCGACCCAGGGGCCCATTGCCATGTGCCCCTACAGTTGCCGCGCCTCCAGGATCAACTGCTGCCGCAGGTCGTGCAGCCGTTCCTCCAGACCGACGGGATACTCATGCGGATTCAACAGCCGCTTGATCCCCGGATGCAGATGCAACAACTGATCCAGCGTTCGTCGCTGAATTTGCCGCAGATCCGGCGATGTGTAGACGCATCGCCCATTGCGGAAGACCGGCACGAGCAGGTCCTCCCAAGCCATGTCCGGATCGAATCGCTTGCGGCGCGTGACGTCGGCCGGGTCGATCATCAGCGGGGCGTCGTCGATCCCCTGAGCCTCGTTGTAGATGCAGTCTCCGGCGAACTCCCCATCCCGCAGGTAGCGCCGCACCTGCAGCACGCCCGGAAATGACGTCTTGGCTTGCGTTTGCGACAGCTTCAGCTTGAACGTCCAGGGCGACTGCGGGTTGTCACGGATCGCCGACAGCTTGTAGACCCCGCCCAGCGCCGGCTGATCGTATGCCGTGGCCAGCCTTGTGCCGACGCCCCAGGTGTCGATCTTCGCGCCCTGCAACTTCAGCGAGGTGATCACATGCTCATCCAGGTCGTTGCTGGCGACGATCGACGCCTTTGGAAATCCGCCCTCATCCAGGATCTTCCGCGCCTCGATTGACAGATACGCCAGATCGCCCGAGTCCAGGCGAATCCCCGCCATCTCGTGGCCGAGCCGGCGCATCTCCTGCCCGACCTGCACGGCCCGGCGGACGCCTTCGAGCGAGTCGTAGGTATCCACCAGAAAGATGCTGTTGCCCGGCTGGGCGGCGCCGTAGGCGCGGAACGATTCGAGCTCATCGTCAAAGCTCATCACCCAGCTATGGGCGTGCGTCCCCTTGACCGGAATGCCGAACAGCTTGCCAGCCATGAGGTTACTGGTCGCGGCGCATCCGCCGACAAACGCCGCGCGCGACGCTGCGATCCCGCCATCGATCCCCTGCGCCCGCCGCAAGCCGAACTCCAACACCGGCTGGCCCTCAGCCGCCAGCGCGACGCGCGCCGCCTTCGTCGCGATCAGCGTCTGGAAGTTGATGATGTTCAGCAGCGGCGTCTCCAGGAGCTGGCATTGCAGGATCGGCCCGATGACGCGCACCAGTGGCTCATGCGCAAAGACGACCGTTCCCTCGGGGATGGCGTCGATGTCGATCTCCCACTTCAGCCTGGCCAGATCGTCGAGAAAGGCCCGCTCAAACAGCGGCTGGCCGTCATCGCCCCGCAAGCCGGCCAGGTAATCCAGGTCCTCCGTCTCGAAGCGCATCCGCTGGACGTACTGGATCGCCGCCTCCAGCCCGCACGCCACAGCATACCCGCCCTCAAACGGTGCTGACCGAAAGGACAGGTGAAAGACAGCCTGCTTCGCTGCCGTCCCCGACTTCCAGTACGCGTACGCCATCGTGAGCTGATACAGATCCGTCAGCAGCGACAACGGCGAGCTGTACAGTTGGTCGAGCATGGGCGAGTTGTCAGTTGTCAGTTGTCAGTTGTCAGTTGCGAGTTGCCAGTATCGGCCTGCTCCCACTCCGTCTCTTCGTCTCTCAGTCTCTTCGTCTCTTCCCTCCCCTTCGTCGCTTCACGCCACCCCTTCAACCATACCCCAGCTCCTCCAGATCGTCCTCATCCATTCCGAAATAGTGGCCGATCTCATGGAGAACCGTGATCCGCACCTCTTCGATCAGATCTTCCTCGCTGTCGCAGATCTGCTCGTGCGGCTCCTGGAAGATGTAGATCACATCGGGCAGCCGGCCGGAGTCTTCGACGCTCCGCTCGGTCATCGCCCGCCCGACGTACAGCCCCAGCAGATCGTCCTCGCCGGTCTCCGCCCGCTGCTGAGCCGTCGGCCGGTCGCGAATCTCGATCGCAACCTCCTCCAGAAACTCCCGAAACGCCGGCGGCAACAGCTCCACCGCCTGCGCCACAAGCTTCGAGAACCGTTCTGGGCTGACGTGGTAAGGCATAGGGGGTTTGGATTCTGGATTGCGGATTTTGGGTTCGGAATCTGAAATTTGAGATTCCAGATTTGAGATTTTGGATGCGGTGTTTCGTTGTTTCGTGTTTCGTTCTTTCGCTGCCCGCCGCTGCTACCTGCTGCCTGCTGACTCACTGCCAACTAACAACTACTGCCGACTGCAGACCGCAGACTGCCGACGATCCCCGCCGCCCACTATTCCACCAGCTCCAACCTCGCATACTGCAAAATCAGCGTCTTCTTCCCCGCCGTGTTGAACTGCACGATCGCGCGCGTGTGCTGGCCCATGTTCGAAACGAGCACGATCCGCCCCAAACCGAACTGCGGATGCCGCACGAGCTGACCCGGGCGAAATTGTCCTGCCAGGCGGTCGTTCTCGCTGTCCAGCCGCTCGCGATGCTCCTCATCGCGGTCCATCGGCAGGCCAGTCCGGTCGACCACTTCCAGCGCCTGCTGCGGCAGTTCGCTGAGGAATGGTGACGTGATCGTCCGATCGCGCAAGCCGCGAACGGTCCGATACGCGGCTTTGCTCAGATACAGCTTCTCCTGCGCCCGCGTGATCCCGACAAAGCACAGCCGCCGCTCTTCCTCGCGCTCGTCCTGGCTTTCGCGGGCGCGGCTGTGCGGCAGGATGCCTTCCTCCAGGCCGATCATCGCGACGACCGGGAACTCCAGCCCCTTGGCTGCGTGTAGCGTCATCAGCGTCACAGCGCCGCCGTTGCCCTTCATGTGATCGACGTCACTGACGAGGCTGATCGCCGCGACATAGTCCAGCAGTGTGCCGTTTTCATGCTCGGCATCGAACTCCGCGGCTGATGAGATCAGTTCATCGATGTTCTCCAGCGGGCCTTCGCCCTCGGCTTCGCGCTCGGCGCTTTCCTTGCGATACAGCGCCTCCAGGCCGCTTCGCTGCACGACATCTTCGACAATCTCCCGCACCGTTCGCTGCGGATGCAGCGTCTGCGTCGTCGGGCTGAACAGCGCCCCCTCGCCGGCTGGCGCTTCGTCGAATCCAGCCATGCGCCGCCAGTCGTCGATCAGTTTCACAAACGCCTCGACCGACTTGACCGCCCGGGCGCTGAGCCCCTGGATGCGCGCGGCGTTGCGCATGGCTTCGAACAGCGTGCAGCCGTTGGCGATCGCGCGCGTCTGCATCAGCTTGACGCTCGATGCGCCGATCCCGCGTGCGGGCGTGTTGATGATCCGCGTGAGGCTGACCTCGTCGGCTGGGTTGGTGATGACCTTCAGATACGCCATCACGTCCTTGATCTCGCGCCGGTTGTAGAACTCGACGCCGCGGGCGATCTGGTAGGGGATGCCGCTCTTGCGCAAGGCCTCTTCCATCACGCGCGACAGGGCGTTGATGCGATAGAAGATCGCCATGTCGTTCCAGTTGCGGTTGTTCACCTCCCGCTCGCGGCGAAGCTGCTGAGCCACCCAGTAGGCTTCGTCGTGCTCATCCTGGCACAGCGCCAACGTGGCTGGCGGGCCTTCGGGGTTCTCGGTCCACAGCCGCTTGTCCTTGCGCTGGGTGTTGTGGGCGATCAGGCCCGAGGCCAGCTCCAGAATCCGCTTGGTCGAGCGGTAGTTCTGCTCGAGCTTGACGACCGTCGCATCGGGATAGTCTCGCTCGAACTCGAGGATGTTGCGGATGTCAGCCCCGCGCCAGGCGTAAATCGACTGATCCGGATCGCCGACGACGCAGATGTTGCGATGCTTCATCGCCAGGGCGTGCGCCAGCATGTACTGCGCGTGGTTGGTGTCCTGGTATTCGTCGATCAGGATGTACTGGAAGCGCTCCTGCAGCTCCGCCAGCACCTGCGGATGATCGCGAAAGGCGATCACCGTCTTCATCAGCAGGTCGTCGAAGTCCACCGCCTGGTTGGCTTCGAGCATCTGCTGATACTTGCTGTAGACGCGCGCGACGTTCTTTTCATAGAAGCCGCCAGCCGCGGCGGCGTACTGCTGGGGGGTGATCAGCCTGTTCTTGGCGTCGCTGATGGCTGAGTGCATCTGCGCCGGCGGGAAGTTGGTGGCTGACATCTCCAGCGTCTTGAGCGCGTCCTTGACGAGCTTGGTCTGGTCAGCCGAGTCGTAGATCGTGAAGTTGGCGGGCAGGCCGATCTGGGCGTGGTAGTGGCGGAGGATCCGCAGGCACAGGGAGTGAAACGTACAGATCGTCGGCCAGGGCTGGTCCAGCCGCCCGAAATCCCGCGCCGGCCGGCCGGTGGCGGCAGCCACACGCTGCTTCATCTCCCCAGCCGCCTTGTTGGTGAAGGTGATCGCAAGGATCTGGTAGGCCGGAATGCCGATCGAGATCAGATACGCCACGCGCCGCGTGATCACGCGCGTCTTGCCGCTGCCGGCGCCGGCGATGATCAGCAGCGGGCCGTCGACGTGCGTCGCGGCCTGACGCTGCGGTTCGGTCAGGTCAGCCAGCAGATCCTCGCTGTTGGTCAACTGCATCCGGGCCATCATACAGGAATTGCCGCCGGAAAAACGCCCGCCGCCGGCAGGCCGTCCGCCATGAATTTCCCAAACCCGCCGCCGCCCGCCGCATTGGCAGGGCGGCCAGCAGGTCTATAATCTTCCGTTTCGACTTCGAGGAGAAAGGAAGAACATGCCCTGCCCCCATGGTGACCACGGCGAGGACTTCGATCACGATCACGATTCAGCCGATGACGTGAACTCCGACCTGCCCCCGGCAAAGGTGGACATCCCCCGCATTGAGCGGGCCGTCCGCGAAATCCTCATCGCCATCGGCGAAAACCCCGACCGCGAAGGCCTGATCGGCACGCCCAATCGCGTCGCCCGATCGTTTGCCGAGCTGATGGCCGGCCTGCACACCGACCCCAAGACCCACCTGCGCACCGTCTTCACCGAGCGCTATGACGAAATCGTGCTCTTGCGCGACATCCAGTTCCAGTCGCTGTGCGAGCATCACCTGCTGCCATTCACCGGCAGGGCGCACGTGGCGTATCTGCCAGCCGGGAAGGTCGTCGGCCTCAGCAAGCTGGCGCGCCTGGTCGAGGGCTTTGCCCGCCGGCCGCAGCTTCAGGAACGGCTGACCAGCCAGATCGCCGACGCCATCATGGAAGAGCTCAGCCCGCTGGGCGCCGGCTGCGTCATCGAAGCCACCCACACCTGCATGACCATCCGCGGCGCCAAGAAGCCGGGCAGCGTCATGGTCACCAGCGCCCTGCGCGGCTCGTTCCGCAAGAACCCCGCCACGCGGGCTGAGGTGCTGAGCCTCATCCACCCGACCAACGGCAAGCTGTGATTGGGAATCGACAGTGACTCCGCGCGACGCCTTCCTGTGGGGGTGCATGGCGATGCACCCCGCGACGGGGCAGGGCGATCGCCATCACAACGCCAACCGCCACGCAAAGGGCACATTGCCATGTGCTCCTATACGTCGGTTGCACGGGCAGCATGTTCCATGTGGCGGGTAGATATCGACCGTGCGGTGGATGTCAGCAAACCAAACGCGACACGCCACACCCCCGTTTGTCGCTCCGTCGCTTTCATCACCGCGACATCGCCAACGACGGATTCATCGCCTGTCCGAGCTCGCCGGAATCGGGGTCGATCCGCAGCGTGCCGGTGTCGCGGAGGAACTGCAGGACCGACACCTGCAGCGACGCCTCCGCTTCCTCGTAGTCGTCCTGGGCTTCCAGCAGCGACTGCTGGGCTTCGACGACGTCGCGGGCGTCGGAAGCGCCCTGGCGCAGCAGCTCGTTCGAGTAATCCAGCCGCCGCTGGGCCAGCGCGATCCCCGCGGCTGCGATCCGCAGACGCATCTGGGCCGACTGGATCTCACGCAGCGCGTCGCGCGCGTCGATGCCGATCCGCTCCTGCACTTCTTCGTAATTCCGTTGAGACCGCTGGAGATTGATCAGCGACCGCCGATAGGCGTTGCGCTCTTCCAGCCGATCCAGCGGCCAGTCGAGCGTCACGCCCGCACTGTAGCTGGTGGTCCGATCGTCCAGCCGCCGGGCGGGGGTGTCGTCGAGATTCCGCAGACTGACCGATCCGCTCAGGTCCAGATCCGGCAACAGGCCGTTCTGCGCGATCTGCACGGCCCGCTGGGCGTCTTCGATGCGATCGCGTGCCGTCTGCAGGTCCAGCCGATACCGCTTGGCCAGATCAACCACATCCGCCAGCGGCAGATTCGGCACATCCACCTGCAGGGAAACGGGGATGATTTCCAGCTCTTCCTCGATCGGCATGCCGATCAGCAGCTTGAACTGGTCAAGCTGCGTGCGATAGCTGTCCTGAGCTGACACCAGCAACCGCTCGGCACGCAGCAACGCCTGCGTCGATCGCTGCACTTCCAGAAAGCGGATGCGCCCGGCTTCGTACAACGCCTGTGTGCGCCGTGTCAGCTCGAGCAGGTTCGCATAGTTGTAGCGGCGGTTGGACAACCCCTTCTGGGCGGTGCGAAGGCGGAAATAACTGTTGGCGATCTGCACCAGCAGGTCGCGGCGGAAGTTTTCGAAATCGCGGATCTGATAGATCAGCTCGCGCTCGGCCTGGATCAGCGGCTCGAGATTGGTCCAGCCGGCTCCGCGCAGCAGGGGGATGGCGCCGCGGATGACGGCTTCGGCCGATTCGCCGCTCGACGCCTCGCCGCTGAGCGCCGAGACGAAATCGACCAGCGCCTCGGCCACGATCTCGCCGCCGTACGGCAACTGCTGGCGGACACCGACAGATTGCGTCACCGCCAGCGCCGATCGGTAGTTGACGTCGTCATCGCGCCCGCCCGTGAAGCCCACGCGCGTGCGCGCAAATGGCCGCGGCGAAAACAGATGCCGCTCGAGCGTCACATCCAAGGTCGCCAGGTAGAGATCTTCCAGCCGCGTCTGGTAGGTGCGGCTGTGCTGGACGGCATAGCGCATCGCGCCAAACAGATCGAGCTGGCGGACCTGGTCGCCCGGCGCCGGGGGGCCGTAGCGATAGCGCGCGGCTTCGCGGTCGAGCTCGGCTTGCAGGCCGAACAAATCGACCTGCTCGGCCTGGACGTCCATGCCGTCGATCAGCGGTTCTTCCGGTCCGAGGACCGACCAGGGCAGGTATTCGTCGATGGGGGCCAGCGGCGGGGGGGCTGGCGGCGGCAGGTGCGTTACAGGGATCTTGCGATACGCTTCGCGCGGCGGCCGGGCAACCGGCTCGCCGTCGGTCTGCAGGTCCGTCTTCGGCTGATAGTCCAGCACGCCTTCCTTGCGTTCAGCAAGGATCTGCTGGACCTGCCGGTCTGCCGATCGCTGGTAGGCTTCGGGGGTACACCCGACAGCCAGCGCGATCAGAACAATAAGCGGCTTGCATTTGCCCACGGTCCAGAACCCAACGTTGGCTGACGTGGCACGGGCCCAGGTGCCCGTGTGTTCGACCGATCATCACGGGCAAACTTGCCCGCACCACGCATAATCTACGGTCTTTTCAGGGGTTACCGCGAATCGCGGTCCGTCGCACGCCATGGCCCATGGCTGGCATTGTCCCATGCAGCCCTTAGCTGGCCACCGCCTGTGGTTCGACTTCCACCCGCGTGAACTGATCGAGGTTCAGCGTCACCAGCTCGCCGTCGTCCTTGCGGATCAGCAAACGGTCCAGCCAGAGCTTGTCGTTGCGCGAATGGGCATACCAGCTTCCGGTCGGCCGCTGCTCATATCGCACGACCGTCCCGCGGACCTCTGTCGGCAGGGCGTAATGGCGTGCCGCAATCTGCTGCACCACGCGCACTCGCGCGCCCGGCTGAAGCTTCTGGGCCAAATCACTCGTCTCGCTCATATCCACCCGATCATACCCGCCGCCGTCCCCCCATACCACTGCCGCCACCGCTTGGGCGTCCGCGCAAAGCATCCCAAGAACACAAAGACCTCAAAGACATGCTCAAAACCCCACGGAGCTGTGACTGTGACGGACGGCAGGGGTGCATGGCAATGCACCCCGGGATGGGTAGGGCGAACGCCGTCATGACGTCAGCCGCCATTGACGGGGCACACTGCCATGTGCCCCCATAGGGCGGTATCCCGCCTTCCCCTTCGTCGCTCCGTGGCTCCGCCGCTTGCCCGTCAGAAATCCCCCACCGCATCGCTCGTCAGCGACAGGTAATTCCGCAGCTCTTCCGTGCTGAGGTTCGTCAGCCATTCATCGCCCGTCGTCACGATGCGGTCGGCCAATGCCACCTTGTCCGTCAGCAGTTTGTCGATCCGTTCCTCCATCGTGCCGACGCAGATGAACTTGTGCACCTGCACCTTGCGCGTCTGGCCGATGCGATAGGCACGATCCGTCGCCTGCGACTCGACAGCCGGGTTCCACCACCGATCGAAGTGGAACACGTGATTGGCGGCTGTGAGGTTCAACCCCAGCCCGCCAGCCCGCAGCGACAGGATGAAAATCCGCGAATCACCCGCCTGGAACCGCTCGATCAGCTCGTCGCGCGCCTTGGCCGGCGTACCGCCGTGCAGGAACAGCGGCTCATGCTTCAGCCGATCCCTGATCGCCTGCTGGAAGATGTGGCCCATCTGGCGATACTGCGTAAACACCAGCGCCGCATCGCCGACATCCAGCACTTCTTCCAGCATCTCGATCAGCCGCTCGACCTTGCCGCTGCGGCCGTCAATCGGACCGTCATCCTTGAGCAGCAGCAGGGGATGATCGCACACCTGCTTCAGCCGCGTCAGTGCCGCCAGGATCAGCCCGCGCCGGCGGATGCCCGTCGCGGCGTCGATCTGCGTCAGCATCTCGGCTGTGATCCGTTCATACATGCCGGCCTGCTCGGGCGTGAGGTTGCAGAAGACCTTCTGCTCCATCTTCTCGGGCAGCTCGCCGGCGATCTGCGGATCAGTCTTCGTCCGGCGAAGGACAAATGGCTTGATCATCCGCCGAAGCTGCTGGGCCCGCTCGCTGTCGCCGAGCTTCTCGATCGGCACAGCGAAGCGTTCGCGGAACTCCGCCGGCGACCCGAGCAATCCGGGGTTCAGCAGATCCATGATCGACCACAGCTCCGACAGGTGATTCTCGATCGGCGTGCCGGTCATGGCGACGCGACGCTGAGCCGGGATCGAGCGGATCGCCTGTGTGCTGGCGGCTGATGGATTCTTGATCTTCTGCGCCTCGTCGAGCACGACGCGTCGCCACACACCGCGCGACAGCGTCTCGGCATCGCGATGCGCCAACGAGTAGCTGGTGATCACGATGTCATGCTTCATCGCCTCAGCCGCCAGCGCTTCGCCCTGCAGGCGATCGGGGCCGTGATGCACCATCACCTTCAGCGACGGCGCGAATCGCTGCAGCTCGCGCGTCCAGTTCCCCACGACGCTGGTCGGGGCAAACAGCAGCGTCGGCGCGACCGCGGGCGTCTGATCGCCGGCGGCGCCGTCGCTGCCCGATTCAATGCCGTAGCGCTCATGCAGCAGCAGGGCGATGAGTTGGATCGTCTTGCCCAGGCCCATGTCATCGGCCAGGCAGGCGCCGATGCCCAGCCGATCCAGGAACGCCAGCCACTGCAAGCCACGCTTCTGGTACGGCCGAAGCTGTCCCTGAAACGTCGGCGGCTGGTCCAGCGCCTCCAGCGATCCTGGCGACTGTCGCAGCAGGTGATCAATCCAGTCGACACCCGCCAGCCCCAACACGGGCAGCCCCGTGTCGTTGCGCGTCGCGCCGTAGGCGCTGGCAAATGCCTCGGCGAGGGTGATCCGGCCCCTGGGCTTGCGATCGAGGTACGCCAGCGCCCGCTGAGCCGCGTCGGGTTCGAGATGGATCCACTGCCCGCGATACTTCACCAGCGGCGTGTTTCGGGCCGCCAGTTCGCGGAACTCATCGACGCTGAGCGTCAGGTCGCCCACGGCGATCTGCCAGTCGAACTGCAGCAACTGGTCGAGGCCCAGCCCGCCGGCTGACACCGCGCCGCTGGAGCGGCCGCGGCCGTTGCCCGACGTCTCCAGCACAGACTCCTCGCCTTCGACCGGATCGACGCGCAGCAGCAAGCCGATCTCGCGATCGCGCTGCATCGTCCAGTCCGGCAGGCGCACGCCGAATCCATGCTCCTGCAGCAGCGGGCCCCATTGGCGGATGAACACATGCGCATCGAGCGTCGACAGCAGCAGCTCATCGGGCGTGCCCGTCTCGATGGCAGTCTGCACCAGCGGGAAGACATCCGCTGCCCGCGAGAGCTCGGTCGTCAGCCGCTGGCGGCGCGCCGCGACCGTTCGACCGAGAATCCCGGCTGGATGCTCCTTCCACAGCTCCGCCGCCGGTACGACCACGTCGTCCTCCATCGACTCCAGCAGGAAGCGAAGACGCCAGCTCTGCGATTTCGGACTGCGTGTTTCGGATTGTGGAGGCGAGGCTGGGTCGCCGTCGCCGTTCGGCGAGGGGCTGAAGGGATCGCGCTGATCGTCGTCGTCATCCGGTTCGATCAGCTCAAATGCCAGGCGCATGCTGGCATCGGCGGGCGTGTCATCGAGGCGCCCGATCCATGTGCGCGTCTGCTCCGCCAGCTCGTTGAGTTCTTCGACATCGCCGCGAATCTGGCGATTCGATCCCAGCAGCGCCGACAGCCAGCGGACCTCCGGCGGCGAGAGGGCCTCAGCCGCCTTCTCGTGCGCGCGGTTGAAGAACGGATCGATCGAGACATCGCGACGGATCAGCGCATCCGCGGCAGTGTGCAGGAAGGTTTCGACGAGGCGATGCGGATGGCGAAGTTCCGGCTCGACATCGGCGATCGCCATGCAGACCGGGGGCATGGCTGCAGCGAACTGCTCCAGGGCGTCGGCGTCACGCTCGCCGGTCACCAGCAGCCGCCAGTGGGCGACGTACTGCCCATGCTGCGCAACCGCGATCTCGGGGAAAAACTGCTGAGCCGCCAGGCGATCGACCACAAACCGCGCCAGCCGCTGCCAATATCGCACCGAATCGCCGCACCCTTCGGGCAGGGGATCGATGAGGTTCACCAGCAGATCGACGGCTTCGGTCGGGCCGAGGCGAAGGGCGGGCACGACGTACGGCGCCAGCGCCGCGACGGCGACACTGTTCTCAACCGTGGGTCCGCGTCCGCCCGGCGGCAGGGGGCCAAGTTCGTCGGCGGGCAGCAGGAGGGTCAGCGTGTCGGCTGCGGCCACCGAGCCGATCAGTGCGTCTGTGCAGATGTCCCCCAGCAGCGCCCGCAGGGCGTCGGGCGTCTGGGCTGTGGGATGGGGCAACGCCTGCCCGTCCGCCGCAGCCGGCGCAGGGTCGCTTCCTGCTGCCCCGCAGGCCCACAGGTACAAGGAAGAACAATGCCAGATCGCTTGCAGGTACATCAGCTCGTATTCGCCCGTTGCCCATCTCGCACCACCCGGCGCGGGGCGAATCGAACAGCATACGGCATGCAGGGCCGTTTGATAAGACGCCGCGGCTGCCATCAGCCCACATCCCTGCCCGTTACCCGTGCCCCCCAACGCGCGCAAAAAAGCACGCGGCCCGGGCGCGTATCCCGTAGCCGCGTGCAAGTTCTATCAGCCAAAGAGGCTTAGGCCTGACGGCGCCGCCGCAGCAGGCCGAGCATTCCCACGCCAAGCAGGCTCAGCGTTGCCGGCTCGGGCACCACCGCCAGAGCATCGGTGTACTTATTGTCGTTGTCCTGGACGGTGACGATCACCAGATCGCCCACGCCGGGCAGCAGACCATCAAAGTCCGGCACCAGGCGCTGCATCAGCGACACGTTCAGCAGGAACTCAAAAGCCGCGGCATGCTTGCCGTCTTCGTCGTAGGTCCAGATCATGCGGGCCACGCGGTCGCTGATCGTGCCCAGATACCATTCGAGGTGACTGGGCTTCTCCACAGGAAGCAGCGTGCCGGCATCGCCATCCAGTGTGTAGTCCGACACCTGCTCGGGATGGGTGGAGGCCTTCAGGTAGGCGGACGTCCTCACGAGCACGGTGCCGCCGCCATCGCCTCCGCTGCCGCTGCCGTTGCCGCCGCCCGGCGCCACCGTGCTGGGGGACCAGGTCGCGGCGGACGTGCCGAACTTGACCTGCAGCTTCTGGCCGTTGGGGTCCAGCAGCCCGTTGATCCCCGTGATGGGGGTGCCCCAACCGGCCTCATCGCTGGTAATTGTCGTGAACTTAGCGCCGGCACCCAACACCAGGTCGCCGGCCTGCCAGGAGAATTCCCCGTCGTCGATCTCCAGATCCGAACCGCTGGTGACCGTCAGGGCAGTGGTGTAAACGTCGAACGAGAAGTTCGCATCACCCCGGACATAAACCCCCGGCTGCAACGAGTTACCGAAATTGGTCCATCCATCAATCGACGGATCACCCGTAACCGTAGCCGCATTGGCCGCTGCACAGCCAAT
>Ga0207864_1003394_pt1 | contig 13378 bp, 11 predicted proteins | sample HigsolmetaAR202D_FD_184834 | JGI IMG/M metagenome (GOLD analysis project Ga0207864, IMG submission 184834) | Ionic liquid and high solid enriched microbial communities from the Joint BioEnergy Institute, USA - AR20-2-D (SPAdes) (version 2) ...
CAGGCCCGGGCCCGCCGCAGCAGGTCCGGCAGGCCCTGGTGGGCCTCGGCGGGCCCGGCGAACTCCCGGCCGGGGCCGTAGCGGGCGAGCGCGACCACCGGCACCAGGTCGTCGGTGCGCTCGCGGACGTGGCGGGTGTAGCGGGAGACGAACTCCCGCGCCGCCTCCTCGTCGGCGAAGTCCACGGTCAGGGCGCCGCCCGCGCTGCGCAGCACCTTTGTGCCCGGCCCGAGCAGGGCGCCCACCCCGTCGGGGGAGCCGGTGTCGACGAACCCCTCGACCTGGGCGGCCCGCCCCACGGCGTCCAGCACCCGCTGCCCGCTGTACACGTAGGCCTGGATGCCGCGCAGGTCGATCCCGACCAGGACGCCCCCGCCGGTGCGCGCCGCCGTCATCCGCCCTCCCCCCGCTCGCCCGTCCACGGCAGTCCCATCTCGTCCAGCAGCCCGTCGACGTCCGCGGCGAACGCCGCGTCCCCGGGCCGCGCGGTGAGCACTCTCGGACGCTGCGCGTCCTGGTAGGCCGTAGTCGAGGAGTGCCAGTCGATCAGGTCCGCCGTGCGGTTGAGGTCCAGGTCGACGCCGTGCCCCAGGGCGATGGTGCGCCCGGCCACCCCGCACAGCGCCGCCAGCCGGCTCGCGGCGGCGTACACGCTGTGGGCCCACTCCCCGGAGCGAACCCGCTGGCGGTGCCCGGGCGGGTAGCGGAGGGTGCCGCGCCGGTAGCGGTGCTGGCGGTCGCGGGGCGCGGTCAGGCCCACGGCCCGGTCGGCGACGGTCACCACCAGGGTGGGCCGCTCCTGCGCGGAGAACTGTCCCAGTTCCCCCTCGGTCCACGGGTCGTCGACGGAGCGGGTGCGCGGGCCGCGGGCCTCGCCGTCCACCCACAGCCGGGTGCGGTACCCGCGCGCCTCGGCCCGTCCGGCCACCGCGCGGGCGGCCTCCTCCAGGAGCGCCACGTCCACCTGCTGGGCGGCGAACCGGCCCACCGTCTCGGCCAGCGGCCGCTCCAGCGGCTCGTAGCCGGTGAGCACCGAGCTCCACGCGACCTCCGGGGGGTCGAACGGGCGCGCGGGCACCGGGTCGGCGGGCGCGAACACCGAGATGCGCCTGCCCAGCGGGTCGGTGTAGGAGACGGTGTCGGTCGGGTGGGCGGCCAGCGCCAGCGCCACCGCGGCGGCCTTGGAGCCGGCGGTCACGTCGAGCACGACCGGCCGTCCCCGGCCGCGCGCCCGCTGGATCTCGGCCTGCGCCGCCTCGACGACGGCCGGGATGTCCGCGGCGGCCACCGCCCGGTCCAGGCAGGACACCTCGACGCCGGGGGTGCCGCGCCGCGGGCGGCGCCTGCCCGCGCGGCGGGGCGCGGGCGCCGGCCCGCCGCGCAGGCGGGCCATGGCCTCCTCCACGGGCTGCTTCAGGGTGGTGACGTCGATCTCGGGCGTGCGCACCAGCACGGTGCGCGCCGGGCGGTGCGCGTTGACCGCGCCGAGGATGCTCAGCCGGCTGCCGCCCACCGCGGTGACGAGCAGGGGGGCCTGCTCGGTGGGCTCGACCGGGGGGACCGGCGGCGGCAGGCTGCGCCCCCGCTCCTGCGGGGGGTCGGTCCCGAACAGCTCCTCCAGCCACGCCCCGCCGAGCCGCTGCAGTTGCCGGTCGGTCAGCACCCGGACCTGGGAGCGCCGCCCGTCGCGGCCGCGCAGGTGGCGGTTGAACGCCCGCACGTCCTCGTCGGTGACCCGGTCCAGGCGCGGGTTGGCGGCCAGTTCCCGGTCGTCGCCGCCGCGGTAGACGAACAGCACCCGGGCCGCGTCGCCGAACACGCGCCGCGCCTTGGCCACGGTCCACCCGGCGGTGCGCGGGATGTCCTGCGGCGCGGTCTTGCACTCCACGCACAGCACCTGGTGGCGGTAGCGGACCACCAGGTCGAAGTCGCCGATGGCGTCCTGTTCGCCGCCGTGTCCCGGGCGGGGGTCGGGCACGTAGCGGGAGTGGACGATCTCCACCTCGTCCTCGGGCGTGCCGCGGGCCAGCTCCCGCAGGGAGCGCAGCAGCCGCCCCTCGGCGACGACCCCCGCCGCCTCGCGCGGGTCGGGGACGCGCAGCCGCACCTGCTGCTCGCCCGGCCCGCCGTGCTGCGCCACGAGCGCGACCAGGTCGTGCTGGGCGGTGCGCGCCAGGGCCACCCCGTGCAGCGCGGCCAGCGTGTCCACGCTCAGCCCGCGGTGGTCGACCCGCCGTCCGGAGCCGTCGGTGAACCGGATGCCGCCGCCGGTGGCGTCGACGTAGCCGCGCCAGTCGTGGCGGTCGGGGAACAGCGTGGCGTGCTCCACCGCGAACACGACGCTCATCGGTTTGGTGCCGCCGGTGAAGCACAGCCGCCACTCGGTGGAGCCGAGGTCCGCCCTGCTCCCATGCAGCAGCCGCGTGTAGCCGTGCTGCACCGCCGAGAAGTCGCCGACGTCCGCGCCCAGGTCGAACCGCTCCACCTGCGCGGCGGGCTCGATCCGGGTGAACTGCTCGGCGATCCGGGCGGCCTGCGCGGCGGTCCCCGCGCTGTGCACGAGGACCAGGAGGCGGGGCCGGTAGGTCAGCGCGGACAGCAGGATCGGCGTCGGGTTCGTCCCGACCAGGGCGACGAGGGTCTGCGGCATACCAGTCCGTCCGGGAACGAGGAGAGTACGGCGGTCCTCCCTTCCTACCGGACACCGGTTTCCCCGTCCCACCCCTGGCGCGGCAAGGCCCCGGCCGCAGCGCCGCTCCCGCGGTCAGGGCCACAGCCCGTCGCCGGGCGGGCCGCCGTCCGGGACCGTCGCCGTGTCCGCGCGCACCGCGCCGAACCCGTAGGCGGTGTACTTGCCCGCCCCCGTGTACTCCACCAGCGCCAGCAGCGAGGCCAGTGCGGCGCCGTCCCCGTCCGCGGCGGCCAGGCGCACGCCTCCCTCCCAGCCGCGCACCGGCCGTCCCCCGGCCCCCTCGGCGCGGACGGTCCGCACCGGGTCGTGCTCGGCGGGGCGCACGTCCAGCCGTGCGGGCACCTCCTCGACCTCCGCCAGCCAGTCCCGAAACAGCGCGCGCGGCGCGAACCGCGCCGCGCCGCCCAGCGCGCCGCTGCCGCCGAGCCCGTGCACGGGGTGCTCGCGTGCGAACCCGAACAGCCGCCGCGGGTCGGGCCGGGGCAGCCACACCCGCCTGCCGTGCCCGTCCCTGGCAGCGAACAGCACCGGGCTGCGCGTGTGCAGCCACGCCTGCTCCGCCACGGGCGCGCCCTGCCGCCACAGGTCCAGGATCTGCGTGTAGTCCCGGTGCGGCAGTTCCACCACCGCGTGCACCTCCAGGCGGTGGTCCCCGATGCGGCAGGGCCGTCCCCGCAGGGCGTCGGGGTCCAGCGGCGGGTCCCGGCGGTCGTCGAGCCAGTTGACCGTCCACGTCCACAGCCCGTCGGCGAGCGGCCGGAGCAGGCCGTGCGCCGTCCAGGGCTTGGCCTCGGCGTGCTGCTCCTGCTCCTGGGGCCACCAGCGGTTGAGCAGCCCGTGGCAGTCGTGCGCGCGCATCCGGCGTGCCGGGCGCGCGGCGCCGTGCAGGACGAGGGTCCACCGTCGCGGCACGTCCCACCCCCTCCGACCGTCCGCGGCGGGCGTCCGAGAGCACACCGCGAGGGCTCGACGGCCGAGCCGACACCCACCTCGAAGGAGCATGCCATGACCTCTCCGCACCGCCGAGCCCCGCGCGGGGCGTCCGTCCGGCGGGTCCCCCCTCCTCGGCCCGGCGCGCCGCGGTCGCGGCGTCCGGCGGGGTCCCGGTGACCGCCCCGGCGGAGCGCGGCCCCCGGGACCGCGGGGCCCCGGGCGGACCGGCCCACTCCGCCCCGCTGCCCGACCCCCTCCTGGAGGAGCGCTTCCGCGACGCGTTCCTGGACATCTGGCTGGCGTTCGCCTGCTCGGGCGAGGAGCCGTGGCCGTCCGGACGGGAGGCGCGGCCCCGTCCGCGGCCGGAGCAGGACGCCCCCGTCGACCTGGCCCCGCGCCTGCGTTCGCTGGCCCGCGCCCTGCAACGGGCGGTCGAGGAGGGGCGCCCGGGGCCGCTGCGCTGACCGCGCGCCGCCGCGGCGTGCGGGCCGCGGCGGCACAACTTGACACCACAGGTGCAGATCGTCACACTTTTCCACGGATGCCTACCGCGCCCCCGTCTACCCGCACGACTCCTCGTGCCGCGCGGACGGCCTCCGACCGAACCTGGGTTGCCCCCCGGTCTCGCCGACGGCGCGCTGCGCCTCCCCGTAGGGGGTCCGGCGAGCCGCCCGATGGGAATTCACGGTTCACCACAACACGGTATCGGCACGATCGTCGACTCCCCGGAGTGCGTGGGCGCCATCTCCCGCAAGCTGGGCTGCCTTCCGGGCTGCCCGGGGCGCCGCAACCCGCTCCTGGGCGTCTTCGCCTGCGACGTCCACCTGGCCCAGGCCGACGACGCGCTCTCCCTCATGAGCCGCGGCTTCCGGCTCGGCGCTGCGGCCAGCCGCCTGGGCGGCGCGCTCGCCCGCGTGGCGGAGCTCGCCGAGGCGGGCTCCGACTTCACCTCCCCGGCCGACCGCAGGGCCCTGGACAGGCTGTGCAGCCTCCTGGAGCGGGGGCGGCTGGACCTGCTCCGCAACGGCCAGCAGGTCCGCCTGGGCATCGCGCGCAACGGCAGGTGGCAGGCGGCCTTCGGGGTGCGCACGGCCCGCTCCCTGCGCACCGCCCGCAGGTGGCGGGGGGTCGTGCGCGACGCGGTGGAGCAGAAGGCGCTGAGCCTGCTCATCGACCGGACGGTGGCGGGCGAGCCGTGGACCGCACTGGCCGCGCCGCCGCTGCTGCTGGGCGGGGCCGACGAGGACTCCGGCCGTCTCCCGGCCGAGGCGCTGGTCGCGGAGGGGCCGCTGCGCGGTTCGCTGCGCTACGGCCGCGCCTCCGGGAGCGTGCAGCACCGGCGGCGGGCCGTCCCGCCGCGCTACGAGGCGGAGCTGGTGTCGGAGCACACCGCCGAGGCCCTCTACGAGCGGCTGGAGAAGTGGTCGTCCCCGGCGGCCGAGCACGCGGAGAAGCGCCGGCTCTACAACCGGCGGGCCAAGGAGTCCGCCGCCGTCGACTACGCCGACTTCGACTCCTCCGACCTGCTCTTCCGCCGCGAGGTGCGCGCCGGCCTGGCCGGGCTCACCCCGGCCGGGCTGCGGGCCAAGCTCACCCGGGTGCTGCTGCGGCTGCGCGACCAGGCGCGCGAGGAGTTCGAGGCGTTGCAGAACGCCCGCGGCATGGTCTCCAGCCGCGGCTACCTCACCGTGGAGGAGGTGCTGTCCTTCACCCCTCCCACCGCGGACGGGGAGGCCGCGCGGGGCCTGCCGGAGGAGGAGCGGGCGTTCCGCACGACCCTGCTGGCGGAGCTGTCCTCGGTACTGCGGGAGAACCAGCTCCTGCTGCGCCGGTCCGAGGGCGACCGCGTCGTCGACCACGCCCTGCGCACGGCCCTGCTCCGCCTCGGGGACGGGGTGCCGGCCCGCTGGCGCGGGGCCCGCACCGACCCGGAGACCCGGCGGGACCTGGTGCTGTTCCTGCTCGGCCCGGACGGGGCGGCACGGTGAGCCCGGCCAGGGCCGCCCCGGCCCGGCCGGTCCTCACCCGCTCCGGGGCGGCGCCGAGGGGCGGGCGGCCCGCCACTCCGCGCGGGTCAGCGCGTACTCCACCTCGCCGTGCTCGGCGCCCGGGATCGGCTCGGGCCAGTCGCCGTGGAAGGTGCGGACGTGGCGCAGGCCCGTCTTCTCCAGCACCCTGCGGGAGCGGGTGTTGACCGCCATGGTGAAGGCGACGACCCGCTCCGCTCCCCACGCGCGGAAGGCGGTGCGGACCAGGGCGCGCGCGCCCTCGGTGGCGTAGCCGCGCCCCCAGGCGTCCCGGCGCAGCCGGTAGCCGAGCTCCACCGTCTGCGCGCTCGCCTCGTCCAGCGGCCGCAGCTCGAACCAGCCGAGGAAGCGCCCGGTGCGGTCCTCGGCCGCCCAGTAGCCGCACTCCCCGGTGCACGGGTAGCGGCGCGTCCGGTGCGGCAGCTCGCGCGTGCGCACCTCGTCCGGGGAGACCGGGCGTCCCCCGTTGATGAAGCGCATGACGGCGGGGTCGTTGTCGAGGGCGTGCAGGTGTCCGGCGTCGGCCGGGGTGAGCTCGCGCAGCACCAGGCGTTCGGTCTCCAGGAAGGTCCCCATCCCCCCATGGTGGGGCGGCCCCCGGGCGCCGGTCCACCGGTTTTCCGGCCCGCCCGGCGGCCGTCCCGCCTCACCTGGGCCGGGTGACCGTGCGCGTCTCGGTCATCTCCATCAGGCCCTCGAACCCCATGACGCGGCCCGTGCCGCTCTGCCGGAACCCGCCGGAGGGCGCCCGGTCGTCCCCGGCCACCGGGTGGGCGTCGTTGATCCGGACGGTGCCGACGCGCAGCCGCCTCGCCGTCTCCTCGGCGCGGTCCGGGTCCGCGCTCCACACCGACGCGCCCAGCCCCGACCAGTCGCGGTTGACCGCGTCGACCACCCGGTCCAGGTCGTCGTAGGGCAGGATCGGCAGGGCCGGGCCGAACTGCTCCTCGACCACGATGCTCTCGTCCGGCGGAGGGTCGAGGACGAGGGCGGGGCGCAGGAAGTGGCCTCCGCTGTCGCGGGTCTCCTCGCCGAGCGTGCCGAACTCGCGCACCTCGCAGCCCGCGGCGCGGGCCCGGTCGACCAGGTCGGTCACGCGGTCGCGCCGCCGGGCGCTGTTGAGCGGGCCCATCGTGGTGCCGGGGTGCAGTCCGTGGCCGATCCGGTGGTGCTCCAGCAGTGTCGACAGGCCCTCGACCAGGTCGTGGTAGCGCGACCGGTGCACGTGGACGCGTTTGACTCCCGCGCCCACCTGGCCGGCGCTCAGGAAGGCGCCGGCGGCCAGCCGTGCGACCGCGGCCGGGTCCAGGTCGGCGTCGTCGAGGACGATCGCGGGGTTGTTGCCGCTGAGCCCCAGCGTCACCCGGGTCACGTTGTCGGCCGCGGCCCGCACGACGCGCCGGCCCGTGGCGGTGCTGCCGGTGAAGACGATCCGCTGCACGCGCGGGTCCCGCAGGAGGGGCGAGAGGGCGGGACCGCTTCCGGTGACGGCGTTGAGGACTCCGGCGGGCAGCCGCTCGGCGAGCAGCCGCAGCGTGTCCACCACGGTGAGCGGGCAGGACGACGGCGGTTTGACGACCACGGTGTCGCCCGCCACGAGGGCGTAGGGGAGGCTGGCGGCGAGGACCGCCAGCGGCCAACTGGCGGGGAGGACGATCGTGACCACGCCCAGCGGCACCGCGGCGACCTCGGAGCGGAACCTCTCCGGTGCGGCCTCCTCCTGCCGGGGCTGCGGGAGCAGGTGGCGCACCGGGCGCAGCTCCCCGGCCGTCGCCGCGGCCAGCGTGCACCGGCGGGCGAACACCGCGAGCTCGTCGCGCGCCTCGGCGAGGGGCTTGCCGTCCTCCCGGACCAGCAGGTCCGCGCGCGCGTCGTGGTCCTCCCCCAGGTTCCGCAGCGCTTCGAGGAGGAGCTCGGCGCGCTGCTCGGGTGCCCGGGCGCTCCAGGCGGGCCAGGCGGCGTCGGCGGCGTCCACCGCCTGGCGGGTCTGCTCCGGGGCGGCCGCGGCGGCGTGGCCGACGACCTCCAGGGGCGCTGCCGGGTCGAGGACCGGGAACCAGTCCTCGGCTCCCTCGACCTCTCCGCCGACCAGCAGCCCGGTGCGGACCTCCTGCCTGCTCCCCGCTGTCCGAGTCATCCCTGCTGCCCCCGTGCGCGCGGCTGTTCCGTCACGCGCGCGGCTACCCGGGCCCACCCCCCGCAAACACCGCCGGGCTCAGGCGGCCACCGTGCCGAACAGCAGGCCCAGCAGGTAGGTGGCCGCGGCGGCGCCGGCGCCGATCGCGAGCTGGCGCAGCGCGCGCCGCAGCGGCGAGGCGCCCGAGAGCACGCCCACGACCGCGCCGACGGCCAGCAGCGCCGTCCCGGTGGCGGCGCCGGCCGCCGCGACCGCGGCGCCGCCCGACAGTCCGGCGAGGAACGGCAGCACCGGCAGTGCCGCGCCGAGGGCGAAGAACACGAAGCTGGAGGCGGCCGCCTGCACTCCGGTGCCCACGACGTCGGGGTCGGCGACGCCGGGCAGCTCCGGCAGCGGGGCGGTCGGGCCGCGGTGCAGCGCGGCGTGGGCGCGGCGCTGCGCCTCCTGTTCGGACATGCCGCGGGCGCGGTAGACCAGGGCGAGTTCGTTGGCGTCGACGTCGAGGCGGGGGATGGACTCGCGGGCCGCCTCGTCGGGGACGGAGGCGGCCAGCAGCTCCCGCTGGGAGCTGACCGAGACGTACTCGCCCGCGGCCATCGACAGCGCCCCCGCCAGCAGTCCGGACAGGCCGGTGAGCAGGACGGTCTCGGCGGCGGCGCCGCCGCCGACCACGCCGAGCACCAGGGCGATGTTGCTGACCAGGCCGTCGTTGACCCCGAAGACCGCGGCGCGCAGCGTGCCGGAGAGGCGGGCGCGGCTGCGGATAGCCAGTCCGCGCACCACCTCGGCGTGGATGCGCTCGTCGGCCACGATGGACTCGGGGACGTCGGGGGCCCCGAGGGGGATGCGGTGCTCGGCCCGCTGCACCAGCGCCAGCACGAACACCCAGCCGAGGCGGCGGGCGAGCAGGGCCAGCAGCCGCAGGCGCAGCGAGCCGCGGCGCGGCCGCCCCCTCCGCTCCCCCAGCAGGCGCTCCCAGTGGGCGGCGTGGCGGTCCTCGGCCTCGGCCAGCGCGAGCAGGATCTCGCGCTCCTCGCCGCGGCGGCGGCCGGCCAGTTCCCGGTAGACGCGGGCCTCCTCGCGTTCGTCGGCGAGCCTGCGCCGCCACCGGCGCAGCGTCGCGGGCGACGGGTCGGGGAGTGCGGGGTGCTGCTCGTCCATACGGGGCCCTCTTCCTCGCCCGGCGGCCGTTACACGGCGGCCGGGCGCCGTGTGCGCAGGTCGCCGGCGGGGGCCCGATCGTGTGGCCCACCCCACTCCCCCAATTCCACATTATTCCTACCTATTTAGTTGACTTTGAACACGAAGCGGCTTACCTTCATGGCGTTCCGTCGCCGCCGCGGCCGTCCCCGGCGGCCCCTCACCGTCCCCGTCCCTCCTCGGACCCCCGCCGCGGCCGAGCCCGGCCGCCCGGAAGAGAGCAGCCATGCACACCAGACGACACTTCCTGCGGTACGCCGCGACCGCCGGAGCGGTCGCACCCCTCCTCTCCGCCTGCGCCCCGTCCCAGGGGACGGGCTCCTCCGGAGGGGCCGCCGTCCTGCGCTACCAGGGCTCCCCGGGAGCCGTCACCCCTCCCGAGCTCGCCGCCGACCTCGGCTACCTGGACGGGGTGGAACTGGACTGGGTCGGCGACACCACCAGCGGCCCCCAGTCCATCCAGGCCGCCGCCACCGGGGACACCGACTACGGCGGGGCGTTCAACGGCGCCATCCTCAAGCTCGTCGCCGCCGGGTCCCCGGTCACCGCCGTCCTCGCCTACTACGGCTCCGACGAGGCGAGCTACAACGGCTACTACGTGCTCGAGGACAGCCCCATCACCGAGGCGCGCGACCTGGTCGGCGCCAAGGTCGCGATGAACACCCTCGGCGCGCACCACGAGTTCGTGGTCCGCGAGTGGCTGGCCCGCAACGGCCTGACCGCGGAGGAGATCGCCCAGGTCGAACTGACCGTCGTCCCGCCCGTCAACTCCGAGCAGGCGCTGCGCAGCGGCCAGGTGGAGGTGGCCACCCTCGGCAGCATCCACCGGGAGCGGGCCCTGGAGCGCGGCGGCCTGCGCCCCCTCTTCACCGACACCGAGCTCTACTCCTTCAGCTACGGCAGCCTCGTGCTGCGCAACGACTTCATCGAACGCGACCCCGACACCACGCGCGCGTTCGTCGAGGGCGTGGCCCGCGCCCTGCGCTGGACGCAGACCAGGCCCCGCGAGGAGGTCGTGGACCGGTTCGTCGCCATCGTCGAGCGGCGGGGCCGCAACGAGGACACCGAGACCATCCAGTACTGGAAGAGCGAGGGGGTGGCCGGCCCCGGCGGGGTGATCGACGAGCGGGAGTTCTCGGTCTGGCACGACTGGCTGGTGCGCAACGGGGAGCTCGCCGAGGGGCAGATCGCCCTCTCCGACGTCTACACCAACGAGTTCAACCCCTACGCCAACGGCACCTACCCGCCCGACTCCGGCCCCGACGGCGAGCCCCTGCCCGCCGCCGAGGGGGCCGCCGGAGGTGAGGACCGGTGACCCCGAAGCTGCGCCTGGAGCACGTCCGGCACGAGTTCACCGTGCGCGACCCCGACCACCCGCGCCGTCCCCCGACCCGCTTCACCGCGCTGGAGGACGTCACCCTCGACATCGGCGCCGGGGAGTTCCTGGTGCTGGTCGGCCCCAGCGGCTGCGGCAAGTCCACCCTGCTGGACCTGCTGGGCGGCCTGGCCCGCCCCTCCTCGGGGCGGATCCTGCTGGACGGCGCCCCCGTCACCGGCCCCGGCCTGGACCGCGGCCTGGTCTTCCAGCAGTACGCGCTGCTGCCCTGGCGCACCGCGCGGGGCAATGTCGAGTTCGGCCTGGAGGCCAAGGGGATCCCTCGCCGGGAGCGCTCCCAGAGGGCCCGCGAGTACCTGGAGCTGGTCGGGCTCTCCGGCTTCGAGGAGCACTACCCGCACGAGCTGTCCGGCGGCATGCGGCAGCGCGTCGCCATCGCCCGCAGCCTCGCCTTCGACCCCGAGGTGCTGCTCATGGACGAGCCGTTCGCCGCCCTGGACGCCCAGACCCGCGAGACCCTGCAGGACGAGCTGCTGCGGATCTGGGAGCGCACCGCAAAGACCGTCCTGTTCGTCACCCACAGCATCGACGAGGCGGTCTACCTGGGGCAGCGGGTGGCCGTGATGACCTCGCGCCCCGGGCGGATCAAGACCGTGATCGACATCGACCTCGACCGGGGCGCCGCCGAGGACCTGCGCTCCGACCCCGCGTTCGGAAAGTACCGCCACACGGTCTGGGCCGAGCTGCGCGGCGAGGTGACCGCCGCCCAGCACCTCGAACGGACCGCCACCACCCGGAAGGACCGCTCCCGTGACTGACACGCTCGCTCCCCCCGCCCCCGCCCCCGCGTCCCCGCCCCGCGAGCGGGCCCGCCCCGAAGGCCCGCTCGCGGCGTCGCGGCTCGCCCGCGCCCTTGGCCTGGGGGCCCGGCGCTGCGCCGCCGTCGCCGCGTTCGCGCTGCTGTGGGAGGTCGCCCCGCGGCTCGGCCTGGTGGACCGCGTCTTCCTGCCGCCGCTGAGCGAGGTGCTTGCCACCCTGGCGTCCCTGACCCTCGACGGCCAGATGGGCGAGCACGTGTCGGCGAGCCTGGGACGGGGCCTGACCGGCTTCCTCGCCGCCGTGGCCGCCGCGGTCCCCCTGGGGGTGCTGCTCGCCTGGTACCGGCCGGTCTACGACCTGCTCTCCCCGCTCCTGGAACTGTTTCGCAACACCGCCGCCCTGGCCCTGCTGCCGGTGTTCGTCCTCGTCCTCGGCATCGGGGAGACGTCCAAGATCGCGCTGGTGATCTACGCCTGCACCTTCCCGGTCCTGCTCAACACCGTCACCGGGGTGCGCACCGTGGACCCGCTGCTGGTCAAGTCGGCGGTGTCCCTCGGCTTCTCCCCCGTGGGCGTGTTCACCAAGGTGGTGCTGCCCGCGGCACTCCCCTCGGTCTTCACCGGGATCCGGCTGGCGGGCGCCTCCTCGCTGCTGGTCCTCATCGCCGCCGAGATGGTCGGGGCCCGCTCCGGCCTGGGCTACCTCGTCAACTCCGCGCAGCTCAACTTCCAGATCCCCCACATGTACGCGGGAATCATCGCGATCGCGGTGGTGGGCCTGCTCCTCAACCAGGTCCTGGTGTCCCTGGAGCGGCGCTTCTCCCGCTGGCGCCCCTCCCGATCCTGACCGACGCACCGTGTGAACAGGAGAGACCATGACGCACCCCCGGCAGATGCACCTCAACGCCTTCCTCATGGGCGTGGGGCACCACGAGGCCGCCTGGCGGCACCCCCGCACCGAGGCGCGGCGCCTCCTCGACGTGGCGCACTTCCAGGAGCTGGCGCGCACCGCCGAGCGCGGCAGGCTCGACGCGGTCTTCCTCGCCGACACCCTGGCGGTGGGGCCCCGCGTCGAGCACAACGTCACCACCGTCTTCGAACCGCTGACCCTGCTGTCGGCGGTCGCCGCGACGACCGAGCGCATCGGGCTCATCGCGACCGCCTCCACCGGCTACAACCACCCGTTCACCCTGGCCCGGGCGTTCGCCTCGCTGGACCACATCAGCGGCGGACGGGCCGGGTGGAACATCGTCACCTCCGGCGGCGCCGACGAGGCCGCGAACTTCGGCCTCGACCGGGTCCCCGACCACGGGGAGCGCTACGCGCGCGCCCACGAGTTCCTCGACGCGGCGGTCCGGCTGTGGGACAGCTGGGAGGACGACGCGATCGTGCTGGACGCCGAGAGCGGCACCTTCACCGCCCCCGACCGGGTGCACCGCGTCGACCACGTCGGCCCCCGGTTCACCATCCGGGGCCCGCTCAACAGCCCGCGCCCCCCGCAGGGCCGCCCCGTGCTGGTCCAGGCGGGCTCCTCGGAGGACGGCATCGCCTTCGCGGCCCGCTGGGCCGAGGCGGTGTTCACCGCGCAGCAGACCCTGGAGGAGGGGCAGCGGTTCTACTCCGCCCTCAAGAACCGGGCCGCCGCCCACGGCCGCTCCCCCGACACGGTCAAGGTCCTGCCCGGGATCGTGCCGTTCATCGCCGGCACCGAGGCCGAGGCCAAGGAGCTGGAACAGGAGTTCACCGAGCTCATCTCCCCCACCTACTCGCTGCGGCAGCTCTCCGCGACCCTGGGCGTCGACCTGACCGACCACCCCCTGGACGCCCCCCTGCCGCCGCTGCCGCCGCTGCGCGAGATCCGCGGCAACCAGAGCCGGTTCCAACTGGTGGCCGACCTGGCCGAGCGCGAGTCGCTCACCGTGCGGCAGCTCATCGCCCGCCTCGGCGGCGGCCGCGGCCACCGCACGTTCGCCGGCACCCCCGAGCAGGTGGCCGACGACCTGGAGACCTGGTTCACGCAGGGGGCCGCCGACGGGTTCAACATCATGCCTCCCCACCTGCCCGGCGGCCTGGAGGACTTCGTCGACCAGGTGGTGCCGGTCCTCCAGGAGCGCGGCCTGTTCCGCACCGACTACACCGGGCGGACCCTGCGGGAGCACTACGGGCTGGAGCGGCCCGCCAACTCCTTCGAGCGCCCCGCGGGCGCGGGGGTCGCGGTCTGACCTCCCCCGCTCC
>Ga0207864_1003408_pt1 | contig 13344 bp, 8 predicted proteins | sample HigsolmetaAR202D_FD_184834 | JGI IMG/M metagenome (GOLD analysis project Ga0207864, IMG submission 184834) | Ionic liquid and high solid enriched microbial communities from the Joint BioEnergy Institute, USA - AR20-2-D (SPAdes) (version 2) ...
CTCGGCGGCCGAGAGAGAACGTATAGGTTCACTGCCGCAACGTGGTGGAGGCGGGTTGAAACAGAGAGCGCGGCCCTCGTGGACAACAACGCCGTAACCCTTTGCGGGCATAAAGATACGAAAACGCCCGGCCATTCTCATGGTCGGGCGTTCGCGTTAACTGGATCAGCCGAATGGGTTCGGCTGGATAGTTCAAGCTCCGCAGGTAGGACTCGAACCTACAACCCGCCGGTTAACAGCCGGCTGCTCTACCATTGAGCTACTGCGGAATGGGTGTTGACGCCGCCGTTGGGGCGGCAGAGCGGTCAATTTAGCGGTGTTACGTGGGCTGTCAAGGTGGGTTCGCATGGGAAGTGGAATCGGGGGTCTGGTGGTGGGGTTGGTGGGGCGGGATTGACTTGACGGGGGGCTGGGGGCGGAAATAATCGCCGGGGCACTGAGGCTGGAAAAACAGTGTAAACTGCCCGCTCGGCCACAGTTCCAGCAAAAAGGACGCGCATGGAGCAGTTCCGTCCGGAATCCATTCCCAATCCCGCGGTGAAGCGGCTCAGCCTGTATCTGCGCCAGCTCGAGGCGTTTGCGCGGGACAACCGCCAGACGATCTCGTCGCGGCAGTTGGGCGAGTCGCTGAACTTGACCGATGCGCAGGTTCGCAAGGATTTGGCATATTTCGGGCAGTTTGGTCATCCGGGGATTGGCTACCGCGTGGATGACCTGATCGCCCGCGTGCGGCACATCCTGGGGACGGACAAGACTTGGAACGTGCTGCTGGTCGGAGCCGGCAACCTCGGGCGGGCGATGATGGGATATCGCGGGTTCATCGCCAAGGGGTTCAATCTGGTGGCGGTGTTCGACAGTGATCCAGCCAAGGTCGGCCAGGCCGTCGGCGGGCTGACGGTTCAGCCGATGGAGGAGCTGGAATCGGTTGTCCAGCAGCACAGCATCCGCCTGGGGATCATCGCCGTCCCGGCACAGGTCGCCCAGCAGGTGGCCGATCGGCTGGTCTCAGCCGGCGTGCACGGCCTGCTCAACTTCGCCCCCATCTCGCTGAACGTACCGCCCAATGTCGCGGTCAACTCCGTGGATCTGGCGGTGCAGCTTGAACAGCTCGCATTTCAGCTCAACTTTGGCATTGCGGGGGAAGTAGGCTGACGAATCCACGGATGAACACACGAAGCTGAGCCGGCGGCTGGCCGCAGGGAGGAAAATTCCAAGCTCCAACTCACAACTTCCAATGAAGCTTCAAGGTTCAAGACTCAAAGGCGCGTCCAGGATCACGGATCTGAGATCTGAAACCTCAGATCCCAGATCCGTGTTCACTGTGGTTCCTCAATAAGCCTGCGCGAAGAGCACCTCCGTGCTCGTTTCCTTTCCTGAGAAGATGCACTTGCCCGTTCGGCCGCTTTGGTTGAAGGGGATGCAGCGGACGGTGGCTTTGGTTTCTTCCTTGATCTTGGCTTCGGCTTCCTTGTCGGGCTCGAAGAAGCAGCGGACGAAACCGCCGTGCTCTTCGAGGATCTGCTTCATCTGCTCGTAGCTGTCGGCCTGGCGCGTGTTCTCATCCCGGAACGCGCGCGCCCGCGACAGAAGCTGATCCTGCATCGCGTCCAGCCGATCCGACAGCCACTTGCGCGAGATCTGATCGATCGAGATCGTCTCCTTCTGCCCGCCGCCCAGGCGCGACTTGATGACGAACGAATTGGAGTCGACATCGCGCGGGCCGACCTCGATCCGGAACGGCACGCCGCGCTGCTCCCAGTGATACTGCTTGTCGCCGGGGCGCGCATCGCGGAAGTCGACGACGATCCGCTGCTGCGTGCGCTCGTCGTAGAGGTAGCTCTCCAAGCCGTGGTGCGCAAAGCGGTTGCCTGTCTTCCCGTCGAGCAGGCCCCCGACGACCTTCTCGATGAACGCGCGCACCTTCTGTTCCTCTTCCGGCTTGCGGAAGATCGGCACGATGGCGACGACATTCGGCGCGACCCGCGGCGGCAGGACCAGGCCGTCGTCGTCGCTGTGCGCCATGATCAGAGCGCCGATCAGGCGGGTGCTGACGCCCCAGCTTGTGGTGTGGGCATACTGAAGCTGCTGATCGCGGCCGAGGAACTTGATCTCAAAGGCCTTGGAGAAGTTTTGGCCCAGGTCATGGCTGGTGCCGCACTGCAGGGCCTTGCCGTCCTGCATGAGGGCTTCGATGCAGTAGGTGACGTTGGCGCCGGGGAATTTTTCGGATTCGGTCTTGGCCCCTTTGACGACGGGGATGGCCAGGACGTTTTCCGCGAAATCGGCGTAGACGTCGAGCATCTTCAGCGTCTCTTCGCGGGCTTCCTCGGCTGTCTCGTGGGCGGTGTGGCCTTCCTGCCAGAGGAACTCAGCCGTTCGGAGGAACAGGCGCGTGCGCAACTCCCAGCGCATGACGTTGGCCCACTGGTTGATCAGGATCGGCAGGTCGCGGTAGCTCTGGATCCACTGGGCGTACATGTGGCCGATGACGGTCTCGCTGGTGGGGCGGATGACCAGCGGCTCTTCCAGTTCGCCAGCCGCCTTCAGGCCGCCGCCGTCGGCTTTCTCGAGCTTGGAATGGGTGACGACGGCGCACTCCATGGCAAACCCTTCCACGTGCTGGGCTTCCTTGGCGAGGAAGCTGGTGGGGATCAGCAGGGGGAAGTAGGCATTGACGTGCCCGGTGGCTTTGAAGCGGGCATCGAGCTCGCGCTGGATGGCTTCCCAGATGGCGTAGCCCTCGGGGCGGATGACCATGCAGCCGCGGACGGGCGCGTAATCCGCCAGCCGGCCGGCTTTGATCACGTCGAGATACCACTGGGCGTAGTCTTCCGAACGGGGTTTGATGTTTCTTGCCATGGGGGGTGTTGCGTGTCTTGTGTTTGGTTGTTTCGAGCGGCGCGTGGCGCGCTTGGGGTGCTAGATTACGGACATTGCGCCGGGTCGCAACTGCCGGCGGGGGCTGGCTGAGCGGGGATCTCGCCACCGATGAGCACCGATGGACAACGGATCTGCGCTCCGTCCATCATCCATGTCCATTGGTGGTCATCGGTGGTTAGGACACTGACAGCGTGCTGTCAGGGTTTCAGGACGGTGGCGAGGTCGTCGCGCATCGCTTCGACGGCAGCCCGCGTGCAGGCTTGCCAGTCATCGCCGAATTGCTGGCGGTAGCGCTCTTCGCGCCAGGCGTAGAGGATGCTGCGTGATGCCGACACGATCGCCCCGCGGCCGGTAGCGTCAAACGCAGCCCGCGTCATCTCGCCGGTTGCGCCCTGCGTGCCATAGCCGGGCAGCAGGAAGATCGATCGCGGCATCCGCTGGCGGATCGACTGGATCGTGTGCGTCTGCGTCGCGCCGACGACGGCGCCGATCGAGCTGTAGCCGCGATCGCCCATAAATGCCGGCTGATCCGCGATCTGCGCGATCCGCTCAGCGAGCATCTCGCTCCATGTGCGGCCGTCGGCCAGCTTGACATCCTGCAGCTCGGCGCTGCCGGGATTGCTCGTGCGGACGAGGACGAACAGGCCCTTCTGATAGTCGCGGGCCACGTCAATGAACGGCTGGATAGCGTCGATGCCGAGCATCGGGTTGATCGTGATGGCATCGGGCAGCAGGACCTGCTCCATGCCGTCGAAGGGAGGCTCGGCCAGATGCCCGCGGGCATACGCCGTCGACGTCGAGCCGATGTCGCCACGCTTGACGTCGCCGATGACCAGCAAGCCGAGCTGCCGGGCCTCCTGCACGAGGCTATAGTAGGCTTCGACGCCTTCCCACAGGTACTGCTCGAAGTAGGCGGACTGAAGCTTGACGATCGGCACCAGCGGCGCGACCAGCCGCAGGACGGTCCGGCTGAACTGGAGGATCGCGTCAATCGCGACGTCGGCGTTGTCGCGTTCGCGCTTGTGGCGGCCGCCGGTGACGGCATCGGGGATCAGGTCGACGATCGGATCGATCCCGACGCAGATGCACGAACCCTTGGCTTCGATGGCGGCCAGCAGACGATCGGAAAAGGCTTCTGACATGCGGCGGCATGATAGGGCAGCAGCCGCCCGCACGCCATGCCGCCGCCGTCGCCGGTTTCTGCAATCGCATGTGACGCCCGAAAAACGGCCATCGGGCCCTCCGGCGCAACTGGATTTTCGCGCCAGCGGCTGCGATAATCCCAACTCCCGCGCACGAGCACTCGTAGCTCAATTGGACAGAGCATCGGTCTTCGGAACCGAGGGTTGCAGGTTCGAGTCCTGCCGAGTGCGTTTTCCCCTTCTGATCAGGTGATTTTGACTGCCGTAGCCGCAGGCATGTGGCCCCGGCTGAGGCTGGTGGTTGAATCTTGACATCCCGCGGTTGATCTCATAGGTAAAATTTCACCAGTTAGAGGGTTACGACACGGCGGGGTGGAAGCCGCCATGCCGCGTTGTGGGTGGTGCGGGCTTGCGGGCTCGTGGCCGGATGACGGATTCACGGGCTGAGCGCCCTGCGGCGCGATCGAACGATCCGCGATCCCGACGTGAGCGGCGGTTTCCCGAGATCATCAATAGATCCTTGCGCAATGCACGGCCGGCTTAGCCGGACTCGCCGTGGGTGTGTCTCCATCAGCCACTCAGCACGGAGGACACAGGGCGTGATCGAAGTCTCGCAGTTGACCAAACGATACGGCCAGACCCTGGCCGTCGATCACATCAGTTTCGAGGTACCCAAGGGTCGAATCGTCGGGTTCCTCGGCCCCAACGGAGCAGGCAAATCGACAACCCTGCGCATGCTCACCTGCTACCTGCCGCCCACCAGCGGCGGGGCGCGCATCAACGGGTATGACATCTTCCATCAGTCGACACAGGTGCGCGAAAACCTCGGCTACCTGTCCGAGAACGTGCCGCTGTACACCGAGATGCGCGTGCAGGAATACCTCGATTTCCGCGGCCGCCTGCGGCGGATGGACCGCGCGACGCGCCGCAAGCGGATTGAGTATGTGCTGGAGCGATGCTGGCTGACCAATGTCCGCAAGAAGTTGATCGGCCATCTGTCGAAGGGTTACCGCCAGCGCGTCGGCCTGGCTGATGCGTTGCTGCATAACCCAGCCGTCCTCATCCTCGACGAGCCGACGGTCGGCCTGGACCCGACCCAGATCCGCGAGACGCGCAAGCTGATCAAGGATCTCGGCGGCGATCACACGCTGCTGCTGTCGACGCACATCCTGCCCGAGGTCGAAGCCGTCTGCGATTCCACCATCATCATCGCCGGCGGACGCATCGTGGCGCAGGGATCGCCCGACGAGCTTCGCGCCAGCCGGCGCATGCAGGCGCGCGTGCTCGTCGAATGCCGGGCCCCGGCACTCGAGGTCGAGACCGCCCTCAGTCGTGTCAACGGCGTTGGCCGGGTCGAGATCCTCTCCAACGGCGAAGCCGACGGCCAGTACGTCACCGCCGCCATCCGCGCCAAAGACGGCTGCGACGTCCGCGAGGAAGTCGCCCGCACCGTCACGCAGAACGGCTGGCCGCTGCGCGAAATCCGCCTGGAGCACGCGACACTGGAGGAGTTCTTCGTACAGGTGACAGCCAACCAGGCGGTGGCTCAGCAGCAGGAAGGAGGTGCCGCATGATCCGCTCGCCCGTGATCGCCCGGCGGGAGCTGAGCAGCTACTTCTACTCGCCGATCGCGTACGTCGCGATGACGCTGTTCCTGCTGGCCTGCGGTGTCGCGTTCTGGGACGACTTCCGCCCGGGTCAGCCGGTGGCGATGCGCAACATCTTTGAATGGATGGTCTGGCTGCTGGTGTTTGTGATTCCCGTGCTCTGCATGGGCTTGCTGGCGCAGGAATGGAGCACCGGCACGATCGAGACGTTGATGACCGCGCCCGTGGGCGAGTCTGATGTTGTGCTCGGCAAGTTTTTGGGGGCGCTGGGGTTCTTCCTGGTGCTGATCAGCCCGACGCTGATCTACCTGATCCTGCTGTCGCTGTACGGCCGACCCGACTTCGGCCCGATCCTCAGCGGATACCTGGGGATTGTGCTGGTGGGGGCGCTGTTCATCTCGGTGGGACTGTTCTGCTCCTCGCTGACGCGCAGCCAGGTCGTGGCGGCGGTGTCGGCGTCGGCGGTGCTGTTCCTGATCACCATCGTCCCCTGGTGGCTGAGCAGCAAGGCGGCCCTCAGCCCGACGTGGCGCGCCGTCGCTGAGCAGGGCGTCTTCATCCGCTACACCGATTTCGCCAAGGGAGTGCTGGACACCGGAAACCTGGTCTTCTTCGTTGTCCTGACCGCGGTTTTCCTGTTCCTGACGATCAAGGTCCTTGAATCGAGGCGGTGGAAATGAGCAAAGCCAAGCAGCAGAAGCAGTCTCAAACCCCGCAGCAACCCGAATCGCAGAAGCAGCGCTGGATCAAGTACGGCGGCAATGTCGCGCTGAGCATCGTCGTCGTCATCGCGCTGGCGGCGCTGGTCATCGCCATCGCCCAGCGGAGCAGCGCTCGCTTCGACACCACCGCGGCGAGCGTCTACAGCCTCAAGCCGCAGACGATCAACCTCATCCGCGATCTCGACCAGCCGATCAAGCTGGTCAGCCTGTACGTCCGGCCCGACCGCCCAGCCGGCGGCAGCCAGTCGGTCGACTATGCCCAGGTCGTCACCGATCTGCTCAAGGAGTACGAGCAGAAGGGCAAGAAGATCACCATCGACGTCATCGACCCGACGCAGGACCCTGCCAAGGAAGAGGCCCTGTACAACGAGATCATCGCGAAGTATGGCCAGGAGCTCACGCAGTACAAGGCGTTTCTCGATGCCTTCGACGGCGAGTTCGAGCAGCTTCACAAGATGCTCGCCGACGAAGCTGTGGCAGTGCAGGACATCCAGTCCGATCAGCTCGGCCGCGGCGAGACCGGGCAGATTCTTCTGGCGGTGATCGACACGATCCGCCGCTCGCCCGAGGAACTGCTGCGGGCCAAGGAAGACCTTGACCGCGCCCGTCAGCAGAAGCGGCCGGATTACAAGGGCCTGGTCGATGCCGTGCGCCACGCGCTGGATACGCTCACCCAGCGTGAAGCCGCCATCGCCCAGTTTGCCGAGCAGGTTCAGGCCAACGCCACGATCGCCCAGCCGGTTCGCGACTATCTCTCGGCTGCGGTCGTCCGCCATCGGCAGATCGAGCAGAAGGGGCAGTCGCTGATCGAGCAGATCGACAAGCTCGGCGAAGTGAAGGTCGACAACCTCCGCGATGCCCTGGAGCGCGCCGTGAACCCGATCCTCGTGCTCGGCGAGAACGACTGGCGCGTGATCCCGTTCAACCAGGTCTGGCAGATCGATCCGGACGTCCGCAGCACCGGCGAGGTCAAGCCGCGGTTTGCCGGCGAGCAGCAGATCAGCACGGCAATCCTGTCGCTGACCAGCCAGAAGAAGCCCAAGGTCGTGTTCGTCCGTCCCGGCGGAGCGCCGCTGACCGATCCGGGCTTCCCGCCGTTCCAGCCGGCTGGGCCGCTGTCGCGCATTGCCCAGCGGCTGAAGGATTACAACTTCGAGGTGCTCGAGAAGGATCTGTCCGGCCAGTGGGCCATGCAGGCGCGGATGCGCGGCATGCCGGCTGAGCCCGAGCCCACCGACGAGGAGATCCGCGATGCGATCTGGGTTGTGCTGTCAGTCCCAACCCAGCCGATGGGCCCGATGCCCATGCTGGCTGACATCGGCCCGAAGCTGGCCGAGCATCTGGACAACGGCGGCTCGGCAATGGTGCTGTTCCTGCCCGAAGCCGACAACCTCTCAACCGCACTCGACGCGTGGGGCATCGACGTGCTGACCGACGTGATCGCCGTTCACGAAAAGATCGACACCGCCGGCGCGCAGGGCACGATGCTCGAGGAGGCCAAGCGCATCCCGTTTATCTTCGTGATCAACGAATACGGCGATCACCTGCTGACCAAGCCGCTGCGGGCGCTGGACAGCCTGCTGATCCCGCTGTCGATCGTGCAAACGCGAAAGGTCGACGGCGTGACGGTGACGCCGATCCTGCCCGTCCCGCAGACCGTGCCGGCATGGGGTGAGCGCGACATCAATGCGGCGCTCGAGAACCGGCCGGTGAAGTTCGATGAAGCCAGCGATCTGGCGCCGCCGTTGTGGGGCGGGGCGGTCGCCGCGAAGGAAGGCGCCGGCCGGCTGGTCGTGATCGGCTCGCTGCAGTTCATCACCAACGGCCTGCTGACCATGCACGATCCGGAGCTGCTGCGCCGGGGCATTCCGGTGGCCCTGTTCCCGGGTAACGGCGAACTGTTCATGAACAGCATCTTCTGGCTGGCCAACATGGAGACGATGATCGCCATCAGCCCGGCTGCGATGGACGTGTCGCGCATCGAGCCGATGAGCGAATCCACGCTGAACGCCTGGCGCGTCGGCGTGGTGCTGGTGGGTATCCCGCTGGCGGTCGTTATCTGCGGCGGGGTGGTGTACTTCGTGCGACGGAATTGAGATCGCCGCCGCAGGCCTGTGTCTCAACGTGTCATGAGTAAACCCCGGGCAATCCGACGTGCCCGGGCGCAAGAGCCATGAACTTCAAGACTACGATCATCCTGCTTGTCGTTCTCGTAGCCGTTGGGATCTACTTCTTCGCGACGCGCGATACAGCCGATTCCCGCGGTGACACGCAGACCGCCCAAGCCACCGAGCGCCCGTTGCTCGATGTGAAGCTGGAGGATGTCATGCGCGTCTCGCTGACGCCATCGCAGGGGCAGGCGATCGCGTTTGAGAAGAAGGACGGTCAGTGGCAGATGACCAAGCCCCTGGCTGCCGCGGTCGAGGGGTATCAGGTCGACTCGCTGGTCCGTCAGATCACCGAGCTCACGACGCGCGGGCAAGTCGAGCCGGGCGATGCGACGGGGCTGGCCTCGCCGCGGTACACCGTGGAGCTGGTCACCAGCGATGATCGTTCGATCACGCTGGCGATCGGCGCCCGGTCGGCATTGGGCGATCACATGTATGTTCGCCTTGGCGACCGGAAGATGGCGGACATCGTGCCCGCCGCGCTGGATCAGGTGCTCCAGCAGCCGGCTGACAAGTACCGCCGCACGCGCCTGGTCGACGCCTCGTCCAGCCAGATCCGCCAGATCACCGTCGAACGCGACGGCAAGCGGCTGGCGCTTCAGAAAGACGGCAGCCAGTGGGAGATCATCGAACCCCGTCGCATGCCGGCGGATTACAGCGCGGCATCGGATCTGACCTACGCCATCAGCGGCCTCACGGCGGCTGAGTTCGTCGCCGATCCGGCGAAGGTTTCCCACGGGCTGGACGAACCGGTGACGACCGTCTGGTTCAGCACGGAAGCCCCGACAACCCAGCCGTCAGACACGCAGCCGGAGGGCGTGACCATCCGCCTGGGCCGCTATGACGACATCCTGCGCAAACACGTCTTCGCGAGCGTCTCGACGGCGCCGGAGATGGTCGTCAAGGTGGCGGCCAGCGTGCTCGATTTGTTCGACAAGACGCCGCTGCAGCTTCGCGACAAGAATGTCCTGAGGATTGAGAAGGATTCGATCCAGCGCCTCACGCTTCAGCGGGATCTGGCTGCAACCACCCAGCCGACGACGCGGCCGGCGTCGAGCGTGACCTTCACCTTCGAGCGGCGTGTCGAAACCCCGCCGCCCGCGACCGCTCCGGCTGATCAGGCTGCGGGTGAGGCCGCCGTCGCTGAGGCGTCGGACGACGCGACCACCCAGGCCACCACCCAGCCGGCGCCCGCCCCCGAGCCGGTCGTCAAATGGGTCCTGATCGTCGACGGGGCCGAGCAGGAGATCGACCAAGCCAAGCTCGATCCGATCCTGAATGCCCTCAACCCGCTGCGGGCCAAGCAGTTCCTCGAACACGACGCCCCAGCCACCACCCGGCCGGCGGCTGGCACGTATGCACTGACCATCGTCAGCGGCGCCGAGTCCGCCCGCACCGCGCACCAGGTCCGAATCACCGACCCCGAGGGCGACGCATCGCCGTTCGCGACATGGGATGACCTGGTCTTCGAGATCGACCAGTCCTTGATCGATCGCCTCAATGCCGACTTTGCGGCGCCGTGATGGTTTGTTGGAACGGCAGCTCAACGCGGATGGACGCAGAGAAGGCAACGCGCCTCTCTGTGCCCATCTGTGGTTCAAATTTCATCTGCCCGAAAGCGACAGGGTCCGCGGCAGCGCCAGCCAGCCGGCGGCTGTGAGGATGCCAGAGCGGCCGTCTCTTCGCCGGGGTGAGCGACATCAGACCTTCTGCGTCTCCAAGCCGGCTGGCGATTCAACAAAGAGAGGGCTGAAAAGAGACCGTAGGGGCCCTAGCGCCCGCTGACGGGCTCCGAGTGGCTACACCCGCTGCTCGCTTTTCACCTTTTCCCCCTTTCTCCTGCTCTATTCTTTCGGCCTCCCGGCCGAAAAATCGGGGCGACTGGCAGAACCTTGAACGCGAGGTCCAGCCCTACACAGCGGCCTTCCTGCACGGGCCGGAGTTGCATATCCGCCGCATCGGCGAAATCATGCAGCAGACGGCCTGATTTACTACGTCACGATGGCGGTTGGGCGTCACTGATGCTCAGTGATTCACATTCCCTCCAACAACCTGATCGAATCCGACCAGTCGCAGGCTGGGTAGTTCTCGCATGCAAGAAACAGACCCTTTGTGCCGCTGCGGACGGTCGCAGGATGACCGCTTGGGCAGGTCATGCCGGCTGCCCGCGCCTTCACCCGGGCAGCCGCGATGGAGAGCGGACGGTCGTGAAAACAGCCGGTCGAGCGGTTTTGGCACACGAGCCTCGTTCCCAAGCCGCCGACGTACCCGATGATCAGGCCCTGCTGCAATCCGCACCTCGGGCAATCGAACGCCGTCAGGTCAGCCGGCGCGACCTCAGGCTCAACGATATGCTTGAAGCCTATTCTCCAGATGACGCGACTTGCGCTGGGAGAAGTGACTGATAACCACTGGCCATTCAGCGGGACAGCGAGCACATCGCCAGCAGCCACCAGTGATGGTACGTCATCGCTTGCACGGGCGATGTAATCGCCAAGTAGCGGGGGCTGCCTTGGGGCAACCACAACTTTTCGGCTGCCTTTGAGCGATGCTGCAAACTTGCACAATGCATCCAGCTCAGCGCCATCTGCGCTAGTGGAAATCATCACGGGCTTCCCGGGATCACTGCTGGACCTCAGTTGGTCCTCGACTTCACTCCAAGCCAGTGGTGAAACGATTTCTTCAGCGGGATAGGCCTGGACGGCGCGATCAAACTGCAGCAGTAGCTCCTTCCAGTAACGCGTCTTGTCTTGCGCCTTTGCGGCGACGCTGTGCAGCATCGCCCTGTTCCCGATCACCAGCAACCGATCCTGGGCACGGCTGAATGCCACATTGATCAGACGCTCAGCGTGACGGTCTTCGAAGAAGCGGGCGAGCTTTGAAGAGTCGTGCGTGGTCAAGTCGAGAATCACACAGCGTCGTTCACCACCTTGAGCGCGGTGTATTGTGCTGGCGCTGATCCTTTGGCTCGGCGTCGCGGCGGTCAGGTCAAACCCAATGGCGGCCAGCAGGGCCTGTTGCGGGCGAAAAGGCGAGAGTAGTAAGATGTCACTGTCCTCGCCGAGGAGAGGGCAAATCTCATGCAACAATACCACGGCGAGCGGATGGAAGTAGGAACTATACGAGACAGAGTAGAAGGTGCGTTGCCAGTCCCTGGGAACTTCAATAAATTCGATCGGAGCTCCCTGATCCGGCCGTGCCGTTCGAAGACGTCCAGCGTAGGCTGTAACACTCACCAATCCACCGATCGTCTGTGTCATTCGGTGCTGAGTGTCAAGAAACGCCACTGGTTTGCCATCCAGCCTTGACTCTTCATTGATGCTGTACCAGTCATAGATGTTCTGCCCAAGCCAGGCCATCGCATCGGCTCTGTTGCTTTGGCAAATCGGCGGCAGCTGCATCGGGTCGCCAGCACATACCAGATGCATACACTGCAAGCTCGCGGCGGCGATCACGTAAAGCAGACCCACCATCGATACTTCGTCGATCACGACGTAGTCATAGTCGACTCTCTGGACCTCTTCGTCCAGAACCATCTTTGCCAGTGTGCATCCGGACACCCGTACCTTGCCGATGTCTGGCGTCTGTACGAGCCGGGACAGGTCAGGGTCTTCGGAATCGCCTATGCGCCGGATCCAACCGTCGTTGATGCGTTTGCCGGGTAGATTCTTGATGACCGCCTTCATGGCCACATCCACTGCGGCGTTTGAAGTTGAAAGAATCAGCGTCCGCTTCCCCATCTCCGCAAGCATCGCGACAGCAACCCCCAGCGTGGTCGTCTTGCCAGTACCAGGAGGCCCCCATAGCAGGTGCAGTTCATTGGCCAGTATGTCAGTAACCGCCTGGCGCTGCGACTCATTAAGTTGTTGCATTGCCTCGGCTTGTACCTGCTGCATAGTCTGCGGGGGTGGAAACTGGCGTGAGAGAATGCAACGCGCCAACCGGTTGCCGGCCGGAAGACGTGTCTCAAGGAACCGCTCCAGCGCACGGTAGATAAACGTCGGATCGAAGCTTAATCGAAGCAGCTTCGCGTCCGCCGGCAGTTCCTTGTCGCAGACGACGACAAGCTCTTGGTCTCTGGCCTCGATGACCTTTGCCGTGACTGCTTCACCCCCGCGAACATGGAAGTTCAGTACCTGTTCGGCCGAAACCCTCGGTGCATGAGACACCAGTAAGCGGTACTTATAGCCGGAGGCGGACTTGCCCAGGTCGTCGATGCCGTCAATTTCGAGCCACGTGGTCTCTGCTCCTTTTTGCGCCTCAGCAATCTCCTGTCCGATTGCGTGTCGGACTGAGGACCATTGTTCAGTCGTGAATAGAGGCACCGTCTCCGACATGGCAAGTCCCTGCTGTTGTCACACAACCCGAGTGTGAACATTATCTTGCGAACCGGTCTTAATGGCCAGAAGATTTGCTCGCGTGGTCCAGCGCCCAACGCTGACGGGAATTCAGATCTGTATCGTCATCCGCAGCGGAACCGCGAGGTAGTGCGACCGGTTTCGTGCTGGGCGGGTCATTCGCATCACGAACGGTAATCTTCGAGGCCAGGCGGTAGCCGTAGCGTCGGTCGTTTAGGATGATGTCGTGCAGGCGGTCGACCTTGATGTTCGCCTCGTTGAGCATCACCTCGCAGACGTGCGTTCGAAACGCTGCAACGGCTTCGGCCACGCCGTTTTGCCCACGCTCGCACCCGATCCGCCTGGCCAGTTCGCTGCCGTCGTAGCGGACAAAACGTCCATGCTGGTTGGTGTGCCGAAGCTCATCCAGTATCCGACGGATCATGCCGCTTTCCGGCCCTCCACAGATCTTCACTTCGCACAATTCA
>Ga0207864_1003409_pt1 | contig 13344 bp, 10 predicted proteins | sample HigsolmetaAR202D_FD_184834 | JGI IMG/M metagenome (GOLD analysis project Ga0207864, IMG submission 184834) | Ionic liquid and high solid enriched microbial communities from the Joint BioEnergy Institute, USA - AR20-2-D (SPAdes) (version 2) ...
ACACGCTCACACTCGGCGCCTCCTACTACTTCATGCGCAACGTGAAGGCCGTGATCGAGCTCAACGTCGACTTCCTGAGCAGGGACCGCGATCCGGACTTCGTCGGCCACGAAACGCGCGAGCACTATTTCCTCGTGGGCTTCGACGCGGCCTTCTGACGACGCCGGCAGTGGGGTTCCGGAACGGCGGATTCCTGCGCTCTCCGGCCGACTGATCGCGGCGGCAGCGCGCGTCCAACGTCCTGTGGGAAGCGCATTCCCGCAGGTGTACCGCGTCTACCGTCATTGCAGTCCCGAGCCGTCACGTGAATCTGGCCGCGAACCGCCCTCATGCCGCGCCGAACGCACCCGCGAGCGGCACGCTCGCGATGGACCGCCGCGCGAGCGCTGCCGCACTGGTTCTCCTCGCCGTGCTCGCGCTCGCCTGGCAGAGCAGCCGGTCCCTCTGGGAACCGGACGAGGGACGCTACACCGCCGTCGCGCTGCAGATGCTCGACAGCGGCAACTGGTGGGTGCCGCATCTCAATGACGCGCAGCCGCACCTCGCCAAGCCGCCTCTGACCTACTGGCTGATCGCCGCGAGCGTCGGCGTCTTGGGTCGCAGCGAGTGGGCCGTCCGCCTGCCGTTTGTTCTGGCATTCGTTCTCACCGGATGGCTCGTTCTCGTCATCGCGCGCGCGCTCGCTCTGCCCCGCCCGGCGCTCGCACCGGTGATCTGGGCATCCTCGCTCGGCCCTTTCCTGGCCGCCGGCGTGGTCACGACCGATCCGCTGCTCACTCTGTTCGAGACATGCGCCATCGCCGCTTTTCTGCGCAGCGGCGTGCTCGAGCGAGACGCGCCGGAGCGCGTCTGGATACGCCTGATGTGGCTCGCTTACGCGTGCGGGTTCATGACAAAGGGACCTCCCGCGCTGCTGCCGCTGCTCGCTTCGCTGGTCTGGCTTCGGTTCGCGAAGCGGAAAGCCGCGCTGCGAGCGCTTTTCGATCCTTCCGGCGTCGTTCTGTTCTGCGCCTTCGGTGTGACGTGGTATGCCGCGCTCGTCGTGCGCGAGCCGCGCCTGCTCGGTTACTTCCTGGGCTACGAGCTCTTCGACCGCATCTTCTCCGGCGTCCACGGTCGGAACGCGTCACTGGGAGGTCTCGTGAGGACCTACCTGCCGACACTCGCAGCCGGCCTGCTGCCATGGGGGGCCGTTGCCCTGTGGCGAAGACTGCCCCGCGAGCGCGGCGCGCCGGAAACGCAGCCGCCTCGATGCGGCCCGGAGCGCCCGTTCCTGTGGTGCTGGCTCCTGGTTCCGCTCGGAATCTTCATGATCGCGCGCTCGCGGCTGCCGCTCTATCTGCTGCCGCTCTTCGTCCCGCTCGCATTGCTGCTGCACAGAGACGTCGCCGCCGTCTGGCAGAGGAACGAGGCGCGCAGCGGTGCGGTAACCGCGCTGTGGCTGCTGCTGCTCGTCGGCGCCAGAGCGGGAATCTCTCATTACCCGACCTCGCATGACGCCCGCGCGCTCGGCACCGAGATCAAGCGCGCGATGAGCGGAATGCGCGAGCCGGCGAAGGAGATTGTCTATGTCGCCCGTCAACCGGCGTACGGCCTGCGCTTCTACCTGGGCGTTCCGACCGTGCGCGTGGAGCTGGCAGCGGGACGCCCGCTCCCGGGCGGCGTGGCGACGTGGCCGGCCGCATGCGACGGGGCCGCGCGCGCGGACCACGCGCTGTGGCTCGTGGAGCCGGCACACGAAGCGGCACTCACCAGGACGCTGAGGACATGCGGCTACGAGGCGCGAAGGCTCGCGTCGCGCGTTCGCAATCTGACGGCGCTCGAGGTCGTCCGCGGAGCACTGCACGCAGAGCAGCGTTCCGCGACAGACGGAGCGGTTCTGCACTCGCTCAGGAGAGCCGCGCAGCCGCCTGCTTCCTCACGGCCCGCCCCTTCAACCACAGCAGCAGCCGCGCCAGCACGACCAGAATCATGAGAGCGACGAGATACGGGCTCCCCGCGAGCTCGCCCGAGCGCCACAGCGCGAGGATCGCGACGAGCCCGGTGGCCGAGAGCCAGTCGACGGGCTCGGCGTACTCCTTCTCCAGGACCCGTGCCCAGTTGAAGCTCATGCTGCGGAACGTGCGCGCGAGCCCCGCGAGCCGCGGAACGAGCCGCGGAACGCGCGCGCAGTAGGCGTCGAACTGCGCGCCGAATTTCCCGCGCAGGTAATGCTCCTCGGCGGCGATAATCGCGGCGTGCAGACCGACAGCGATCGGCACACCCAGAAGGACGAACACCCACGAGTTCGACGCCACCGCGAGACCGGCAAGCAGAAAGGCATTGCCGAGATACATCGGGTTGCGGCAGTGCGCGTAGAGGCCCGACGTGACGAGCTCCTCCGCGTAGACCTTGTGTTCCCTGCCGCCGCGGATGATGTACGCGAGACCTATGGTCGCGATGCGGATCGCCTGGCCGACGAGCCCGAGCGCAAGCCCCGCGAGACTCGTGCCCACGGCGCTCGCGGCGAGCGGAGGTGAGGGAATAAGCAGCAGCACGATCGCGACGGGCAGGAGCAGCCCGCGGTGCCGGAATCCGGCGTTGCCGAGCCGGATGAGCGTGTCGCGTGCGCTCACGGCTTCACCGCCACGATTCCGCAGAAGTTGTGCCACTTGAAGAAGACGTCGACCTCGCGGAATCCCGTGCGCATCAGCAGCTCGCGGTTCTCGGACATCCTGTAGGGAACGAGCACGTTCTCGAGCGCCTCGCGCTTCTGGCTGATCTCGAGCTCGCTGTAGCCGTTGCGCCGCTTCATCTCGTAGTAGTGCTTGATGAACAGGCGGTTGAGGAGCGAGTGCTCGCCGAGCACCTTCTCGACGAGAATCAGGCAACCGTTCGGACGCAGCCCGGCGAAGATGTCGCGCACAAGCCGCTCGCGATGGAGCGGGCGGATGAACTGCAGCGTGAGCACCAGCGCGACCACCGAGGCGTTCTCGATCACCGCGCCCTCGTCGAGATCGACACAGCGCAGCTCGACCGGCCGGTCGACCCCGTGTTCCAGGAGCTTGAGCCGGCACTTGTCCAGCATCTCCTTCGAGCTGTCATAGCCGACGAAGCGCACGCTGGGATCCACGTGAGGATGCACGTTGACGAACGTGGTGCCGGTGGCGCATCCGAGATCGTAGAAGCTGGAGTGCGGCACCGCGAAGTCGGCGGTGAGCTCGGCGACCATCCGCTGGATTTCCGCGTAACACGGCACGGAGCGTGCCACCATGTCGTCGAACACGGTCGCCACTTCCACGCCGAAGCGGAAATCGGGGACCAGTTGCCGGGGAGCGCGGAACACTTCGTCGCGGTGCGGAGAATCCGTCGTCTCCATGCCATGATCTCCTTCAGGCGCCCGATGCTCGGGATTCGCGGTTTCAGTTCGTATCGGTACGCAGATCGATCACGATGCGTCCGTCTTCGTCGGCGCGGCGCAGCCCCGTGGTCGCGAGCACGGCGTTCAGTGCCTCCTCGGGCGCCAGGCCCGCCACCGAGCCGCTGAGGATGATGCGCGTCGCGGCAGCCTGCGCCTCGGGCGTCGCATACGCGATCTCCCGGCCGAGCTCGCGACTCGCCCACGCGAGGAACTGCGCAAGCGGCCGCCCGTCGATCTCGAAGGCCGGTGCGATGGCCACGGCCCACTGCCACGCGTCGCCGTGCACCGGAACCGCCGCGCGTTCCACGGTACCGTCCGGCGAGACGGTGAGCTGTTCGCCGGCGCGCGCACGCAGGACACCGTCCGACGGCCGCTCGAGCACCACCCGCCCCTCGCGCACGCGGACACGGACCCCCGGCTCGAGCAACCGCACTTCGTATTGCGTGCCGAGGTGCCGCACGGTGCCTGCCGGCGTATCGATCGCCAGCGACGACTCCGCACCCGCCTCCTCCGCCCCGCTGTCGATGTACACGGCGCCCTGCCGCACGACGATGCGGTCCTCTGCCGCGAGCTCCACCCGTGTGCCGTGGTCGAGGCGCACGGACAGCCCATTGTCGAGCGCGAGCGCGACCCTGCCGCCGTCGCCCGTTCTGAGCTCGTCGCCCACCGTGAGGGCGAGCCGCTCGCCCGCCACGCGCCAGAGCGGCAGCGGACCGGCCGCATAGCGTACCTCGCCGTCCACGCGCTCGATGCTGGCGATCGGCGCTCCCGGTGCCGTGAGCCGCGTGCTGCTCAGCCAGGCGCCGACTCCCATCACACCGAGTGCAGCCACGGCCGCGTATCCGACCCGGCGGCGCCGGCGCGCCCGGCGCATTGCGACGGTGCATTGCCACTCCGCGTACACCGCGGCGCGCACGCTGCGCTCCACGTCCTCCGCGGGACGGGCCCGCCGCCCGGCCGCGCGCAGGACCCGGCCGAGATCCGCTTCTTCCGTCCGCCCGTCATCGCCCGGATGCGTCATGCGGCAATCCCTCATGGTTCGAAGCCGGCGGCGATGTCGGCCGCATCGGCACCGAAGACCTTCTCGAGCGCGTCGCGGAAGGCGACGCGCGCGCGGGCGAGCAGCGATTGAGCCGCCGTGTGACCGATGCCGAGCCGCGCGCCGATTTCCTCCACAGAACGGCCCTCGACGTATTTCCACTCGAGCGCATCGCCGTAGCGCGCCGGCAGCTGATCGAGCACCGTCTGCACGAGTCGCCCGACTTCGGTCCGCCCGTAACTCTTCACGAGGTCGTACTCCTCGGGCGCGGCGATCGATTCGATCGCCGCGCGCAGCTCGGGCTGATCGTCGATGAGCACGATATGCTCGGTCCGGCGGCGCGTCGCGCGCAGGTAGTCGACGATCTCGCGCCGGCAGATCTGGCAGAGCCATGTGAACAGGGCGGCCTCGCCCCGGTATCCGGGCAGCGCACGCATGGCCTTCACGAGCGCGCCCTGCACGACCTCGCACGCGCCGTCCTCATCTCCGTTGAGCCGCGGCAGCGCGAAGCGGTACAGGCGCGCGAAATGTGCGTCGAAAAAGGCGTCGAACGCACGCTCGTCGCCCTCGAGCATGCGCCGCACCAGCTGCTTCTCGTCGACCAAGGACTCTTCCACGCCGTCCGACCCTGCGATATTGCTGAGACGTAGGGGCGGGTGCGAATCAATCGCTGTTCCCGGGTCGCGATTGATTCGCCCGCGCGGCCGCGTCCCACGGACAGCACGCGGGGCCGTTCCCGCATCGGCCGCGGGCCGCGCGAGATACGGTACCTCGGGCGCTGTCTCGACGCGCCGCGGCGCTGCTTCGCAGCGCTGGTCGACGATCAGTGCGGATGCGCGCAATCGAGCGCGAGGCGGCAGCGGAACACCGTCTGCGGAAAGGAGAGACGCATGGAGCTGGGGTCTGCGGTCGTGCTCCTGACAGGAGGAACGGGAAACATAGGCCGCGCCGTTGCCCGGGAGCTCCTCGGAGCCGGCGCAGCCGTGTTGATTACCGACCGCAACGCGCTCGCGGTGGACGCCATAATCCAGAGCGTTAGCGCTCACCAGGAGCGTGTCGCGGGGCTGACCGCGGACATTGCGCAGCCCGCGGGCCGTGCCGTGATATGCCGCGAGGCGCAGCGCTGGCGCGGCGGCATCAACGTGCTCGTCAACACGGCCGGTGTGAACCCTTTCCGCCTGTTCGACGATCACATGGCAGTGGAAGAAGTCGATACCGCATTCGCGGTAAGCGTCCAGGCCCCGATCCGGCTCTGCCGCAGCCTCCTGCCTTACCTGCGGCGCCGGGAGCGGGCCGTCATCGTCAACATCGGGTGGGAGTCCGGCGGCGCCGGCTGCCCAGGCTACCTGACGTGCACCGCCGCGAAGTTCGCCATCCGCGGATTCACCGAGGCGCTGCGCCGTGAGCTCGCAGGAACCACGATCAGCGTGCACCATCTCGCGCCGCGCACCACACGACCGATCGCTTCCTGTGCTGTCGGGAGCGGGAGCGCCGGGCACGGCGCAGCGATGGATCCTTCGGAGCGCGCGGCCCGCGCCGTCCGGGTAATGCTCGAGCGGGAGCCGCCGCATGCCGAGGTCGGCCGGGCCGGGAAGATCTTTGACGGCCTGAAGACCGTTCTGTCGTGCGCCGTCGCTTCCCGCCCGGCGCTGCACGGTCAGCGACGGCGCGAGGCGCTCTCTGCGCTCGTGACGGAGGTGCGTGCGAAGCCCGGCTGAGCGTGGGTGCCGGTCGGCCGCGCGGCCCCGGCCGGGCCCCGCAGCACTGCCGCGTAGAGTCCGAGCAGCACGAACCAGACGAGCGCCGCGCTCGTCAGATCGTGCGAAAGAAAATGCGCGCCGCGCGCCTCCTGACCGAAGGCGAACAGCACCCCTGTCGCAATGCCCGCGACGAGCGCCCGGCGGGCAAGGCGCCGCCGCCGGTCGCGCAGCAGAAAGTAGAAGCACATCAGCGTGAAGCCCGACGCGGCGTGCGCGCCCGGAAAACAGCGCGCGCGCGGCAGCTCGTCCGGTCGGTCCGCGAAGAGCCCGACGAGCGGCCGATCGCCGCCGTAGCCCTCGAGATCCCACGGACAGTCGACGTTTGTGACGTGCTTCAGCGATCCCACGAGCGCACTGCCGAGGACGATGCTGAGGAACACGTAGAGCGCGCCGCGGCGCGCGATGCCGAGCCGCGCCGGACGGCCGGCGAGCGCGAGGAGCAGGGCCATGGCTGCGACGGCCCGTACGAAGTCACGTCCTCCGGTGTGAATCAGGTCTTCGGCCCACCAGGTCCCGGCGCCGATCCAGCGCTCGGCCGCGGCATCGAAGAAGAGTGCATCGGCGATTCTCGTATCGATGCCGTGGGATGCGGCAAAGAGCAGCGCGGTGATCAGCACCGCCGCCGCCGGCACAGCGTGCCACAGCCAGAACCTGCACGCGCTCATCACTCGTACCGGTGCGCGCGGAACAGCTCGAAGGCCGTCTGATAGTAGGCGATCGCGAGCTCGTTCAGCGCGGTCTGCGCATCGACCCTCCGGTACGAGTCCGTCTCCCGGTCGTAGATGACATTGCGGACCGTCTTCCCCAGCCCGAGGATCGCAAGCTGGCCGTCCCGATACAGCGCGACGTCGTGGTTGTGGCTGAAGAGCGCCACCGGGTGCGTCGGCGGAGCATGGAGCACGTCCCTGCCGAAGAACGGCGCGCGGTAGGGAAGCCCCAGCAGCCCGAGGATCGTGGGCGCGATGTCGATCTGCGTGGTCATCGTGTCGACGACCCCGGGGCGCAGGTGCTTCGGGGAATAGAACATCATCGGGATCTCGTAGCTCCTGAGCGGAATGTCCGCTCTGCCGTACACGCGCGCACCGTGATCCGCGACGACGACGAACAACGTGTCGTCGAACCACGCGTGGCGGCGTGCCTCGCGCAGGAAGTAGCCCAGGGCGAAGTCAGCATAGCGGACGCCCGCCTCGCGGCCTCCGCCGCTCGGCTTCACGCCCGGGATCCCCGGGCGGAACGTGAAGGGCTTGTGGTTCGAGGTCGTCATGACGATCGAGAAGAACGGCCGGCCCGCGGCGTGCAGCCCGTCGTAGTAGTCGAGCGCCATGTCGAAGAGGTCCTCGTCGGCCACGCCCCAGATGTTCTCGAAGCGCACGGGCTGCGGGATCTGCCGGCGATCGCGCACCTCGAAGCCGTTGTGGGCGAAGAAGTAGTTCATGTTGTCGAAGTAGCCGTACCCGCCATACAGGAAGCTGGTGTGATAGCCGTGCGCGCGCATCACCGCGCCCCAGTTGGCGATGTTCTCGTTGCCCGGACGGCGGAGCACGGAGACGCTCGGAATGGGCGGGAGCGAGGTCACGATGGCCTCGAGCCCGCGCACGGTCCGGGTGCCCGAGGCATACATTCCGCGGAACCACAGCCCCTCGCGCGCGAAGGCGTCGAAGTTCGGCGTCCAGTCCCGATCCGAACCGTAGAGCCTGCTGAACTCCGCGCCGAAGGACTCGCTGACGACCACCACCACGTTGAGCCGGCCGAGCCCGTCGGGCCGGGCGGGAAATTCGCGGTCCAGACGCCGCTCGCTGAGCCGCACGAAGGTTCCGCCCGCGGAACCGAGCTCCGACGCCAGCGTACGCAGGTTCGCATCCGGATCGCGCGTCGCGTAGTACGCCGGGTAGTCGAGCTCCTGCGTGCGCAGCGCACGGAAGAAGCTGCTCGCGCCGTTCGCGGCGAGCTCGTTGGCGACGCGGTTATCGGATAAGGAGAACGTGGCGGGCGCGAACAGGAGCGCGCCCGTCAAGGCAAGCGTCAGCGGCGCGAACACGCGCGAGCGCCTCGCGAACCGCGTCGGGCTGCCGGGGACGGGAAGCAATCGATGGCGCAGGACGTAAGTGCCCGCCGCGGCGAGCACCATGCAGGCGACCAGCGTCGGCACCACCGGGTATTCCGCTTCCAGATCGCCGACGACTTCCGTCGGGTAAATCAGATAATCAACCGCGACGAGATTGAAGCGCGCATCGAACTCCTCGAAGAAGAAGTACTCGGTGACGGCGGTGAAGCCCGTGAAGAGCATCCACAGGAAACTGCCCACGAGCAGAAGAGCGCGCATGGGACGGGAGCTCCACCCGCTGTCGGGCAGAAACCACGCGAAAAGCGCGACCGGTGCGAGAAAGCACGCGCACTGCATCAGATCGGCGAGAGCACCGGCAGGCAGGATCCACGCCAGAGAAGCGGCGCTCACCTGCTGAGCGGTGCCGAACCGCCACCAGAGAACAAGCCGCAACGTGCAGCCGGCTGCGGCATAAAAGAGCGCAAGGGTCGCGAGCGGCCGCAGTCGGGCGGCCATGGCGCGAATCGCTGAAACGATGTCCATCAGGCTCACGGGTTCAGAAGCTGCGTCTGGTCTGGACGAGGAACTGCAGGCCGCCCGCGCCGATATGGGCACCGAGCGGAAGGGCAACATCGAGGTGGAGCACGTTGGCGCGTGCGGAACGCGAATTGCCGAGCCTCAGCCCGACTCCCACGTCGCTGAGCATTCCCTGATCGGGCACGTCGAGCGTGGAATCGCCCCAGGCACGACCGACGTCCGCGAACACCGCCGCGCCGACATGCGCGATGCGCCAGATCGACCAGTCGGTGTAGAAGCGCTCCTCGAGCGTGAACACCGCGCGGGAGCTGCCCGACTGATAGCGCAGCGGAAAGCCGCGCAATCCTTCCTCGCCGCCGAGCACGAGCTCGTGGTCGGCATCGAGCGCGTGTCCGAAGTCGGCCTGCACGGCGGCATACAGCGTGGTCCTGGGGCTCGTGCGCCGGTAATAACGCGCAGCGGTTTCGAGCAGCGCGTCCCTCGGTGAAAGCGATTCGAAGCGTCCCGCAAGCGATGCGGACAGAAAGAGCGATGCATCGTCCTCCAGGCGGACGCCTCGACTCAATTCGAACCTCAGGATGGTCGCAGTGCGGTCGGCGCCGAATGCGGGTGCAGCCCGGCCGATCTCGAGGGCGAGGCGCGTGCCGAAACACACGTCTTCGGTCCGCGCGAGCTGGTCCTGATTGTGCACGGTCGCGAAGTCGTCTTCGATGGACTCGAGGCGCAGATACGGATAGACGAGCGCGCGATCCTGCGGCAGGACTTCGGCCGCGCGGGCGTCGCCCACGACGCGTGAGAAGCGCGTGACGTCGTAACGCACACCGGCCGTCAGCCGGTGCGTGCGGCCGTTGTGCAGCCCGGAGGACGCGCCGAAGTAGGCGTCGAGCTCGTCGCGATCGCGCCCGTAGACTTCAGTCGGCTCGCCCAGCAGGTAGCGCCAGTCCTGCCCCTTCGCATGCTCGACCCGCACGCCGGCGCTCCAGCGGGCATCGAGTGAGACGAACGGGCGTTCGATGCCGAGCCCGTAGCCGTCCCCGTCGTCGCTGCGGATAAGCTCGACGTGCGAGCGCCAGCGGCTCCCCCGCACGTTGGGGTCCACCCAGCGCAGGACGTAGGACGAACGGTCCACGTCGTCCCCGTACTTGAGCGTGAGCTGCTTGCCCGTGCCGAAGAGGTTCAGGTCCTCGAGGTGCACGCTGGTCGAGTTCGCGCCACCCTCGCGGCCGAACGACAGACCGGGACTCGTGGTCCAGACTTCGCGTGCGCTCACCTCCAGATCGACCCGCCCATCCGCGAACCGCACGGGACGGATGCGCGGCTCGCGAATGAACACCAGCTTCCGCAGCTTGCGTTCCGTCTCGACAATGACGCGCCGGCTGAAGCGGTCGCCGGGCGCGAAGAGAAGCTGCGCACGCAGCGCTTCCTCGCGCGTGTCGATGTGCAGCCGATCGGCGAGCTTGAAAAGCAGGCGATCCTCGCCCGGCTTCGAAGGATCGAAGATCGGATCGGTGCGGATCGTGATCGTGCCGATCAGCGCCCCCGATGCCTCGATCTGTTCCATATCGAGCGAATCGTCACCCGACGGGCTGAAATCGTCGGCGTTCGCCATCTCCGCATGGGCGGCAACGAGCATCAGAGCGAGCACGATCCGCGACCGCATGTCCGTCCACTGCGCCAGGTTCGTTGTGGACTTAGACGTCGGACGAGCCGCGAACCAACCGGGCGGAACCGTTCGCCGCCCGCATGGTGCTAGCATTACAGGTATGAGCGGCGGTCGCGGTCGATGGGCGTTTTTCGTCGCGGTGCTGCTCGCAGCGGCACCGGCACGCGCGATGGAGGCGGGCGAGCCGCTCGCTGCAGCGCTCGCCGAGCTGCGCCGCAAGGGGCTGCAGCTCATCTTCAGCTCGGCGCTGGTCGAGCCGGAGTTCATCGTGAAGGTCGACCCCGGCAGCGGCTCGCCCGAGCAGATCGCGCGCCGCATCCTCGCCCCCTACGGCCTCACGCTCGAGCCGATCCGCCCCGGCGTGTTCGTCGTCGTGAAGCGCGATACCGAAGACGCGGAAACGAGCACGCTCGAAGTCCACGTTTCGGAACCGGATGGCACGGCGATCGCCGGTGCAAGGGTGACCCTGCCGCGGACGGGTCGCACCGCCATCACCGACGCACGCGGCATCGCCCGGATGAAAGGACTCGGCAGCGGGCGCTACGACATCCTCGTCGAGGCCGACGGACGACAGCGCGGCAGCCTGGATGGCGTCGAGCTGCGGCGGGGCGGCAGCGTTCGCGTCGCTCTCGTGCTTGAACCGGAACTGCCGCTCTTCGAGATCGACGTCTATGCCAGTCGCTACCGGCTCAATCAGCAGCACCCGGCGGCTCTCGCCGAGCTCACGCGGCGGGACATCGAGACGCTCGCGGGGCTCGAGCAGGATGCGCTGCGCGTGACGCGCTACCTGCCGGGGACGGCAGCGAATCCGCTCTCCGCCCGCGCGCACGTGCGCGGCGGCCGGCAGGACGAGGTCGCGGTGTTCTTCGACGGCATACCGCTGTTTGAGCCGTTCCACTACAAGGACATCCAGAGCCTGTTCGGCATCCTCGACCCCGGCACGATCTCCTCGATCGAGTTCTTCAGCGGTGTTTTCCCCGTCCGCTACGGCGATCGCCTCTCCGGCGTGCTCGACATCCGCCCGCGGCGCTGGACGGGCGAGAACCAGCACGAGCTCGGCGCGAGCCTGCTCTACTCACACGGCCTCAGCCAAGGACGCCTGGAGAAGGTACCGGTCGAATGGCTGGCGGCCGTCCGCCACAGCAACATCGACTTTGTCGCGGACACGGTGAACCTGCAGGAAGAGGTCGAGCCGAATTTCCTCGATGCGCTGCTGCGGTTGGAGCTGCTGGCGTCGCCACGCTCCACGCTTACTGCCGGGTGGCTGTTCCTAGACGACGAGCTGCAGGCGGACATCTCGCGGGGCGTCGAGCAGGCCGAGATCCGCTACCGGGACGCCACGGGCTGGGCCACGTGGCGCTTCCGGCCCCGCGACGCTGCGGAGATCCTCGTTGCACTCTCGCATACGGAACGCCACACCGACCGCACGGGCTCTGTCCTGCGGCCCGGCAGCGCATCCGGCGAGGTCGACGACGGCCGCGAGTTCGACACGACCACCGCACGCGCCGAGGGCACGGTGCGCCTCGGTGAGCGCTGGCAGCTCGGCGCCGGTCTCGAGGGGTATCACTTCGACGCCGAGTACGACTATCGGAGCGAGAGCGCACTGAATCCTCTCCTGGCCGATGCGTTCGGACGGCCCGAGCGGATCGTGCGGGATCTTCACCTCGGACCCGGTGGACACGCCTGGGCCGCCTACGCGTCCGCGGTGCTCTCACTGACCCCGGCTCTCACGCTGGACGCCGGCCTGCGCTGGGATGCCCAGCGCTACGGTGTCTTCGAGGACCGGCAGATCTCGCCGCGCATCGCCCTGCAGTACCGGTTCCATCCTGCCACCGTTCTGCGCGTGAGCTGGGGACGCATGGCCCAGACCGAGCGGCCCGACGAGCTGCAGGTGCAGGACGGAGAAACGCAGTTTCACCCCGCACAGCGCGGTACACAGACCGTGCTCAGCGTCGAGCGGCACTTCTCCGGCAGCACGACGCTGCGCTTCGAAGCCTTCGACAAGCGCGTCAGCGATCCGAAGCCGATTCACGAGAACCTGCTCGATCCGTTCGCGCTCCTGCCCGAGCTCGAGATCGACCGCGTGCGCGTGGCTCCGGACCGCTCGCGCGCGTACGGCGCCGAGCTCAGCGTCCGCTGGCATGCGCCCCGCACGTGGTCCGCGTGGGGCAGCTACAGTTTCTCCGAAGTCTCGGACCGCATCGCCGCAGTGGCGGTGCCTCGCTCGTGGGAGCAGAAGCACGCCGTCAGCGCAGGAGTCGGCTGGACCCGCTATCCGTGGCAGCTCACGGCGAACCTCAGCTGGCACAGCGGCTGGCGCCGCAACGAGCTGCGTGTCGCGCAGAGCGGCCCGGTACCCCGGATCGAGCTCGCCCCGCGCAACTCGCGCTTCTGGCCGGATTACCTTTCCCTCGATCTGCGTGCGACCTGGACGCGCGCGCTGCCGCGCGGGGCGCTCGAAGCGTACGCCGAGGTGACGAACGCCTTGAACACCGGCAATCCCTGCTGCGTCGGCTACTCTCTCCGCGACGACGCATCCGGCGCGATGCTCATCGGTGAAGAAACGGTCTGGATGCCGCGGCTCATGGTTCTGGGCGTGCGCTGGCGGCTCCCCTGACCACCGTCGACGCGCGACGCGGTCACGCCGTCGGCAAATTCCCGGCGCGCCTCCGGTCTGCCAGCTCTTCTCCACGCCGCGCGGTGGACGCGGCGCGCATTCCGGACCATCCGACGGCGTCTTTGAATAAACTCGCGGGATGGCGAAGAACGAACCTCAGACGACCGCACCCGACGCGTTCCGGGATCACACGCCCGTCATGCAGCAGTACCTGCGCATCAAGGCGCAGTATCCCGACGTGCTGCTCTTCTACCGGATGGGCGACTTCTACGAGCTCTTCTACG
>Ga0207864_1003413_pt1 | contig 13337 bp, 9 predicted proteins | sample HigsolmetaAR202D_FD_184834 | JGI IMG/M metagenome (GOLD analysis project Ga0207864, IMG submission 184834) | Ionic liquid and high solid enriched microbial communities from the Joint BioEnergy Institute, USA - AR20-2-D (SPAdes) (version 2) ...
CCTCACCGCCCTCGACCTCGAATACACCGCCGTCCGCAACGGCCTGGACGGCCTCCGCCCGCACCGCCACCCCCGGGGAACCCGCTTCGAGACCGGCACCGTCGCGGGGACCCGGACCCCCGTGGTGCTCGGCCTCACCGGCAAGGGCAACCACACCTCCGCGGTCCTGGCCGAACGGGCCGTCGAGGAGTTCTCCCCCGCGGCACTCGTGTTCGTCGGTGTGGCCGGCGCCCTGTGGGACGCTCCCCCGCTCGGCGACGTCGTCATGGCCACCCACGTCTACGCCTACCACGGCGGCACCAGCGAGGACGACGGCTCAAGGCCCGCCCCCGCGTCTGGGAGACCGCCCACGACCTCCTCCAGCTCGGCCACGCCCTCGCCAGGACCGCCGACTGGGCCGCCGCGGCACACCCGGACCACCCCGCCCCCCAGGTCCACTTCGGCCCTGTCGCCGCCGGGGAGGTCGTGCAGAACTCCCGGATCTCCCGCGAGGCGCGCTGGATCCGCCAGACCTACAACGACGCGATCGCCATCGAGATGGAGGCGGCGGGCGTGGCCCAGGCCGGCCACCTCGGCGGCGCCCCCGTGGCGGTGGTCCGCGGCATCAGCGACCGCGCCGACGGCACCAAGACCACCGGGAACGACCACGCCTGGCAGCCCGTCGCCGCGGCGAACGCCGCGGCCTTCGCCCTCCGGCTCGCCGCAGAGATCATCGACGACCGGGAGCACTCCATGTCCTCCACCCCCCAGCACCGCAACGGCTCCGTGGTGAACAACGCCCACAACAGCCAGGTCGCCATCCAGGCGGGCATCATCACCGGCAGCACCGTGTCCGTGACGTTCCCCTCCCCACGGCCGGGCGGGAGCGCCCCCGCCGCCGACCTGGCCGCGCTGCGCGACGCCCTCCGGCGGGAGCACTCCTCCGGCAGGCTCGACGGGTCCGTCTACCACGCGGCCCGCGCCGAACTCGACCTGGCCGCCAGGGCGCTGGCGGAAAACACCCCGGAGGGCAGGAGCATGGCCGCACTCGCGCTCCGGAGCCTCTCCAACCGCCTCGCCGACCTCACCGAACTGGCCGCGAAGGCCGCCGCCCTCGTCACCGCACTCCGGGGACTGTCATGACCGCCGCCCACACCGCCAACACGGCGACCGACTCCTTCGTGGGGGTCCAGGCCGGAGAGATCCACAACTCGAAGATCTACCTGATGTCCCCGGACGCCCCTCCCCGCCGCAAGTACGAGGTCGGCCTCTGCTACCTCGCCAACGGCGTGCCCTCCCAGGCCCGCGCCCTGATCGGAGAGGCCCGCGCCCACGGACACGACAGCGGCGAGGTGCGGTTCCACTGGGTTCTCGCCCTCCTGAGCGCGCGTTCCCCGTACGTGCTGAGCCCGGAGGACCGGGAGAACCTCTCCCAGGTCTCGATCGAACTGGACTCTCTGCCCGACGACGAGTGGCGGCGCGCCCTGGAGGTGGTCTTCGGCCTGCTCCGCTTCGCCGAGGAGGGCGGGGACGACACCGTCTTCAAGACTCTCGACACCCTCCCCGACCGCCAGCGCGACCAGATCCTCCGCCACCTCGACGCGGTGCTCACCGGAAGCGCCAAGGAGCGCCTGTGGGCCGAGATCTGCCGGAAGGCCGAGCAGCAGCAGACCGCCGACGAACGCACCGGCCGGGTGTGGGCCTACTTCGAGCCCGACCCGATCGAGGCCCGGTCCCGGACCGTCGCACCGGCCGATCTCGACGGGCTCCTGCCTGCCGGGCTCTGGTCCGCGGTCGCCCTGGCGGCGGCGGGCACCTGCTGGGCGCCCCTGGCCGCCACGGGGCCGCTCCCGGCGCTCCTCCTGCTGCTGGTCCTCGCCTGCGGCCTGGTGGCCGCGGCCGCCGGCTTGCGGTGGTACTCCTGCACGCAGCGGCTCCGGGCGAAGGAGCGCGAGTACGGCGGCCCGCGCCCGGGTGCCTCCTCTGCCGGGGCGGACGGCTTCGCCGGAAGGGTCGACTCCCTGTTCCGCTACTACTCCCACAAGTACGCCCCCGCCTCCGCCGCCGAGGAGTGGCTGCGCACGACAGCGGGGGTGCGCCGGGCGCTCCGCAACGAGGTCGTCGAGATCTACCGGGAGAGCCGGATCCCCGCCCGCCGGGTCGCCTGGCTGGTCAGGTACCTGGTCCGCGACGTCCGACGGCGCTGGCTGTCGGGGACCCTGTGGGAGTACCGGAAGCGGTACCAGGTCAGCCCCACCACGAAGCTCCGGTGCGTGCTCTCCCTGGCTGTCGCGGCCGCGGCGGCCGTGGCGCTGACGGCCGCGGCGTTTCCGGGCCGCCCGTTCACCACCGTGCTCACCACGCTTCTCGTCCTGGCCGGAGCGTGGTTCGCGGTGCCGTTGTGGCTGCGCATCGCCGCAGAGAAGCGGCGCTTCGCCGAGGAGGAGGAAGAACGGAAACGCGTCCTGAACGAGCGCAAGGCCGAGGAGCTCCGCTGGCGGCGGAGGCTGGAGGAGACCCGGCCGTCCGAGGGGGAGATGCAGGCGTGGCTCCACGCCGACCTGACCCTCCTGCTGGACGCCGCACTCCGCCACTACCAGTTGAAGTGGCACGACGTCATCGCCCACTTCTTCCACCTGGGAGCGGCAGGCTCCTGCAAGCAGAGGCGCATCGAACGCGGACAGTGGCGCTACTCGAAGTACGAGGTCCGCATCTTCCTCATCACCCGGGGCGGAGTACGGGAGGCCGTCTTCCTCCTCGACTTCGAGAAGGCGGACTTCCGCTGCACGGCACGCAAGGAGTTCAGCTTCGACTCCGTCTCCTCGGTCTCCGTGGAGGACGAGGACCAGAAGATGACGATGAAGGTCGCCCTCGTGGACGGCACGAGCCAGGAGTTCTCCTCTCCCCGGGAGACGGAGGACTCCCTCCTCCCGGAGGAGACCGGCGAGGAGATCTTCGAGAGGAACCTCGACTCCTCCGGGTTCCGGCAGTCCATGCTCCTGCTGGAGGGGATCGGAGCCGAGGGGAAGAAGTGGGTCGACCGGCTCACAGAACGCAGGGCCGTGTCCCGGCTGCCCCGGCAGGACGGCTCCGAAGAGCCGCCACCGGCCCCGGAGGCCCTCGCCAGTTGACCCGGCCGCGGCACCGCCTTCGGCGGGTGCGGGCGGGAAACCGCCGCCTTCCCGCCCGTCTCCGGGGTCCCGGCCCCGCCCGGGACCGGAGGCCTTCCTTCCCTGGCGGGGTCCGGTGTGCAGGCCTGGCGGCGAGGGGCCGCCGCTTCAGGAGTGAGGAGACCGCGATGGACTGGAGTGGTCACGCCGCCGCGCTGGCCGACCGGGTGGCCCGACCCGGGTCGCCGTGGCGGGACGCGGTGCTGGGCCTGCCCCGGCACGTGTTCGTCCCCGCCTGGTTCGAGCAGGCGGACGACCGGACCTGGCGGGTGCGGCGCGGCGCGGACGCCCCGGAGGCGTGGCTACAGGCCGCCTACTCGGAGCGCAGCCTCGTCACCCGGGTGGGAGGCGTGCACGCCGACCACGCGCTCCCCGGACAGGCCGTGCACGGTCGGCCGACATCGTCGGCCACGATGCCGTCGCTGACGGTCCGCATGTACGAGCACGCGCTCCTCGCGCCGGGGATGCGCGTGCTGGACGTCGGCACCGGCTCCGGGTACGGCACGGCGCTGCTGGCACACCGGTTCGGCGGAGACCGGGTGGTGTCGGTCGACGTCGACCGGTACCTGGTGCGGGCGGCGGCCGGACGGCTGGCCGCCGTCGGCCTATCCCCCGGGCTCCACTGCCTGGACGCGTTGGGCGGGGAGCTGCCGCCCGGCGGCTACGACCGGATCGTGGCGACGGTGGGCGTGCCCGGGATTCCCCCCTCGTGGATCGCCGCGCTGCGCCCCGGCGGGCGGGTGGTGGCCACCCTGGCGGACACGAGCCTGATCGTGGTCGCCGACCGGCAGGACGACGGAACCCTGCTGGGGCACACCACGTGGGACCGGGGCGGGTTCATGTCCGCCCGTTCCGGCGACGACCACCCCGACGACGGGGTGGACTGGACGGCCGCGGCCACCGGAGAGGGGACTCCCGAGACGGGCCGCTACCCGGTGCTCGACGTGGCGCAGGCCTGGGACGTGCAGTCCATGCTGGCCCTGCTGTGCCCGGGCGTGCGGCACCGCTACTCCGCGGACGGGGAGCGCCGGACCGCGCTCATGGCGCACCCGGACGGTTCGTGGGCCCGCGCCGAGGCGCGCGGGCAGGAGCCTCCCGTGGTGTACCAGGGCGGGCCGCGGCGCCTGTGGGACCTGCTGGACGGGGTGCGGGACCACTGGCTGCGGCACGGGGAGCTGCCGGTGCGGGGCGCGTGGGTGCGCGTGACCCCCGACGGGCGGACGACCCTGATGCGCGGGAGGTGGAAATTGCAGGTCAAGGCCGACCAGGGGGCCGGGATTTCCTGAATCGCAGGTCGAAGCGCCCCTTCTTTCGTCGGGGACCGCATTCCTCCCTGACGACGCCTCCCCGCCGAACAGAGGTCCTTTCAACACCCCAACCCGACGACATCCCGAAGACGCCAGACAATCCCCGAAAACCAGGTGGCCAGGAGGGTGCAGTGGACGACACCAGCCTGGACGATCTGCCTGGGATTGCCCCCACGACCCGGCCCAGCAGGCAGCGGCGCACGACGTCGACGCGTTCGTCGACCTGGTCGAAACACTGGTTCAGATCCGCAAGCAGAACGGCCTCACTCAAGCTGCGGTCGCCGAGCGGATGGGCACCACGCAGTCAGCCGTGTCCGACATATCGAAACCTTCGCGGGCGATCCGCACATCTCCACGATCCAGCGCTACGCGCGCGCCGTGCAGGCCCGCCTCCGCTTCACGGTGACCGGTCTCCCGCGTGTGCAGTCCCCCCAGTGACCTCCACCGCTACCTGGTCCCGGATCGAGACCTCCTCCCCCCGCCCCGGTGAGGACCTTCAACACTCACACCACACTGCTCTCGACAGTCGGGGCGCCACCACGGTCGTCGGCTTCGACCACAACGTGGTCCTGGCCGATCGACTGCCCGCGGCCCCGCGCGGAGTGCTCCTCGCCCGGAGCTCGGGCGAGGAGGCGGCCACCGCGAAGAATCTCCACTTCACACTGGTCGTGTTCGCCCCCGACGGGGAAGTCGTCTTCGCCCGGAACGGCCGAGCACCAGCAATTCGCCCCCGCCTCCTCCCCGGACTTCCCCCCAGGATCAACGTGGCGATGGACTTCCAGTTCACCGTCACCGCACACGGCGAGCACACCTTCAGAATGTCGGTGCGCTCCGAAGAAGGCGGGGAAGACGGAGCACAGACCCCACTGTGGGTGGTGAATCCCAAGCCCGGCCGGGAGAGGTCGGCCTCCTGAAACACCGAGAAGCCCCCGCCCCGGGTCAGGACGGGGGCTTCCAGCGCCGGACCTCCGGGGCCCGCCGAGCAGTCGGCGGGCCCCGCTGCTGCGGTGGTTACAGGTACTGGCCGGTGTTGGGCACGGTGTCGATGGAGCGGCCGGAGTCGGCGCCCTTCTTGCCCGAGACCAGGGTCCGGATGTAGACGATGCGCTCGCCCTTCTTGCCGGAGATGCGCGCCCAGTCGTCGGGGTTGGTGGTGTTGGGCAGGTCCTCGTTCTCGCTGAACTCGTCCACGCACGCCTGGAGCAGGTGGGAGACGCGCAGGCCGCGGGAGCCGGTGTCCAGGTAGTCCTTGATGGCCATCTTCTTGGCCCGGTCCACGATGTTCTGGATCATCGCGCCGGAGTTGAAGTCCTTGAAGTAGAGGACCTCCTTGTCGCCGTTGGCGTAGGTGACCTCCAGGAAGCGGTTCTCGTCGGACTCGGCGTACATGCGCTCGACCACCCGCTGGATCATGGCGTTGACCGTCGCGGTGGGCGAGCCGCCGTGCTCGGCGAGGTCGTCGGCGTGCAGCGGCAGGTCGGGGGTGATGTACTTGGAGAAGATGTCGCGGGCCGCCTCGGCGTCGGGCCGCTCGATCTTGATCTTGACGTCCAGACGCCCGGGCCGCAGGATCGCCGGGTCGATCATGTCCTCGCGGTTGGAGGCGCCGATGACGATGACGTTCTCCAGGCCCTCGACACCGTCGATCTCGCTGAGCAACTGCGGGACGATGGTGTTCTCCACGTCGCTGGACACCCCCGACCCGCGGGTGCGGAAGATGGAGTCCATCTCGTCGAAGAACACGATGACCGGCGTGCCCTCGCTGGCCTTCTCCCGGGCCCGCTGGAAGACCAGCCGGATGTGCCGCTCGGTCTCGCCGACGTACTTGTTGAGCAGCTCGGGGCCCTTGATGTTGAGGAAGAAGCTCTTGCCGACGTCGCGGCCGGTCTTCTGGGCCACCTGCTTGGCCAGCGAGTTGGCGACCGCCTTGGCGATGAGGGTCTTGCCGCATCCGGGCGGGCCGTACAGCAGCACGCCCTTGGGCGGGCGCAGCTTGTGCTCGCGGAACAGCTCCTTGTGCAGGTAGGGCAGTTCGACCGCGTCGCGGATCATCTCGATCTGCCCGCTGAGGCCGCCGATGTCGGTGTAGGAGATGTCGGGCACCTCCTCCAGGATCAGCTCCTCGACCTCGGACTTGGGGATGCGCTCGTAGACGTATCCCGACCGCGGCTCCAGCAGCAGGGAGTCGCCCGCCCGCAGCGGCTCGTCGCGCAGGGGCTCGGCGACGCGGACGATCCGCTCCTCGTCGTGGTTGGAGATGACCAGGACGCGCTCGCCGTCCTCAAGGATCTCCTTGAGCATGACGACCTCGCCGACGGTCTCGTAGGAGGCGGCCTCGATGACGTTGAACGCCTCGTTGAGCATCACCTCCTGGCCGGGCCGCAGGTCGTCGACGTCGACGGAGGGGCTCACGTTGACCCGCATCTTGCGGCCGTTGGTGAAGATCTCGACGGTGCCGTCGTCGCGCGCCCCCAGGAAGACCCCGAAGCCGGAAGGCGGCTGGGAGAGCCGGTCGACCTCCTCCTTGAGGGCGACGATCTGGTCGCGGGCCTCCTTCAGGGCCGTGACCAGCCGCTCGTTCTTGGCAGTGGTCGCTGCCAGGGCGGCCTGGGCCTCCTGGAGTCGGTCTTCCAGCAGCCGCACGTGCCGAGGGGAGTCGGCGAGCTTACGCCGCAGGACGCTGAGCTCCTTTTCCAGGTAGGAGACCTGAGCCACGAGTTCGTCACGGTCGCGTTCTGCATGACGCTCGTCATCGCGATCGGCCACGTCCGCCACCTCCCGTTAAGAGGAAAAATCTATTCCGGAGCCTACCTACCCAGGCCCCGTTCCTAACCTGCCGATCTGGTCGAGTGTGGGGCAGTCCACTGGCCGTTCGGGGGAACAGCGAGGTCAGCCCACAGATCGGGAAGCGGCGTAATGAGAACGTAACGTCGGGTGGCCTTACCGTCCCCCGTCTTCCTCCTCCTGCTGCCCGGCCTGGCCCAGGGCCTGCCGGGCCTCGGCGTAGTCCTCCCCGTAGGCGCCCTTGGCGGGGCGGCGGCGCCGCTCGGGCGCGGTCGCGTCGTCGGCGAGCCTGCGGGCGGTGACCAGGAAGCCGGTGTGCCCGATCATGCGGTGGTCGGGGCGCACCGCCAGCCCCTCCACGTGCCAGGTCCGCACCATCGTCTCGAAGGGGTAGGGCTCGTGGAAGGAGCCGTGCTCGCGCAGGGCCTCCACGATCCGCGACAACTGCGTGGTGGTGGCCACGTACACGCAGATGAGGCCGCCGGGGTTGAGCGCCTTGGCGACCGCCTCCAGGCACTCCCAGGGCGAGAGCATGTCCAGGACCACCCGGTCGAAGTCGCCCTCGTCGAGGCTCTCGGCGAGGTCTCCGACGGTGAGCCGCCACGAGGCGGGTTCGGCGCCGAAGAAGCGGGTGACGTTGGTGCGCGCGATCTCGGCGAAGTCGGCGCGGCGCTCGTAGGAGGAGACGTAGCCGTGCTCCCCGGCCGCACGCAGCATCCAGCAGGTCAGCGCACCCGAGCCGACCCCGGCCTCCAGTACCCGGGCGCCCGGGAAGATGTCGGCCTGCGCGACGATCTGCGCGGCGTCCTTGGGGTAGACGATGGTGGCCCCGCGCTTCATCGACAGGGTGAAGTCGGCCAGCAGTGGCCGCAGGGCGACGTAGGCGATGCCGGAGCTGGCGGTCACGACGCTGCCCTCGGGGCGGCCGATGAGGTCGTCGTGGTCGAGCCGCCCCCGGTGGGTGTGGAACGCCGCGCCGGCGCGCAGGGTGATGGTGTGCATCCGGCCCTTGGGGTCGGTCAACTGCACGATGTCGCCCTCGGCGAAGGGGCCGCGTCGGCCGTGGATGCCGGTCACTGGTGTCGTCTTCTTTCGTGAGTCCGGGTGCTGGGTGCCGGTCGTCCAGCCTATCCGCAGCGGGGATTTGCGGCGTAATCGGCGAAGCCGGGGCAGGAACAGGGTTAAATACACCTGCCAGGCAGGGTGACGGGAGAGGCGGAAGACCTGATGACGCGCCCCATTTCGCGAATCGGACTCGGCATCGACATCGGCGGCAGCGGGATCAAGGGCGCGCCTGTCGACCTGGACAGCGGGACGTTCGTGGTCGACCGGCTGAAGATCCCCACGCCGCGCCCCGCCACGCCCGAGGCGGTCGCCTCGGTCGTGGCGGAGATCGCCGCCGCCTTCCCCGAGCACGTGGCCGAGGACGCCCCGCTGGGGGTGACCTTCCCCGCGGTCATCCAGAACGGGGTGGCGCGCAGCGCCGCCAACGTGGACCGCTCCTGGATCGGCACCGACGTCGCGGCGCTGCTGGCCGAGGCCACGGGTCGGCGCGTGATGGTGATCAACGACGCCGACGCCGCGGCGGTGGCCGAGCACCGCTACGGCGCCGCGGCCGGTGTCGACGGCGTGGTGCTGATGACCACCCTGGGCACCGGGATCGGGTCGGCGCTGCTGGTGAACGGGATCCTCGTGCCCAACACCGAGTTCGGCCACCTGGAGATCGACGGCTACGACGCCGAGACCCGGGCCGCCTCCAGCGCCAAGGAGCGGGACAACCTGTCCTACCGGGAGTGGGCCGAACAGCGGCTGCAACGCTACTACTCGGTGGTGGAGAACCTGTTGTGGCCGGACCTGATCGTGGTGGGCGGCGGGGTCAGCCGCAAGTCCGACAAGTTCCTTCCCTACCTGCGCCTGAACGCGCCGATCGTGCCGGCGAAGCTGCGCAACACCGCGGGGATCGTGGGGGCCGCGGTGCTGGCCGCGGAGCGGCTGGGCGGGCAGGGGGCCGCCGCGTGACCGCCGGGGCGGTGCCGCCGGGCCCGGACCGGAGGCGCGGTCCGGTCAGGGGGGCGGGCCGCGGTCCCCGGGCCTCCTCGTCGCCGGGTGCGGGGCGGGCGGTCAGTCCTGTACCGCGGTGAGCAGCCCGCGGATGCGCCGGGCCACCGCGGCGGGTTCGGCGGCGGGCGCCAGGGGCGTCAGGTAGGGCGCGTTCGCCTCCTCCGGCGGCACCCGCAGCCACCACCAGAGCCGGCCGCGGTGCGGTCGCAGGACGGTGCGCTGTGTCCGGGACCTGCGCCTCCCCGCGGTACCGCGGAGCACGGCGTCGACCGCTCCGATCTGGCCGTTCAGTGTCGCCTCGACGCCGGCCCGGCGCAGCGAGGCCTCCAGTTCGCACAGTGCCAGGCTCCACTGCGCGTCGCCGCGGTGCCCGTCGAAGCGGTACGCGGCCCGGGACTGTGCAGGCGTCCCCCTGGGTGGCATCTCGATCGTCACGTGTTCCCCCTCCGTTCTGGAACCCCGCATGCCGGCGAGGCCCCGGACTCCTGACTGTGCCCGTCCCGTGACCGGATCGGAAACCCTTATGCGCCTCCCGCATGCTCGTATTTCTTTTACTGATAGCTACAAACCCCAGGTCAACTCTTTAACCTAGGCTCATGGCCCAGCGTGAAGGCACTCTGCCCGTGGATTTCTGGACCCGCCCCGCGGTGGCCGCCGCACTGGCCACCTGCGACATGGCGTCCCTTGTGGAAGCCGTCCGGCTCGCCCGGGGGTGGTCCCAGGCCGACCTGGCACGGACGGTCGGCTACAGCCAGAGCTGGGTGTCCCGAGTCGTCAACGGCCAGCAGTCGCTCACCCTGAACCAGGTCAGGGAGGTCTGCGAACGGCTGGGGATCCCGGTTCACCTGCTGCGGTTCGCTCCGGCGAGCCCTGTTTCCACGCCATCGGTGGCCTCACGCCCTCCCGCCGCGTCCGCGGCGGGCCGGACGAAGGGGGCGGGTCCAACGCGACGTCGAGACTTCACCAAGGCTGTTGCCCTGGCTGCGTTTCCCCTGCCGAGCGCCTCGGCGGTGGGCGACATCCACGAGTTGACGGCGGCCACTCTGCGCGCCATCACCGGGGGCCAGCGCAGGCTGGACGCCTCGGCGCCCTCGCGCGACCTGGTGAAGGCCGCGCTGGCGCACCTCGAGCTGTCCTCCCGGACCCTGCTGCGGGCCAGGCAGACTCCTTTCCTCACGGAGGTGGCCGCCGCGACCAGCGAGGCGGCCGGGTTCGCCGCCTGGCTGCACGCCGACATGGGCGACGCGGGGTCGGCGCGGATGTTCTACCGCCGGGCCGTGGAGCACGCCCGCCAGTCGGAGGACGTCCTGCTGGCCGTCTACATGCTCGGCAGTCTGGCGATCTTCGAGGTCGACTCGGAGGATCCGGTGCTGGGGCTGCAACTGGCCCACGAGGCCACCCGTCGGCTCGGCGACGGCGCCCATCCCACCGCGCGGGCCTGGCTGTCGTGCGTGCGCGCGCTCGCCCACGCGGGGCTGGGCGACGTCTCGGCCGCCCAGCGGGAGCTCGGCCGTGCCGAGGCCGCCGTGGAGCGCTCCGACAACACCGAGCCGCCCTGGCCGTGGGTCTTCCCGTTCGACTCGGCCAAGGTCGCCGGGTACCGGGCGCTGGCCGCAGTGCGGCTGCACCGCCCGCACGAGGCCCGCACCGCCTTCTCCGAGGCGTTCGCCACGATGTCCCCGGCCCCCAAGCAGCGGTCGATGCTGATGGTGGAGCTGGCCTCGGTGCACGCCGACGCCGGGGACGTGGACGAGGCGTTCCGGCTGGCCGCCGAGGCCCTGCACACGGGGGCGGCCTACCGTTCGGAGAAGGTCGTCAACCGGGTGCGGCGGTTCCGCCGCGAGTACCGGGGGCCGTACGCGCGGTGCGTGGCCGAGCTGGACGAGCAGTTGACCTCCCTGGTCACCGGGCGCCTGCGGCTGTGAGCGGGTGCCGTCCGGCGGCGGCGCCCGCCCGGGGCACTGCCCGGGTAGCGCCACCACTACCCCAGGTGTGGTGGCGGCATTACTGACCGGACCCCGCTCCGGTTCCTAGTTTCGTGTCGTGATGCGGGCCTTCCCGGCCCTTGGACCACGACGTGAGGAGCCGGTGTGGTGTCTCCACGAGCAAGACCTGTCCTCTCCCTGTGCGCGGCAGCGGTGCTGGCCGCCGCTCCCGTGCTCGCCGCCGCCCCGGCGGCGTCGGCCGCGGACGGCACGCCCGCCGAACCCACCCCCGACGCGGTACGGGGCTTCCTCGACGAGCGGGTGCCCGAGCTGCTGGAGCAGCACGACGTGCCCGGCGCCGTGGTCTCCGTCGTGGCGGGCGGCGAGCAGGTGTTCGCGGGCGGCTACGGGCTGGCCGACGTGGCCTCGGGGACCGAGGTCGACGTCGACCGGACCGCCTTCCCCGTGGCGTCGGTGAGCAAGTCCTTCACCGCGACGGCCGTGCTGCAACTGGTGGAGCGCGGGGAGCTGGACCTGCACGCCGACGTCAACGAGTACCTGCCCCAGCGGGCGCATCTGCCCGACACCTATCCCGGGCAGCCGGTCACCCTGCACCACCTGCTCACCCACACCGCGGGCTTCGAGGAGGCGGTCGTGGGCATGTCCGTGCCGAGCCGCGCGGAGCGGCTGCCGCTGGCCGAGTACGTGGTGGAGTACCAGCCGGAGCGGGTGTACGCGCCCGGGGACTTCGTGGCCTACTCCAACTACGGGACCACCCTGGCCGGATACGTCGTCGAGGAGGTCTCCGGCGTCCCGTTCGAGGAGTACGTCGCCGAGCACGTCTTCGCCCCCCTGGGCATGGACAGCAGCGGGTTCGTCCAGCCCGACGAGGCCGCCGAGCGGCTGCACGCGCCCACCCTGTACGGTTCCTCCCCCGACGTGCTGGTGCCGGACATGTACCTGAACCAGGTTCCGGCGGGCGGCGCCTACACCACGGCCCCGGACATGGCGCGCTTCATGCTGGCCCTGCTGGGCGGCGGGGAGCTCGACGGGGTGCGGGTGCTGTCCGAGGAGAGCGTGGCGGCGATGACGTCCCAGCAGGCCGCGGCGCACCCGGAGGTGGCGGGCAGCGGCTACGGGCTCTGGGAGGAGTCCGTGGCGGGGCCGCGCGTCGTCGGCCACGGCGGCGACCTCAACGGCGCGCACAGCCTGTACGTGCTCGTGCCCGAGCAGGACCTGGGCTTCTTCGTGTCGGTGAACGGCGACGGCTCCACCGTCGGCGGGGACCTGCTGGCCGACGCCCGTTTCCGCATCGCCGAGGAGTTCCTGGCGGAGTTCGCGGGGACCGGGCGGGACGAGGGGCTTCCCGCCCCGGCTCCCGGCCTGTCCCCGCAGGAGGTCGCGGACCTTCAGCGCTACGCGGGCTCCTACATCACGACCCGGACCAGCAGGGACGAGCTGAGTGCGATGTTCGCCCTGTTCGACTCGGTCCTGGTGGCCGCCACGCCCGACGGGCTGCGCACCGTCAGCCCGATGCTGGACAAGCAGCACTGGGTGCAGGTCGAGCCGGGGGTGTTCCGCTCGGAGGCGGGCGAGCTGATGGCGTTCGTCGAGCGGGACGGCGAGGTGGTCGGGCTCGCCACGGACCTCTTCCCGGAGCAGCACTACGCGCGGGTCCCCTGGTACGACTCCCCCTTCCTGCACCTGGCGGTCCTCGTGGGGTCGCTGCTGGTGCTGGTGTCGGTGGCGGCGTGGCCGGTCACCGCCCTGGTCCGCAGGCTGCTGGGGCGCAGCCGCCGGGTTCCCGCCGCGGCCCGCGCGGCCCGGTGGACGGCGGCCGGAGCGGCCGTGCTGTGCCTGGGCTACGTCCTGCTGGCCGTGGTGCTGATGAGCGACATGAGCCTGTTGCAGACGCTGGTCCTCGACAACTCTCCGCTGCTCACCGTGCCGCTGACGGTGGCCGCGGTCCTGGCGGTGGCGGCGCTGGCCGGGGCTGTGTGGGCCTGGCCCGCCCGCTGGTGGGGCGTTGCCGGGCGGCTGCACCACACGCTGGTCTCCCTGGCCGCGGTGGCGGTCGTCGCGGTGGGCACGCGCTACGGGCTGACGCTGCT
>Ga0207864_1003419_pt1 | contig 13322 bp, 9 predicted proteins | sample HigsolmetaAR202D_FD_184834 | JGI IMG/M metagenome (GOLD analysis project Ga0207864, IMG submission 184834) | Ionic liquid and high solid enriched microbial communities from the Joint BioEnergy Institute, USA - AR20-2-D (SPAdes) (version 2) ...
ATGTTCAGCTTCTTCGGGGTGGTCGACCACCCCGAAGAAGCTGAACATATACCGCCACGATTTGCGCACACTGATCAGCCGGATCACATACTCAATCGTAAAGATGATGGTGAATAGCCACTCCAGCGCGATCAGGAATGGGCCGTATTGCTGGCGAATATGCGCTTCACTGTCGAGAATGACGATCAACACGCTTAAGCAGATGCTGATCATCAAGCCGAGATCGAAGATCTTGCCCGCTCGTGTATCGGACTCGAACACCACCGTATGCAGCGATTTCCGCCAATCGGCCCGTGAATCGGGCGGTTGAGTAGTCATAAACAGGATTCCTAGCACGAAAATGAGGAACCTCAGGCGCAAGGAACTATTTTCGCATACAAGCCGTCTTGTGTGCAAGATCGGCGTCCAAATGAAGGAGGGTACTGTGCAGATGCGAAAGATGCTCCTGGTGATCGTGGTGGTGGTGTTGGTGGGTTGTGGAGGATCGCCTGCACCAGAGATGTTCGAGACGATCAACTCCGGCCTCAACCCTGGTGGGGCAGACTCGGTTGTTGCGCCCGCAGCGCCTCCAGTGTCCGTCGAGGCTCCCGCTTCGGCAAGTGGCGGTAGCAGTAGTGACAACAGTGGTAGTAGTGCTCAACCTCAAATCGAACGGTTAGTGATTAAAAATGCCTCGATGAGCTTGCAGGTAGCTCAAGTGACCGAAGCCGATGCGGCGATCCGCGCCAAGGTGGAAGCCTGGGGCGGCTTTATTGTCAACTCGCAGAGCAGGGATTCCGATGATTCGCTCACCATCGATCTCCACTTCCGCGTGCCCGCCGAGCACTTCGATCAGGCGCTCACGGAGTTGGAGCAGTTGGCCGAGAAAGTGCTCTCGCGCGAGGTGAGCGGCGAGGATGTGACCGCCGAGTTTGTCGATCTGCAGTCGCAGTTGCGCAATCTCGAAGCGACCCGTGACCGCCTGATGACCTTCCTCGACCGATCCGAAACTGTCGAGGAGGCGCTGATGGTGAACCAATCGCTCTCCGACATCCAGGGCCAGATCGAGCGGGCCAAGGGTCGTATGCAGTATTTGCAGCAGAGCGCAGCGCTCTCGTCGTTGAGCGTCTCGTTGCGCTCGCGGCCCGCCCCCTCGCCGATTGTCGAGCCGGAGGGTTGGCAGCCGCTGGAGGTCGCCCGTGGTGCTTTGCGCGACCTGATCGAGCTAGGCCAGTTGTTGGTGAACCTCCTGATTATCGTGCTGGTCTGGACGCCCGTCTGGCTCACGATTGTGCTGGTGGTGCTGTGGGTGCGCCGCAGGAGACGACGCGGGAAAGCTAAGGAGGAGCAACAGAGCAGTTAGAGCCACTTATACCAAATCCGACTGGATTGTTATCATTGAAAAGCGGTTTTAGTGCATCGTTTTTCACTGTTCTCATTGCTGCCGCAGGCTAAAACGGGTTTTATAGTGATACTGTCCAACCGGATTTAGTATAAGAAGCCTTCTGAAAAGCATCAGGAGGTTGTGAGCAGAGACACATGCGTGTCAGAACGCCAAAAAACGCATACAGACCACCGAACACAGACCATACCGAGGAATCAAATGATACAGGCATCACAGAGCGGATTCCTTGGGGTCCAGGGGCGATAAGCCTCGGCTGGGGGTTTCCAAAGGGGCCGCAGTCGGCCCCTTTGGGCTTGCGCAGCAGCCGAGTTGCTCGTGAGTACACGCTCTCTCGCCGAATGGCGCATCCGACGCTCTCGTAAAGGAGATACATACATCTCAAAACGCGCAGTACATTTATCGCTTTTCTGTTTTCCGCATTAGAAAGCTTTTCAGAAAGCCTCTAATCTGTAGATGTAGTATTCGCCGAACGGCCTAATACCCCTTCGCTTTATCAACCACGTGGTGCAGCGGCTGGCCGCTCATATAACGAGCCAGATTATCGAGGAAGATCTCGCTGGCCCGCTGGTTGTAGACCGGTGTCACGCCGCCGTAGTGCGCGGTGATAATCACATTCTTCAGGTTCCACAGCTCGGAATCGGCGGGCAGCGGCTCGGGCGTGAACACATCCAGTCCCGCACCAGCGATCCAACCCTCGCGCAGCGCCCGAATCAGCACATCCTGTTGAACGAGGCCACCTCGGCCCACGTTGATCAGGTACGCGGTCGGCTTCATCGCGCGCAACTCCGCCTCGCCGATCATACCCTGCGTCTCGTGGTTGAGCGGTGGCGAGAGCACCACCACGTCGACCTGCGGCAACACCTCCAGCAACTGCTCGGGCTTGTACATCGCATCGATATTCGGCAGGCCGATCTCGGGGTTGCGGCGCATGCCAAACACCCGCATCCCGAACGCCTTCGCCAGCATCGCCGTGCGCTGCCCGATCGCGCCCAGCCCGATCAGCAGCATCGTGCGGCCCTCCAACTCGAACACCTCGTGGTGCTTCATCGGGCGCCATTCGCGCTGCGCCTGTGCCCGATACGCCTCGGGGAGGCCGCGCGCGAACGCCAACAAATACGCCATCACCTGCTCGCCGATCTGAATACCGTGCATGCCCGCCGTATTCGTGATCGTCAAGTCGAGTTGCGCAACTTCGGGATGTTGCAGCAGCCAATCGACACCCGCGCCCCACTCCTGCACCCACCGCAGCCGTTTGGCCTTCGTGAGCAAATCGCGGGGGAATCCGCCCACCGAGATCTCAATCTCGTCCAACAAGCCCTCGATGGTGGCTCGATCTGTGCTGGTAACGATCTGCATCGTTGGAGCCAATGCTTGAATCCGCTCAATCAACTCGTTGCTCAGGCGTTCTGGGGGTAGGTGGACCAAAAGTACGCTCATGATTCCTTCCTCAATTGTGGCAAGATGTAAGATTGAGATTAGATGGTAAGATTCAATTATTGACTCTGCCCATGAAAATCCCTACCATAAGTTTAACGCATGTTTGCGCTGCGGTCGCAGGCACGAATGTTGTATGGAACGATGCATCGTGTAAAGGAACTTAGTTAATTCAGGCGGAAAGCTGGCCAAGCTCATCTCCATGATCATTACTCTTACCAACGTGCTTCACGATCCTAGGCAGATACGGCGATACGATAGATTTTCTTTCGGCAAGCCAAACTTGGCTACCTTATTCGCAATGAGAGCAAAACAATGCAGCCAGAATCAGTGTGGCCATCATCAAATCGCCCCGACGACGAACGAGTTGTCATAACTGGTATGGGCTTACTCACGCCCTTGGGCATCGGTCAGGAACGTTTTTGGAACGGATTAGCTGAAGGTCGCAGCGGCATCCACCGCGTTACCTTCGAGCAATCGAGCGATCTACCCTACGCGATCGCCGCCGAAGTCCCGGATTTCGACCCGAATCAGTATATGGACAGCAAAGAGGCCCGGCGGATGTCGCGCGCGAGCCAGTTCGCCGTGGCGGCTGCTCGTATGGCGCTTGAGGATTCGGGCCTGGAAGTGAATGACTCAAACCGCTTCGATATCGGTACGCTGATCGCTAATAGCGCGACGTCGCCGCCCGAGATCGAGATCACCACGCGCACCTTCTTCGAGCGTGGCAGTGCCAAGATCAATCCCTTCCAATTCGGTGCCTCGCTGCCGAATATGCCCGCCTCGCAAGTTGCTATTCAACTGGGCCTGCTGGGGCACAGCAGCATGATCGGTACCGCCTGCGCCGCGAGCTCGCAAGCCATCGGTGAGGCTGCCGAGATCATCCGCCGCGGCGATGCCGAGGTGATGCTGGCGGGTGGCAGCGAAGCGACGATCTGCCGCCTGACGCTCGCCTGCTTCCACAGCATGCGCGCCCTCTCGACCCGCAACGAGGACCCCGAGAGCGCCTCGCGCCCGTTCGACCGCACCCGCGACGGCTTTGTGTTGGGCGAAGGCGCTGGTGTGTTTGTGCTTGAGCGATTGTCGGCGGCCCGTAAGCGCGGCGCGCGCATCTACGCCGAGTTGGTCGGCTATGCCTCGGCGAGCGACGCTTACCACATCACCGCCCCGCACCCCGATGGCGATGGCGCCGCCCGCGCTATGATGCGAGCGCTCAAGCGCGCAGGTATCACGCCCGACCAGATCGATTACATCAACGCCCATGCCACCAGCACGCCAGCCGGTGATGTGGCCGAGACCTTGGCGATCAAGCGCGCCCTGGGTGAGCACGCTTACCGCATCCCGATCAGCGCCACGAAGTCGATGATCGGCCATCTCACCAGCGCCGCCGGAGCCGTTGAGGCTGCCGCCACCATCCTGGCGATGAAGAACTCGCTTATCCCACCGACCATCAACTACGAATACGCCGACCCAGACTGCGACTTGGACTATGTGCCGAATCGTGCTCGCCCCGCGAAGATGAACATCGCGATGTCCAATTCGTTCGGTTTCGGTGGCGTCAATAGTGTGCTCGTGCTTCAGTCTGCAGCTTAGTCTCTATGTGTCGTTGTCTTTTGCCGTCTAAGCACGGTATCACGCCCGAATTGCTGGAGTTTGCCACACCGACGTTGGTGAACCCAGCAATTCTCAGTGATTTTGAGGAATCTGCTGCTGAAGTGCCGATCATATATTGTTTTTTCTGCACGAACGTGATACATTACCCATATTAGCGGGCTGTACGTCGTATTACGCTCTACATGGATGTTCCCGATGTTTGGGCCATCGATCGATGATTGCGTTCCGTTTGCATCGTAGGCAGCGCTCTTGAGGGCTCCGTTATGTCTGCACGTTCATCGCGCCTAGAGAATGCTGCCAATCGTGCTCAATCGCTGATTGGTAAGTTCGTTCAATCAAAGGTTGGTGCGCGTGTCTCCAATTTTCCGCCGCTCGCTTGGGTATTGAGTACGACGACTCAATACCTTGTGCAGAGGCGCCTCAAACCTGCGCAGAAGGTCTCTCGGCCCACCGAGCATATTGCGCGCCCCGACCTGATCTCGACGCTGCACGCGATCGTGACCGATGTGGTCGAGTCGCTCGGCTATGTGGGCGCAATGGTCGCTACCTACGAACGCGATGATTCGCTGCTGCAACGGGTGATCTACGCCGATCCGAATGTCGTGTCGATGGAACAGATCTCGGAGTGGGAGGCCGAAGTCGCCCGCCTCAGCCCTGACCGCCCGGTCAGCCTCAGCAACCCCGATATCGCCCGAGTCTACGTCAACGATCCTGCCTATCAGCATAATTTGAGCACCGCCGCCTATCACTCCGGCGAGCCTGTGCGCAGCGATGAGCTATTCAGCCTCTTCACGCCGATCGCCTCCGATGCCGCTAAGCCGTTTATCCGTGGCATCCAGCAGGCATTGGGTGTGCAGGAGGTGATCGCGGTGCCGTTCTTCATCGAGACGGGCGTCAATGGCACCACCAGCCGCGAGATGGTCGGCAATTTGTTCGCGTTGAGCCGCACGCCGATCTCCCCCAGCGATCAGCGTATTTTGGCGGCGTTTGGTCGTCAGGCCGCAGCCGCCATCCTAAGCGAGCGCCGCCGATTGCAGATCGAAGTAGCCCAGAAGCTGACCTTCGAGATCCAAAACAATCTGCGCGATGAGAACCAGATCTTGCAGCGGATCGTGTCGGGTGTGGTGGCCGATTTGGGCTACGTGGGCGCGGCGGTCGCTACGCACGAGCCGGGTGGCGCGCTGCCGCTGCGGGCCTTTGATATTGACCATCAACTCATTTCAGCCGAGCAGATCCAAAATTGGCAGGCAGAGTTGACGCGCTTAACGCCCGACCGCAAGCCGCTATTCACCAACGCAGACTTTGTCCGCGTGTACATCAACGAGGAACAGTATCAGGATAACTTGAGCGTGAGGGCGTATCGTTCGGGCAAGCCCGAGCGCACCAACGATCTGTTCAGCTTATTGACGCCGATGGTCTCTGAAGCTGCGAGGCCGTTTGTGCGTGGCGTGCAGCAGGCGCTCGGCGTTCAGGAAGTGGTCGCGGTGCCGTTTTTCATCGAGCAGGTGGTCGATGGCGCGGTGCAGCGCGAGTTTGTGGGTAATCTGTTCGCGGCGACGCGGGCCAAGCAGTTCAGTCACGGCGAGATTGAGCTATTGCAGGCGTTTGGGCAACAGGCGGCGGCGGGCCTCTACAATGCGCAACTCTACCGTCGTGCGGAAGATCGGCGGCGCGCCTCGGAGATCTTCGGCAAGATGGCGTTTAGCGCGGCGGCCTCAGTGCATACGCTTAAGAATCAGGTCGGTGTGGTGCGCGGCAATCTGCAGGTGTTGGGCTTGCTGGATTCGCTGGGCGAATCGCAGCGCCAGGCTCTGATCAGCCAACTGAGCCAACTCAGCCAGCCGATCATCAATAACCTCGATGGGATGGCCGATATCCTCGACAGCTTGCACGAGCCGTGGCGTTTGCTCGCCGATGTGCCGACCAATATCAACGATTGCGTCTCCTACGCGGCCCGCAAGGTGCTGCACAAGCCCGAAGGTTGGGTGCATATCGCACTCGCTCCCGATCTGCCCGCCATCAAGACATCGCCCGATATGATGCGCGAAGTGTTCAAGGTGCTGCTGAAGAACGCTGCCGAAGCGATCGCCGCTAAGGGCACGCCCGGCGAGATCTGGATCGAGAGCGGCGTGCGCGATGGGCAGATCTATGTGACTATCCGCGATAGCGGCATCGGCATCAAACCCGAGAATCTGCACCGCATCTTCGAGATGCGCTGGACCACCAAGAGCTCGGGCTTGGGCTTCGGCCTGTTCTGGGCTATCGACTACATCGAAGGCTTGGGCGGCGCGATCACCGTCGATAGCACTTGGATGGAAGGTTCCACCTTCACCGTCACCATTCCGCTTACGCAGTCGGTTATGCTGGCGCGCTCCGCGAACGTTTAATCCCCTTTATTTATCCACAGATTACGCAGATTACGCAGATTTGGGATTGGAAAATTCTGTTGCTAAAAGAAAGCATTGTATCCCAACCAAATCTGGTATAGCATCCTCATTCGTAATTGCACTGTTTTATAAGCCTTTGACAGTTCTCATTGTCATTCCGAACAAGCCGCTAGGCGAAGTGAGGAATCTCATTGCTCTGCATTGTATTGCTCTTTGAGATCTCCCCCCATTCGCTTCGCTCAAGGCTTCGACCGTTCGAGATGACAGTGCTTTTCATTGAACATAAAAATGGTAAATATTTCCAAAACGACGCAGTAATTCTTAATCTGTGAAATCTGTGGATTACAACCATTTGCCTCCCGTTGCGGGCAGTGGTACGATATACATCACGGCTTTATGTTGCACATCGTCGCTATGCCGTAGCCGCGCTGCTCCGTGGGAGCGGCGGACCGCGTGCGCTGCATAGAGGCAGCGCCATAGCTGAAGGAAGCAACATGGCAAAACACTATATTTGCGACATGGATGGGGTGTTGGTGCTTGGCTCACAGGTGATACCGGGCGCGAATGAGTTTATCAAACGGCTGCAGGAGGCTGGCTCGAAATTCCTGGTGCTCACCAACAACTCGCTCTACACGCCGCGAGACCTGCACGTGCGCCTCAAGCGAATCGGCCTCGATGTGCCCGAAACCTCGCTCTACACCTCTGCACTCGCCACAGCCCAATTCTTGCACGACCAACACCCGAGTGGCAGCGCCTTCGTGATCGGCGAGGCGGGCTTGACCACCGCCCTGCACGACATCGGCTACATCATCACCGATCAGCAGCCCGACTACGTGGTGCTCGGTGAAACGTTGACCTACAGCTTCGAGCGGATCACCCAAGCGATGCGTTTTGTGGCGGCTGGCTCGCGCTTTATCGCCACCAATCCAGACGTATCCGGCCCGAGCGATGGCGGCCTGGTACCTGCCACGGGCGCGGTGGCGGCGCTGATCTCGGCGGCCACAGGCGTCCAGCCCTACTACATCGGCAAGCCCAACCCGCTGATTATGCGAACGGCGCTGCGCACGCTCGATGCCCACGCCAAGGACGCCGTGATGGTGGGCGATCGGATGGACACCGACATCATCGTAGGCACCGAGGGCGGCCTCGAAACCATCCTGGTGCTGACGGGCGTCACGCGCCGCGAGGACGTGGATCGCTACCCGTATCGGCCCACCCGCATCGTCGAATCCGTCGCTGATATTATCCCGTAGCGGTGAGTCTCCTGACACGGTGACACGGTGATTGGGTGCTTGGAAGAAGGTGCTACGCATCCCCTGAACAACGTGATGTCGATGGGCTGCGTGTAGCAATCCATCGACATCATAAAAAGAAGAGCAAATAAACCCTAATCTGTGTTAATCTGCGTCATCTGTGGATAAAAAAAGGCGCTGCCAAACCTGGCAACGCCCCACAACATCAAACCCTACTTCTTCCCGATTGTGCGACCGCTGGCCACCACCCCATCCTTGGGATACTGCGCCGCCGTAACGCGCGGGCGCACCACCACGTTGCGTCCCACCTGCGCATTCGCCGGCACCTGCGCGCGCCGCCCGATCACCGTCAGGCCCGTATTCACCAGATCGGGCGCATCCTGGTTCGGCGTATTATCCTCGCCCACGCCGACCTGCGCGTTTGCGCCGATCACCGTATTCTTGTCGAGAATACAGTGATCGATCACTGCGCCAGCCTCCACCACCGTATCGGTGAGCAGGATCGAATCGCGCACCACCGCGCCCTCGGCCACCACCACGCCGGGCGCGATCACCGAACGCACCACCTGCCCCTGAATGCGGCAGCCGTCGCAGATCAAACTGCCCTCGACGCGCGCCGTCGGGCCAAGCTCAGCGGCGGGCCGCTCCTCGCTCTTGGTGTGAATCACCCATTCGGGATCGTACAAGTCCAGCGGCGGAGTCTCCACCAACAGCGCCATATTCGCCTCGTAGTAGGCTTGCAACGTGCCCACATCGGCCCAATAGCCCTGGAAGTTATACGCCGCGACTTCCGTCTCCTTCACCAACTGCGGCATCACATCGCGACCGAAATTATTGCCGCTGTTGGCGCTGAGCCACTCCAACAGGAAATTCTTGCTGAAGGCGTAGATGCCCATCGACGCCAAACTCGAAAGCGAGCGGCGTGGCTTCTCCTCGAAGCGGCTCACGGTCCCGTTGGAATCGACCGAGACAATCCCGTAGCGATGCACCTCGTGCGGGCTGACCGCGTGCACACCGATCGTCACATCGGCGTTGCGCTCCTGGTGCAGCTGCAACATAGGCCGATAGTCCATCTTGTAGACATGGTCGCCAGCCAACACCAGCACCACATCGATAGGCTGCTCGGCGATGTAATCGAGATTAGCGCGCACCGCATCGGCATTGCCGCGCTGCCAATCGCCGCCCTCGCTGGTGAGGTACGGGTGTAGCACTCGCACGCCACCGATGCGGCGGTCGAGATCCCACGGCTTGCCCACGCCGATATGCTCGTGCAGCGAACGGGGGCGGTACTGCGTGATCACTCCGACATTGAAAATACCAGAGTTCACACAGTTCGACAGTGTGAAATCGATGATGCGATATTTGCCCGCGAACGGCACCGCCGCCTCCGAGCGCTCAGCCGTGAGGGCGCTAAGGGCCGGCGTCTCACCGCCAGCCAGGATCAAGGCAAGTGTTCGTACCATAACAGATCCTCGACAATCTGCGGCTTTAGATCGTTTCGCCCGAAGCGACCTCGCCGTGCGGGAAATCCTCCTCATCGCGGTCGGCGTTGATCACCACATTGCGTCCAATCGTGATTCCGGCAGGGATATGCGCGCCCTTGCCCACGATGGTCACACCTGTGTTGAGTTTGTCGGGTTGCTGCTTATTGGGGATGCTCAGATCTTCGCCGAAGCCCAACCGCGCACCCGCGCCGACCACCACATTCTTATCGACGATCACCCGATCGAGATACGCACCCGGCCCGATCCACGTATCGTTCATCACAATACTGTCGCGCACCACCGCCCCGGGCGACACATACACCCCGGGCGAAAGCACCGAACGCTCGACCTTGCCGCGCACAATACAGCCGTTGCAAATCATACTGCTCTCGACGCGGGCCTGCGGGCCAAGCTTCGCGGGTGGGCGCTCCTCGCTGCGCGTGCGGATCACCCAGTCCTGATCGTACAGATTCAGCGTATTGGTCGGGTCGAGCAGTTCCATACTCGTCTCCCAGTACGACTGCACCGTCCCCACATCGACCCAATAGCCCTCGAACGGATACGCAACGACATTATCTTCGGAGATCATCGCTGGAATCACATGCTTGCCGAAGTCGATGCGAGGCGTATTCTCGCCGCCCTCGGAGAGCCGACGGATCAGCGCCTCGGCGGAGAACACATAGATGCCCATCGAAGCCAGCGTGCCCTTATCGCGGTTTTTGGGCTTCTCGGTGAACTCCACCACACAGTTCTGCTCATCGACAGTCATAATGCCGAAGCGGTCGGTCTGCTCCAGTGGCACGTTCATCACTCCCACCGTTAGGTCGGCTCGGCGGCGCTGGTGCTCGGCGATCATCGCACTATAATCCATCTTATAGATATGATCGCCCGATAGGATCAGCACCACATCGGCGCGGCGCTCACGAATATAATTCAAATTCTGGTAGATCGCGTCGGCGGTGCCCTTGTACCAACTCTCATCACGGCGGCCCTGATACGGCTGCAACAGCACTACGCCGCCCTGACTGCGGTCAAGGTCCCACGGCTTGCCATTACCGATATGAGCGTTCAGAGAGTGAGGGCGATACTGCGTCAGGATAGCGACATCGAAAATACCGGAGTTAACGCAGTTGGATAGAGTGAAGTCGATGATGCGGAATTTGCCGGCGAATGGTACCGAGGGCTTGGCACGCTTCTCCGAGAGCACGCTCAGACGCGTCCCCTCGCCACCGGCCATGATCATGGCGACGATTCGCACGGGAACCTCCAGGCAAACAGGTTAGCGATTCCAGGCGGTTGTAGAAAACTACTATACCATAGGATCTAGCAGTTGTCACATTTTTGTCATGAATCGCCGGATTTCTTGGGAAAACGCCCCGCCGCTACCGCAGGAAGCGCCATCGCCACTCCGGCGTGTGTTATTCTGCTGGCGCAAAAGGAGCAACCGCGCAACAAACGCCCGTGATCATGCTCCGGGCTTTGGAGTGCCACCCCGGGCAGCGTGAAATGGGCTACAGGTAACTACGGCAGTGTGGGGCGCGTGGGAATGCAGAAACGCCAATGCTCTGTTTTGGTAATCTCCGACGTCTTCCCATTCAACGAAAAACAATGTCATCTCGAACGAACGTGAGAGATCTCAAAGCGCATTACAATGCAAAACGATGAGATTCCTCACATCGCCTAGCGGCTTGTTCGGAATGACAATGAGAATCATAGAAAACGTATGAAACAGTGTGTTTACCTTTTCCTATAAGTATAATTTCACTCCCCCATCTGCCACTCGGGCCGGAAGTCGCGGCCCACGATCACCAGCAGATCGACGCCCGGCGGCGGTGGTGGCGAATCTAAGCCTGGCCGCGCCAACACAGCGTTGCTCGCCAGGCCCAGCGCATCGGCCAGGCGCTGCCGCGCCTGCGGACGGTCGCTGTAGTCGATGATCGTCGTGAACTGGTACGGTTGCCCCGCATTGCCCGGCTCGGCCAACACAAAGCCCTTGTTTTGCAGATACCTGCTCACCTGCCCCGCGATGCCCTCGACCGCCGCGCCGTTCAGCACTTGGATGCGCGACGGCGGCTCGGTGCTGTTGCCCTGCGGCCCCGCCAACCAGCGCGCCACCACACCCGCCACGCCCTGACGGTTCCAGTAGATGTCCGAGCCATCCTCAGAATCGATCGGCACGTCGGTCGGGTTGATGCTCACCTGCACCAGTCGCGAACTGTCCAGATCGCGGGCCAGCATCGCCAAGCCGTTCAGCATACCCAAATCGCGTACGGGCAGCGTGGTGCGCACATTCGCGGCCAGCAGATCGGCCCATTGCGGCAGCACCGCCGCGTTCTCGAGCAGGCCTCGCTCGCGCACCTGCTTCAACAGCGCTTGCAACACCTGCTGCTGGCGGCGGCCCCGGTCGAAGTCGTTGCTGGAGTGCCGCGAACGGGCGTAGATCAGCGCGTGGCGTCCATCGAGCACTTGCAGCCCCGCCGGAATGTAGATGCGCTCCACGCCGTAGTCCTCGGTGGGGTACTCGGCGTCCAACAGTGGGCGCTCGATGTTGATGGCGACGCCACCCACCGCATCAACGACCTGCTCGAAGCCGTGGAAATCGACCTGCGCCACGTAGTCGATGCGCACTCCCAAGAATTGCTCGACCGCTTCGGCAGCCAGCGCGCCGCCACCAGCATCTGGCTCGGTGCCCGCTCCATAGATCGCCTCGGCATTGGAGTAGCCGTAGGCGTAGGCGGCATTGATCTTGGCCCAGCCGACATGCGGGATCTGCACCACCGAGTCGCGCGGGATGGCCAGCAGCGAGGCCCAGCGTTCCTGCGGGTCGAGGTGCACGACGATCAGCGTGTCGCTGCGCACGCCTTCGAGATCATCGGGGCGCTTGTCCACGCCGATCAGCAGGATGTTGATCGGTTGGCGCAGCGAGTTCGGCAGGGGCGCGGCGTTGGTCGGCGCTGGCTCGGCGACCGACGATGTACTCGGGAGCGCGGTGCTCACGCGGATGTCGGCGGTGGGCAACACGGTGGTGCGGCGCGGATCGACTTGCTGGATGGTTTGCAGCGCTCGGTCGGCGCGCCACCAGATGAAGAGCGGCACCAGGACGACAAAAAGGAATACTCCAAGGCCAAGGCCACAGCCTATACGACGCATTTGTTGGTTTCGACGGGTCGCTCGCCGAGCATTGAGACGTTCGCGAGCGCTTTGTGGAGGAGTCTTGCTGGAAGAGGTCAACGGCGGTTCCTTGCGCACATTCAATTCCAGTTTGTGGTGGGATTATACCACTTGCGCCGCGGATATGCAGGTGGTGTTTGGCTATCTTCAGATTACACTGGTTTCACAGATTCATGAGTTGCCTAACGTGTGCCACGTTTTTGGAATCGCGACCACGACGAAAAGCACTGTCATTCCGAACGGAGCGTAGTGAAGAATCTCATCGTTGTGCTCAGGGATTTCGTCTCCATTACTCACAGACTGGTCATTGCACGGGCCGAGAGGAACCAAACGTACAAGGCGGAAAGGGACGGGGAGATTCTTCACTTCGTGCTGCGCACTTGTTCAGAATGACCTATTGGGACGTTGCCTGGGGCGAGGGGAACCAAACGTACAAGGCGGAAAGAGGCGGGGGGATTCTTCACTTCGTGCTGCGCACTCGTTCAGAATGACCCATTGGGACGTTGCCTGGGGCGAGGGGAACCAAACGCACAAGGCGGAAAGGGACGGGGAGATTCTTCACTTCGTGCTGCGCACTTGTTCAGAATGACCCATT